>Ga0180438_10000119_pt1 | contig 162658 bp, 121 predicted proteins | sample SS_ome_12_FD_132455 | JGI IMG/M metagenome (GOLD analysis project Ga0180438, IMG submission 132455) | Hypersaline lake sediment archaeal communities from the Salton Sea, California, USA - SS_3_D_2 metaG | ecosystem: Environmental > Aquatic > Non-marine Saline and Alkaline > Hypersaline >... | reverse complement strand
TATAGCGAAGGTCGAGAGTGTGGAAAACACAAATCCATGGGCCAAGGCAGGTATTATGATCCGCGATACACTTGAGGCGGACTCAGCTTTCGCCATGGTCGCCATTACGCCGGGCAACGGAGTGTGGTTCGGACGCCGAACGGGAGGAAATACCGCCAGTGACGCCCAAGCTGATATTACAGCGCCCCAGTGGATAAAATTAGATCGTTCTGTTGGCGGACTCGCCAGGGCATCTTATTCATCAGACGGCATAAACTGGACACCGTTGGGTGTATCTGAACCTGTTATAATGAATAACCCGATGTATATCGGTTTAGCACTAACCAGCCACGAACCAGGCGTAGCCTGTGAGGCCGTATTCTCCAACGTTACCAGCAACGGAACGGGCCCGTGGGTCAACCAGGACATCGGCTTGACCAGCAATGAAGCCGAGCCGATGTATGTATCTATCTCGAACAATAACGGCACAACGGGAACGGTTTACTATGATGATAACCAGAACATAGATCCCGATGCGACGCTTATAGACACCTGGACTGAATGGAACATCGACCTTAAAGATTTCCTGGACAAGGGAGTTGACTTAAGTGACGTCGACAGCATTACGATTGGCATCGGTGATAAAGACGATCCGCAGCCCGGCGGCTCGGGTAAAATGTTCTTCGACGACATTAGGTTGTACAAACCAAGATATGTTCCCGGTAAGGTGACGCCGCTTAGAGCCGACTTTACGGGCGACGGCATTGTTAATGATGATGACCTTGAGATAATGCTTAATGACTGGCTCGAAGGTGACTTTACGAGACCGGGCCCGTTGCTGGTCCACTACAAGCTGGACGAAGGAGCCGGGACGGTCGCAGCCGACAGCAGCGGCCAAGACAGTGACGGCACGTTTTCCGGCACAGCCACCTGGACGGCTGAAGGCAAGATGGGCGCTGCTGCCTCATTTGACGGGGGCGTAGGCGAGGTCAGGGGCAACAGCCCGTATCTTAACGGGCTCAATGCGATGAGTTTCGGCGCATGGATCAAATCGAATGCTGCTGATACCGACGCAGGATTCATCATTTTCGCGAATCCGGCCGGAAATGACCAGCGAGGCATCCGATACGATTCAGACGGAAGCAACGGCGGCGGGACCAATGTAATCAAATATGGTGTGGCCACAGAAGAAGGATCACATGAGAACGAAAGTGCCGGCAACGTCCAGACCACCGACTGGCAACATGTCATGGTGACCTGGAGCAGCGGTGAAGCCGCTAAGCTGTACATCAACGGTGTACTGGACACACCGACAAACGAGGATGATGTCATTGGTGGCACAACAATCGGCTATACGGACGTGATTGTTGGTCGAGGCGGCAAAGATGCCAACGGCAGCTGGGATGGTCTTGTAGATGATGTTCGTGTGTATGAGGTTGCACTAACGGCCCAGCAGGTTCAGACCGTTATGAACGGTGGGGACATACCTATAGTTGACGTATACGTTCCGTTGACGTCGCCGGCTAATATTTACGATGAAGAGCCGGTAAACTCCAAGCAAGTCAACGAAAAGGACCGCGCTATTTTGGATGAAGAGTGGCTCCAGGAAGTGGTCTGGCCCGAGTGGTAAGAGGAATTGTATAGACAGCTCTAAAGAGTAGAATTTAGAAACGGTCTTGTTTATGAACAGAACGTAGAGTTACATAGTAAATTTATTATTAGAAGACAGGGAATTCAATTATGAGTAAGCGAAGAACGGGTGGTTTTACATTAATTGAACTTTTGGTAGTAATTGCTATTATTGCGTTATTAATGTCGATTTTAATGCCGGCATTGCAGCGTGTCAAATTGCAAGCCAGGAGCGTTGCGTGCATAAGCAAGCTCAAGCAGTGGGGCCTGTTCTTTTCGATGTACGCACAAGAATTCGACGGGCGATTCATGGGGGGGTCGGCGACCAGGGTGCCCAATCGATGGGTCAGCGCGCTTGGGGACTACTATAAATGGGATGAGGAGTTTACATGTTGTCCGAACGCGACGAAACCGTGGTTGGATGAGAACGGGATAGATTCGGGCGCCGAAGGACACGGTTCAGGTGCCGGTGTTACCATGGCCTGGGGCTTCACAGGGATGAGCGGCACCAGGAGTCACTGGCCCAAAATGATGAAGGGAAGTTACGGCATCAACGGCTGGGTTAATGATCCCCCGTCAGGCGATGAAACTCATCCCGAGCTGGGCGGTCCGGAATACTTCTGGCGCGGGCCGAATGTGGCGGGGGCCGGGTACGTGCCCTTGTTTCTTGAGGCCCAGCGCTATAACGGCTGGGCGCTGGAAACTGACAGGCCTCCTACCTTTAGCGGCGAACGATGGAACGACGATGCCCAGATGGGACGGTATTGCCTCGACCGGCACGATGGATTCGCCGGTTGTCTGTTATTGGATTTTTCTGCTCGTAAAGTTGGGCTCAAAGAACTGTGGACCCTTAAATGGCATCGGCAGTATAATCAAGCCGGTCCCTGGACATTAGGTGGAGGTGTCCGGACTACTGATTGGCCCGAGTGGATGCAGAACCTTAAAGATTATTGAGCATAGCCGTTTGAAGTAAGCGTTGTTAGTGGTAGTTCGAGCCACGTTATATTATCAGCATACACCTTATGGTGGGGCAAACGAGTTGCCCATCCTTTGGCGATTGACCTCTGTCATTGATTATTTTCTTTTTACTATTTATTATTTAGAGAAACTAAGAAAAAATATGGACGGCAGAACAGTGCACAGAAAAGGGTGACTATCCCTAATAAAAAATAGTGACCCAGAATATGGATTACAACATCCGCGAAATGACAATCGGTGATTACGAAGAGGGTTTGTCATTGATTAATGATTATTGATTATTGATTATTTTTCTGTGTTCATCTGCGTTAATCTGCGGTTAATGTAGCAAAATGAAGATTGTCGCGTCGGCCGCTCCCTTAAGGACAATACCATAAGGCATCCCCAAGGGAGCTCCCTCGCAATGAAATGAGGTTCGTTTCAACGCACCCACATTCTTCAGAAAATTCTTGACATTGGGGTGAAGTTTCGCCATTATAGGACCAGAATTGCAGGAGAGTTTTTCTAAAAGTGTACGTTGATATGCATTTCTATAGCTCATAATGGGCTTTTAAAGAAAGGAGGTGAGTGCGCATCATCAATAATTGTCTCGGACCAGCACAGCGCGGCCTCCAGCCGCAACCAAAATAAAAAATTAAAATGTAAAATGCAAAACTTCGGAATCCCGGCAAGTCGGGATAACTCTTTATTTTCTAAACAATTACGTCAGCCTTATCAAAAAACACGTATAAAATACAAGAAGATTACGGATAGTAGTACAAAGACAAGTTAAGATTTACGTTCTATAAGACGTATTACTGAAAAAAACAGGTGTTTTGGTATGCATCCAGAGCACCGGAATAATAACCCTTTTTGAAGGAGAATAATTATGTGTAGACGACTGATTTGTTTAATTGCTCTTTTTCTTATCTTAAATGCAGCGGGTAATGCCTCAGCCGGCCTGGTAGGCCACTGGAAGTTCGACGATGGTGTCGGCAGCACGGCCCAGGACTCAAGCGGCAATGGGTATGATGGCATCCTGAACGGCGATCCACAGTGGATTAACGGACATTCAGGCGGCGCGCTGGATCTTGACGGTAACGGCGATTACGTAGAGCTGCCGATCAGCCCGCTGCTGGGCTCACTAACCAACTCCACCTTCGCAACATGGGTGAACTTTTCCAACGAGGGCGGCGCATGGCAACGTATTTTTGATTTTGGCATAGATACTACATACAACATGTTCCTTACGCCCCGTATGGATACAGGCGGCGTGATGCGTTTCGCTATTACGATTTCAAGCTACAACGATGAAGACCAGACAACAGCACCCAGCACACTGCCCACCGGATGGCACCACGTGGCCGTGACGCTGGACGCAGATAATAATGTCCACTCACTCTATCTCGATGGCGAGCTTATAGCTGAGAACACCAATGCCAGATATACGCCGAGCAGTCTCGGTGAAACGACTCAAAACTGGCTCGGCAGGTCGCAGTATTCTGCAGACGGATACTTCGACGGTAGCCTGGACGATTTCCGCATATACGACAGGGTTCTGGCGGCGGGTCATATAAGGGACTTGTATAACGATAATCCCCCGACATTTACACAGGCTTTTGATCCGGATCCCCAGGATGGGGCCATCCATCTGGATGTCTTCGCGTCCCTTTCCTGGAAGGCGGGAGATTTCGCAGCATCGCACGATGTTTACGTTGGCGATAATTTCGATGATGTAAATGACGGCACACACGACAGCGAAACTTTCCGAGGCAATCTGGGCCTGGATGTAATGTTCTATATTGCAGGCTTTCCCGGATATGCATTTGAGGAAGGCCTAATTAACGGCCAGACCTATTACTGGAGAATCGACGAGGTAAATGATTCGCATCCGGATAGTCCGTGGAAAGGTCGCGTCTGGAGCTTCACGGTACCACCCAAGACCGCCTATGCCCCGGAACCTGCTGATGGAGCGGAATTCGTCGATCTTGATGTAACGCTTAGCTGGACGCCGGGCTATGGTTCAAGAATGCACCTTATAGTCATAGGCGAAGATTTCGACGAGGTGAACGATGCCGCCATGGGTGTTCCTACCGGCCCGCCAAGTTATAAACCCGGCCAGCTTGGGCTGGCTAAGACTTACTACTGGCGTATCGATGAGACCGACGGCGTTGAAACGTATAAAGGCGAAGTCTGGAGCTTTACTACCGCCGGGGCGGTCAGCGGCCCGAATCCGGCCGACGGTGCTGTGGAAGTCAAACCATCGGTAATACTCAAATGGGTCGCCGGAGCAGTAGCAGAATCTCACGAGGTTTACTTTGGTACGGATGCGGACGCCGTGGCCGGCGCCACAACCGCTTCGCCGGAGTATAAAGGGCCAAAGGCTCTCGGAGAAGAAAGCTTTGATCCCGGCAAGCTTATATTAAATACAACATACTATTGGCGCATCGACGAGGCCAACAGTCTCAGTCCGGATAGTCCGTGGGAAGGCAATGTCTGGAGCTTTTCGACTGGTGACTTCCTCGTCATAGACGACTTCGAGGACTACGACGCCGACGAAAACCAGATATGGTTTGTATGGCACGATGGACTCGGCTACGGCACGCCGGGCAGCCCGGATTACTTTGCCGGTAACGGAACCGGTGCTGCAGTAGGCGATGAAACTACACCTTCTTATATGGAGGAAACAATCGTCCACGGCGGTAATCAATCCATGCCAATCGCATACGATAATAACAAGCAGGCCTTTGCTAACTATTCCGAAGTAGAGCTGACATTGACAGACCAGCGAGACTGGACCGAACAAGGTGTTACGGAATTGTCGCTGTGGTTCAGAGGCTATCCGGCATCGGTCGGCAGCTTCGTCGAGGGCCCGGCCGGCACTTACACGATGACTGCAACAGGTACGGATATCTGGAACCAGGCCGACGAATTCCACTTTGCCTGCAAGATACTCACCGGTCCCGGCTCGATCATCGCAAGAGTCGAGAGCGTAGAGCAAACCGACCCATGGGCCAAGGCCGGCGTGATGATCCGCGAAACGCTCGATGCCGGCTCGAAGTTCGCCGCCGTTTACATAACACCCACTAATGACGACGGCTCGGCGACAAACGGATGCAGATACCAGGCCCGAACAGAAACGGATGAGGCCGCCACGAGTGACAGCGGCGTGGCGACAGACGAGCAGATTGCAATCGTCGCTCCATACTGGGTGAAGCTGGAGCGTGACGTTTCAGGCAACTTCAGAGGCTACTACTCAAGCAACGGCTCGGCCTGGACAGCGATGTCATGGAATCCACAAATGATTACGATGAGTTCGAATGTCTATGTTGGTCTGGCAACAACAGCCCATAACGCCTACGCAACCTGTGAAGCTAAACTCTCTAACGTTACAATAACCGGTACCGTCAGCGGGCAGTGGACGAATCAGGACATCGGCATCGAGAGCAATGATGCTGAGCCGTTGTATATAGCCGTATCCAACAATACCGGCACACCCGCAGTAATAGTCCACGACGATCCGGCCGCGGCACAAATCAATTCCTGGACCGAATGGGTGATTCCGCTGCAGACCTTTACCGACCAGGGCATAGTTTTGACCAACGTGACTTCGATTGCAATAGGCCTGGGCACTAAGGACAATATGACGGTACCCGGCGGTTCGGGCAAGATGTTTATTGACGACATACGACTGTACCAGCCAAGATAGGCCGCTTAGCGGTAAAATCCGCAATAGCAACACAGCAGCAGGACTTGCACAATTTCGGGGCCTTTGCCAATCAGTCCGGCATAGGCCCCGGTTGCTTTAAAAGAAACAGGTCAAAAATCAGGAAAAGCTTTAAATAAGAATTATAATTATTTACTCTTCGATTTTAAAGTCGCAAACTCTAATTTTACAGCCGGAGCATTAACAGCATCCCCCTCCCTTAATAACGGCCCTGGTTGCATACACACAGGCCAATCAGCCATTTCTGCTGTTCTGCGTTCAGGTGTTGCCTTAGCACTAACAAATGCCGGGCGATACGGCGCTCAATCCGGCTGTGGGCTGATATCATTTTGTCTATCTGCTCCAGCAATTGCTCATTGTCGGTCTGAGCGTCCTCGAACACCCGGAACAGCTTCGCCCGTTCTGCCAATAAATTATCTCGCAGTTGGATTAAATCCGACTCGAAATTCGGATCCTGTTGCTGCATGATTATGATTTGCTCATCGGTCAGATTCAAACGCTGAGCTAATCTGCCTCGTTGTCTACGGCGTAGACCATAGCCCCTTCCGTTGGCTTCGCGACCGAAACCGTACCCGCGCCGACCTTGGCCCGGGCCGGAGGAATCCTGCCAGCCCATGCGTCTTCCGCCTCCGTAACCCCGGCCGCGACCCTGGCCAATCGGCCCGCGTAAAACTTCCGCACAAAGGCCCATCAGACGCCTTCGCTGCGCCCCCGGCAGCTTTGAGCGAAGAGTTGACACGTGCTCGCCAACCCGTCTGAGTAAACGCTCATGGGCTGCGATTACATTTTCGGCATGAGCAAGTATTGACTCGTCGGGCGTGCAAGGGTCCTCGATAACCGAAGCCAGAGACTTTTGTTCTCTAAGAAGCTCCTCGATCAATCCATCTACTTCCTTGTTGAATTTCTCTTCGAACTCGATAACAGAGGGGGCCGCTTCGGCCAGCCACGGAACCGATGCTTCATCTGCTGTTTTCTGTGACCCGACTGCGGCAATGCGTGTTCCCACGAACGAAATCACGCCGCAAACGACGACAATCACAATCAGAGTTATGGTTCTGTTTTTAATCATTATTAATTCGTTTTAGTCGATACCGTTTCTTCTTCCAATACCGTCCATGTTAGTTCGCTCGACCATTCGAAACCCAGGGCCGCGACATATTTCGGCCTATCCTGAGTAACGAAGGTAGCCGAATTGCTGCGTGGGAGACTATATTTGCCGAGAAGATGCCCCCCGCCAATTGCAATGATAATCGCAGCGGCAACCCGAAAGATCGCGCCCAAAGTTCGTATGAACGGAATCTTTCTCGTCCGGTTTTCCCGCTGGTCAGACTCGGTTTTCGCCGCTAAAGCCTCGATACGATCCGCTATTTGATGACCGGAAGAATCGACTTGCCAGAAGCCTAATGTATCCCAGAGAGCCACAGCATCCTGATATCGACTCCGACAAGCTTCGCATTCGGCCATATGTCGTCGAATCTGCTGAACTTTTGCTTCGGGCAATCCGCCTGATATGTATTTGTATATTTCACTATCGTCTATATGTCTCATAGCCCTCACCTAATAGTTTAACGATTAAAACTCGCTTAAACTGCGGATTATTCGAGAATATTTTTCAATTTTACCAATTTATCTCGCAAATTCGCATAAGCCCTGACTAAAAGCGACTCGACCGCTGACTGGGTCCAGCCGGTGGCCTCGCTGATTTCAGCGTGATTTAAGCCATTATATCGATGAAGCACGACAGCCAGTCGCTGCCGCTCCGGCAGCGCATATATTGCAGCTCTGACAGATGCGGCAATCTCCTGTTTTTCCATGGGATTACCGTTCGATACAGGCAATTGTTCATAAATCTCAGGTTCCAGCGGCATACCGGCCTTTGCCCGTTTGCGCTGCTCGTCAAGGCACAGGTTAATCACAATTCGATAGAGCCAAGTCGTGAATTTTGCCGTCGGTTTATAATTTTTAGCCGCCCGATATACACGCAGGAATGTCTCTTGTGCAATATCCTCAGCAATATCCCACGCGCCCAGCGTCCGGAAAGCAAGCTCCAGGACCCTCGCCTGGTGTTTGCGGGCCAGCTCACCGAGAGCGGACATTTCACCCGCCGCAAGACGAGCCATTAATTCAGCATCATTCGACGTCTCATCCGTCATAAATACACTCAAACTTTAAGCCTGCCTGAAAACATAGCCCATTATACGCAGTAACAGCAGCGGGGTTCGAGAAAACGAATTCTTCAAAAAAAAACCGCAGGGACAAAACGGAACTTTCGTTTAACAAGTAACCGTAAGATGTTCCGGAACGGTTGACGGACGTAACGAACAAAATGAGTAACAAATGGTTTTAGGAGTAGAACAATGAAAGTCAGAACGTTTTTGGTCATCGCTGTGGTACTCGCTATCGTTGGTGGAATGGCCACTGTAAACATTACTCTCGCACAGCAGAATCGGGGATCCACATCACGAGCTACACAGAAAACCCTTCAGTTGACAGAGTTGGAACAGCAGAATATTCTTCATATGCGCGAAGAAGAAAAACTTGCACGTGACGTTTATCTGGTCATGTATGACCTCTGGGGTGCAGACATCTTTGCAAACATCAGCGACTCCGAGCAGCGACACATGGACGCCATAAAAAGGCTAATCACCAGGTACGGCCTGACGGATCCTGTAGCTGATGATGATCCTGAAGCTGATGATGTAATTGGCGTGTTCACTGATCCCGATCTGCAAAAACTCTACGACGACCTCATCGAGGCCGGCGAAGTTTCTCTCGAAGAAGCCCTAAAGGTTGGCGTGGCGATAGAAGAGCTCGATATTGCCGATCTCAAACAGGCACTCACGGAGACCGATAAAAGAAATATCCAACGCGTATTCCAGAACTTGCTTAACGGATCATACAACCATCTCGACGCCTTCAACGCCTGCCTCGATGGAGATTGTATTTGCCTTCCTAATATCTAAGACTTCTGAATACACTGTGAAAATATTAATACAAAGGGCTGCGTGGAAAAATGCAGCCCTTTGTATTAAAAAGCAAAGTTTCAAAAATTACCGCCGAATTTTGCATGCGATACCCCGGCTTAATGAAGGTACCAAGATATGCAAGTGTCCATTTGTGTATGAGATTTGTTCGGTTCGGATGGTTTTTCTCTCGTACGTACCCCACCATTCGAGTTGATAATTGCCGGAGCGATTTGGTCTTATTGTACCTTGTAAACCACGATACCTTTTTAGCATCCATAGCAAATAATTTAATTTCTATTATTGATTTATCCGAATAATTCTTATATACTAAGCATCAGCAATATTTTTGGGTACCGAAGAATAATAAGATGCAAAGAAAAAACACGGAAGAATCACTGAATCTTTTTCGGGCCAGGTGCAAAGAGCATGGCCTTAGCATGACTCCCCAGCGTCTCGCCATATACAAGGCCCTGATCGATTCAAAAAATCATCCCTCTGCCGAGAATATTTATAATCGTATACGAACATCATTCCCCGATATTGCCATTGATACTATTTATAGAACTCTCTCGACGTTTTCTAAAATAGGCGTTATACATGTCGTAGAAGGATACGGAGAGGTAAAAAGATATGATCCGGACACAGAACCTCATCATCATTTCAGGTGTAAGCGCTGCAACAAGATCATAGATCTTTACGGGAATAATTTTGGAAAATTAAAGGTTCCCCACAAGATTAAAAAGAAGTATAATGTGTCAAATGTCAAGGTAATCCTGGAAGGAGCGTGTGATGAATGTATTAGGAAAAATTGAGATGTTTTTTTTGAAGAGAGAATAAGAATTATTTGTATTTAAGAACATTTTGTATTAAATATTACGCCTTGTTTTCAAATAGCGTACTACAGGGCAGCTAAAAGAAAGGAGAACAAAAATGAAAGAAAAAAGACTAACTACTGCCGCCGGCATCCCGGTCAGCGACAATCAGAATTCGCTTACCGCAGGAGAGCGAGGCCCGACATTAATGCAGGACCATGTCTTGCTGGAGAAGCTGGCACATTTCAATCGGGAGAGGATTCCCGAACGAGTCGTTCACGCCAAGGCCGCAGGCGCACACGGCATCTTTACAGTAACCAAGGACATTACGAAATATACAAAAGCCAGGATATTCTCCGAGATAGGCAAGAAAACCGAGATGTTCGGCCGATTTTCCACCGTGGCGGGAGAAAAAGGCTCGGCCGATACGGTTCGTGACGTCCGAGGTTTCGCCTTGAAATTCTACACGGAAGAAGGCAACTGGGACATGGTCGGGAACAATACTCCCGTCTTCTTCATACGGGACGCCATGAAGTTTCCTGATTTTATCCATACCCAGAAAAGGATGGCCCAGAGCAATTTGAGATCCCACACGATGTGGTGGGATTTCTGGTCCCAAGTTCCTGAGTCTTTACATCAAGTTACCACCCTGTTCTCGGACCGCGGCATTCCCAAGGGAATTCCATATATGAACGGGTACGGCAGCCACACCTACAGCTTCATTAACGCAAAGAACGAACGGTTCTGGGTCAAGTTTCACTTCAAGACCCAGCAGGGGATTCAGTGTATGATGCAGGAAGAGGCGGACCGGATTGCCGGAGAGAACCCGGATTATCATACCGAGCAGTTGTTTGAGATAATCGAACGTGGTGAATATCCCAAGTGGACATTTTATGTACAGATCATGCCGGAAGCCGAGGCGGAAAATTATCGCTGGAATCCTTTTGATCTGACCAAGGTATGGCCCCATGGAGATTATCCACTGATTGAAGTCGGCGAGATGGAGTTGAATCGAAATCCAGAGAACTACTTTGCAGAGGTCGAGCAATCGGCCTTCTCGCCGGCAAACGTGGTACCCGGTATTTCATTTTCTCCGTGTAAGATGCTTCAGGCACGCATCTTCTCCTATGCAGATGCACACCGGTATCGCCTGGGTGCAAACTATGAAAGCCTGCCGATTAATCGCCCCAAAGTTCCAGTGAATAACTATCAGCGTGATGGTTCTATGCGATTTGACGGCAATTTTGGTGCATCAGTCAATTACGAACCTAATAGCTTTGGCGGTCCAAAGGCCGATCCGGCGTACGCCGAGCCGCCGCTGAAGATTTCAGGCGATGCGGACAGATATGACCAGAAACGCGGTGTGGACGATGATTATGTTCAGCCGGGTAATTTATTCAGGCTTATGCCCGCCGATGAGCAAAAGCGGCTGATTCAAAATATCACGAACAGCTTAAAGAAAGTCTCTAAAGAGCTGCAGGAAAAGATGGTGAAGCATTTTCGCAAAGCAGATAAACAGTACGGAGACGGCATCGCGAAAGGACTCGGACTCTGATCCTGTTAGTTTAAGAATAAGATCCACGGCGTTGTGAACCAAAGATAACATTTTTTTTGAAAGGAAAAAAAATGAGACGTAGAAAGAATGTTGTGGGTATGGTGGTGGCCGTTACGGCAGTCTTAATTGTCCTGGCGATTTTTGCCGGTGCGAAAGAGACAAGTTATGCTCCGGTCGCTATCACCGAAGAGTTTGATTCAGTCATGGCCAGGATGAAGAAGGCCAAGTCTGGAGTAATGGAGCGCCAGATGAACCTACTCGAAGAAAGGTACGATTTGTCCGACAGGCCGGCCGGGGATGTCACGATGTCTCGCGGAAAGGCCGTCCAGGGTGGAGTTCGTGTGAAGCTGCCCCCCGGAATGACCTGGCAGAAACTTGCAGAGATGACACCCGCTGAAATCCGGCGAAGGGATTTGTTTCCAAAAGGATTCCTGCCGCTACCGCATCCAAATCACACCGAAGGGGGCATGCTTTTTCCCCAGTTTGTGATAGATGAGATCAATAAACAGGAAGCGCGGGATCTGACACGTTTCGACCTGGATTTTGACCTGCCGGATCATTTCCTGCCCGAGTTTCCGGCCGCCATCTTTTTGACGACCCGTCCCGACCTTGGTGATGTTTCTCAGGGCAAAGTCGTAACCATTGATAACTACTATGAGTTATTCAACGGCATCCTCAATCCGAAGCAGCTCGAAGGCCTGCGGTTGTTAGTAACGCCATTCCCCCAGCAGCAGTTCAACCAGACCGAAGACCGACGTAGCGAAAGACCAAGCAGAGGGGTAACCTGCTTCGACTGTCACTCCAACGGTCATACTGCTGCTCCGACGCACTTGGTCGGAGACATAAGGCCGCAAAAGTTTCGTCATCGACTGGACACTCCGCCTCTGAGGGGCGTTAATATCCAGCGTCTGTTTGGCTCGCAGCGGGCACTGAAAACAATTGAGGACTTCACCGAATTTGAACAACGAGCGGCCTACTTCGACGGCGATCCCGTCATTGCCACCAAGAAGGGCGTAAATATTCTCGAACGAGGCAGCCAGGTTCACTTCATGGCCGAATTTCAGGCCCTTCTGGATTTCCCGCCGGCTCCGAAGCTGGACGTGTTCGGAAAACTCGATCCTGACAAGGCAACCAGAACGGAAATGCACGGTCAGGAAGTATTTTTCGGCAAGGGCAAATGTGCCGTATGCCACACACCGCCTTACTACACGGACAACCTGATGCATAACTTGAAGGCAGAACGATTCTATAAACCACAAATGGTTAACGGCAGATACGCTGCATCTGATGGGCCGATTAAGAATTTCCCCCTGAGGGGTATCAAGGATTCTCCACCATACCTTCACGATGGAAGGCTGCTGACTTTGGAAGATACGGTAGAATTTTTTAATCTGATACTTGAAACCAAGCTCACTGAGCAGGAGAAAAAAGCCCTCGTCGAATTCATGCGTGCTCTATAACTTTGATTGGCTGCCCCTGTTTACTAAAAGCAGGGGCAGCTTTATTTTACCGCTTTATTTTGCATGCTATGTCCCGGCTGAAGGATGGTACCGGAATTCGAATTTGATCATCTGCATATGAGACTTGTTCGGTCCGGATGGTTCTGCCTTCGTATGTGTCCCACCATTCAACTCGATACGTGCCGTCCCGAAGTCCGCGGATTTCAATTGTTGCATCTATGACCAGTTCCGGCTGCTTGTTCTCGGCTATCTGGTTCCACCACGTGGCCCGGCTGTCGCAAATCCAGATATAAGCACAATCATCACCCTGATAGCCCAACAACCTAAGCTGCTTGTCGGAAACTGTTGCATCGGTCTTCCGGAGTCCGACAAAACAAACGTCTGTCAGGAACGCCGACAGTGGCTTATAGTGCCTGTAGGCATCCTGCTCATCGAGTAGCTCCCACCACCAGAACATTGCCGTGCCGGAAGTGCCAGCAAACGCAGAAGCCCAGAGTGATGTATGAAAATGTACGCCTTCGGTGTCCTTCTTCATGTAATCACTGAGGCCCCACCTGGTATCGGCTAAGCCGAATTCGCCAATCAATGCCGGCTTGCTCGGGGCGTGCTCTCTTAAAAACCGTGCCCTGTCGATTACTACTGCTACCTCGTCCTTGTACTCCTCATCGGTGCCGGGACGCATATAGCGATGCACCTGTGCAATGTCCAGCGACGCAAGACGGCAGTCCTTTACCGAAGGGTGCCACGTGCTCGTCGCACGAAGATGGTGATAGATGTCGATCTGTTCGAGATAGTCGCCTATCTCGGCATAGAACCGGTCGGTCGGCAGTCCGGGATCGATCTCATTGAAATATTCCCAAGCGGCTACACTGGTAGAATAGCCCCAGCGTGCTACGGCATAGCGCATGAATTTTTTGGCATATTGAATTGCCTGCCGATATTCGTCACTGCTATCATTGGAAAGATGCTTCATGTACAGGTCCCGCGTCAGCATGCACAGCATCAGATAGATACCGTTATTCTCCGCTGCTTCGACAAGCTCATCCAGCATAAAACAGTCCACCTGATTGTACACTCCCAGTACTGGCCGATTTACATCCGCTTCCCACAGCAGCTCAGGCCCATCCGGCGTTTCTTTCAAAGACAAATTGTCCAGCCAGATCGTGCCGGAACCTATCGGGCCGATAGTCATTCGACCGAGCCAGAAATCATTTTCAACGTTTATAAACTTCTGCTCGAAATCCATCCAATTTTTACCGCCGGAGTCGTAAGGTATCTGGTAATTATCACTTCCTATTTTTATCCGCAGCCCGGATGTACTCTTAGCTATAAATCGCCCGGTGAGCGTGTAGCGAGTGTTAGGTCGAAGTGCCACCGGATGAGAAGGCGAGACTGTTATTAACTCGTTTTCTATTTTGATACATTTGCGCTCGCCGTCGGGCAGTGGTACAGCAAGAGATTTACGGTGCCATGAGCGATCCCAGGCGCTCTTTTTCGCCTCGATTGCCATCGCCCAATCCCGGCAGCAGGTCCAGATGCGAAGAAAGTTTGCCCCGTTGGCAGCAAGCTCGCTGAAAATTTCTTCGGCTTTGGTAAGTGTGACATACTGGCCTTCGCCGATGAACGCCAGGTTCTGGCCGATAGTGAAAAAAGGCGTGCCGTCGCTGAATTCCATGAAACGGGGATCTTTCTCGCAGATGTGGAGGAATCCCTTATTTAAAGAAGATATGCAGTCGAATCGAATGCTTTCTGATTGAATTGTGCCGGCTTGATCTTTCAGCCGTGCTGTTGCAACATACGTTCCTGTTTGCATCGGTGCAAAGCGTGCCTTCCATGTGCCGTTGCCGACAGGATAGAACCAATTCTCTCGACCACGGCCCTGATTAAGTTTCTGTCGTTCGTAATCCTGACAAAAGAAAGCCGGCAGCGTCATTTCCTCGCCGCCCGGTGTATTTAGCACTACGACCAGATCAACTTCTACCGGATCGAATGGATTATCATATCGCCTGTCCAGCTCAATGAGCAGTTCCAGCTTCTCGTATCTGCCGACTTCAACACTCGGCGTTTCTATACGAATTGTGTTGCCCCCCTGCTCTGCGCGGACAGCAACATCAGGAATGATCGTCAGAATAATTTGAATCGCCGGCAACAACTTCCACATCAGGTGCTCCTTTGGATTCGTCGTATTACTTATTGTTCCTGTTTCCGGTCGGCGGCTCCGATGCTCAGCTTGTTTGCAAGAACGAAGAAAATGAGATTGCAGAACACACCGATTGCCAGGCCTTCTATATCCGCCGGTGTTTTCAGCAGGTAAGTCCATGCCAGAGTCCCGACAGCGCCGGCCAAAGTTCCAGCAAAGAATCCGGCTTTTGTAACCCGAGCTCCAAGCAGCACAGCCGTCAACGGAACCAGGATGACCGGAGCCCAGAAATTATAAGCGTAAATGAGAATGTCGAGAACGCTGCTAATCGTCACAGCGAAAATAACGGCGAGTATCCCTACAAGACAGTTTATAAGTTTAGCTAAAAGCAGCTCTTCTCGCTCCGGCAGAGACTTCTTCCAAACAGGTTTGACTATGTCATTAATAAAGCATGTGGCCGCCCCGTTGAGGAAGGAGTCCGCCGAGGACATAACTATCGAGATTACTCCCGCGATGACGATGCCTCGCAGCCCGACAGGCAGGACAGTTTGAATTACAGCGGGCATGGCATGAGTAGGATCCATTTGGGGATCGAGACTCAGCGCCACCAGCCCGATAGCGCCCGTAACAGCAAAGAAAGGAATTGAAAAGACGCCGCTGAGCATAGTGCCGCGGGCCGTGTGTGTAGGGTTTTTGGCCATAAACAATCGTTGCACATAAGGTGGGACAAGTGTCTCACCTAATAGGAAAGTGAGAAACAGCGATATAAAAGCTCCAACGGTCATCGCATCACCCGGGATCGAGAAATGACCCGCCGGTGCAGCCGCCTTGATGGCTGAAAAGCCGCCCAGCTTCATCAGGCCAAACACAAGCGCTGCCGGCAGGCCAACGGCGAGCACGCAGAACTGGATGACATCCGTCAGTACTACCGCCCGCATGCCGCCTACTGTCGAGTAGGTAATGACTATGCCGCAGCCTATCAAGATGCCCCAAATCGGCGGGATACCGAGAAACACATCGAAGATATCTCCCATAGCCCCGACCTGTGCACCTACAATCCCGGCACAAAGAAAGACTGAGAAAAATCCAGAGATGATTCTTGCCGACTTTCCATAGCCCCGATCCATAAGGTCCCCGACGGAAATTACGCCGGGAAAATTTCCGGTCCTTAGAGCGATGAACCTGGCCACGAGAATCGCTTTGAGACTGAATCCCCACAGGGCGACAATGTTGACTATCCCAAAGAGGAAGACCTTCTCGGCGTTTCCGAATGAGAATCCGCCGCCGATGAACGAAGCCGACAGAGTAGCGAAAATCACCATCGAGCCATACGAGCGGTGGGACACGGAAAAATCCGACAGAGTTTTCATGCCCTTGCCACTCCACAAACCCAATAAAAGGATTGCAATCAGATAGCCGGAGATAATCGCATAATCTATAAGCATTATTTGTCCGTCTCGTTTAAGAACGCGATTGGAGGAATCTGGCCCATCGTTTTAAGGCTCGGGCCTGCCTGGAGAACGAGTCCTTTCTGATTGGAGACTTCGATTATTTCGTATTTACGATAATAGCTACGAATTGCCGCCGATTACAGGCAACAAAACATGCGATGGGCGCTCTTTATCATGGTAAATGGTTTGGGTCGCCTTGATGTACTCGGTGCCGGTGCCAAACGCCTCACCCGTATTCAGGTTCCTGTCGAAACGCGGGAAATTACTGCTGGAAATCTCGATCCTGATTTTATGCCCGGGCAGGAAAGCATTGCTTGTCACCCACAGGTCGATCTCGTAACGATAAACCCTGCCGGGCTCAATGAGGCTCGGCTCGCTCATCGAATCACGGTAGCTCGCGCGAACGATGCCATCGCAGAGATTGAAGGGGCGCCCGTCCGGATGGACATCCAGAAGCTTTGCCGTAAAGTCGGTATCTTTTGCCGTGCTGGAAGCATAAAGTATCACCTTGACAGGCCCGGTGACTTCCAGCTCGGTCTTTAGCGCTTCACTGGTGTAAACGAGAACATCTTTTCTCTTCTCGACCTCGCTCTGGTCGCGCGGCCCGGCAGGACAGCCCACCAGGTTGCAGCCGCCGGCAGTGGGAACCGGGTCGTTCGGATCGTATACGAATTCGTCGCCGGGCTCCCCAGAAGGTTTCGCTGTTGTTAATTTCCCATCTCCATCAGCCGTGTTAGCAGCCCCTTCGCTGTGAAAATAGTAAAGTGTGTATTTTGTTCGCTCCAACGGCCATTGCTGCTCATCGCGCCACTTATTACTCCCCATCACGAAAATGCGAAAAGCCGGCCACGTGTCGGCCCCCGTCTTATCGCCCTTGAGCCAGTAATCGAACCATTTTGTCTGCAGCCGGCGCAGGTTGATCAGCGATTCGGCGCCGAAGTTCAGATCGCCCACCTTGCCATCGCTACTTATCCCGTGCGCCCAGGGCCCCATTACCAGATGCTGGTGCTTTCGAGCATCCTGTGAGCGCGACATTTTCCTGACGGCATTGATGTGCTCGAAGACGCTCCTGGAAAAGATATCATACCAGCCGCCGACCGAACAGGAAGGAACCGTAATATCCTGCCACTGGTTTCGAACGCCGCGGGCCGCCCAGTACTCGTCGAAATGCGGATGGGCGACCCAATCCCGCAGGTACTGGACCTTGCGGCCGAGGACACGGTCCCACTCACTGAGCGGCAGCGTTCTAAAGGCCTTATTCCAATCCTGCTCGTTCCATGTAAACAAGGTAACCTGCTCTCCGGGCTTGATGGCAACCATGCTGCCCCAGCCCATCATTAGAGCAAGATTTAATGTTCCATCTATATAGACGCCGTCGCCGTATGTATCGACCAGCGGCACGATGGGGAACATAGCCTTGAGATGGTCGCCGGCGTTCGGGGCGGTTATCCATTGGGTAAAGCCCACATACGAGCCGCCTGCGGTGCCGATGCTGCCATTACACCAGGGCTGCTCTAAAAGCCATTGCTGCGTATCTCGGCCATCGTTTCGTTCATTGGCGAACGGTTCCCAGTCGCCCTGGGAGCTTCCCTTGCCCCGGCAGTCCTGGCTGACAACCACATATCCGCGTCCGGCATAAAACAAACCATCGCCGTGCTTTTCATTGCCCTTGCCGTACGGCGAACGAATGAGTATCACGGGGTGCTTTCCCTCGGCTTTCGGCAGGAAAATATTCGCCGATAGCTCGACGCCGTCTCGCATCGGAATCTTCACTTCCGTGCGGACTTCGACCTCGGAAGTCTCCTGAGCGGCAAGAACCGCCCACGGTGTTGACAGAATTAAATAGCATAAAATCAAATGTGCTGATTTACTCATCGCTTTTCCCTTTCAGCATTATTATCAGAATTATTCTCTCAAAGCGTCCAGCCATCTCTGTATTGCCGCCGGATGAACTTGTCCGCTTCAGGGCAGCCGACGGCCTTGAGATTCTTCGCGTCCCAATTGATTTTCTTGCCGTTACGAAGCGCAACATTGCAGAGCAGCGCTGCCTCGGTCAGCGCGCCCGAGTAGTCGAAATTGCACGTGGTTGGCGAAGCCGTTTTGCATGCTTCGGCCCATTCGCGGTGGTGGCCTATCGAATCCGGGATGAACGGCTCGGGCGGCTGGAAATCAGCAAACTTTTCCTCCGGCAGCAATTGATGCTTACCGTAGTCGGCAATCAGCATGCCGTCCGCTCCCATGAACAGCACGGCGTTCGGCCACTGCAGAGCCGCATTGGCTTTGACAAATTCCGGATAACCGCCTCCGTTGTACCAGGTCAAGGTTACTGCAGGCAGGTCGCCGCGAGCCGGATATTCCTGCTTAGCAATCGTCCAGTTGGCGGCGCTCTCGGCGTGAACAGGCCCGACAGCTTCGACACTGACAGGATGCCGGAGTTTCAGCGCCCAGAACGCCAGGTCGCAGTAATGGCAGAAAAAGTCACCAAGCACTCCATTCGCGAAGTTCCACCAATAGCGCCATCTTCCCGGGACATACTCCGGGCTGTAAGGCCGGTAGGATGCGGGCCCCAGCCACAGGTCCCAGTCGAGCGTATCCGGCACTTCGAGGCGTTCGGTCGGGGCATCTTTCTGCGACATATTCGTCGGCGCCGGCGGCCCGTTGAAATTCGCGCCAAGCCATACATGGACTTCTCGAACTTTGCCGATTGCGCCGGTCTGCACTAATTCGACCACACGGCGATAATTGCCGCCGGCATGAATCTGGGTTCCCATTTGGGTCACAAGTTTTTTCTCGCGAGCCAGATCAGCCATTACCCGTGCTTCATATACGCTATGGGTCAACGGTTTTTCACAGTAGCAGTGCTTGCCGAGTTTCATAGCCATTACCGACGCGGCGGCATGGGTATGGTCGGGGGTACCGACGACCACGGCATCGATTTTGTCTTGCATTTCGTCGAGCATCCGGCGAAAATCCTTGTATCGCCTGGCCTGTGGGTATTTCTCGAAGGTCTGCCCGGCGTGCTTTTCATCTACATCGCATAAGGCAACGATATTTTCGGTCGCCCCGACACCATTTACGTTTGCTGCCCCGCGCCCTCCGACTCCGATCCCGGCAACTTTTAATTTATCATTGGCCTGCGTGCCGCGTACCAATCGGCTATTAGATAGAATAATCAGGCCGGCACCGCCAAAGGCCGCACTGCGCAGGAAATCACGACGATTCAGTTGTTTATTCATTGGTCAATGCTCCTTTTCTGTCTAAAATAAATCGTGAAAGTCGCTTTATGCTACAGCCTGCTTTTTATTAAGTCAAGAACTTCGCCGGTATTGACTGAAACCTTTATTTCGATTATAAACAGCATCTCAAATATCGCTGTTTTATTTGACAGATTGTACAAATGAAAACGCCTCGCTTCGGAATAATCGGCTGCGGGATGATGGGACGTGAATTTGCAAGCGCCGCCGCCCGCTGGTTTCATCTGCCTGATATAAACTTGCGCCCGGAAATAGTGGCAATTTGTCGCCGAAACCTCTCGCCCGAAAATGTTAACTGGTTCAAGGATAACATTCCAACCATCAAACAAATCACCAGCGACTATCGTGAACTGCTGGACAATCCTGACGTCGAGGCGGTTTATATCTCGGTCCCGCACAATCTGCATCGGGAATTTTACTGTGCCGCATTAAAAGCCGGCAAGCACCTTATGGGAGAAAAACCGTTCGGCATAGACAAAAAAGCAAACGATGCAATCATGGCCAGTATTAGCAGGTACACCGACTGCTTCGTAAGATGTTCGTCACAGTTTATGTTCTTCCCCGCTGTACAGAGAATCGGGCAGATGATAGAGGCAGAAGCCTTCGGCAGGATTATCGAGGTCAACGTCGGCTTTCTGCACTGCAGCGACCTCGATCCCGCCAAGCCTATAAACTGGAAACGGATGGTCGAATTCAACGGCCGGTACGGCTGCATGGGCGACCTGGGGCCGCATGTTTGTGCTGTGCCGTTCAGAGCGGGCTGGATTCCTTTGAATATTCGTGCCGTATTGAGCAATATTATGCCGGAGCGGCCTGATGGGAAAGGCGGGATGATGCCTTGCGAGACACCGGACAATGCAACGCTACTTTGCGAAGCCAAAGATTCCAAAACCGGAGTTGTATTTCCTTTTACGCTCAGAACACAACGTATATCACCGGGTCAGCAGAACAACTGGTATATTGAAGTTTTGGGCGCCAAAGCTTGCGCGAAGTTCAGCACCAACGACACCAACACGCTTGAGATACTCGAATACACCGACGGCGAGCAGCGCTGGCAGAAAATAAGTATGGGGCAGGAAGTTCCTTTCAAATCCATCACACATAATATCTTTCAGTTCGGAGTTTCCGATGCCATTCTGCAAATGTGGGCCGGATTTTTATACGAGTTCGACAAAGGTAAACCTTTTACCAGGTTCTCCGGCTGTGTAATCCCCGCCGAGACAACTTTGTGGCACCGGCTGTTCACTGCAGCATTAAAATCACACGAAACCGGTGCTACCGTTGCCCTGGAGTAAAGAAAATTTCAAGAAAGGCCAAAATCCGCGGATTAGTATGAGTTCTACTACAATTGAAATACCCTCAATCGGCCCGGTGACAATCGTAAAATCCCAAAGAGCAAAACATATCAGGATTACGATAAAGCCCGATCAAACCATCAGATTGACCATACCTAAGGGTCAATCCGTCGACAGAGCAAAGCAGTTCCTGCATTCAAAAATCCCGTGGATCACTAAGCATCAACACAGGCTCAGCAAACTTGATAATACACAAACAAACCTTCCCCGGCCCAAAATCAACAAGCTGGAAGCCAGAGCTATACTCGTCGGCCGACTGGAGGAAATGGCGAAGATTCATAATTTCAAATATGCCAAAGTTTCAATCAGAAACCAGAAAACAAAATGGGGCAGTTGCTCAGCAAAAAATAACATAAGCCTGAACATTAACCTGGCAAGACTGCCCGATGAATTGAGGGACTACGTAATTTTACACGAATTAGTCCATACCCGATTTAAGAACCACAGCAAAAAGTTCTGGGCGGAACTGGATAAGGTTATTGGCAGAAGCGCAAAAGAGCTGTCGAAGAAACTAAGGAAGTACCGATTGGGAAGTACGGTTTAGTGTGGATCCCCTGATCAGTCTCTCAGCGTGCTATTCTATGCTCCTGTCCTCCAAAGGACAGACATGACGGCATGTCCTGAAGCTTATCGGATGAATCTTTTTTCTCGTACCCCAATTTTACAGGCACACCCGTTTGTGCAAAACTAATCTTGCCGTGAACGATATAAACACCCTCTGTCGTTTCAACACGGGTAAGACCTATTTCTTTTTCACCGAGCGCCGTCCCCAGTCGACCCGGAGGGCGGGCAGATTCCTCGGCAGGACGCACACTTACGAGTGTCCCGGCATCTTCCCATTTTGCTATTTCACTCGAGCATCCCGCTATTAATAAAAGTCCAAAAATCAGAATGCACTTCTTCATGGTTCAACTCCTTTTTTCTCGAACGTCCTATTCATCTCTGCCCAGCTTTGCAGCCGAGCCTCATTTAAACAGGATAACAAGTTTGCCTTTGTACAATCCTCCAGCGGGTGCTTTACAAGAGACAAACACTAATTCAATTCAATCACTCTTCATCCAGAGCGCCGGCTATACCTCGCCGGGAGCCGTAGAGAAATCCTTTCAGGCTCGAATCAGGATCCTGCCGCTTGGCATCAAGAGGCAACTGGTCTTCTGTCACAAGCTCGTATCCTTTTTGCGCCATACAATCTTCCATGAACTTGTGCTCATATCCGCTGGGGCTATGCGATTGATCGGCGAGACGTTTCTGCAACTCGGCATTACAGTCCTTGCGGGCGCTTGCGCACTCATCGAAGCTCTTGCCCTCCTGATAGTAATACTTTGCACATCCTGTAAAGAAGCAAATCAGACTCAACAAAAATAAAACAGCAGAATTCTTCATTACATCATCCCTTTCAATATACTTCAAGATTCAACCTCTCTCGTCCGACTAATTTTATCTTTTAATCCGTCTTTTATACATCATCTTATTGCAAAAATAAACGGATTATTCCGTTAAGATATAAACAGCAATGAATTTTGTCAATATAATGATCTCCACAAGCATGGAGCTGAACCTACTTCTCAGCCATACATAATAAGCTCCCATCCTTCATTGAAACGTATAGCCGTCCGTACGCTGCCGCCATGCTGTCAAAGACGGGACATGAATCGAGCCGATATCGGGCCAGTTCTCTGCCGTCAGAGGCCGAGAAGGCCATGAGCAGGTTCCCCTGTTTTTCATCAGGTACCAGGGGCCCGGTCACCGCTTCGGCGGAAGGGCCGGCCACGAACAGAATATTATCAGCCAGTATCATTGCCCTGACCTGGATACCGACACGCTTTTCCCATTGCCCGGTTCCATCGCTACGATTGACAGCGAAGAGTCTGTAAGGCCCATCCTGCAGTCGGTTCGACCAATGGACCTGTTTGCGGCCGTATCCGTAGATCTTGTTTTTGTCAAAAACAAGCAGCCTGCCGTAGATGAGCTGCTTGTCTCTGTGGCTGCAACCGGTTGCGACGGAACATTTTGTGCCGAATATCCAGTAGGAGCGGTGCGGCCAGGAATCGTCCAGGAAATCCGTCAACGTAAATAAGTGGGGATTTGCTTCGGTAATTTCCGCCCCGTGTTTGTCAAACGCCGTGTCACGCAGGTAAATATTATCACCGTCGCTGCTGAGAATATCGGCACGTGCACCGGGCATCGCGGCCGGGCCAAACTGTTCGGGCTGTCGGCCGGTCTCAGGGTCGGGACTGTAAATCTCTGTCCTCGATAGAATCCCGCCGGTCTCGGGATCGATTCGATAAAGGTCAATCCCGCCATCCATGTAAGATGACGTGCCCGCAGTGCAGTACAGGTTTCCATCCTTGACCAGCACGCTTCCAATTACAGGCGATGCGGATTCGAGTTGACCGTATGCAGTGATAAGCTGTTCACTACGAGCGGCCCTCATGCGCCAGGCAAGCTCGCCATCCGACGTTCGCAAGCTATAAACATTTCCATCCCGGCAGCCAAATATGGCACGGCCCTTATTCACGGACGGCGTTGAATCGACACGAGCACCGGCAGTGAATCGCCAGCTAAGCCGGCCCGAATCAGCATCTATCGCACAGACGTTGTGCTCATCTACCGAAGCAACAAACACCTTGCCCTCTGCAATCGTCGGAGCAGAGATTTTGCCGCCGACTTTTACACGCCATATATTTTGCAAAACTGCAGGCACCTTGTCCGGCGTGCAGCCACTTCGTAAGGAATTTTGTCTGTAGGTAGGCCACTCTGATTCATTTACCGATGATGAATAAGCAACCTGATTATATGCCGGACCTTTTTCCAGCCGCTCTGATTTTTGACTCGCTGCTTCGGACTTCCGCCGCTCTGCAGCAAGGGCATGAAATCCGGTCAGTTTGGCCCCCATGTAGCAACCACAGGCGTGGGGCGGAGTGTATAGCAGCCCGTTGCACGGCATGACTCCGTATTTGCAGACGCCTCGTGCCCAGCTATTCCACAGCACCTCGCCCGACTCCAGATCGATAAATTCCGTGCCCCTCCTGCCCCCGAGAATGTAGCGGTCGGTGGCTTTGTTTTGATAGCAGCGATGATGGTGACTGGGATTTTCCGGCTCTATGTGCTTCAGCATCTTGCCCGTAGTCAAATCGAGCTGTGTCGCGAAGTATGGCCCCCACGATGGCCCTCTTTTGGTCGGGAAGGGCTTGAATCCACCCGCCCATATCGAGCCGCCGGCGGCAAAAAGGTCCCGAATCTGAGTAAGCATGGTAGGCTCGCTCCACAATTTCCTGCCGTCATCAATAGACAGTGCCTCTACAATCTTGCCGTCCGAGCAGAAAACGTTTTTGTCATATACAAATCGCAAAGGAGCAGAAGCCGCGGACCATATCTGCTGCCCCGTTTCAAGATTGAGGCATACAACATCCCCGCCGTTCTGATAGAAAACGCGATCTCCGGAAGCGCATAAAGCATTAGTCCTGAGCCTCGATACATCGGCTTTTTCTTTCTTCCAGAGTAGGCGCCCCGTTTCGGCATTCAGAGCAAGGATTGCCTTGGCGCCCCTCGACTCGACGGTACGAAGCCGCTTGACCAGCGGCTCGGCGGTCTCGCGCTTATCCAGAGAGGACGACCTTCTCCTGAGAAGCTCCGCCCACTTTGCCCGTTCGGCGGTTCGCTCATCAGTGACACTTCGTATGACCAGCAGCAGAGTATCCTTATGGAAGATAATTTCTTCTGTGCCCTCAGTGTTCGCGTGAACCTTAAGGACTTCTCCTGTCACAGCATCCAGAACAGACAAAGGAGCATAAAGACCGAGAGTTACATAAACTCGGTCCCCTACCGCCACAAGTTTTCGCTGGAGCTGACGGGGGGTCTGGCCCCAGTTGACAATATGAGGGTACCACATGCTGATCGGTTTTTTCCACAGCAGAATTCCGTTGAAAGCATCGCGGGCGATAAGGTTCCATTTGGGAATTTCCCGGACCGAGCCGATGGCCGCCTCGTCCGCAATGTAGAAGATTCTCCCACCCGTCGAGACCAGCGCATATATACCCGGTATGTGCTCATGGCTCCTGGTATGAAGCGGCCCGGCGACCCACTGGATATGTCGCGGCGGCCCGACCAGCTTGTCGTGGGCAACGGCATTCCCGCTCGAATCGTGTAGAAAGTGCGTCCACTCATCGATCTCTTCGGGCCGGGGCTTGATAATCGTATGCCATTGGTCATTTTTCTTTACATACGCTTTGCCGCCGGGAGCAAGCACACGCATTACCTCATCCATTGGTAAATCATCAGGTTCTTCAACTACTGCCAAATTCACAAGGTTATCAACGTACGGTAGCCGTTTGTCGTCGAACCTGCTGAATGAAACCTTGCCGTAGTTTCCCATTGATTGGGCATATTCCCGGGCTTGCCGCAATTTTTCCACATCCTTTTCCAATCCATGGACAAGGCAACTCTCATCCGCAAACAACGCCGAAGTGAGCTTCCCATCGCCGCAACCAATATGCACAATCAGCCCGCCTTTAATTTCCGCAGCCTCCAGGATCTGTTCGGCTTTCTGCCTGTAATCACCAGGCTGAGCCATCACAACGGATACTGAACCCAAGACCAAAAGGCTACAGGTAAGTTTTGCCGAGAGCCGTAACTTTTTCATAATTACTTCTACTCCTTCAAAATTGCAGGTAAACATTCATGACTTCTCCGGTATTATAATAAACGTCCTGATTCAGAACACATATCCACTCGGCCCGGGATGGTTATGTGACAAGGTCCAGCGCCACAACCTCGTGATCCAATATCGACGGCACGGCAAGCAAAACAAGATCATCCCTTATTTCATAACCGGTGTTTTTATCGCCGACGAGCAGGTGGATTTTCTCTACTTTTGTATTCGAAGGAATTTTTATCTGAAGTTTTTGCTCGCCGACAGGAATAAATTCTCTAAACGGCCCTTTCATCATCATCGGATTGGTAAGATTCACAAGATGGACCGTCATTGATTTTTTCTGCCGCCACACGGTCACATCAAGTATGCCGGGGCCTGTCACCTGAACGGGCGGCTCTTCATTTGTCGCCCAGTTTATTATATTTCGCAGAAGCATGCCGTGATCCACATTCATGATTTCCCAGAACGTCCGGTCTATATCCCAGGGAACATACGCGATTCTGCTTTTGTCAAGCTGACGCAAATATACTTCCCGGATATCAGTCTCCGGCCTGCGAGGATAAACATGCTCCATCGGCAGGTCGGGATACGTGGGGATCAGTGTCACCGGAGAGGGAAAGTCCACGTCGGCTTTTACATCCAGGTGCCAAATCCCGTTGACGATGCGATACGCCTCTTCCAATCCATTTAAGACCGGATGAAATCGCCCCGTTTCCGAGTCACTCTTTAACCTTAGATATGAATTCTTCATGGGGCCTTCGACGCGGTCCTTATAAGAGACGCCGAACAGGTCGGTCAGACCGAAGTTCCGCCGTCGCTTCCCCTCCTGGTCGTACAGCGATGTTTCGAAGGTGGCGAAAATACTTCCTCCATTTTTCACGAATTCTTTGAGCTGCTCGCATTGAGCATCGGAAAGAGCAGCAATGTTCGGAAGAACGAGCAGCTTGAACGGTTCGAGATGTCCGGCGTCCAGCAACCGGTCGTTGACCATCTCGAAGGGTATCCGTGCTTCGATGAGGGCGTGATACATTCCTAATTCATGGCCGCTGCTCTGCTGTTGCCATCTTTCGCCCCCATAATAACGCTCGGTCTGCTCCGAATATATCATTCCCACTCGTGCAATTGGGGCAGTGTTCCTTAGGTAGGGCTCGACGCGATAATGCCACTTATAAACTCGCTCAACAATTTTGAGCCAGCGCCGGTCATAAATAGTGCCCGAGAACTTTACGAACCACGGACGCATGTTGTTTGCTGTACCTTCAGCCACCCAGATTCGGATTTCAGGCTCGCTCTGAACGGAGTCCTTCCACCGGTAACGCTCTTCCAGTCCGATACTGAATATACCGCCGAGAGGTTTCATTCCCATCGTCGCCCGAAGCTCTTTCGCCCGCTTGCCGTTCGACCAGGGTGGAATGACGCCCCTTCTTGCCTGATGGTCGGTGAAAAAAATATCAGACAAAGCACCCGTTACAACGTTATCCGGAAAACCGTTTGGAATATACCGGGCGGTGGACTTGACTTGGCGAATTGTCTTATCCCACAGGAACCACAATTCTCTGAGTCGCTCGATTCGCCATTCCGAGTATTTGCGATAAGCCGGATTGTTGCGCTCGGTCGTTCTGGGCACTTCCATGCCGGAATAAGATTTAAAATTTCGAACGCAATGCTCGCAATAGCAGATTCCATGGCCGGCCCAGCGATTGGAAAAAATTCCATCCAGCTTATATAAGGTCATAATCTCCCTGTGGACTTCGGTCATGAACTCGAAGTTGTATGGGCCATGCGCGCATGTCACCCATAATTCGGGATTCGACCAGTGCCGTCGCTTCTGCCCTTTCGAATCGACGGCAATCCAGTCCGGATGGGCCTTACAGACCTCGTTCCATGTTGCATGCGGATCCGTGCGGGCGATTACCGCCATCCCCATTTTGCGGCATCCCTGTACAAGATAACCGAACGGGTCAGAATCCCCGAGCCACAAACTTCGATGGTGCATGGGTATTTTTGTCGGGTAATACGCGACCGCACCTCCGGCACTCAAACAGGCAGCGTCGGCGTGTATACGCTCGAAGTAGTCCAGCCAGAAATCAGGATCGAATCGGCCGGGATCGTTTTCCACCAAAACCAATTGTGCCCAGCGCATCGGGCGATCGAACCAGGGCTCCTCGCTCTCTTCGGCCTTTGCCCACGGCGAGCCCAGCACCGCATACGCCCCGGCGAGAACCGAGGTCTTCATAAAATCTCTTCTGTCCATATCCGCCGTCTCCTCTCAAAAGCATTGCTACTTCCGGTAGCGCCAATCCACTTTTCCTTTATATGCCATGGTCTCTTCCACGAGGGTGAACAGGCCGGGATCGTATTGCTTAAGCGTCTCGCGCGTAGCGATTGGATGGCCGGAATCATTTGTCGGCACAACCGCTCCGGCTGCATCGAAGTATGCCAGCACACCCTCGGCCCAGTATTCGGCGCGATCGTGGACAGCGGCCGTTCCTTTCCATAAACCCCTGCTCATGGCGCTGTCATAGAGTTCTTTGAGCTTTTCATTGAAACGGATATCCATTCGCTGAACTCGCAACTCGTACTGCTGCACATTCCGGCCCCTGTTTTCCCAATTCGGATCGACGGGGCGTCTGCCCGTTAAGTGATAGAGGGCTTTTGCAAAGACACGGATCACCTGACAGCTCGTAGCATAAGGATTATCCATGCTGTCCAGCACGTTTTGCTGGTCCACAACCATAAGTTTTGCTTCGAGCGAGTAATCCAGAAATCTCGCTGTGTAATCCATACTCCCGGCAGCCATATTTTTACACTCAGGCAAATCAGCCAGGCTTTCATCCGGCCCAAGCACAACCAGCTTCACTCCCTCGTTGATGAACACCTTGAGGATATCATGACGATAGGCAAACATCTTGCGGATAGTATCATTGGCTTTGAGCATAGCTTCGTCGCCGGCCTGCCGTCCGAGGACGATGAACTCGCGTGCCCAGGTGAACTTCGTATAATAGGGATCGATATCGAACTTAGCCGGCGGCGCTTCAACATTCGGCAGAGTTTGCAGCCAGCTATAACGCCAGTCATGACCGGGGCCAAGGTTAAAAGTGCTCCTGAGAAGCTCGTAGCCTTCCGGGTCGTAAATCTTAAGCTGCTCGCGCCCGCCGATGGGGCCGTGGTTCCAGTTATTGATACGGTTGCAGTCGAAATAAGCCTGAGCCATTTCACACCAATATTCAGCGGAATTTCCGATTGCATAGGTATCTTTATAGAGTCCTTTTTTAACCGCATTGCGATACACAGCATTCTTACGGTCTCTCCATGTCGGGTCTATTCTCCTGAGTGTACTGTCGATTGTGTGACAGAATTCATGCACAGCGATACTCTCATCGTCGTAGCGATCGATGGGTAAGCTCAGCAGGTTCTCCTCGCCGAAGCTGGTGGGAAAGCCGCCGGTGCCGCGGACACGCTCGTTGAGATAATCCGGATTACGGGCGTTCCTGTTTTCGGGCAGATCGGTATAGACCTGATCTTTGCCGATGATGACCAGGTACATGCCCCGATCAACCATCGCCTTGAGGATGTCAGGCCGGCCGGCCAGCATATGTGTGACAATCTCATATGTCCGCTGAAGGGCCAGATCGGCCACTTCCGCGGCGGCCGCGACCGGCATGCCCTTGACATCAATATACTTACGGTAAAACAGCCGTGCCGCCTCCCGGTCTCTCTCGCGGACTTTTTCAAAGAAAGAATCCGGTGGTGCAGTCACCTGCGGATACTCTGAAACATCGCCGGGCTTTGCAGGAATAAGCCCTGCCGGCATCAAATTAACCAATAGAACAACTATGATAACCTGAGTCGTAAATTTCATTTTAATAGCCTTTCCTCGAAAAAAAGATTTAATCGACGAGCACCCTGTTAAAATCCGAAGCTCGCACGAAACTTTTGCCTTTTAGGAAATTACGAGTATAATGCGATATTATCAATCAGTCCAGCGAAGTTTTTCTCTGGTACATGATCGCTGCTAAAGGAGGCTATTGTGAAAAAATATGTTCTCACTGCTATGTCATTTGTTTTAATATTTCATTATCAAGCTTATGGCCAGATAAAGGATGCCGAAACGAGAGTTAGAGCCCGGCCTTTGGATTTGAGTAATGTACGGCTGCTTGGGGGGCCTCTCAAGCATGCACAGGATATTACCGCGAAATACCTGTTGGAGCTTGAGCCCGACCGGATGCTGGCATACTACCGCCAGCAGGCGGGTTTAGAGTCGAAAGCAAAACCGTACGGCGGCTGGGACGGCGGCGGAAGAAATCTCACCGGCCACATCGCCGGGCACTACCTCTCGGCGGTGAGCCTGATGTGGGCCGCCACAGGAGATGAACGGTTTAAGGAGCGAGCGGATTACCTCGTCAAGGAGCTAAAGGAAGTGCAGGACAAGCACGGCGACGGATTTCTCAACGCTCAGGAAGGCGGCCGGGAATGTTTTGACGATGTAGCACATGGAAATATTCGTACCGGTGGCTTTGATCTTAACGGGCTCTGGGTGCCGTGGTATGTCCTGCACAAGACGCTCGGGGGCCTGCGGGATGCTTATCGCCATACCGGAAACCAAACAGCGCTCGATGTCGAGATCAAATCCGCAGAATGGACAGAGAAGATCCTTTCCGATCTTACCGAAGCACAAAATCAGCGAATGCTCAACGCGGAATTCGGCGGCATGAATGAGGTGCTGGCCGACCTTTATGCCGATACGGGCGACAAACGCTGGCTGGACCTTTCCTATCGCTTCGAGCATCGCTCCTTCATCGAGCCGCTTAAACGTCACCAGGACATCCTCGAAGGAAAGCACGGCAACACGCAGGTGCCCAAGCTTATCGGCTCAGCGGACCGTTACACCTATGCCGGTGAGCCGGGTGACATACTAGCCGCGACATTTTTCTGGGACAGAGTCGTCCAGCACCACAGCTTCGCCACCGGCGGCCACGGCAAAGACGAATACTTCGGCAAGCCCGACATGCTGAACGACCGGACCGACGGACGCACCGCTGAGACATGCAACGTTTACAACATGCTCAAGCTGACGCGCCAGCTTTTCTCGCTGAGACCCGATGCCCACTACGCCGATTTCCATGAGCGGGCTTTATTTAATCATATTCTGGCATCTATTGATCCCGAAGACGGCAGAACTTGCTACATGGTTCCCGTAGGCCGGTCCGTCCAGCATGAATACGCTAACATGTTCCGCAGTTTTACATGCTGTGTGGGAACAGGTATGGAAAGCCACGCCCTGCACGCAGACGGGATTTATTTCGAGTCCGGCGACAAATTGTGGGTGAATTTGTATGCTCCATCTACCGCGGAGTGGGCCGCTGCGTCAGTCAAATTGCAAATGGAAACCGACTTTCCCGAAGGCGAGTCGGCAACGCTGAAATTTACGCTGGCCTCACCAAGGCAATTCGTGCTTTCTCTGCGGAGACCGGGCTGGGCGGGCGATGGTTTCAGCATAAAAGTTAACGGCCAGCCTGTACCAGAAGATATGATAGAGCCTCTTCGTGATGTTCCGGAATCAGGCCGTCGGATCGATGATCGCCGACTGCAAAAGTTCGGCTCTTATGTGGAACTGAAACGGACCTGGAAGACCGACGATACAGTAGAGCTAATCATGCCGAAAACGCTTTATCTGGAAGCACTGCCGGACAATCGGCGCCGGGTCGCTGTTATGTGGGGGCCATTAGTGCTCGCCGGTGACCTGGGGCCTGAGCGGCGCGGCCGGAGAGGAGACAGGAACCGTAGCTCCCGGGAAAGAACGCCCGTATTCATCGCGGCCGAGAAACCGGTTGAAGAGTGGCTAAAACCTGCTGGCGATAAGCCGGGCCATTTCCGCAGCGACGGTGTCGGCCGAGAGCGCGACGTGGATTTTGTTCCTTTTTACCAGCTTCATCGACGCACCTATGCGGTGTACTGGGATATCTTTACCGAGCCCGAATGGAAGGAAAAAGAAGCAGAATACGCCGCCGAACAGGAGCGCCTGCGAAAGCTCGAAGCGGCAACTGTGGCGTACGCCCAACCGGGTGAAATGCAGCCGGAACGGGATTTCAACTTTCAAAATCCGGGTGACTCATGGGTCGTACGGATGATGGGACGCCCCGGCAGATGGGGACGAAGCTGGTTCTCGTTTGACCTGCCCGTCGAATCCGATCGCCCGATGGCGCTGGTGGTGACGTATTGCAGCGACCATCACAGCAGGGGAAGAGCAATATTCGATATTCTCGTGGACGGCCAGAAAGTAGCTAATCAGAAAGTGACAAGAAGCAGTCCGGCACGATTTTACGACGTCGAGTACCCCCTCGGTGACAACATGGCCAAGGACAAGGAAAAAGTCACCGTGCGATTCCAGGCCACCGAAGGAAACGTAGTTGCGGCAATATTCGGCATTCGTATGATTCGAGCAGATGCAGAACGTTAATATAAAAAACAGAAGGAGATTCACAATGAAAGCTACGCCTTTAATTTGTCTAATACCTACACTAATAGTCGGCACGGCTGTAGTATTTTGTAACAGCGCCTTTGCACAACCTGATTCAGAGATTAATCTCGCGGTTGTCGCCGAACCGTCCTGTTCTTACGTCTCCGGGGACACGTCGACGATGGCACTAAATGATGAGAACGAACCGAGAAGCTCGCGCGACAGGCGCCGTGGCTCTTACGGCAACTGGCCCAGAAGGGGAACACAATGGGTACAGTATGACTGGAGTCTGCCGATCAGCACCAAAAAAATCGACGTTTACTGGTGGGATGACCGCCGTGGTGTCCGCCTGCCCAAAGCCTGCTGGCTACTATATTGGAACGGCGAGGATTTTGTGCGGGTAAGCAATCCATCGGGTCTGGGTGTAGTGGAAAATCAATACAATACAACGACATTCGACATAACCCGTACGACTAAGCTTAGGCTCGAAATAGATGCGAATGATACATATTCTACCGGCATTCTGGAATGGAAAGTTTATGATTCCGGCAAGTCGCCGGATTTTCCGCCAAGAGTGAATGCAGGCGTGGACCGCGTCGTCATGTTGAGGGGCAAGACCTATCTGAATGGAGAAATTAAGACATTAGGTAACAAAGATACCTCGGCAATTGCCTGGAGCAAAATATCCGGTCCCGGCAAGGTCGCTTTCGAAAATGCCGGCGATCCGGTCACTACGGCAACGTTTGCCAAAACGGGTGACTATGTTCTCAAATTGACGGCCGGCAAAGGACAATTGAGCGCTTCGTCAACACTTGCTGTTAAGGTTGTAGCTCCGCCGCCCGCAAAGCACCTTGATCTAATCGATACCAAGCACTATAAAATCGACAGTTCCCTCTGGAACAACAGGGCCAAAGCCTTGATCGTTAACTGGATACCTCACTGCATCGACAAGATCTCCGACCCGAATTTGAGAGAAGGCGGCATAAACAACTTTATCGACGCCGCCAACAAGCTTGCAGGCAAGCCTCATGAACGTCACAGGGGCTACGTTTTCTCCAACGCATGGGTTTATAACACGATTGAATCGATCTGCGTCGCGCTGATGGTCGATCCTATGGGCGACCAGGAGATTATCAAAGCCCAGGAGAAAATGAAAGCGACGCTGGAAGATTGGATTCCGAAGATTCTTGCTGCACAGGAACCGGATGGATACCTGCAGACTGTATTTACGCTAAGTGACCGTGAGCGATGGTCACCCAGGCATAGAGCAGATCATGAGGGTTATGTTGCCGGTTATTTCCTGGAGGCAGGTATTGCACATTATATTTTAACAAACAAGACCGACACCAGGCTATACGATGCCGCCAAGAAGCTTGCCGATTGCTGGTGTGACAATATCGGTCCGCCCCCGAAAAAGCAGTGGTACGACGGCCACCAGGCCATGGAAATCGCGCTGGTGCGGTTCGGGCGTTTTGTGAACGAGGTCGAAGGCAAAGGTAAAGGCGATAAATATATCGAACTATCGAAGTTCCTGCTGGACTGCCGCAATGACGGCAGCGAATACGACCAGAGCCATGTCCCGGTCATCCAGCAGTACGAGGCCGTAGGGCATGCCGTGCGGGCTTCCTACTCCTATGCGGGCATGGCAGACGTCGCCATGGAAACAGGCGACATCGATTACCATAGCGCAGTCATGTCGCTATGGGATAATATTGTCAACAGGAAGTATTACGTCACCGGCGGCGTGGGCAGCGGCGAGACATCAGAAGGCTTTGGCCCGGACTATTCGCTGCGTCACAATGCCTACTGCGAATCGTGCTCCAGTTGTGGTGAAATCTTTTTCCAGCACAAATTGAACATGACATACCACGATGCGAAGTTTGCGGACCTTTACGAAGAGACGCTCTACAACGCCCTGCTGGGCTCAATTGACCTGGAGGGCAGGAATTTCTACTATCAGAATCCCCTGGATTCACGCAGACCCCGCTACGACTGGCACGTATGCCCGTGCTGCGTGGGTAACATCCCAAGAACTCTGCTGATGCTGCCAACCTGGACTTACGTCAAGAGCGACGATAGTATTTATGTCAACCTTTTCATTGGAAGCACGATTACGGTCGAGAATGTTGCGGGCACCAATGTTGAAATGGTTCAGAAGACCGATCATCCATGGAGCGGCGACGTTTCGATTACTGTCAATCCACAAGAGCAAAAGAACTTCAGCATTAGAATCCGTGTGCCTAACCGCAGCGTCAGCGAACTTTATGCTGGCACGCCTCAATCCGACGGTATCACGTCGATTTCCGTTAACGGTTCAGCAATTACTCCACCCGTTGAAAAAGGATACGCCATGATTAAGAGGCGGTGGAAGGCCGGCGACAAGATCGATTTGAAGCTCCCGATGAAAGTCCAGAGGATAAAAGGAATAGACAAAATCGAAGCTACCAAAGGTCGGGTAGCACTTCGATACGGGCCGTTGATTTACAGTGCAGAGAGAGTTGACCAGGACATTGACAATGTTCTGAATCCTGAGTCGGTCCTTACGACCGAGTGGAAGGGTGATCTTTTAGGTGGTGTCATGGTCATCAAAGGTACATGGGCCGACGGTTCCGAGCTGATGGCTATCCCCAACTATGCCCAGGCCAACCGTGAGCCATCAGACCGGAATGACCGCCGCGGTCGCGGCACAATCAGCTCGTCCGTCTGGTTAAAGGATCAGTAAGCAACATATTAAGGTTAAAAGAGAAGGTTTATGAAAAAGTCACTCATTTTTGTTTTGATCTGTTCGGCAGTTTTAAATGCGGCCGGGTCCGGTCAAAATGCAATTGTCAATTCGTCTTTCGAACAGGCTGAAGGTAGAAATCCCACCGGTTGGAGGCCCCAGCGCTGGGGTGGTTCCGGCGATTTTACATACGCACAAATCGGTCGGACTGGTAATCGGTCGGTTATGATATCCTCAACCGCCGGAGCGGACATCGGCTGGAGCCAGGTTGTTAATGTCAGACCGTTCTCCCACTACAAACTCACCGGCTGGATCAAAACAGAAAACGTACGTGCTATCTCCGGCAGGGGTGCCTTGTTCAACCTGCATGACATACAATCAGTACGGTCAGAGGCGGTCACGGGCACCAATGACTGGACAAAGGTTGAAATGGATTTTCAGACCGACACTCACGCGACAGTACAAATCAACTGCCTGTTCGGCGGCTGGGGCATGGCAACCGGCACTGCATGGTATGACGATTTGAATCTCCAACTGCTCTCGGCCGACGTCGAATCGCCCCGCAGGCCGAAAATGTATTATACCGACGACTCCCACGGCAGGGCTTTCGCCAAGGATCCTGATGTCGCCCGCTTTGGCGACCGATATCTAATGTACTACACAATCAGCCGGCCGGGCAAGGGAATCGCAATTGGTATCGCTGAAAGCAGTGACCTGAACAACTGGAAAAAAGTCGGGGAAATTCTGCCGGAAACAGACTATGAAAAGAATGGCATCGGAGCACCAGCAGCACTTGTAGAAGATGGGAAATTGCACCTTTTCTATCAGACTTACGGCAATCGCGAAAAGGATGCAATTTGTCATGCGTGGTCCGAAGATGGAATCAATTTCAAGCGCAATCCTACCAATCCTATTTTTCGCCCGACAGGCGACTGGAACTGCGGTCGGGCAATCGACGCAGAAGTCGTAGAGTTCAAGGGCTCTTACCTGCTTTACTGTGCTACACGCGATCCCTCTTACAAGATTCAGAAACTTGCCGTAGCGAAATCTCTCGTCGGTTCGGGCTTTCGGCGGGAATCCTGGAAGCAATTGCATACCGATTCGATTTTGCAGCCCGAGTTGTTCTGGGAGAAAAACTGCATCGAGGCACCTTCGATTTGTAAGCACAATGACAAGTTGTATATGTTTTATGCCGGGGGGTATAACAATGAGCCCCAGCAAATCGGCTGTGCCGTGAGTGATGACGGCTTGACATGGAAACGGCTTTCCGAGCTTCCCCTGCTTGCCAACGGCAAGGCCAGCGAATGGAACAGCAGCGAATCGGGCCATCCGGGAATTTTTACAGACGACGACGGCAAGATGTACCTGTTTTTCCAGGGCAATAATAACAATGGAAGAAACTGGTTTCTTTCGAATATGATTGTTCATTGGGATGGCCAGATGCCCTACCTTGTCCGTCAGCGAGACAACCAAATCTTCCGTATTCGCGAGACCATAAAACCGTCGATTACGATAGACCTTGCTAAAACAAGAGAGCCAATCTCGAAATTCGTCTACGCTCAATTTATCGAACATCTTGGCCGCTGCATCTACGGTGGTATCTGGGCCGAAATGCTCGAAGACAGAAAGTTTTATTTCCCAATCACATCCAACTACAGACCCTACAGGGGTAGAGGTATCACGGAAGAGCGTCCCTACCCCGTCGTGGCGGCTTCTCCCTGGCAAATCGTCGGCCCGGATGACTCGGTAAAAATGGTCACAGAAGACTCATTCGTCGGAAAACACACTCCCTTGATTCAAGCAGGCGGAGGGATTCGACAGCTTGATCTCGGACTTTTGAAGAACAAACCATACGATGGCTATATCTGGCTCAAACATCAAAAGCAGCCTGCGGATGTTAAAGTTTCACTTATCTGGGGCGATGGTCAAACGAATCGGGATTCCATTTCCATGAGGGCGGCAGAGAATCGTTATGTGAAATATCCGTTCCTATTTATTGCTCGTGCAAATACAACAAAGGGCAAACTCGAAATTGCAATATCCGGTGAAGCATGCTATGTCGGCACGGTATCACTTATGCCCGCGGACAATATCGAAGGAATGCGTGCTGATACTATGCAGTTATTGAAGGAACTCAACGCCCCGCTTTATCGCTGGCCGGGCGGCAATTTCGTCAGCGGCTATGACTGGCGCGACGGTATCGGAGACCGTGACCGCCGGCCGCCTCGCACGAATCCCGCATGGACCGGTGTGGAGCATAACGATTTCGGATTCGATGAATTCATTCGTTTTTGCAGGATGCTCGATACCGAACCTTTAGTAACCGTCAATACCGGTTTCGGCGATGCTTACTCGGCAGCGGACCAACTTCAATACGCCAACGGCTCATCCGAAACTTACTGGGGCAAAAAGCGCGCCGAAAACGGGACACCTGCCCCGTTCGGAGTCAAGTTCTGGTGTATCGGAAACGAAATGTTCGGAGCCTGGCAGTTAGGTCACATGAGACTCGAACATTACGTACGCAAGCACAATTGGGTCGTGGATATCATGCGCAAAGTGGATCCCGACATTGTAGAGATCGCCTCCGGCAACGCAGGGCCCTGGAGTGAAGGATTACTCACGCACTGCTCCAACCATATCGACTTGATCGCGGAACATTTCTATTGCCAGGAAAGACCCGACCTGATGGATCACACTGCTCAGATCCCCGACAGCATTAAGCAAAAAGTGAATTTTCACCGGCAATTGCGGGAGAAACTGGATACGCTCGAAGGAAAAGATATACGCATCGCCATGACCGAATGGAACTACTGGTACGGACCGCATGTGTTCGGCGAGCTGGGTACCAGGTATTTCCTGAAAGACGCCCTTGGCATTGCCAGGGGTTTGCATGAATATTTTCGCCATTCGGACATTGTTTACATGGCCAATTACGCCCAGACGGTCAACGTCATAGGCTGCATCAAAGCGAGCAAAACACACGCGGCAATGGCTGCCACTGGGCAGGTACTGAAATTGTATCGCAATCATTTCGGCCAAATTCCAGTGGGGATCACAGGCGAATTCGATATGCTGGATGTTTCCGCCGCCTTGAGTGCTGATCGGCAAAAAGTTACAGTGTCTATTGTTAATCCCACGTATCAAAAATACGATGTGTCACTGAATTTGAAAGAAGGAAAGCTCTCGCCCTCTTTCAAAGCATGGCAAATCACCGGCCCTGATGAGAACGCATTCAATGAGCCCGGAGAACCGGAAAAGGTTAAAATCGAAGAAAAACAACTCGATACGGACTTAAACCGGATTCTGATACCTCCTCTGAGTGTTTGTCTGTACGAGTTACGCTCTGAATAGGAATTCAACAAAATGTCACTTGTGGCGAACGGGATTCACTTACCCACACAGTACAATTTGCTCGTCGTTCGTATGAATAGATGACCGTATGCAGCACTGATTGATGCGCGAACGACTTGCTGGCCGCTGACTTTGTCCATCGGAATCACCTTGAGGATGTCACCGTTTGCCGCATCGACTATGGCTGCTTGGCCAGCATGATTTATTATGTAAATTTTCCCATCTGCGACAAGAGGTGAAGCTTCATATTTCGCCTTGCCGGGCGTCTGGATTGTCCACTTTGCCTTTCCTGTACTCGGTTCGACGCGTGACAGGGATTTCCGCAGATCACTCAAGACGAAGAAGTCGCCATCGTAGAAGGCCGGGGTGGGAACATCGGAAGAGATTTCTCGAACATCCCGACTGACCCAAGCAACGGAACTGTCGTCCAACACACCAGTTCCATTGGGCAGGATAGCATAGATTGGGTAGTTCTTGGGTGCGCAGACAAGAACGATATCTTCGCCGGCAACCGGAGATGGAACCAGCCGCCAATGCCTGATGCGGTCTGGATTCCATGTACCCCATCGCCATAATTCCTTGCCCGTTTCAAGATCGTGCCCTGTAAGTGCATCGCCACCAACTACCAGTAACTGGTTCTTGCCGTCGAACGAGTAAGGAATCGGTGTGGTGAATCCCTCGCGCGATTCGGCTACAGCTTTGCTTGGACGGATCTGACGCCATAAGTTTTTGCCAGTAGAGGGATTCACAGCCAGTATATAGGATTCATTTTTTCTGTCAGTCAGCCCACGACCTCGCACCGGCACATCCCGTTGCAAAACCTGTACGTACAGTCTGCCGTCAAACAGCGTGGGACTGCTGGCAAACGTCCACTGGAATGCGAACTGCCCGTAGTCGTCATGGAGATTGCGTTTCCACTGACGATTACCACTGATGTCGAAGCATATCAGATCGCCGTTGGCGTAAAAGAAAACCACAACTTTACCGTCGGTTACCGGCGAGGAAGCAGCAAAAGTGCTGCGCCTATCATGGCTGATTCCCTTTGCTATCTCGTGCCGCCAGAGGAGTTTTCCGCTGGTACGATCATAACACATTGCAAGCAGCATGTCTTTGGTAGAATCGACACCGGACAGAAACACTCGGTCTTTGAAGATTATTGGTGTCGCTGCTGAAGAGCCGGGTAAATCGACGCTCCAGACAATCCCCTCAGTTTGGCTCCAATCTGTAGGCAAATTCTTTTCATCGGTCGAACCGTTAAAGTATGGCCCACGCCAATGCGGCCAATCCCCAGCCTGAGCAACGACCCCGGCAACTAACACTAAAATCAGAAACATACGATACGTTCTCATGACGAACTAACACCTCCAAAGAACTTTCTCTTTTCATCGAGCAACAACATAAACAAATCAATACAATCACTATCTAACTTTATTAAGGTATCCGATTAAGTATTAATTTGCAATTACAAAGCTTTGCCGGACGCTTGTTGACTGCCCATAATCCAAATGATAGTATACCCCGGATTGATAGATATCGTGTTTAGTAAAAGCTATATTATGGAAAGGGAAATAAAATGAATCGTTTGGATATAGAAAAGTCTCCCGAGAGCAGCTCGGTTACACGTCGAGAGCTTCTAACAATAGCGGCAGGAATTGCCGGTACCTCGTCTGTATTAGCAGGACTGCCACGGGCCGTATCGGCCGAGGTTGGTAAAGTCGTCAAGAAGGGCCGTATCAAGCAGTCTATATGCAGGGGTTGCCTGCGGAAAATGAAGATTAGCCGGGAAGAGGAAGCCGCGATTGCCGCCAAGATGGGCCTGCAGGGACTGGACCTCGTCGGTCGAGGTGACTGGGATGCGGTTAAAAAACACGGCCTGGTAGCGACAATGGTGCCCGGCGCCGGCTCGATCAGGAACGGCCTGAATAACAAATCACGGCACCCAGAATTCCTTAAAACCTTCAGGGACAACATCAAGGCCGCGGCCGAATATAAATGGCCTAACGTAATCTGCATGGCCGGCGACCGCAAGGGAATCAGCGATGACGAGGGTATGGATAATTGTCACACCATCCTCAAGGAGGCTGTCAAAATCGCCGAGGATTCCGACGTGACTATCTGCATGGAACTACTCAATAGCAGAGTCAACCATCCCGGGTACATGTGCGACAAATCCACATGGGGTTTCGAGTTGTGCAGGAGAGTCAACTCGCCGCGATTCAAGATGCTGTACGACATTTATCACATGCAGATTATGGAAGGCGACCTGATTGCCACAATCAGCAAGAACATTGACATGATCGGCCATTTTCATACTGCGGGCGTTCCCGGCCGGCATGAACTTGACGAGAACCAGGAGATTTATTATCCAGCGGTAATGAGGGCAATTGTCGAGAGCGGTTATCAGGGCTATGTCGCCCACGAGTACACACCTTTGCGAGACCCGACCGAATCACTCGTGCAGGCCGTTCAGGCTTGCGATGTTTAGGCCGAGTTGCTTTAAGACAAGTGGGTGCAAATACGGTACATAAAATCAGATCGAGGCAATGGAGGCGGGGGGATTCGAACCCAAAACGTACCGAAACAGAACTTATACAACATAGTGACAATTCCGCCACTGATTGCAACGAGAAGTCTTTAAAAGACCTTTCTGAAAAACAGAGTCACGACAATTCTGAACGCTTCAAAACAGTTTCACAACACCAATTAGGTGCGAATATGGTGCGCGTGAATGGTGACGATCCAGATTTGGAAGAGTTGATACAGTCATGGCCGAGACTGCCGGAGCATATCAAAGAGGCTATCAAAGCACTTATTCAAGGTCAGAATAAGCCATGAGAAAAAGAAAACTACTTAGCAAGGAAAAGATTCAGCAGATTTTCAAACAACACAAACAAACAATCCCTGAAATTGAGCAGCTCGGTGCTATGGCCGAAGAACACAGACGACAAGTTCGCAACTGCCGACGGCCCCGGAAACGAAAGGTCAAACAGCAACTCAAGAGTACCGACTATCTGAACGTGGAGCAGTTCGCTGAAGTCATGAGATTTATAAAGGCCGAAGCAGATGATGCCAGGGCCAGAAGTCCATATCTTTGCCGAGCGGTCATTAACGAAATGCTTATTATCCTTATGGCAGAGACCGGCCTACGAGCAAGTGAAATCTGCAATCTGAAACTCAAGAACCTACCATCCTATCATGGCAAACCTATGATCGAGGTCGAGTGCGGTAAGGGGCAAAAGCCCCGGACGGTCGGCATTTCGGAATGGTTCGAATCACAGCTTAACGGATACGTGAAACGGTATCTCAATTCTGCATCACCGGAGAGTTGGCTGTTTCGCAGTGAGCGGTGTGGGCCTATCAAATACCACTCAATCTATTCGAAGGTTAAGAGAATCGGGATTAAAAGCGAGATATGGCTATATAGTAAGGAAGGTCGGTTGAAATCCCGCTTTTCGCCTCATAAGATGCGCCATACATTTGGAACCGGGCTATTGAATGCAAGTGGTAATACCTGGCTTGTCCAGATTGAGCTGGGGCACACCAAAGCCGAGACGTCTCAGATTTATGCACGGACATTGAGCGAGAAGATCAGGTCTGATATGAACAACTTCCATAACTACCTATGGTCGAAATGTGAAAAGCAAAATGTCAATCAGTCATCGATTGACTGCGTACATTGAAAACGTTGTCAAATTTTGGCCTTTCATAAGCAACTGCTATCAAGACACTTATAAGAGGGGCATTATAAATAATTGGTAGATAACGGGTTGTAGAGTTGTACATCGGTTGTAGTGGTTCTGCGAGTCAAAATTGGGCCATTTTGTTGTTGCAATGTCACTCTCTCGCAGCTTCTATCTTCTTTACCAAGATTAGTGCGTCAGCTTGGGAATCTATAAATCCTTAAGCTAAAGTAATTTCTATAATTATGGTAAACAATCACTAATAGGAAATTTCCTTGAATTTCAAGTAGTTTTTCTGTCATTGCGCTTCAGGAAGATCAACCAATTTCATTTTAACAGCTCGTTTGACAAGTTCAACTGAGCTATCAACTCCAAGCTTTTTCATAATATGAGCACGATGGTTTTCAATAGTCCTTATAGAACGGTGGAACAAATGTGCTATTTCCTTGTTGCTCATCCCCCTGACTATCGATTTTAATACTTTAATTTCGGTCTTGGTCAAAGGCTGACTTGCATAAGAATCAAGAGATGTGTTTTGTTGCAATGCCGACTTAGCATTCCGGGATAAAGTCTCGCTGAAAAAACACATCAGATATATTCTGCCGGCGTAGGTTAATGGAACCGAATTAATGTCCGCATACAAAACACTGCCGTCTTTTCTTTTGATCGGAACATCTTTGGCAAGTGCTAACTCTCCACTTGCCTGCTTCTCAAACTGTTCTATGACATGGTGCGGATCTTCTGAGAGACATATATCCGTAACTTTCAAATTTCCGACCTCCTCCTCCTTATAATATAAGATTTGACAAATCGATTTATTACCGGTGACGAGTTGTTTGTTTTCTACGTCTATAAAGAGTATCCCCTCGGCTGCATCATCAAAAATGGCTCTAAATATTTGTCCGGCTCCATTGGACTCTTTGAACCTCTTCTCATGTTCAGTCTGCTCAAGCTGCTTAACACGACCACGCAAAAAATCCAACTCTTTGAGTAGTTCTCCTTTGGCTTTCCACTCCTGCACCATTACCCTCTCCTTTCATCCAATTCGCGATCGTCATATCGAACACGCTTGGATTTAACAAAAATCCTATGTCTTCCTTGTCTTAGCGGTGGTCAGCCGTAATCAAGAATATTTTAATATTATTTGATTTTCTTAATAACAAATATAAAAAGGATTGTCAAGATATCATCTGTATAATTTTTAATAACCATAACAGCCTCTTATGAGTTTAGCACAGAATAAAGCCATAATCCTCGTTTTCCATTTCAAATCATGAAAAGTCCGAATTGCGATACATCAATTTCGCTTTTCTAAAATAAAATTGTGCTATCAATATGCTGTTAAAATACCAGTCTATGATATATTGCGGATAGAATATTGATTCATCACATCTTCTTTGGCAACTACATGACCAATTCAACTAAGAATACTCGAGAAGCAATCAGGTGATTCAACAGAAGGACGGCACTTTAATTTCTTCTGCAATATTGTTCGAGTGACATAAAGATTGATCAAAGTGCCTAACACATGTCTCTTTAGTAACTAATTAGTAAACATAAAAGTCAGATTGGTTGTGATTAATCACTCCAGTGCCTGATATGTCACTTTATTATTAGATTATTTTTGAAAGCGTGATAACAAAGTGATAGTTCGATATGAATATTTAAATAACATTAATTATTTAACCAGAAAGTTTTTAAATAAATCCACTTAGCTCTTTTTTTTACATGAGTAATTCTACTCATTTTTTTTTCGGTGTCCGATAAAGTACGTACTTTCTTAAATTGAATTATAACATAGCGGTTCTATAGATTTTTAGTAAGTATTAATATCTTGACAAAATCTCTGTATCTAAAATTTATATTTAAAAAGTTTCCATGAGAAGCTCTCTAACGCAGTCTTTGAAGAAAATACTTCTGTGTGTCATTACCCGTGTTTGTTAGGGCTTACTAGCTTAGTCTGTGTAGAAGTAAGAAAAGGGAATGCGAAGCTGATAATATCCATTTCCCCATCTTGATGCAACATCATGATCGTAATTCCCCTTGTGGTATTAAAGATGTGTTTTTGCTTGCTGTCTTATTTATTCGTTAGCTGACAGAAGCATCGAACAATAGAGGGTGACAGAATCTGATGAGCAGACTTAATTGAAGTCTCTGAGAGCCTAAGGTTTTGGTTCACCAGCAAAAATAAGCTGGAATGGTATGAGAGACTAAAATGGGAAATATCACTCATAATTGTGTCTTCATCCTCGACGATGATCTAGCAGTATGTGATGCAATCGCAAGAACTCTTCGGGGCATTGGTATCAAGGTTTTCTGTTTCTATAATCCAATAACGTGCCTGGCTAAGCTGCGTTCTCAAAGGTGTGATTTATTAGTCACAGATCTAAGAGTGCCTGAAATGGATGGCATTACATTGCTGGAAGAAGTCAAGCGCCTTACTCCTTGGGTGCCTGTGCTTCTAATGAGTGGTTATGGTGATATACCAACAGCGGTTAGAGCAATTAAAGCAGGAGCTGTGGATTTCATTGAAAAACCTTTGGACAAGACAAGCTTTATATGCAAGGTTAGATCGTTTCTGCCAAATATCGATTCCACGGATTCCTACATAGGTAAGCCTTTGACTCAGGCAGAAACAAATATATTAAGCTATATAATTGAAGGCAAAAGCAGCAAAGAAATAGCAAGATTACTACATCGCAGTACAAGAACCATCGAGGGTCATCGTAGCAACCTAATGCGTAAGCTCAAAGCCAAAAACATTCTTGATCTTGCTAAGCGGGTTACAGTAATGAGATTAATTGACACTAACGCAGAGCCGGAACTAATGAGAATAAACGAGATTCTACGATAGTATCCATAAACAATCGTCTCACATTCCAAGTGTGCTTACAGCTGACTGAGACTATAACAATCCGAAGCATTCATATTGTCAGACTACATGTACTCGGAACGGTTATCCATTGCCAGCGCTTCGTCGGAATTTCTGGAACTGATAGCCCATACTACATACAATCTGAATAATAACCGGTGATTTATTAATGGTTTGACAAACCATGGGATTCCTTTAATTCTTGCCTGGAACATACAATCGTATTTTAGTAGGTTGTACTTTCCGCTCTAATACCCTTGACACAGAATGCGACGAACTTCATTTGCAGAAAAGCAGGATCACTAAATAGAGAGTATGCAGTCAAGGAAATCACGTAGTCACTACCATTGTGATATAGTTCTAAAAAGTAATACTAACTAATGTATTTTTACTAAATGAATACTGTATTGGTTAGTGTATATGTTGATTCGTACATATAAGGATCATGCGATTAACGTGATCTTCAATTTTATTCTGACTATGTTTCTGCTGCTATGGATTACAGGATGTGGCGATCAGGTACGTTTACCCTCTACTCAACAGTTAATTGAATTCGAGAAAGCCGGTCCTGGTCGTCCTTCTTTGGATATCGATCGCCTGATTCGAGCTGATGTGAGAGGAGGTACTTATCACGTTGTACCAGGTGACGTTTTGGAGTTGACAATGCCTGCCATAGTACGATTTGTCACGGCCGAAGAAGCTGACGGCGGTATTGATGCAGCCACGCCTTATTTATGTCGGGTTAATGAGAGAGGTAATATTACACTTCCTACAGTGGGCGATATTAGAGCTTCAGGAAGAGATCTCTCCCAGATCGAGTTAGATGTTGTGAATGCGTACTATCCCAATTATGTCATGACTCGCCCCTCCGTATTTACACGCGTCCTTGAGTACAAAACAGCAAAGGTATCTATCACCGGCGCTGTTCAAAAGCCGGGTATTTATTCTTTACGGAGTGACCAAATGTCTCTGGTTGCGCTGCTTATGGAAGCGGGCGGAATAATTGATGAAGGAGCCGCGCTTATACGGATAGTCCGTCACGATCAGACTGCTCCTTATCAAGGAAATGCAGTTTTTAATACAATTGAAGAAGCTACCGAACAGTCAACTGAGGTTGATGCTGCCACGCGGTTGCGAGCCGCAGTTAGCCGTCCTTCCGAGGTTGGAAACAATATCGAACTGAGTTTTCGAGAATCAGCCACATTGAGGACTACCGGCAAACTGACTATAAGGCACAACCAGACACTCTTGTTCGCTGAGCAGATTGATATCACCGATCCAGAAGCAAGACTGATTTTGCTGAGCAAATTGGAAAGGAGCGAACCAGGTATCTCGGTCACTGAGGTAAATGAGAACCTTTGTATGTTGGCCGCTTTGCTCGAAAACGGTGCTGACAATTATAATACCCAGACGAAGGATATAAGCGAAAACATCAACTCAAGAACCAAATCTGGTGTCAATCCATACGTGAGATCAACTCAAGCCAAGACAGTACCGCAGCACAGATCAAGACTTTCCACCGCCGATGTTCAACAATCGCTCTGGCTGCCGGTTAATCGGGCCCAATACCGTCACACCATGCTCGATCGCCAGAGTTTTGATTTGGATAAGGATTCAAACTCAAGAGGAGCGGTTTCTGCAAGCTATCTGGCTTCGGACATGAGTGAGGATGAAGTTTTTGATAAAAAGGCTATCGAGGTATTAATGCAGGACAGAAGCTCGAAAAGTGAGAGAATCACCAGCTCGGACGATACTCAGACACATCAAGCTTTTATCCTGCCGATCAAAGGGATGAATATCCCATTCACCAATGTTGTGTTACAAGATGGTGACAGTATCATAGTCGAACGTCTGCAGCTCCCTCTTTTTTCCGTTTTAGGACTTGTCAACAATCCGGGCAATTTCCCGTATCCGCCGGATGCTCGATATAACCTCATGCAGGCACTGGCCTTCGCGGGCGGATTGGACCGAGCTACTGAACCTCGCTACGCGACAATTTATCGCCTGAAAACTGACGGGACGATTGTCAGCGCGATTTTTGAAGTAGCACGCGTTCGAAATGGTTCACGGTTCACTGAAGCTCTGAATACCTTAATAAAACCAGGTGATATCGTCGCTGTGGAACATACACCCAGAACGCGTACAAAAATGTTTCTTGATACGGTATTCAGGATCAACATCGGCACATACTGGCGTCTGAACGATTCATGGGAAGATTAGGACCAAAGACAAACAGAACGTTATTGACCAATAGAGACAGACAATAATCGTATGATAAGCAAGGTCGTAAACAATGAGATAGTGGGACAAGATGTTGCTCATGCGCAAGTTTCTCCTCCTGTTGGATTGGCCCGTAAAAATTTTGCCCAAATAATGTGGCGCAACCGATGGATTGTGTTGGCAACCATGGTTGCTTCTATGTTAGCAGCTTTTATTTATATCAATAATACTGTGCCCATTTACTCCAGTACATCCAAAATCTACGTCGAGCCAAGCGGTCCAAAGATTCTTACAGAGGCCGAGGGCGTAATGACACAGTCAAAGAATTACCTTTACACCCAGGCTGAACTGCTAAAGTCAACACCCATACTCTCAGCCGCACTCGAACATACCGGCATAAAACAGTTCAAGATTTTTGAGAAGATAGACAATCCCATTGTCTATCTCAAGGAAAAGGGGCTTGATGTCTCGGTGGGCAAGAAAGACGATATTATCAGTATCTCATCCGATTCTCCGGATCCGTTTGAAGCAGCCCTACTGGTCAATACAATCGTGGATTCTTATATAAAGTATCATGCAAGCCGTAAGCGCAGCACGACCGGGGAGATATTGAGAGTACTGCAGAAGGAAAAGGATGAGAGAGATGAGGAGCTCGCACAGAAGCTTAAGACGATGATGGAGTTCAAGAGTGAGAATATTGCCCTTGCTTTTGAGCACAAGAACAGCAACATCATACTTGACGAGCTTGATCGGCTGTCGACTGAGATGACACAAGCCAAGCTTCAGACTATTGAGGCCAAATCAGCTTTCGAGATGATTAAGTCGATGGTGGCTACTCCTGCCGGGCTCAAACGGTTTGTGGATGTTGAAAGGGCTAAACAAGTCCACCCCTTAACGGTTGATGAGAGGACCCGGCTCAAAATGGAATTCGAACAGCTTCAGGATCGGCTTGCTGATCTTGACCGGCGGGCCACACCCAACCATCCATGGGTAAGTACACTGCAGCAAAAGGTTGACCGAACTCAAAAGCAGATTGATGATCTTGACGCGGAGTTCGCCCAGGCGCAACTAGCCATTGCCGAGCGGCAGTATGAGGCGGCTAAAGAGAAAGAAAAGCAGATCACCGGTTACTATCAAGCGCAGCGCAAGCAGGCAATAGAACTAAACAAGTTAGATGCCGGATATAGGATACTGCAGTCCGACTGGGAGCAGACCAAGAAACTTTGCGATATTGTCGACGACCGCATAAAAGAAATCAACGTTACTGAGGATGTTGGCTGCCTTTATATAAGTATACTTGAAGTTGCCAGTCCGGCCGATGAGCCATCAGGCCCTGATAAGGCGAAATTTTTGGCTTTCGCCTTGCTTGTAGGCCTAACACTGGCTGTTGGTCTGATAGTTCTTCGCAACTATATGGATCAGCAGTTCTGCTCTGCGGAAGGAATTTCTGCTGTTCTGGGCATACCGTTTTTGGGTATGGTACCATCAACATTTTGGGAACAGAATGGTGCGACCCGAAGCTGGAAGTTTTACCTGGATTCCAAGTCCTACTGGACAAAAGCTTATCGCACAATATGCAGGGCAATTTTAGTCAGCGAGCATGAAGATATGGCAAAAACCATACTCGTAACCTCTCCCACAACAAATGATAGCAAAAGTATTCTGGCCAGTAACCTGGCTATCGTGATGGCTCAGGCCGGACAAAAAACACTTATACTTGACGCGGATTTTGGCAAGTCTATGCAAAACAAGATTTTTGAAGTTAACCATCATGATGTGGGCCTTAGCACTACGCTCGACGGGATCACGACGTCCGGGGCAGCAATTCAGCCTACTGGTATCAAAAGACTGGAACTGCTGCCGTCCGGCCCCGATGTTTCCAATCCGTCTGAGATACTCAATAGTGACAGATTCGTCCAGCTTTTAGATATCCTATCGGACAGGTATGACCGTATCATTATTGATTCTCCTGCCATTGTGCCTATTACTGATGCGCGAACCCTTGCCTCGATTTGCGACACGACTATTCTGGTAGTAAGGATCGACAAAGCAACCAGAAAGAAGAGTCGACGGGCCCGTGACGGCCTGTTAAGCGCCGGCGCGCAAATCCTCGGTGTGGTCGTGAACGACGTTCCGAAGAAAGACCGCCATAGCTATCATCATGCCCACAGACAGAATAAGGAGTGCTATGGCTCCGTTGGCACCATGAAGAAAAATGTTAATACTTATGTCAATGACGTGAGTCGAAACGAGCTGGCCACGGCAATCGCAGGAGACAATATCCTCTCCTGATAAATGAAGATTGACAAGGTAATCCGCATCGCGTGCACTGACAAGAACGGAGTGCGCGCAAAGCTTACACATGATCAAACTACGCGAAAATCCGACAATTTTAACACCCCAAGTCGAATCGCTGGCCGAATTGAAAGGTACTTGGTGGCTTGCCTATACCAAGCCGCGATTTGAGAAAGCCTTCGCTTGGGATATGTTTCATCATGGCATAGGTTATTTTCTACCTATGCGGGAAAAGATTATCTTCTCTGGGGGGCGTAAACGCTGCGTCATATTACCGCTATTTACCTCATACGTTTTCTTCTGTGGAACCGAAAGTGACCGTTATGTTGCGCTGACAACCAACCGTCTGTGCCATACGATCGAAGTGGCTGATCAGGAGCGGTTGATGAAAGAGCTTATAAGGATAGAGAAAGCCCTATTCAACAAACTTGCGATTGATTCCTATCCCCAACTTCCTGTGGGAACCCGTTGCAGAGTCGTCTCCGGTCCAATGCTGGGCAGTGAAGGTGTGATAATTGAGAGAGTTGACACAAAAGCCCGTATGGTCCTAGAGGTGACTGTTCTCGGACAGGGAGTGCTCGTTGAGATTGATGCTGACCTATTAGAGGCAATGTAAATAGAAATAATGATGAAACTGGATTTTATACTAAAGCAGTGTGTTGTAAGTTTTTCTTTAATCTGATTCATTGAATTCTGACATGATAACCAATTAACAGCACATCTTGTCATATCATGAAAACATATATTTGTGCATATCTTGGCTCTGCTCTAATTGCGCTAGTAATCACACCACTGGTAATTAAATTCGCTCGAAAGATTAGGGCTGTTGATCGTCCAGGTGTCCGCACTGTACATACCCGCCCTGTCCCGCGCATTGGAGGCTTGGCTATTTTCTTCTCAGCAACACCACTCATCGTTGCAGTTTTGTTCTTGAACAACAGTATTGGTGAAGCCTTTCGGCAAACTCGGTTGCAGTTGATAACATTATTCTGCTCAGCGACTTTCATATTCTTGATCGGTCTGGTGGATGATCTCAGGGGCCTACCGGCTAGATTCAAGTTTCTCGCTGAATTGCTGGCTGCCAGCTCATTGTGCTTTGTTGGAGTAAGCATTTCATCAATCACATTAACTGAACAATGGACATTGTATTTAGGCCTATTAGGTTGTCCAATATCAATTATCTGGATCATTGGCATCACAAACGCAGTGAATCTCAGTGATGGTCTCGACGGACTTGCTGCAGGCATTTCGGCTATAGCTTGTGGAGTGATTTCAGTATTTGCCTTTCAGCAGGGCAACGTTATCATGCTTGTATTGATGCTTTCTCTCTTAGGCAGTCTGACCGGTTTCTTGTTCTACAATTTCAATCCTGCGAAGATATTTCTGGGAGATTGCGGTAGCTTGTTCCTGGGTTTCACAGTTGCTTCAGCAAGCATACTATGCTCAATGAAGTCTTCCACGCTAGTCAGTCTTGCTTTACCTTTGTTAGTATTGGGAATACCGATTTTTGACACGTTTTGTTCCATTCTACGGCGGTTCCTTGAGCGGAGATCCATCTTCGCACCAGACCGTGGTCATTTCCACCACAGATTGGTCGATATGGGGCTAAAGCAACGACATGTGGTGATTTTCATTTATGCGATGACTTTTCTCGCAGCAGGTTTGGGCATGTTGATGATGCTCACTCGCAATCTCAGTTCCCTGATTGTCTTCTTCTTTGTACTGCTACTTCTTCTATTGTTATTCCGTGTAGTTGGTGCGATTCGCCTGCGGGAGACTATATCCGGATTGCAGAGGAAGCATAAGATAGCCAGCCAGTACAAACGTGAGCGAACAGACTTTGAGTACGCTCAGCTTCATTTTCGCAATGCACGCACGTCTGAACAGTGGTGGGCTGCAGTCTGCGAAGCCGCACAACGAATGGATTTTGCCTGGATTTCACTCACTAGGAAATATTGTGATGGTCGTATCGAAACGGATGTTTGGCGAACGACTAATACCCAGTTGGCGCTATCGAAGGTGTTCGTTGTTATAGTTCCTCTTTCAGTAAACAAAGGTGAGACATCTCGGAAATTTGAAATAGCTGTCTCTGTAAACGGTTCACTTGAGTCCGCCGGCAATCGAGCTACTCTGTTTAGCAGATTGATCGAAGAGCATGCCATGGTGAACAATTAGTGTCTGAGTGTAAGTATCCTTGTATTAAATTTGTATAGTGTAGTAATGCTGGAGATATGATTTATATGTTTACTGAGGAAAATGTAACAGAAGCGGGTGTAATCCACATGATATGCCTCATTTCGAGCCACGGATTAAAAAATTTGGGATTCTAATTATGAAACATTTATCATTATTTTTGTTCATCGTCTCGTGTACATCTACCTACTTTGACTTAATTGTCCCAGAGGACGAGTTTTCTACGTTTATCGTCGTCCAAACGCTCCCAAGTGATGGAAACGAATATTTCAGCAGCATTCAGCAGGCTGTAAATCAAGCTGAGGTCGGAGATTTAATTCTCGTTAAGGAAGGAACTTATCACGAGACAGTAACTATCACCAAGGACGGTATTACCATAAAAGCGTTTGATCCCCTTCATCCTCCTGTTATTGACGGAGCCGATCAGACGTTTAGTCAACCCTCCTGGGAACACTTTCAAGGTAACATCTACAGGACTACGTATAAATGGTATAAGCCGCAGTTGACGCACAACCAATTCAATAATTACGGTGGAGGTGAATCTGCGGATAGCATCCCTATGAATGTTTATGAGGATGATATTTTGCTGAGGGGTTATGTGGGTGCTTTTGCTGAATATGGAGATAGTGGAAATGGCGCTCCGTATAGTGATGTCAACCAACTCGATCCCATGAGCCCCATATTCATCCCCCCAAATTGGTACAAGCAGGAGATACGTATTCCGGGACGGTTCATGTATGATGAACATGAGGTCGCACTGTATGTATGGAGTGCCGCCGAGGATGATCCTAATAATCATACGTATTCCATACCAGTCCTGGAGAATTTACTCATCATAAAAGCAGAAAACGTGACAATCTCTGATCTCATACTCAAAAACTCAGCTGGCTATTCAGTAGTTGTGGGGGATTACGCAGATGGTACCCAAATTGAGAACTGCTACTTTGTCAACAATATGTATGCGATTTTTGTGCAGAAAGCAAAGGACATTACTCTTGCGCACAATTTCATTCAGCAAAAAGGATTTTGGGAACGCTATTGGTACTATGACTGCAAGGGAACAGTTTTATGGACTCACGCTGTCACGTTAGAACACTATGAACATTATACAGAAAGGCAAATTGATATCCACAGTAATATCATCCATGGCTATTATGCTGCTATACTGGTTAACGGTAATGTCGACATCCATGACAATATATTATCCAATTGTATGTCAACACACATCAATATAGATGATTATTGTCCCGAGGTTCAAATATATCATAATTTCCTTCACCATGTCGATGACACTTCAATTGGAGTAACTGCGTTCTTAGGTGGCCCAGTAAGGATATACCGGAATTTATTCTATCATTGCGGTAGTCTAAATAAGGCCGGTACTGATGAGACAAACACGACAAATGAGTTTTGCTATTTTTATCATAACACATTTGCTCTCAGCGATTTGATATCACATCATCCATACGACTATCCGGCCTTTGGTCGCCATATTTACAGGAACAATATATTCCACCTTGAGTATCGCGAAAGAGGGGCCGAGTTGTACTGGCGATACGTCGATAAAGATTCTGCATTAGGTTGGGATTTCTTTCCATTCACTAACGGCCCTGATGTTGATTGTGATCTATATTGGATAGGACCTAATGGACCAACCAGATACATCGCATATTTCAAATACGCTAACTCATCAGATGGATATTTATATGGTAATTTCGCTAAAATGCAGCGTGACACAGGAATGGACCCCAACGGACTTCAAATAGATCCTTTTTTCAGAGCGAAACAGCTACTCGATGACCCTGATTCGGATGCGCTTGCTTATGACACGTTGTCAGTTATGGACTATTATGATGTTATATTAGAAGGCTTACCAAGCCTATTAGAATCTCAGTATCAGAGTTTTTTTGATTTGTTTGCCATTGAGGAATATAGTCCGGCGGTGGACAGGGGTATGAATTTGCCTTCTGATTGGGATGATGTTGTTCAGATTAATGACGGTAAACCCGATATTGGCGCATGGGAATTAGAGTAGAAGGACATATAAATATTTTCATAAACACATTGAAAACTGAATAAAGATTAGCAATCCACAAAAACTCCAAGATTGGGACGCTATTAATTAATAAGGAACCTCTAAATGCACTCTGATAAAGAAGCATATTACTGTTTTTTTATCTCGACAATCAGTATTGTCGGTTTATTGCTATCATAAGATTTTATGAGATCTCTCACAAATAGTTTTTTAGTAACATTTCTGTCCAAAGTCGTCGTTCTTATAACCGGACTTGGCCTTGAAGCTTGTTTAGCATGGTTTCTTAAGCCTGAAGGGAGAGGCTCCTATGAAGTTTGTCTGGTATTTAATACGCTTCTGACGTTGTGTTTCTTAAATGGATGGCCTGTAGCAAGTATCTATTTCGTGGCCTCTAAACGCTTGACGTTGTCTGAAGTAATAACTCAAACTTTTATTTATGGAATTATTAGTTCTTTCCTGGCGATTATTACCGGCATGCTGCTTATGAATCTGCCATGGGATTTTTTCGCTGCCGCCGACAAAGCCTCATTTCGCCTGGCTCTTGTGTTGATACCATCAACCTTTTTTTCGATCGTGCTTTTACGACTGTTGACAGCCATACATGAATTCCTCTGGTTTGCGATAATATCAATTTTAAACGGGCTCTCATTTTTACTCTTAGCATTAATATTAGTTGGAGCCATGTCGTTAAATGTAAATGGGGCATTGCTGGCCTGTATCCTAAGACAATGGCTGGTTATGATCGCAGTCTTGCTATTATTATGCTGGAAGTACAATATCAAGATAGTAAGACCTTCGATGGCAAGTATGAAAAAGGTTTTCTGCTACGGACTGCGCTACCATGTAGGGCAAATTGCCAACAACGTCAATGTTCAAGTAGGAACTATAATACTGGCAATGTTTGCTACAAAAGTTGAGGTAGGTTTTATAGCGGTGGCAGCCCGTATTATGTACACGGGTGTAATGACTATTCCTGATACGATAATGACAGTCTTATTACCGAAGGCTTCAGAGGACAAGATAGGACGTCCTCAGTTGATCGCACGTTGCGCCCGGCTGACCGGGCTTACATGTGCAGTCGTGATTTTAATAATCACTGTTTTTGCAACACCTGTCGTTAAGCTGATGTTTTCACCATCGTTCCTGCCGGTTGTGCCGCTTATTAGAATTTTAGCCGTTGGGACACTCGTTCGGTCTACCTGTAAGATTTTCACATCTTATCTTCAGGGAACGAATCATCCTGGTGTTGAGTCTTTTGCGGTGACCACTGGTGTCATTCTAAATTTTATCATACTATGGCTTTTGTTGCCTGTCATAGGTCTGCCGGCAGCAGCTCTGGCAATGACTATTAGTTATATAGCAAGCTCAGCTATTATAACACTGGCCTTTCTCAAGTTTAGCAGATTTAATCTTCGGCAAACTTTTTGGCTTACGCGTTCTGATTTGATGGTTATGTACAACGCGATCAAGGGGTTTATCCTACAGTATGGCTGGAAAAAAGTTTTGCCACGTCGGCTTGCTAAAAGAAAAGACTTCTTTGGTAGCCTCACAGAGAAATATTGAGAATTTTGTTATCAAGAATAAATAAATGACATTACAGCCTGATATTTTAGCAGTAATACAAGGTTCACCATGCATCAACGAATCTTAAATAATAAGGATTTATTTGCAAATGTTGTATTGCTCCTTATGTCGGCTTCGCTGTTTGCTGACATGGCACTACCTGGTGAACAACATACGAATGAAATTAGGACTAACAATAGAATGCTTTGTCACGCAATACAGATAGCAATTTTGGGGGCAATGTCTGTTTTCGTGTGCTATAATTATACATTACCTCAAGTACCTGCAGTGACGTTCTGGGAATTGAGCCTGGTCATATTCTTGTTTCTTTCGGCTTTTCATGCCACGCTAGTTTCAAGCCGTGAACAATTGATAACCTTTTCGAAATATATATATTGGCCCATCGGATATTTCTTCTTTCGGATACTTGCTGACGATGTCAGAAGATACACGACAAAGCTTTTTTGTTTACTTATTTGCCTGTCTATTTTCACCATATGGTACTATGTTTCGCAACTTGAATTTAGGTCAGAGCTGGCAGAAACGTTCGGAAGCGCTAGCTCAAACGTTGGCTGGAAACTCCTTTCAATTTTTGCAGTATCGCTTTGCCTGATTTCGGCCGGAGATAGAAGGGGATATATCGTAGGTGCCGTTGTTTTACTTTTGGCTCCTTTTTCATTGAAGCGAGGTGCTATTATTGCCGAAGCTGCCCTTTGCATATCACTTATACTGGCATCCTATCGTTTGGGACGATTGTGGCAGTTCATTAGGAAAAATGCAATATTGATCATGGGCATATTTTTTGTATGGTCGCTTATTCTTGTAAGCCAATTGCAGGTAATAATCGAGCGATTTTCAAGTTTAAAAGATGACGGGGGATCGGGCCGTTTACAATTCTACCCATTGCTGCTTGAACGCTGGTGGGAAGCTGATCTCTTTCATTGGATATGCGGCTTTGGATTCTGGAGCACGCCAGAATATCTCGACAAGGTATGGATTGATCATATATATGCACATAGCGACATACTGGAGATGCTGCATGATTACGGTGTTATGGGAATTCTATCCTACTTGATGATCTTGTTGGGATTCTTCGCACTATTTCAACATACATGGAGACTCCGAGATAATGGTGTCATCATCGCGGCCTCAATATCCGGCCTCTTTTTTATCTCGGGCATAATGTCCGGAAACGTCATGTTCCGGGAAACCGTCTACCTAATGATGCCCATGGGGTATATGGCAGGCAGACTGGAGAAGGCCAACGAGATACGAAGTGTCTTGAATTACGAAGCACTTTCGGTCAAACCGAATATCTTATAGGGTTCTGCATTATGAAGACATCGAAGCTCAATTTTCAATGCATTTATTCTCTATATTGCTTTCCTGGCTTGGTGAATAATAGCACGATTTCAATGCCGTGGTTATAAATGAACGAAATGGGTGAAAAAATATGAATTATTCCAAGCATAAGTTATTTCTATATTTAAAGCAGCACATAAATATACCCAAATGGCTGTACCGATTTGTCTTTAAGTACGGCAACATGCTGAATATCAGGAAAGCCATCTGGATGTCGGGAAATCCCTATAAGGACATGCCTTCGGTTTCATTATACCCCTCGAAGTACGAATACACCATTGGAATCGTGAAAGAGTTCTGTGATAAGCATCTACCTTATGTTGCCGCTTGCAGAGACCTGGGTGTTTCCTACAAGGTGATTGATATATCGGGCCCGGATTGGCTCCGGAATGTCAGGCAATCAGGTTGTGATGCTTTCATGATACCCCCTTCCGGGCTTACATCCGTTTGGAAGCAGATGTATGATGAGCGGTTAAGAGTGATAACTCAAAAGCTGGGAATGAAGGTATTTCCAAGCTACGACAGTATATGGATGTATGAGAGCAAAAGACGGATGCACTACTGGCTAAAAGCCAACGGTATCCCACATCCTAAAACGTGGATATTCTACGATCTCAAACAGGCTCTCGAATTTGCCGAAGAGACCGTTATGCCGATCGTTTATAAAAGCGACTTCGGCTCAGGTGCATCCGGGGTAAAGATATTCAGGGATAGAACTGCCCTCTTCAGACACGTCAAACGCTGTTTTAAGAAAGGCTACAGACCTTACACACGATGTGTAAGTGATAAAGAATGGGGCAGTATCTTACTTCAGGAATACCTGCAGGACGTAAAAGAGTGGCGTATGATCAGATTGGGTGATTCCTATTTTGGCCATCAAAAGTTAAAGAAAAATGATTTTCATAGCGGTTCCGACAGATTTGTCTGGATCAAACCACCTGAGAAGCTTTTAGATTTTGTTTTGTCTATAACTGAAAAGGGCAATTTTAAAAGTATGAATTTAGATATTTTTGAAACATGCGATGGTCGTTATCTGGTCAATGAGCTGCAAACATTTTTCGGCTGGATTCGTCCTTACCATATGGTGGTTGACGGAAAAGCTGGAAGATATATTTATGACTATCTCGCACAGAAATGGGTTTTTAATGAGGGTGTCTATTGTCAACATGGGGGCTGCAACTTAAGACTGGCCTCACTCATGTCGGAATTCAACATTGATGTAGAGCTTGTCGGCATGTCCGATTTCCATCTTGTCTCTGAAGAAGACCGAAGGAAAAGCAAAAGCCTAGGCCCCGTCGATGGAGGAGAATATTTATTGAGAAAGTGACAATTATGGATTCGGAAAATGCGGGCTGTGCACATGCATTCAATTTCTCGCAACAAGATCATGCTGTTTCCTTAATGAGAAAAAGAATGATGCAAATTGCTTCCGTGCCGCGAGGGTTATTGGAATCAGCTTGGCATATAGTCAAGCTCGGAACCAGACGGTGTTATCTCGAAAAACGATTCAAGAACACTGTCTTTCAGTGGGGCACATTTGCCGATGAGAGTTGCAGTTTTGAGGAAAGTGTAGTTATCAGGTTCAACGCAAGAGTCTATAAGTGTAAAATCGGAAGATATTCTTACCTTGGACACGATTCTGTATTTCAATTCAGCATAGTCGGTCGATTTTGCTCAGTCGGCCCCTATGTCCTTTGCGGATTGGGCCAGCATCCGGTAGAAACATTTGCCTCTACCTGCCCAACTTTCTATCGTAATCCGGCTCCCTGTTTAACAATTCTGGAAGAAACAAGCTTTGATGAAGAATATATTCCCGTCTATATTGGTAATGATGTCTGGATTGGAGCACGAGCAATAATCGTCGACGGTGTGAGAATCGGCGACGGTGCGGTTATTGCCGCGGGAGCAGTTGTCACAAAGGATGTTCCGCCATACGCGATCGTCGCCGGTGTTCCGGCAAAGATAATCCGCTATAGGTTCTCAGAAGATATCATCGACAAGCTCCTCACGATTAAGTGGTGGGACAGAGATATAGAATGGCTAAAGTCACACATCACACTTTTTTCAGATATTAATAAGTTCGTTATGCTGGCATGATGTGAGGAGACTGGGCGAGGGATAGACATACGCACTTGATCCTGCCCGGCATTAAAGCGATAATTGTGGATTCGGGAGATATAAACAGTTCATACGCCTTTATGTTCGCAATGCATAGACAGGCGGTCTGCTGATTCAAGACGTCTACAAGTGTTTATGAAGATAATCCTGTATACCTGTATATAAAGCGCCCGGATTGGGATTGTCGCGGGAAATTACCAAGGATATATATCGGTTGAAAGGACATAGTAATGGTCAATGGAATTACGGGATCCGTCTCTGATAAAATAGATATATGTAGCAAAATCAACACGTTCAAAATCACGTCGATACAGATACGGAATATTTTGAACTCTCACGCTGAATTTACGACGGAATTTATAATAGAGTTCGATGACGGCTCAAAGGGCATAGGGTCTTCACCCAGGGGGGAGACCATAAGCATTTATGAAGACAGAAAAAGTTCCATTGATCCCGGGACAATAATTACTGCCATCAAGAAAGCTCCATTTTACGAGCGGGAAATAGGCCAGGAGGGATTCGATCGTTATCTGGAAGATAATATGGAGAGATTTGGTAGAAATAATTGCTTTGCCTTGTCACTTGCGTTCCATAACGCCACTGTAAATTTCGTAGGCGTAGATAACTCTAAACCCGGCGTCATTCCAAGACTGTGCCTGAATATTCTCAACGGGGGATGGCACGCATATACCAATCCGGTATTGTGTGATTTCTCGGAGATTATGATAGTGCCGGTACAGAACAATCTCGTCGATACTCTAAACGAGCATCATTTAATCCAGAAGCGGGTACGGGAAAAGCTGCTGAAACTTAAGAAAACCGTAATTAACGGCAATCAGGTAAATGTATTCAGCACCAAGGATAACAGAGCGCCCATTGATTTTCTGGTAGATATATTAGAGGAGCTCGGACTAACCAATAAGTATAACCTCATGATTGACGCATCGGCCGGAGATTTACAGACCGACGAAGGTTATCGCTTTTCTTTGACAGACGGTTCCATCAGGACAACGAGTCGGCTGTGTGAACACTGGAAGGAACTCTGCGAAATCTACAAAATAAAATTCCTGGAAGATCCGTTCCATGAAAAGGATTTCAAAGGCTGGCGAGAGCTTACCGCAACAAAACCTGAAGAATGTGAAGTTATCGGCGACAACTTATACTCATCAGACACCTCGCGGATAACTGAAGGAGCAAACAATGGGTATAGTAATGGAGTTCTCATTAAACCAAACCAGGCGGGAACCGTAACGGCCACCATCGAAGCTATAAAAACAGCGTGTTCACACAATCAGACTATAATTGCCTCCCATCGTTCAATCAGCACCGAGTCGACTTATATATGTGACATAACAAACAGATACAATATCCCCTATATCAAAATAGGACCGCTGTTCACAGACTATTCGTCCGTCATCAGACTAAATGAGCTTATAAGGCTTAAAGGAGTTGAGTATGCATAATAATAAAATAACAATCATGACAATTAGACACGGTGAGACTGAGTTTAACCGTCAGAAGCGCTATGCGGGTTTACTGGATGTTCCATTAAATGCAAAGGGTATCAGGGACTGTCAAATGGCCTCAGGCTTTTTTGTGGATTCCGTTGACTTAGTAATCACTTCTAAATTGAAGCGGTCTATTCAAACGGCCCGTATTTTTGCTAACAATCACAAGTCAATCATAGAATCCGAACTTTGCAATGAACGTAATTTTGGAACGATGCAGGGACACACTTCACAAGAGGTCGAATTTATCAAGCCAGAGATTAAATATATTAAAATCGCTGGTGATTTTCATTCTCTGAATCCACCACAAGGAGAGAGATTTTCGGCTTTATACAAACGCGCAAAAGAATTTCATAAATTTCTACGGTTTCTCCTGTCGGAGCATCGTTGTTTAAGAATACTTGTCGTGTCTCATGAGGTGTTTCTGCAACAGTTTCATGGAGTCCTGAGAGGAGAAAGCTGGCGTGAATCAATGCGTCACAGTCTTCCAAATTTGACTTTAACCATATTTACTCTTCAGGGTAATTATCTGCTCAGTGAAAGCAGCAGAAAACTTATCTCTGAAAGGCAGGAAAGTTGGCATACTGTACCTGCACCTCAATCAAGTGGCGCAGTTTGTCGAACAGCCGATATAACCCGTCGTCCGCGAAAACAATTTTGGTTCCAGGAACGAAATCAAAACGTTAAGGTACAGGACCACTCTACGAATATACAAGAAAAGGTATTTCAGAGAGATATATAGAGGTATGGAGTATTAAAACCATAAGGGGTGAAGTTAGATGATTGTGAAATTTTTCAATTCACTACGTATAAATGGCCCGCTTGGGACCGTCTGGCGCATTTGCAATGCCATCCAAAACCGCTTCGAAAGAGTGGCTGTCTGTAATAATCTATGTCTATCAATCGAGAGGTTTCTCTATGGCATTCAGATATTTCTCGATAGCAGATTTGACAAGATGCACGGCACTGACACTTCGGGAGTAATCCCGCTTAAAGACCTTGAGATAAAAAGTGAGAATATGAAGGAGGCTAACTGGTACGGACCTATGCCGGTAAAAGTATTCAGGCAAATCATGGACAATCTCACTGTGGATTTTAACAAATATGAGTTTATAGACTTAGGATCCGGAAAAGGAAGAGTTTTATTACTCGCATCTGAATACGGATTTCGGAAAGTAACTGGTGTTGAATTCGCTTCTGAACTACATAGAATCAGTACTAGGAACGTAGCGATCGTGGAGCGCTATACCCGGAAGCCAAGCAGGATCGAGACCATTTGTATGGATGCGACAAAATTTGTTATTCCGGAAGTTCCGGTAGTTCTCTTCTTCCACAGTCCCTTTAAAGGACAGGTTATGGAGCGGGTTATTAGAAACATATTGAGGTCCTTTTCCAAACACCCCAGAAAGATTGTACTTATTTTCTATGGTACCAATTCTGTTAGCATTGATCTTCTCAAGGCGACACAATGGCCTTATTCAGAACTTTCACTTCGTGCCGACTGGTCACGTTTTACTAAATTTCGGAGCTTTATTTTCTACAAATCCCCCAATCTAATGGATGATGGCTTCTATATGCTCCTGCAGGATAAAAAATGGTTACCGAAAAACCGTTAGGGCTGCTGGTATGAGTTCCTGATGTTATCATGACTCCAATGTGTGGAAACATCACAATAATATGAAGCTATCGGGCGAAAAAACAAAGATACGTCTGTCTATGAAGACATTCGGGTCACACGGCCTTATCGTATTGTGACTGCTATGATGGATAGATACGACGAGTACATCATTGTACATGTTGGCAAGATCGTGGGTGGATTCGCCAAGCGTTTTTTCATGTTCGTGGATGTGCTTGGCAAGCAGTATCCGACTTATGTAAAGAAACCCCTGCCAGCATTTTGGCATCTTATGGCGCTACGTGTCAGAGGACGAAATGCATGTGTTATTGTTTATTACGATGTTCTGGCTCCATTTATCGCAGTCTTGAGATTTCTGTTCCCCAGTTTGACTTTGGTATACATGGTGCGCGGCGACCAAATATTGTGGGCCAGATTTAAGGGACGTAAAATCAGAGCCTGGATGGCTTATATTTTTCAGAAGTGGATGTCCAGGCTTGGTTGTGTGTTTATATTCGCATCAGAAGATCTCCGCATCACTTTTACTGAAAGACTCGGCCTCCTTAATCGGGCTGAGGTTCTTCCAAATACTGTGGGTTATTCGCTGCCGCCCAGCAGATCTTTCGATGGACGAATCGCTGTTGTTGGTGATTTCGAAACAGTGAAAAATATCGAGTTCGTGCTGAACAGCTTGTGTGAAGGCCTTTATCATGTTGACTTGTTTGGCAATACAAGCCTACCTGAAAAGTGGAAACGTCCCTGGTTACAGAGTCACGGAGTCGTGTCTGACCTGTCTTCGCATCTGAAGCATTGTTCTATGGTAGTGTTATCGAGCGTAACCGAGGGCTTTCCGAATGTGGTGGCTGAAGCACTTGAGGCCGGGTGTTGTATTGTTGCTCCTGAGGGAGCTCCGTTCAGGGGACTTCCACTTAAACCAATGTGGCGATATCAAATGGAACCATGCAACGGGCACCCGAGGGCTGGCCATAATAAAAAACTTACTCACGTTCTACATCATATCATGGCGAAACAACCTGATTTTAGAACCGACAACCGTGAACTTTACGAACTCATCGAATCCGATTGGGAAAAGAGAATATGGGAAATTTTCAAATGAGGATTCTTCAGGTTGGTCCCAAGAACTACCCGCCGGCCCATGGGGGAACTGAGAGATTAGTGGCCGATCTTGTGGAAGGACTGGTAGACACGGAAATTCATATCTTTGTGGAGTGGGAGCATGATGATACGTTTCCGAGAATTCAACAGCTTCCTGGTAATATACTGATGCAGTGGATTGCGGTTAAAAAATACATTAAGAACAATGATATCGATCTCGTACATCTACACAAGACGAACTATGCGCCTTTAGGATTGATGCTAAAGCTAAGTGGAGTTAAATGCATACTAACAGTCCACGGTTGCGGTTGGCGCCGGGGTGAGAAACGGTGGGGTCCTTGCATAAAATTGACCGCAGCTTTCTTGGATTTCCTTGCAAGTCTGTTTTTAGATTCCGTTGTGTTAGTTGGAGAGCATGACTGGTTGAGTTTCAAGCGATTCTTACCATCATCAAGATTAAGACTGATACGTAATGGAGTGTCTGTAGCTCAACAGTCATCGAATGGTCAACGCAAAGGTTGGGTGTATCTTGGCAGGATATCTCCGGAAAAGAATATCCTGAAACTCATCGAAGCAGCAAATGTTTTACCTGATAAGCTTTCTATTTATGGCCCGATCTCTCCACCTAATGTTCGGTTTGAAAAAGCCTTTCTCAGGAAACTGGACAATTCGAATGCAGAATGGAAAGGTCCATTGCCAAGTGACCAGGTGAGAAAGGTACTATCACAATACGAAGTATTTGTGAATCCATCATCAACCGAGGGATTACCTTTCACTGTTCTTGAAGCGGCAGCAGAGGGTTTGCATTTGGTCCTCTCAGATATCCGCCCCCACCGCCTGTTAGGATTTCCATCTTGTGACTACATTGATCTTGAGAACTTCGATCTGATGCCTTTCCTTAGAGATACAAATAGAGATGGAGAAGCTAATAGGTTGCACGTACGAAATGAGTACAATGTTGATATAATGCGTCACTCGTATCTGGCTCTATACAACGAGATTGTGGGAATATCCTCTCATTCGTAACTTCTCTGAATTTATTTGTGCTGTGCGTTTATACATTTAATAACTATCTGGAGGTAACAAACTATGCTAAGAGGCGGGATTGCCGGTTTTGGTCGTATGGGTTTGAGCCATTTCTCGATATTGAACACTCATCCGAAAGTTGATTTGGTTTCAGTTTGCGATTCCTCGGGTTTTGTCCTTAAGAATGCAGCCAAGCATATGGGTGTTGCAACATTTAAGAATTTCGAGAGGATGCTTGAGACTATGGATCTTGATTTCATTGTAGTGGCCACGCCGACAGCGATGCATGCCGATATCGCTGAATGCGCTATTAACAAAAATGCTCATATCTTTGTTGAAAAACCCCTGGCACTCAATCCCGAGCAGAGCAAACGTCTCCTTGAGCTCGTACGAGGCAAAAACCTTGTGCATCAAGTGGGATATGCCATGCGTTTTCACGATATTTTTATGAAAGCCAAATCGCTTCTTGATTCCGGTGCAATCGGCCAGATCGTGACTTTTACGGTGGAAATGAACGGCCCGGTAGTCCTTCATGAAACCCGGAAGAGCTGGCGATCCAGGAAAAATGAAGGTGGAGGCTGCCTATATGATTTCGCATCTCACAGCATTGACTTGGTAAACTATCTCGTCGGGCCGCCGGACGCAGTGTTTGGTACGATTTACAATAGCATATATTCCGAGGCTGTTGAAGATGCGATTAGTTCGACCTTTCTTTACAGCAACGGAACCAGAGGTAACTTATTGGCAAATTGGAGCGATCCATCCTATCGCAAACCCTCATGTCGTTTTGAAGCCTTGGGTACTAAGGGTAAGATAATTGCCGATTTCTATACGTACAAGGTCTTCTTTCAGGAAGTTCCAGATGTTAATGGATATACCGAGGGGTGGAATGAAGAATACCTGGCGGACATTGCTGAGCCTGTCCGTTTCTACGTTCGCGGTTTTCAATTCACCCGACAACTCGATTACTTTATTGACTGTATTCTAAAGCAAAAGGCCTGTGAAAAATGCTCATTCGAAGATGGTCTTAGCACGGACATAATCGTGCATCGTATCCGAACAGATGGCAATACAAGGAGATCTAATGATAGACAGAATTATATTGGGTGACAACCAGTTCTTCGGCATTAATCATATGTCAGAGGAGAAAGGCCGGTCTCTAGCAATCCGCTTTAAGGACATAAAGACGATTATTCGCGTAATAGATACCGCCTACGAGTGCGGCGTGCGTGCCTTTATGTTCAATACACACGATCGAGTCGAGAAGATTTGCGACCACTTTCGGGCCAATCCCGGTAAATATGCAGATTTGCGCATATACCCTTCGATGCCCTACGCACATAAATATGCAAATGCTGTGCATGAGAAAGGACTGATAGGAGCCCTTAACACATTTGTTTTTTCCGGTCGAAGCATTAGGCAGGTAGCCGACACGGTTATTCGTGGTGGAATGAGTGTAATCAACAAGGATATGATTGAAGTGATGAAACTGCTCGTGGATGCCGAGATGAGAATTTTTAGGAACTTGAATGTCCCAGCGATTTTCCTACAGAACATTGTGACAGATCTACTGCTCGGATTCCGCTCCAAAGAAGTGTTTATCGCATTTAAAGACCACGTCAGAAAGAATTACGAAGCTGAACCAGCTTTCAATACAATGAATATGGGGGCGCTTGTTGATTTCCTGCTGGATTCCGGACTCGAGAATCCGATTGTCTGCTCAGCAATCAACAAAACAGGATTCCTTATGACCCCAGACCGGGAAGAATACGAAAGAACTCTGGCTCGAAAACCTTTCAGGCCTATGGCGATGTCGATATTCGCATCAGGAGCTATTTCCCCTATCGAAGCAATCAAATACGTATGTAGCCTTCCCAATATTAAATCGATTGTATTTGGTGCTTCGTCAAAAGAACATATTGCCCAAACGATTGAAATGATTTGTTCTCACTGGAATATCGAGGCAAATGTACCTGAACTAGCAGAAGTTTCGTGAGGTTATTATGAAGAAGTCAGAATCGTTTAAGATTGGAACAATTAAGATTTTCCTTCTGTTGGGATTACTTGCGGCAGGTGGAATTTGTGCCATTGCTTACCTAAGGAGAGGTAATGGAATACCTTTTATTTCAAGGCCACAAATATATTCGATTGGATTATACTCCGGCCCTTCGATCTTTGAGCTATCCCCTTATACGGACGTTGCCAATCCGATTATGTCGGCAGAAAAAATATCAGATGTATCAGCTGATTTCGTTGCCGATCCTTTTGTGATTAAGCACGACGGAACATGGTTTTTGTTTTTTGAAGTACTGCGAAAAGATAACTATGAAGGAGACATCGGCCTTGCAACAAGTGTGGATGGTTTGAAATGGGAATATACTGGGATTGTTTTAGATGAGCAGTTCCACCTTTCATACCCGAATGTATTCAAATGTCGTGATGAATTCTATATGATTCCGGAATCCAACAGGGCAAAATCCATTAGATTGTATAAGGCAGAATCATTCCCGATAAAATGGACCTTTCAACATTCCCTTGTCACTGGAAGGTACGTAGATCCAACTATCTTTTACTATGAGAACAAATGGTGGTTGTTCGCCTCGGAAATTTCTTCAGCCACACTTCGCATGTTCCACTCTAACGAATTGGATGGGCCTTGGGAAGAGCACGTAAAGAGCCCTGTTGTCGAGAATGACGCCAACATCGCAAGGTGTGCCGGCAGGATACTTGAGTATAAAGGTAAACTCCTTCGTTTTGCACAGGACTGTGATCCAATTTACGGTCAGGGCGTTAGAGTGTTCGAAATTACCGAACTTTCCGTAGAGAATTATACGGAGACAGAGATAAACGATAATCTGCTACCATGCCAGAGTGACAATGGATGGAACAAGGACGGTATGCATCATATTTGCTTTATGAAGACTGGTGATACGTGTCTTGCTTGTGTTGACGGATGGAGATGGAAACTTCGGTTTGGATTAGAGTATTAAAGTTAGAACTAACAGAAAGGCTTTATAAGTAATTCTCTTCGTTGACGTATACAAGAACACAATCAGCAGGCTGAGAACCGCAGATATAACCGTAAGGGATAAAGAAAAATGAAGTTTAATCAAAAACCATGTCACGGTACGGCTGAATACCTGAACACAATATCTAATCGGTGCAGTATGGGGCCGTTACTAAAGATCCACCAGAAGTATAGAAGCTATATTGTTTGGTGGGTCGAAAATCTCGGTTGGTATGCTGCTTTCAAACACATATTAATTAGGTTATTCAAACCGTATTCCCGTATCAAAAGCCAGCCACTACTCTCAAAAGACCAATTAAATAAACAATCTTGTAATGAGGTATTGGGACTACAGCCCGGCGAGCTTGTTGAAGTTAAACCAGTGGAGGAGATAATGGCAACCCTCAATCTCGACAGGCGTTATAAATCCCTTCGCTGGATGACTGGCATGAGGAAACATTGTGGTAAACGATATCGAGTTCTTAAGAGAGTAGAAAGAATCATTGTGGAAGACAGCGGAGAATTAAGAACAATAAAAAATACTGTCCTGTTGGATGGTTGTATTTGTGACGGGGAAGATTTTGGTAATTGCGATAGATCCTGTTTTCATTTTTGGCGGGAAGCCTGGCTCAAACGAATCCCTTGAACTTTAGAGGATTTTATGCATTGTGCAGTTTGAGCATCTGAATATATGGAGATTGAATAAATGATTAAAGCTGATATTGGAAACATCACAATAAGCGACAATCTTGAAGCCGATTGTGACGATTTTATTTTCAGCATGTCAGAGGCTAAATTATGTCACCTCCCCGAATGGACCAAAATGGTTGAAACGGTATTTGGCCATAAGGGACATTATCTTGTTGCCCGTGAAAATAATACAATATGCGGCATTTTAGCGTTGTCTTATATTCGCAGCAGATTATTCGGCAATCGATTAATATCACAGGCATTTAGTGATTACGGTGGCCCGCTATCTAAAAATCCGGCGGTATTGGAATCACTATACAATCGAGCTATTGACCTGGCAAACAGTTACGGCTGTAAGTCTATCGAGTTTAGAAACACTGTTGCCATGCCACAAAATCTGTACGCTCGTACGGATAAAATCTGTATGTATCTGCCGCTGACATCAGATCATGAAACAGTCTGGAAAGGTCTTAGACCACAAATCAGAAATCGTATAAGACAGGCAGAAAAAAAAGGGATAAGAATTACTAACGGACGGAATGAACTTCTCAAAGATTTCTACCGCCTGTGGACAATTCGCATGCATCAACTTGGTACTCCATGTTATCCTCGGAAATTATTTAGTTCTATTCTTGAGGCATTTCCAAATAACAGCAGGATTTTCCTGGCACATTCAGGTGATAAAGTTGCTGCCGCATTTTTTGTATATACTTTCAATGGTTTTGCGCACAGTCGCTGGGGTGCATCATTAAGAGAATACGATTCGTTAAGCCCGAATTATCTTTTGAACTGGTCGGCAATAGAGTTCTTTTGCAATTCGGGAATACAATGGTTCGATTTTGGAAGAAGTACGACCGGAAGCAGTCAGCATACATTTAAAAAACGCTGGGGTGCTCAAACGGTACAATTGAACTGGCAGTATTGGACTCGACCGGGCGAACAACTTAGTCTGATTAAACCGGACAATCCAAAATATCGGCGGAAGACTGAAATGTGGAAACGTCTACCACTTTCAATCACTCGTTTTTTGGGACCCAAAGTCAGTCGCTGCTTACCTTAAACTTGTAGAAAACAATTCTTAAAAGACAACAAATCCTTACTCCTAATATACCCGTTTTATTTCGACTACTATATATAGTAACAGGAGATATAAGCAAATTGGCATCAAATAATCAGACAAATTATAAAATGGCCTCCTGTCTGACTATCGATGTTGAGGAGTGGTTTCATATATTGGATAGTCCTGCTGTGCCGGCAATTCAATCATGGTCTTCACTTGAATCACGAATTGAACGCAACCTCGATAAACTGTTATATTTGTTGGAATCTCAATCGGTAAAAGCTACTTTTTTTTGGTTGGGCTGGTTAGCAGAACGACAAAAACATCTGGTGAGGAAATGCCAGAGTGCCGGTCATGAAATTGCAAGCCATGGATACGCTCATGTTCTGGCTTATGAAGTTGGGCCGGTAAAATTCAAAGAGGATATTTGTAGGGCCAAGGATATTTTGGAAGAAATAACCGGAGAAGCCGTAAGAGGTTTTCGAGCACCTGGTTTTGGTATTACAAAAGAAGCTCCATGGGCATTTGCATTAATAAGCGATTCCGGCTATCAATACGATTCAAGTGTTTTTCCCGCCGTACGTGGACATGGAGGAATATCAGATTCGCCACTCAGTTTGTATTTTATAGAAACTATTAATGGTCACTTACTAGAAATCCCCATGTCTATTATCGAGATTTTTAATAGAAGAACAAGTCTGTTCGGCGGAGGCTACCTTAGGTTAGCGAACAAATATATGATTAAATGGGGAATAAACAGATTGCGTCAGACCCATCAGCCATTGATCGTTTACATCCACCCACGTGAGATTGATCCTGATCACCCCCGGCTTCACTTGTCGCCGATAAGACAGTTTAAAAGTTATATAAACTTAAATAGTACAATGCCCAAACTGAAATGGCTGTGTCAGGAATATTCTTTCTGTACTTTACTTGAAATGATCGAAAATTATATCAAGTCTTTTTATCTCGAAAGCAAAACTATTCCCGTTGTGAAATTAAGTAACGAAAGAGCTAAATCTTCGCCAGCATCTAAAAGACCAGTTGGTCCCAACGATAACAGTTTCTTTAGGAACAGATTATTACTTTTAGAAGAGGCAATGGCAGGTTTTTTAAATGCTGACGTTTTTCATCCTCATTCGGTAATTGAAGATCAAGAGTATTATAAAACAACCACATGAATTTTACATCTGTTTTTAATGTTACGTGGCTCGTAATACTATTATTTTAACAGTAACGGTTTTTACTTTTACACATATTCCTCAACAAGTATTACCGAAGCTATTGCAGATGAATGGACTCGATAAAGTCTTGCATGTTTTGGCCTTTGGGATAATTACCTTACTGTTTATTCTTACATTCAGAATATCACATAATTCGATGTTTAATTTTATGCCTTTATTAACAATTTTAGCTTTTGCATTGGTGGACGAACTGACTCAAAATTTTGTCGGCAGAACGGCTTCATTGTATGATTGGACGGCCGATTTAGCCGGAATAGTTTTTGTTCAAGGCATTTTCCTGTATCATAATCGAACACAATCCAGAGTGTCATTCAACAAATCATTTTGACTTACGATTGATAAAAAGATATTTCCGCTATTAAAGGAAACCTTACCTTTAACGATTACACTTCCAACAATAACTGGTCAACATATACCAGCGGACCTGCTCATACTGAATAGTGCATAATCAATGCATTATAACAATACCCCAGTAAGAGACAAAATTTCACTTAAATCCTCAAAAACAAGTCAAACGAATGAATTAATTATTAATATTCTTCTGTTAACAATTATAAACATTTAATCAGCAGAAAAAATTGAAAGGTGGAAAAATGAAAATGGAAATGAACATTAAAAATGTATCCTTAATCGTAATCGCTATCGTGGCTATAGTTGGATCTGCAAGTGGGCAGATTATGGTTGCTCCAGATCCAGTCTATTTCGTAGACCCGAATCTAAAAGCTGCCGTTGAAGCTGAACTTGGAATTACGAATCCTACTGCAACGGATATATTGGCTTTGACAGATTTAACTGCTACTGACAAAGGTATAATCGACCTCACAGGTCTTGAGCAAGCCACTAATCTTATAACACTGTCCCTCTCCGACAATGAGATAAGCGATATATCGGCCCTGGCAGATTTGACCAATCTGACAACTCTGACCCTCTCCGGCAATCAGATAAGCAATATCTCAGCCCTGGCAGGATTGACAAATTTGGACTACCTTTCCCTACACCACAATCGGATTAGCAAAATATATCCTGTAATGGATTTGATCAATCTGACAACCCTTTCCCTCTCTGAAAATCAAATAAGCGATATCTCAGCTCTTAAAGATTTGACCAACCTGACAACTCTTTACCTCTTCGCAAATCAAATATACGATATCTCCCATTTGGCGGATTTAACAAACCTGACAACCCTTTCTCTCTACAGCAATCAGATTAACGACCTATCGACTTTGGCAGGTTTGACTAATTTAGAGTTCCTTTACCTTGATGACAATCAGATCGACGATATTTCGGTTCTTGCTTCCTTGAATAATCTGACTACTCTTTCACTATCCAGTAATCAGATAAGTGATATATCGGCCCTGGCGAATTTGACCAATCTGACAACTCTTTACCTCTTCGAGAATCATTTATACGATATCTTAGTCTTGGCGGATTTAATCGAATTAAAAAACCTATCGCTCTTCAACAATCATATAAGCGATATATCGCCACTGGTGGATTTGATTAATCTGGATTACCTTTGGCTTTCCAGCAATCAGATAAGCGATATCTCAGCCCTGGCTGGTTTGACCAACCTGACTACTCTTTCCATTTATAACAATCAGATAAGCGATGTCTCAGCACTGACGGATTTGACCAATCTGACAACTCTTGCCCTGTCCGAAAATCAGATAAGTAACATCTCAGCCCTTGCGGATTTGACCAATCTAACAACTCTATATCTATCCAGCAATCAGATAAGTGACATCTCAGCCCTGACGGATTTGTCCAATCTGACAACCCTGTCTCTCTTTAGTAACCAGATAATTGATATATCAGCCATGACAGATTTAGCCAATCTTACAACCTTAGATCTATCCAACAATCACATAAGTGATATATCGGCCCTGACGGATTTAATCAATCTGACAACATTATCTCTTTCCAGCAATCAGATAAGTGATATATCGGCATCGGCAGGTTTGACCAGCCTGGATTACCTTTCCCTACATAACAATCAGATTAGTGAAATATCTGCTGTTTTGGATTTGACCAATCTTACAACCCTTTCCCTCTCCGGCAATCAGATTAACGATATCTCAGCTGTGGCGGATTTAACCAACTTGAAAACTCTATACCTATTCGAAAATCAAATAAATGATATCTCCCATTTGGCGGATTTAACAAATCTGAAAACCCTTTCCCTCTACAGCAATCAGATTAACGATATTTCTGCTTTGGCAGGTCTGACCAATTTACAGTTCCTTTACCTTGACAATAATCAGATCGACGATATTTCGGTTATGGAGCTATTGATGAATCTGACAACTCTCTCACTCTCCGGCAATCAGATCAGTTCGATTAGTGCTATTACAAATCTAACAAGTTTGATGTATCTAAATCTGAATGGCAATCCCTTGGATGTAGACTCTGTGAATATCTATATTCCCCAAATTCATCAGGTAAATCCTGAGCTTGAAATACTATTGGCAACTTCATCCGACGACTTTGAGACAGGTGACTTTAATACTCTCGAATGGAAGAGTTCCGGCGATGCTGAGTGGGTGATCTCGGTGATGTCGCATTCTGGGAACTACTGCGCCCAGGCGGGCTCTATCAATAATAACAGAACTTCGACATTGAGTGTCGCTCTTAACTGTCTTGACGGTTATATTACCTTTTACTGTAAGATTTCATCGGAACAGCATTTTGACTATTTGAAGTTCTATATTGATGGAACAGAGCAGAGCATGTGGTCCGGCGAACAAGACTGGATTAAAGTATCATTCCCTGTGGAAGCAGGCACGAGAAAATTCGAGTGGACATATTCAAAGGATAGCTCGTCTTCCAAAGGTGATGACACTGCCTGGATCGATGATATAGTGTTTCCATGAGATTAAAAGATATCACCCTTCAAAAAAATGTTTTGGTTACATTGTATTTATCTAAACTGAGTTCAGTGAGTGTTTGAAATAAACTGTGTAAGTGTTCATATCGGCACAACGCGCGCTGTTGGATATCATCAACCTCTTAATAAGGGGAAAAATATGCACACAAAAAAAACAAATAAGAAACTTGCTGTGAGCTTATTGGCCTTAGTCACTTTATTGACTTTTCTGGTCTTATGCACGGCAGAAGATTTGGAACCTACATCGGGAATACCGCTAACAGCTCTGCAGATACCGAGCCTACCCTTTGAAATTAACGAATCCGGTTCATACTACCTGACTGAGAATCTGAATCACACATCCGTAGACACGAGCGCGATTCAAATCAATGCTGATAACGTGACGATTGATCTGGCTGGTTATAGCATCATCGGGCCCGGCTCCTCTTCAGGAACAGGTAATAACGGAATTTACATGAACGGACGCAAGAACGTAGAAATTCGCAATGGTACAATAACAAATTTTGGCAACAACGGTATATGGGAAGAAAACACCGGCAACATAGCCACAGGACACAGGATCATTGGCGTTCGTGTATTGGCAAACGGCAACGCAGGTATTTCGTTGAACAGCAAAAAAAATATTATCAAAGACTGTACCATTTCGGACAATTCCTTTAGTAGCAGCGATTCGGGAAGTGGCATCATTTGTTACGATGCGTCTATTATCACTGACAATGTCATATACAATAATAGTTACTATTCCGGTATTATTGCTACAAACGGATGTATCATAAGTGGTAACAATATTTCGAAAAATGGTTTTGGAATAAGGACATTTCATGGGTGCTCTATAATTGGTAACTCTTGCTATCGGAATGGAGATTGCGGGATCTTGGCTTTGGGCAATGGGAATGTTATCAAGGGTAATACGCTTTTGGAAAATGTGATAAATGGAATCGGAGTAGAGGGCACTTTTAACACAATTGAAGAGAATGTAGTGACCTATTGTAAAGTCGGCATCAATTTCCTGAATTCTCAAAACTTTTATGCCAATAATCGGGTAATGTATAATGCTACCAACTATAATGGCGCGATCCCCACAGGTCTGGGCGATGGTGGCGGAAATATCGAATTCGGGATTCTACCAATCGAAAGTGTAAGTGCCGAGGTTGGGATATATAATGTCCAGGCTGTGACGGACATAGCTGCTTCCAGTTAATCTAAACAGAATTAGGAAATATATAACATAAAATAGAGAAATCAAAAACATGATATTTTAATCGCATCATATATTTTAAATATTATATTTGATATCTCTATACGCTAAATTCCCACCTCAACCTCGGATAGTCCTTCCCTTCACTAATCCACCAGATATCGTTGGTACTATTAGCATCCTCGTCTACGAACTCCCATCCAACTTCGAGAAAGGTGTTGGCACTTTACATTTCAGCAGTTTTCTTACTGATACCACTATCACTGGTTGTCCTTCACTTCCGCCCATGAATACCAAAGATACACCATCCAGCGACAAGGCCATATTGCCGGACCGGTAATCTGTGGTAAAGTATTGTGATGGTTGAAGATTGGCTGTACGTCTTACAGTTTCTACGGCAGGTTTTAAAACAGTAAAGATCGAAATTCAGTTCTTAAAGAGAACTAAAGACACAGCAATTATAATAACCATTATTAAGCATAAAAGAAGCCAGGGGACAAGTCTGTGCTTCCGGCTGATTGAGTCGGCCGTTGCTTCTAAAGCCGGCCTGATATTTGTTATGTCGGACGATGTAACTTCAAAATTGTTTTCGTCTTTCCGCTCAAGAGATGCAAGCAGCAAGTCAACTGCTTGGGTATCCATTATAATCTGTCTTATTTGATGCTCATATTCCGGGTATTGGCGAACAAGCTCTTCTACAACAGGATCATCAACTCGCAAGTTAGCTTCGGTTAATTCTCTCACAACCTCATCCTTATTAATGTTCCATTCCTTATCGTTCTTGTCATGAGCAGTCATCAGTTCGCCTAAAAAATCTGAGACAGTGCCAACATTGTCCGAGAAAGCAGATGTCCCAATACATTGGCTTTCAATGAAATAAGTAGGCAAATCCCCACTTACAAGACTACAATTGCTCGTTTCATTTCCTCTCCTACTGCAACATTCATTGACTTAACAATTCTTTCTTTACAGCAGACCGTCCGCTACATAATCACCATTCAGAAATTGCTCGTAATCGATTATTCATTATTATTTCCTCAACAAAGTTTGTGTAAAGAGGAATTTAGTGATGGAATGTCATATTTCTTGTCACCCTTTTCTTATTTGTAAAGAAAAAGTGTTTTATGGGACGGAAGCCTAAAAATGAGTAGATCTACTTAAAGATCAGAAGAGTGTCAATTCTACAGCCACAAAACACATCTGAGGACTACTCTATGAGATTATGAGGACTGGCCGATATTCCAAAAAGCTACATAAAGCAATATTATTTATTTGGAACTTGATGACGGACATAGACACGCAAATTATACAAGATCACCTTTGCCGATGAAATACCTTCTGCTATTTTCAATTACTCTGTCAGTTTGCTCAGAAACATCCTGTACATATCGTGTTGCCATCGTCAAGTCAACATGACCAAGAAGTCTTTGAACTGCAAGACATCCGGCTCGGTTGCATTCTGATAAACAGTTCTTAACCACTCAAATTTTAACGCTTTAAAAAACGCAATATACGACATTCTCGACACACACTTCGGCCGCGGCCGACGCGGCAATCTCAATAATCATTAATCAGTAATCATTAATCAATCGATATGCGTCGCCCCTCGACATTATCATACATAACGAAGGTATTGCATTTCTTGATCCCGGCTTGTGAAAAAATAATAAATAGTAAATAATAAATGAAATGGGCTTTCCCTAGTTTTCCTTTTTTTCTTCTTTCCTCTTTTTTTCCTGCGCTTAGACATAGAAGTTGACTTTTTTTACGACGTTTTCTAAGCAATGGTTTGAACCGAGACACATAAGACTCCGCAGACGACAAATCCTCATAGCCCAATAAGTATTGAATGTTCGCTGCATCAGCACCACCACGAAGGACACCCAAGGTAAACGTCGCTCGTAGTGTATCTGGGGAGATTCCGGGATGAAGACCTGATTTCTGAGCGTAATGTCCAATTATACGCCTCACATTACGGGGATTCATTGGAAGTCCAAACTTATTGCGTATGACTATAGGATTTGATTCCAACGTAAGGTCTGACCATTTCTTATTTCTGATACCGACATAATCATTGAATGTCACAATAACACATTCCGGTAGTTGCAATACCCGACTCTTATTGCGTCCAGCCTTGCCTGATATGGAAACAGTCATTTCCACACAGTCAATGTCGCGGTCACACAAGCTGACTAACTCACCAAGCTTTATGCCTGAGTAATAAAGCATTTCTAAGATGAATTGGTCACGAAAATAAAACAACTTACCAAGTCGCTTTGGCTTTGGCCTATCGAGTGTATCAAGGAGAATTTGATACTCACGCATAGGAGCACCTACCAACTGGGCGGATTGATTAGCATCGAGGACAGTTGGTGCACCCCATTTCACTTTATGGAAATTTACGTGACGAAAGGGATTCTCTTGAATTTTATCAAGGACAATGAGGTAGTCGAAGAACATTCGAAGACATGTAATATTACTATTAATAGTTCTCTCTTTTTTCCCGGCTGATAAGCGTTCTTTACAAAAATCTCTGGCATCTTCTGAAGTAACTTCACTCCATGAGTGACATTCAGGTTTTGAAGCAACCATAAAATCACGAAATGATATTACCTCTGATAGGTATGTAGTAGCAGTCAATCTTCCGCTTTCTTTCTGGACTAAGTATTTTCTATATTGCTCAATATCCCGGTTCATATTATCAAAGATATGACCTCAACAATGATAAAGAATCTTTGTCATCTATCTGAACTATTCTGGTCTTCCCGTGAATTTTTGCCTCGAATAGAGACTTGACCTTGGCAATTTCTCTGAGAGTCAAACCCAAGGCAGTTCCATAAACACGACTAACATCTTTAAGTACTGATAGAATATCTAAACCATTAAGATTTTCCTCAGCATAACCAAAACCAAGGAAGAAAACTCTTTCCGCTTCTCTGATTAGCTTTTGGGCTTCTTTGAATTCGGGACTCTCTCCTATCTCATAGACTATTTTGATATTATCACAAAGAGCGTCCACATCAGTTTCATTAACTTTAGCTCTGTATCTAATTCCACTGTCTTGATCCTGACTCTGCCACTCCAATAGTCCCGCCTGGCCGAAAATATGACATATCTTAATATGGTTTAGCTGCTCTATAATTTTATCCACTGGGATACCAACAAAAGAGTTTGTAAGGCTGTCATGCAGAAAATGCTCCAAAGACCTGTCGTAATTAAATGTTATAAATGAGACGTTTTTATTATACTCACAGAAACGACTATAGTCTTCTTTTTCCACGAGTTTGTCCGTCATTTTTTTATACAGCCACATATACCAGTCTTGCTCCTTGTTTGCCTTCTCTCTGAAAACGCTATGAAGCTCAGCATCGAGAATCCTGAAGATGATAGCCCGTTTTCCAATTTTGCTAAATTCTGGATTCCGAGACAAGAAAAGGTCTATTGACTCAGTGCTTGACTTGTGGAACGCGTTTACAAACTCTTGTGCGGCACTGTGTACTTGAAGTCCATCTCTTCCTGGGTGAGCCTGCACGAAAGCGTCACTATCAACAACATGGCGATCTATTATTTCTTTCCGCATTTCTTTACCCGTAGGAAATCCATAGGGATGGCTTGCTCCTGCACCTAAAACAAAAACGACATTCTGAATCATTGATTTTTTCCATCCAAAAATTTATCCGCCTATTGGTGGTATTATTATATCCGAATATCTCTTGAGCATCAACAACAGTCTGAATTATTTTTATGAATATGCCATGAAGAAAGTCCGCCGTAAACTAGTTCTAATGGTCATTTTTTGTAGGCAGGCTCTACGCACACCGAATGCTGTCAGTTTTGACATGAAATAGCCGCTGAGAGGCTTGTCTGAGCATAAAAAGGCACTCTTGAGAACACTTTTTGGGCAATTTTATAAAAAAGAGACGCTTATGAATACTTCCCCTATCATCAACATCAAGCAAGAACTCATTTTGGTCGATAATATCTGATAGGCAAGTTTTGTCATTTTAATCGGGGATTTAGCGGATTAGATTTGTAAATTTTTTGGGGAACAGAAAACGACAAAAAGGGACTCGAATAGAATCAAGGAAGTGGGAGAAATTGTTGCTGCATGTATTGGACTTGCATCATTGATTTTTGCTGACATTAATGCTCTTCATGTTTTTTTTGGATTATTGTTACTTGTGTACTGGTCACGTAATTTAAATAGACCTTCCTCAACCAATGACCGCATCATTGTAAGCATGGCAATGTCTTTAGCCTTTATGTTATTTTTATCCTACCCCCTCAATCTAATTCTAAATCACTACGGCAAAGCACAATCATGGGATATTGTGCTTTTGACTCTGGGTATTATTGTCGCTGTATCATTTTTTGTATTTAAGCCATTATTTGAACATAGAAAGTCACGAGGTGTAACATGAAGAAGGCAATTGTTTTTCTGGCAATCAGCATGAGTCTAATCCTATTATTGGGTTTGGCTAAGACCGAATCGAAGCCACAGAAGCCACAATGGATTGGTTCAGAAGGTTATCCTGAACCTGGACGTCATTGGCAGAAAGTCAAGGACTATGAAATCATCCGTGCTTCCGACTTGGATAGACTTCAGGATAAAATAAAAGAAAAACTGAAACATGGATGGCATCTGAAGGGTGATATATCATGTTTCGAGAAGGAGTATTGTCAAGTAATGGTACAGTAACTTTTGAAATTTGAGAATATTAAAGTCCTGCAGGGAAAAATAAAGAGGCCAGACAACTTTTTTTCTGACGTTTATGTTACCTTATTCATTTCTTTCTTATATTTATTAACATCCCAAGCCTATCGACATAAAACAATAAATCACAAACTACGACGGTGCCGCTTCAAAGCTGTCAAATCCGCTATGTTTAATTATAGATGTGTCTATCTGTTGAGCAAGTAAAAAGGGATAAACACAGAATACAGGATACAGGACACAGAATCCTGAATTCGAGATACAAGATACCAGATACGAAATACAACAAAATCAGCGTTTATCTGCGTTCATCTGCGGTTAATTGATAAGTTTCTTCTAAAGGACATTATTTTCAAACAAAAACGATGGCAATTTTAGTTTTGGATTTTGAGTGTTGTATTTTGAGTTGGGCTGAGATTTCGACCAAAAGCGAGGGTAGTTGGAAACAAAAATCGGAAATTTGAAAATATTTATTATTCCCTACTACACAAGAACTTACGGCTAATATAGTGCCTACTTTTTTGTATATTTTCGTATCAAACGCGCAGGTTGCTCCAATTATAGAGGCGCTACCTTTTTAGCCTCATGCGAATTGCTTCGTATTTCGTATTTTGTATTTCGTACATCGCGAGTTGAATATTAAATCTGAAATATTAAATCTTAAATTTTAAAATTGAGAGGAACTATTATGAGTACACAAAAACAAGTCAAAGCAAATCGTAAAAATTCAAAGAAATCGACCGGGCCAAAGACCGACCAGGGCAAGGCGGCAGTCTCGCAGAATGCAGTCAAGCACGGCTTGTTCGCCCAATCGATGATAAATGGCGGGTGTAAGAAAGAAACCGAGTCCCAGTGGTCGTTACCAAGGATTCTTTATCGACTGTACGGGGAAAAAGCGATATTTCACAGGCTCAACTCGGAGATCCGAGACAGTGAGAATAGTTCGGAAGCTCGAAGAAGATCATCGTCAAATCCGGCTGGGTTATAGAGAGCCCCGGCAGACACATTTTAAGTACCGGGATCGCCCTTTCATTGATACTGTTGACGAATATCTCGAATGGGGTAGTCTCCAGGGCGGACACAAAGGCCGTCCGTGGTCCGAGTCTCACGCATCACACAAACAGCGTCACTTAGTATTATGGGCCGAAACACTGGATTTAAAGGTGCTTGCTGACTTGGATAACCTCCTGCCCCGTGTAGAGGCGACACTTCGCGAACTTGCCAAACGGGGCAAATCCGGTAAGACTATTTCTAATATTACCGAAGCCCTTTGTAGTTTCTGCAACTGGTGTGTTATTCGGGGCTATCTATCGGAAAATCCATTAAAAGAACTTGCCGATATAGATACAACTGCAAAAGAAGAGTATCGCGCTCTGACGATTGATGAGACTCGTCGATTACTCCAGGTAGCACCGGAACATCTAAGGCTATTATACATCATTGCGATTACAACCGGTTTGCGCGCAGGTGAGCTTAGATCACTGACACGCAAACATTTGGATACTGATAACAATGTTCTGATATTGGAACCTGCCTGGACAAAGAATCGCAAGTTGGCTTTTCAACCATTGGACAAGCGTTTAGTCAGAGAATTGGAATCATTCTGTGCCAGCGGTATCGTGCAAACACTCTATATGCGATTCTATAGAAACTTCGTTTGTCCACAGGATGCTCTTCTTTACGTACCATCCCATCCGGCACGCGAGCTTGATAAAGACTTGAAAGCTGCTAAGATACCCAAGTGTACAAAGGAGGGCAAAGTAGCGTTCCACGCTCTACGTACAAGCTTTGTAACACTCACCTACGAGGCCGGAGCCAACCACAAGGAAGCTCAACAACTTGCCCGGCATAGCACACCAACACTAACAGCCAATACTTACGGTAGAGCACGAAATGAACGTCTCGTTCAAGTAGCTGAAAAGGTAGCTGATCGCCTACTTTTAGGCGAATTAGGTGCGAATATGGTGCATGAAACTGAAAACGAGGCTACCACCAAAATTGTTAAGTTACTACCAGAACAACAACTTACAAACTATACGGGGCAATGGAGGCGGGGGGATTCGAACCCCCGTCCCGAGATGCTTCAAGACAAGCTTCTACATGCTTAGTCGCTTGAAAAGTTTTTCGCCTTGTTAAGCGCCAAACGACAGGCACTCAACCCGGCTATTTCGGAGAGATCTCACCAAAGCCAGCCCGAAAAACCGGCTCGGCCAGCCTGCTGATTGACGCCCTTACCCAACCCACAGGCAAAGTCAGGCAGGACGGGCCGCTAATTAAGCAGCCATGCGCAACTGAGAGTTGCCAATTAAAATTTGTTGCCGGATGATTAGCCAGGCCAACCGGCGTCCTGGACATGCGACTTGGCTCTCCGTCATCCGGTCGAAGCCATTCGCCCCCGTATTCACTTTTCAAATCCCCTCCCTGCTCATCAATAACTATCCGCAATATCAAGTTATATTATACCACTTACTACGCGAAACAACAATAAATGTTTATTTAGGCCCTGTTTTTTCGCATTCGCAGCACTGCTCCTCAATTTGCAAAAAAATTTGAAAAAACAGAAAAAAATGCTTGACATCAACCTCTTTATCGTTTAGAAGAATCACCACGTGCGAGTTTTTCTACATTGTTGATACAACGGCAAGGCTTGGTGTTTTTGTGCGCAGAAAGGAGGGTGTTATGCACAAACTAAGACTACGAGTACAAGAGAGGTACGTCCGTCGCAGCTATTACACAAGATCGAGTGCATTTGTCTGCGTTCCTCAAGCCCCCTGCCGCATCTGACGCTGTGTAGTGAGATATTGCTGGGCCAGAAAGGAAGAAAACGTTGTCTGCAAACCGCAAAGACCGTTCTAAATCCGCTTGGCGAATCGTCAAAGGCTTAGCACTGGGCATACTGTTAGTGCCCAGCGCACTACTGACAGCGGTTGCCGTAGGCTCGGCTGACTATTCATGGTTCGCCTGGTTCGGTCTTCTGCCCTTGTTTTTTGCCATTCGAGTATTTAGTCCGGCGATTGCAGCGTTCACGGGCGCAATCTGGGGCGGTTGCTTCTACCTCTTTTTGGTAGTGGGCGTCGTGCCCGGCCTTTCACTGACGCCCCATTCCTTCGGCTTGTTAGCCATAGTACTGATGCTCTACGCTTATTTTGGCGGCCTTCTGACACGACGGGTAGGTTTTAGCCCGATGCTGCTGGCTCTGGGGTGGATCGTGGTGGAGCTTACGCTGAAACCACTGGGACTTCATCAAGGCCTGCTCGCCGGTACCCAAAGTACGAACGGCTTTCTGTATTGGATTAGCTATCTGCTGGGTTATGCTTTTGTGGCCTTGCTCGTGGCCGGCATCAACGCCTGGCTGGTCCTCCTGCTAAGTAGCGCTTGCTTGCGGCTTCCTCCACCGACAATACCGGCAGGTTTTCCCAATGCTGAGCGCTATCCCTTGTCACAGACTTTTTTGCATCCTCAGTTCTTACCCCTTTGCGAGGTATATCCCCGCCCACCTCCTGATACTTGGCAAAATTGCAAGAAGTGAATTGTTTCGATACTGATGTTGTTTGTTTTTGTATATGAAGCAGTATGATGAAAGGATGGTTATAACCATGACTTATTTATTTAGAAACTACAGGAGGAGCACAGCTTCGATAAAGATGATGCGAACGTTCATTGTGTTGGTGACAATGTTAGTGATTGGAGTGAGTACCCCGGAAGTCTTCGGTAAGGGAACACCGTGGAACGTTTACTTCACCAGTCCCGCCGATGCAGATGGCGGCACCCTGATCATGGAAATCACCTTGGACGGCGGTACCGTTTTGACCGTTACAGCGAACATTGCAGGACACACGAGTGCTGCTGACAAGGCGGCGGCCATGATTGCGGCATTGAACAACTTTACATCTGGTGGCGTGCAAGTGATGACCGCCAGTGCTCTTTCGACGCCTGGGGGGCTTAAAGTCGAGGTTCACAATAGCTGGCCCCATGACAACGAAATCCAGAGCTTTACGGTAACGGACAGCCAGACAGGTCAGCACCCTATCGGGTTTAAAGACGATCCTGCCGACATTATCGTGGATATCACGGTCAACATCTCTGGGGATGGAGTGGACCGCGAAGATGGTACAATGGCTACAGCAGTTCTCGGTATAGGAGAAGACGGCCCACTTGCATCCGTGGAAACGTTCGGCAAGACAGGTGATATAATTGAGCTTGAACTGGCGGAAGCCTTTAACGAACTATACAGTCCAGATTACGCTGCGGAGATCATAGATGATGCCCTCGTGGTAACAAATGTTCCCTGTGAACGTGGAACCATCTCTGGAACCGATGACAACGGTCTGACCTTCGAGATCACGATGACTCGCAGGCCCGTAAGACACCCCCCCACAGTATCCGAATGGGGTCTGATCATAATGGCTTTGCTGCTGGTGACGGTCGGGGCAATTGTAATCCATAAACGGAGACAGGCAACGGTGTAGATAAGCGCAAACTATAGGATTGAAAAACAATGTTGAAGGTACGTGTGGGGGAAAGGTATAGAATGTATATCAACTTTCCGCCAACCAATAATAGAAAAAGCACAAGGACATAGTATAATAGAGTACAAACGGAGTATTTGTACCAGTGAGTCGTAAGATAAGACAACAGCGTAAACGGGGCCCGGTTTCAAGCCGGAAGAAACAGACCGGGCCCCATCATAAGACAAAGTCCATAGCTGTGGCAGCAGAAGGACGATCTTCGGGCCGGTATTCTGTGCTGAAGTTTCTGCTTATCTTCGGAGTACTGTTAGCCGCGTTTTATGTTTTTATTGCGTTTTCACCGTTCTACAGCAAGAGGTTTGTACCTTGGCATCTTCACTTGATCGCTAAGGTATCCGGTCACCTGCTGTCTCTGCTCGGGCTAGACATAACCGTCACAGGTTCATCAATTCATTCGCCAAGATTAACGGCTAATGTTATACGGGGATGCGACGCGGTTGAGGCAATTGCCTTGTATGTATGTGCGATCCTGGCCTTTCCTTTGCCGTTTTTAAAAAAGCTCTTGGGCATAATCGCTGGGACTTTGCTTTTATTAATTTTGAATCTCATTAGAATCGTTAGTCTTTTCTTAATCGGTGCATATTCTACCAAGCTTTATGACCTGATGCACATCGACGTGTGGCAGGCACTGTTCATATTCTTTGCTGTATTACTCTGGATTCTCTGGCTGCTATGGGCGACACAAAGTCAAGTAGTGGCGCAGCCTGCGTCAAGCTGATTACACCAAAAGGCGCCATCAGGTTTTTCTGCCTATTCCTGCTGGCCTTTGGGCTGCTGATGGCCCCCTGGCCGCGAGTGGGCAGGGCCTACAGGAAATTCTATATTGCCGGCGCTTCCTTTCTGTTCGGCTCGATTGAGACCATAGGCATGGTCACTTTTGAGCCTGTGCCTGACAGCGAAAACGACATGAACGTGACCCTTTATAACCGAGCCCGCCCGGCTCCCGATGGTGGCATTGCCCGAATCCAAACACGTCACAACAGCCGTCATGCAGGCTATATGTATGTGGCCTTTCTGGTCGCTTTGATCCTGGCTACCCCTATTCCCGCCAGACGTAAAGGATTGGCACTATTTTTGGGAATCATTTTATTTCACGGCCTTGCCGCCATACAACTTGGGCTTCGCATTTTCCACGCTTTCTCCAACAAGCCGCTTTCCATGTTTGTATTGAGCCTGTTTAGCAGGCGAGTTTTATCGATCTCCCACCAGGCGTTTGCTGTCAACGTGACCTTCGGATTCGTTGTCTGTGTCTTTATCTGGATTCTTGTTTGCTTTCGTCGAAGCGACTGGGCCAGGATTATAAGCGAAAAAAGGAAACATCAAAAATAATGCCATGTCGTCCAGAATGAGCGTTATTTATCATGTGTCATATTTTCTTAAAAACAGCATACATGTCACATCCTGCCTTAAAGTAAAAGTTTTATCCGATCCGCCGAAAGTAGCAGGCGGCACGATTATGCTTCCGGATAAACCCACGGCTTTCGATACTTTCGGCGGAGCAGCTTGTTCGCATCGGGGTCGCCGACGATTCTTTCTTTCTCGCCGTCCCACTTAACGCTCCGGCCGATCTTATACGAAAGCATTCCGAGCAGGCTCATGTTCGTCGAGCGGTGAATTAATTCGATATCGCATACGGGCCGCCCGCCGTTCTCGATGCAATTAAGAAAATCGAACCACAGCCCCCTGATGTTCTGCTGGTCCGGCTCATTGAGCTGCGGCTCAACGTGAATCTCCTTCTGTCCCCTGCCGGTCGGGAAGAACGTCCAGCCGTTCTTCCAGCCCATGTGGAACGTACCTTTTGTGCCGTAGAAATAGCAGCCAACCCTCTCGGCTTTCTCTGCCGGGTTGCCCGCGAACTGACGGTGCTCCCAGAACGCCGTGAAGTTCTCGAACTTGTATGTCGTGACAAGGTGGTCCGGCGAATCTGTCGTTTGCTCTTCCTTTGTAAAGATCGGCGGGCCTTTAATTGGTCGTCCGCCGGATGAGTAAACGGTCTCGGGCCATTTTTCTTCCATGATCCAGAGAATCTGGTCCACCCAGTGCACGCCCCAGTCACCTAATGTGCCGTTACCATAATCGAGGAACTGCCGAAAGCCCCTCGGGTGGATTTTCCTGTTATAAGGACGCAGCGGCGCCGGCCCGCACCAAAAGTCCCAGTCCAGACCTTCAGGAGGTTCCTCATTTGGCGTTGGCTCTTCAGGGCCGCCCCCGGAAAGGACAAATGCTCGGATCATGCCGATTTTGCCCGCCCCGCCTTCTCGCAGGAATTTCATGCCGGAGACGTTATGTGGCGATATCCGCCGATGTGTGCCGACCTGGACGACCCGATTTGCGGCCCGAGCGGCGTTGACCATCGCTCTGCCCTCCATAATCGTGTGGCTGATGGGCTTTTCAACATAAACATGCGCCCCGGCCTTTACCGCAGCGATGGTCGGTAGCGCGTGCCAATGGTCCGACGTGGCGACAATGGCAATATCCGGCTTTTCCTTTTCGAGCAGCTCGCGGTAATCCTTGTATTTATTGGGTTTGTCGCCGGTAAGCGATTCGACCTTCTCGGCCGCCGGATCCAACTGCCGCCGGTCAACGTCGCACAGAGCGACCATTTTGCACCGGCCGGACTTCATCGCTTCTCCAGCGATATTCATGCCCCACCAGCCGCTGCCGATAAGGGCCGTACGATAAGTCTTGCTATTACCGGCCTTTATTACATTCGGAACCGACAGGGCCAGTCCGGAAGCCACCGAGCTTTTAAGAAATGTCCGACGATCTATAGCCATGATATGTTTCCTTTCCTTCAATTACAGCCGATTTCCAGTAGGGGCGATTCGCGAACCGCCCTACTGTCTTTTGGCGTTTAATCTAACAACCAGCCCCCGCAAGTCAACGAAAATACCTCATTCGACCACTCCAACGGCCCAAAATTGGGTTTGATTGGCTTTGTTTTTTCGTACCTTCATGGCCATCATATTTCTATAAGCTCTTCTCAAACAATACTTTACACCGATTTGCCAGCCAACAAATTGGCTTTGTTTTTTCAACTTTGATCCCGTTAAATGTCGTTGTTTAGGATTTAGAGCTTAGTGCTTCGGATTTCCGGCCATAGGCCGGCAATTGGCTTTGTTTGGCTTTGTTTTTTCGCCGCCCAAAACCGGAATAATTCCCATAATGACCTTTCAAATAAACACTTACATTCTTTTACCCTTCCCAAAATTGGCTTTGTTTTTTCAACTAACTATTATCCATAAGCATATGATTCTGAATTCGACATTGGATATTGGACATTCGATATTGGATATTCAAAGCATTGTCTTATTTATTCTCCATTCTACATTTATTTTGTTTAGTATTATACGAACAATAATCCAAAAAAGCGGCCATATTTTCAAAAAATCTCCATTACACGGCGTTCTTTATCGCCGAGCACGCGGACCTCGCCGTTCGGGCCTGCGCGCACAGGCGTCCTGAGCGCTGCCGAAGGATCTATCATGGGATTAACGCAGACGAACGCAGATAAAATAGGCAACAATCAATAGTAAACATGTCCTGAGCAAAGTCGAATGGATCGAAAATCGTAAATGGCAAGGTCTCCATGAGACGGCGTTCTTTATCCAGTCACAGGGGATGAAAAAAAGAAACCAAATGTCCACCTTTTGTTGACCTAACCAGTTATTACTAAACCGTTGGGATTAGATTCAATAATATCTAATACATGACCGGCACAAGTAGCATAGACTATTCCCGTATTTGCTTTGACGAAGTAATCTGTCTTTTCTTTTTTCAAAAAGAGATGTTCTCGGCTAAATCTGAACCCTGAAATTACCCCCATGATCCTTAGTTTATTATCTTCAGGATTTAGGGGATAAAAGACGACTGGACTACCTGAAAAACCGGGATTGTTGATCCCATCAAGAAGCCAAATTTTGCTATTCCCTTTATTCATTGTGCCTGAGATGCATGCCTTTTTTATAAGAGGATATGGCAAATGCCATCCAGGATCATTAACTTCTGATACCATGCCATAAGGGAATCCCAAGAAATAGACATCTTGTCCCATAGTCATAAGTCCTCTTGACAAGGGAAGTTCAAAATCTGGTGCGATTCTAATAGATGGAGAAAATACAACAACATCAATGTCTTCATCTCCTTTGCCGGTTAGGATCACGGGGATTGCTTTCCACACATCTTTGAAACGAAGTTGAACTTCACTTACAGGTTCCGGTAGGACATGTAAAGCGGTAACCAGATATTGTCTACCGTTCTCATCTACAGAAAACGCAGTTGCAGTGCCAATAGCACTCTTGATTTGAAATATTCTACCAAAGGCATTAAATGTGATCATTATTTGTCCCCAAACATACATGAGATAGTTGTCGTTGATTAGCACAACGAGTTAGACAGCGGATTACAACAACACTAGATTCTTTTATTCTATTTGTCATTTTTCGTTAGGTTTGAATGTGCACGCAATTCTCTTATAGAAGGATTCGTCGTACGAGCCCGGATCACATCGGAAAGTGAGCATGTAGTATCCATGAGTGCAAGGGATGAGGAAATCAATGCCTTTCACCTGATGACCGTTAATGACCAGAGAATTACGAAAAAACGCACTTTGAATTCCTGAAATGGTGATCAATTCCGGATCATCTGCACTGTAACTCTTGTCATAGACGCTTGTGCCGGAAATGAGTTGCCTAGCAACGTCTGCAATGTTCCGATCGTACTTCTTTGTGATAAAATTTATCGAAAGGTATTGAAAGTTTCGCGGATTCTGTGGCGCAACGGTAACTGCCGCATCAAGTTGTGTTGTAATTTGGACATCTTTTGGGGCCATCACAACAACGAGAGGAGCACGATGTTTTATCTTCCATTCGTATGATGTACCTTTGAGCGGTGTATGAATTGTGAACTTCATTCCCGCGTCGTCCCAAAATTGGGTTTCGGAGATTCGGTTCACAATAACATAGGTGACAAGCACAATAACAAAACCGAGATATAGATATGAGATCACCAACCCTGCGATAGCCCTGTTCTTTGTTGGAAGTGAATTGGCTGAGTTACGTACATAGTGCAGCGAAAAATGGCCGAGAGTTATTGCGAGAATTGCTGTCAGTACACCAATGAAGCAGAGAATTGTTAGTGGCAATGACAAGATGGCGAGGATCAACGATGCCGTGGCCAGGTTAGATCCACGTGATTTTACTGAGAACTGTGATTGTGTTGATTCTGGAACCATATCTATTTTTTAGGCAGAGAATAGGTTCAATTCATTGCACTTTTTATCAAAAGAGAATATTTGCGTTAGCGATGATTTCGCACATCTTTTTGTCACAAAAGTATCCATACCCAGCCATTGCCTGTAAAAGGATCAACCGCAACATTTCCTTGTCTTCTTTGCTCATTTTGGGATTGGCAAAACATTCTTCTATATAGTCACCTGGTGTCTTTGCGAAGGTATAGGTATCAATTACATGTGGCACCATGCTGTATGGTAGCGCAAAGCGATATTCCTTTTGCTTGGCGAATCTTAAACGTTTCGTAAATACCGTTATGTCCATAATATTGTCGGGAGTTATTTCCTCAGCAACTTCATCAGCATACGTGACTGGTTTATGTTCGATAAATATGAAAGGGAATCTGCGCCTATCCCGCATTGTCCTAAATTCTATTTCGAATGCACTTTCAAGAAATGTACAGACTCTGCTGGGCGTGCTAATGATAGCTACGACACTATCAGGAAATATATCCCACTCATCCAGTATCGACGTGCCCTCATCTAGTAAAGACCAGCAACTAAGAACAACGCCTTGGGACGAAGCCGAGCCACCATCGCTAAGCGATACTTCCAGCTCACGCTCGTCACCTCTACTTGTTTCATGCTCTCTCATGTAGTATTCAGACGAGCGCAACACAAATGTGCTAGTGTCGGAGAATATACTTTTGCACGCTTGCATATCAACAAATCGAGCGATTCTTACTTCTGACATAGGCGATCACTCCTTTGCCCAAAATACACACTGAGTTCATTGAAGTACTTTCGGCTCTCGCATAGGAATATCCAAATACATACGTCAAAACGGCCTCGTTCGACATCTGTAACTTTTAGAATATCACATTTTAGCCTGTTTGTCACATATTTCTGAGAAAAATCAGGGGCTGGAATATATAACCAAGGAGAAATTATACGATAAAGGTTGATGCGAACTGGTTGGCCGTATAGTTCTATCTAATTAAGCGTAACTTTTAGTTTCGACAGGACTCTGCCGATGGAATCATTCTCGTAGATGTCCCACTGATAATCTATGATTTTCAGGTCTGGCAGGTTTTTTCTCAGGTCATTGATTTGTTTTCTGTCCAGCCAGAGGTTCCACATCAAAATCGATTCAAGTTGCCGAAGGTTTTTGAGAGGTGTTATATCTTTGATAAGCGTCCGGTTTGCATTATTCGGAAAATCTTATTGGCGTCCGGTTTGCGGATGCGGTATCATACACATCCATACTTAATTAGGAGAAAATGTGGCAAATGGTCAAAGTAATAAGATTTTTAATTCTTGGAATTTTAGTGTGTTTACTTGTTTCATCCTTCGAGACAGGTTCGACAGGATGGGCCAAAGACGATTCCGGTGGGACAAGCCCCACCCTACAATTATATCCTTATCGCTGGGTATATGTATCGAGGTCGCTCAATCGAGACAGAGATGTCGTGGATATCAAGAACATCGTCAAGACCGCCTCGGAATCGGGACTTAACGGCATGGTTTTGTCCGCGGGACTCGACAGACTCGACGGCCGCAGCCCGGCATACTTTAAAAGGCTCAAGCAGGTCAGTCAGCTCTGCAAACAGCAGAATTTCGAAATTATCCCGATAATCTTTTCGGTCGGGTACGGCGGCTCGATACTCGCTGAAGACAGGAACCTGGCGGCGGGACTGCCTGTAAAAGACGCCCTGTTCGTAGTAAGCAATAATCAGGCGCATTTCGTGCCGGCAGCAGCCGCAAAAATCAACAATCCGGGATTCGAGCAATACACCGGCAACAATCTTAAAGGCTACAACTTTCACGACCGGCCCGGCGAGGTTTCGTTCATTGACACCAGAGTTTTCAGCAGCGGCAGGGCCTCGCTGCGGTTCGAGAACTTCGGCAAATACGAGCACGGCCACGCAAGGGTCATGCAGGAAGTACAAGTCGATCCGCACCGATGCTACCGTGTAAGCTGCCTGGTTAAGACCGACTCGCTGCAGCCGGAAGGGACATTTCATATCATGGTCCTGAGTCCGGACGGGCGAGACCTGGCGCCATGGGACCCGAGGGCGCCGTCAACATCCGACTGGCGACAAGTCACGATGGGTTTCAACAGTCTGGACTACGAAACAGTTAGAATCTATCTCGGCGCATGGGGCGGGCAATCGGGCCGGTTCTGGATTGATGAGCTGAGAGTCGAAGAGGTCGGACTGCTGAATGTCCTGAGACGCCCCGGCACACCTGTGACAGTGCAGGATGAGCAGACAGGACTGGTTTATAAAGAGAACAAAGATTACGCTCCGATAGAAGATCGGCAGTTGAACTTTCGATTTGACCATGAGCCTGCTGCGATTGAAATACCGCCCGGCAGCAAAATCAGAAACGGCACGCGACTGAGGGTAAGCTACTATCACGGCATGGCAATAAACAACGGGCAGGTGACGGTCTGTATGTCCGAGCCGAAAGTCTATGAAATCTGGGACAGGCAGATAAGGCTCCTGCAGGAAGTACTTTCGCCGAGCAGGTATCTGCTGAGCATGGACGAAATCAGGGCCGGCGGCGCGTGTCAGGCGTGTAAAAAACGCGAAATGACGATGGCACAGATACTCGGCGACTGCATTACCGAGCAGGTCCGGATAATACGCAACGTCAATCCTCAGGCTGAGGTTTTAATCTGGTCAGACATGCTCGATCCGAGCCACAATGCCCATGCCGATTATTATCTGGTTGACGGTGACTTTACCGGGTCGTGGAACTACGTCCCCGAAGATCTGGTGATTGTCTGCTGGTATTACGATAAGCGTGTCGAGAGTCTCGCGTTCTTTTCTTCGCTGGGATTTCGAACCCTGGCGGGCGCCTATTATGACGGCGATACGCTGGACAATCCCAGCGGATGGCTTGACGTGCTGGAGGCCACGCCCGGCGCCAGCGGGATTATGTACACGACATGGCGGAACAAATACGAACTTCTGGCGCCGTTCGGTAATCTTGTGACCGAGCGGAGTAAATGATTGACGATTGTCGATTGACAATTGACGATTTTGAAATCGCAATTCAAAATTCGAGATGGAGTCATTACTATGAAAAACATAACGTTCATTTTGATTGGCTTTTTCTGCTGTACGACTGCTTTGCAAGCAGGAGGCGAAGAATTTGTGCCGTTGTTTAACGCCCGCGACCTTGACGGCTGGGTGAACGTCAACTGCGCGCCGGAAACGTGGACGGTGCAGGACGGCATGATTATCTGCACGGGAATTCCGACCGGCGTGCTTAGAACTGAAAAGCAATACGAAAACTATGTGCTGGAATTGGAGTGGCGCCACATGAAAAAACGTGGTAACGCCGGCTTGTTCATCCATTCCGATCCTATAACAGCACCGGGCCAGCCGTTCACACGCTCAATCGAGATACAGATTATGGACGGCAACGCGGGTGACATGTTCTCCATTCACGGTGCGACGATGACGCCGGACAAGCCTCATCCGAAAGGCTGGGTGCGTTCATTTCCATCCGAGGACCGGATGAATCCAACCGGACAATGGAACCATTATCGCGTTGAAAGCCGAAACGGAACGGCGACATTAGCAGTGAACGGCAATATTGTCACTCGCAGCTATCACCTGAATCCGCGTAAAGGATATATCTGTCTCGAATCTGAGGGCAGTGAAATTCACTTCCGCAATATCCGTATCAGCGAGTTGCCCGGCACGAATCCACCTGCGGACGTCGTCGCTCAAAAGGATCAGGGCTTCCGCTGCCTTTATAACGGACTCGACCTTCGCGGCTTCAAACAGACGAAAGGCAGCGAGGGTCACTGGCAGGCAAAGAACTGGATTCTCGACTATGACGGCAAGAGCCAGGCCGAGGACAAGAACCTTTGGACAGATGAGGAATTCGGCAATTTCATTCTCATCGTCGACTGGCGGCTGCCGGACAAGCCAACTATTGAGAATGTCCCCGTGGTTCTGCCGGACGGTTCCGAGGCCACCGATGTAACAGCCGCTGTGATGGACGCCGGTGACAGCGGAATTTATCTACGCGGCAGCTCTAAGAGCCAGGTAAATATCTGGAACTGGCCCGTCGGTTCCGGCGAAATCTGGGGCTATCGCACGGATATGGATATGTCACCCGAAGTTCGAAGGGACGCAACGCCGATTCTCAACGCAGACAATCCGGTCGGACGGTGGAACCGCTTCGAAATCACCGCTATCGGTGACAAAGTCACTATCGTACTAAACGGAAAGACAGTAATCCGCGAGGCCCGGCTTCCGGGACTGCCCGAACGCGGTCCCATTGCTTTGCAGCATCACGGCGACCGTGTTCAGTTCGCGAATATTTATATTAAGGAACTATAGAAATATGACAATGTATCAATCGAGACGTGATTTTCTAAAGTATAGCGGTTTGGCAATCGCGGGGGCCATGGCACTTCCACAGAGCGCGATTGCGGTCAATACCGCCCCAAAGAAAATTCGCATCGGTGTTGTAGGCGGAGGTTTCGGCACAGCTTTTCAATGGCACGAACACCCGGACTGTGTAGTACAGGCCGTCAGTGACCTGCGTGAGGACCGGCGCAAACGACTTATGGAAGTCTATAGCTGCCCCAAATCTTATAACTCACTTGAAGAACTCGTGCTCGCTAAAGACATCGATGCCGTCGCTGTTTTTACCGATGGGCCGCTTCACGTACAGCACACAATTGAAGCAATGAAAAACGGCAAGCACGTGATTTCCGCCGTGCCCGCCGCCTGGGCAACAATCGAGCAGGCCGAACTATTGCATGAGACAGTGAAAAAGTACGGCTTGACATACATGATGGCCGAGACCGGCTACTATCAGCAGTCCACAATCTCAGCACGAAAATTTTATGAGCAGGGCAAGTTCGGCTCGCTCTATTACTGCGAGGCCGAGTATCAGCACCCGGGGCTTCAAGTACTCTACTTCCGCAACGGCAAGCGAACCTGGCGGCACGGCGTGGCGCCGATGCACTATCCCACCCACTGCACCAGCCAGCTTATCGGCGTCACGGGCGAAAACCTGACCGAAGTGGTCTGTCACGGTTGGGGCGACGATGATCCGATTCTGAAAGACAACGCATACAACAATCCGTTCTGGAACGAATCGGCCATGTTCAGGACCAACCGCGGCAACGCCTTCCGAGTCAATATCTGGTGGAAAGGAGCCCATCGCGGCTGCGAACGGGCGCAGTGGATTGGCGATAAAATGAGCTTTTATGCTCCGCATCCCAACGGTCTTGGCCCTGTGATTATCCGCTCGGCAGAACAAATCGAAAAAGACGACGCCGGGTTCGAGCGCAAGGCCCCGAAGTTCGAGCGTTACGAGCAGCCCGAATGGTGGAAGACGGACATGCTGCCCGAACCGCTGCGTCACAACAGCGGACACGAAGGCTCTCACACGTTCCTGACGCACGAATTCGTCGACGCCCTAATCCATAACCGACGGCCGGCAATAGATGTTTATGAATCTCTTGCCTACACCGTCCCTGGTATTATAGCGCATCAATCAGCGCTGAAAAAAGGCGAATCAATGAAGATTCCTCAATACGTATGAACAACCTAATTGTTTGGAGATATCACTATGAAGCGCATCATTATTTTAATCGCCCTGCTGGCTATATTCTTTATTCCAACGCTCGATGCTCAGGCCCGGCAAAAAGTCTTTCGCATCGGTATGATCGGCCTGGACACGTCCCACGTGACGGCCTTTACAAAGTTAATCAACGACCCGGCAAAGAATTCCGGCTGTAAAGTCGTCGTCGGTTATTCCGGCGGCTCACCGGATATACCCTCCTCAGCCAACCGTGTTGATAAATTCACCGAAGAGCTTCGAGATAAGTACGGCGTTCAAATCGTCGATTCCATTGAAGAACTCTGCCAAAAAGTTGACGGCGTATTGCTGGAAAGCGTCGACGGCAGGCCCCACCTCAAACAGGCGATACCCGTAATCAAAGCGGGCAAGCCTTTGTTTATCGACAAACCAATGGCGGGAAGCCTGGCCGATGTGCTGGAGATATTCCAATTGGCCGAGGAAAATAACGTGCCGTGCTGGTCGAGCTCGTCGCTCCGTTACTCGCCCGGAATCGTCGAAATGAAAAAGACCGACTCAGTCGGTGACATACTCGGCTGCGATGCGTTTAGCCCGTGCAGCCTTAATGAACATCATCCAGATCTGTATTGGTACGGCGTGCACGGCGTCGAGATATTGTATGCCGTAATGGGCACCGGCTGTCAGTCCGTCAGGCGCGTCCAGACCCCGGACTACGAATTCGTAGTTGGTCTCTGGGAAGGCGGGCGCATCGGCACCTACAGGGGGCTGCGAAAAGGCAGACACGACTACGGAGCGACGGTTTTCGGCTCCAAGAGCATTATCCAGGCCGGTAAGTACGGCGGCTACGAACCGTTAGTGGACGAGATCATAAAGTTCTTCAAAACCGGTGTAGTCCCCGTGCCCAAAGAAGAAACGATTGAGCTTTTCGCCTTCATGTCAGCAGCCGACGAATCCAGGGCAAAAGGCGGGGCCGCCGTCTCGATAGCCGAGACTATCGAAAAAGCAAGGTAGGGTGCGATGAATCGCACCACATAAACTGATTGTGGAAGGAGAATTTATATGGTGACATCATGGAAAAGACTTATACTGCTGCTTGCTGTCATGTCGTATTGCTCTTCTATTGCAATCGCCGAGAAGCTTTCAGTAAGTAACGATGCGATATCAGTGACAGTCGAAACAGACAATGGAACAATATCGGTAGCCGACAAACGAACCGGACAGACATGGCGGCAAAAAGCCCTCATAAAAGGCAAAGTGGCAGACGCTTTGCAAACAGCAGATGGCATCGAGATGACCTGGCATCAGCCCGGACTTGATCTCGATGTTCGGGTAAAACTGCACCTGGACGAAGACAAGCCGGAACTTACGGCAGAGCTTTCGGCCAATGGCGACCTGACATCTGCACTCAGTTTTCCGCATCCATTTGTAACTGAGCCGGGGACATATCTGGTTGTCCCGATGAACGAAGGTATTTCCTACCCGGTCGATGATGAAACGATAAAACCCAGATGGCTTATCGCTTATGGCGGACACGGCATCTGCATGGCATTCTGGGGCGCCACGGATGGCCGATACGGACACATGGCCATAATCGAAACGCCGGACGATGCGATTATTCACATGCATCGCACCGATGGCAAATTGTGCGTTGCGCCGAAGTGGGAATCGCAAAAAGGAAAGTTCGGCTACGCCAGAAAACTACGCTACGTCTTTTTTGACGAAGGCGGACACGTCGCGATGTGCAAACGTTATCGCCAGCACGCAAAGCAAACCGGTAAACTCAAAACGCTTAAAGAAAAGCAACGTGAGAATCCGAACGTTGATCTGCTTATTGGAGCGGTGAACATCTGGTGCTGGGAAAGAGATGCTCTGGCGATTGTCCGGGAAGCCAGAAGTCTCGGCATTAATCGTATCCTCTGGAGCAATCGTAAGTCGCCGGAAGTCATAACAGCCATGAATGAAACCGAAGGCGTCCTGACGAGCCGGTACGACATTTACCAGGATTTGATGAACCCGCAATTCGTCAAAGACAAGCTTCGCGGTGCACATCCGGACTGGACGCAGGAAGGCTGGCCGGATGATCTCATGCTCGACAGCAAAGGCAAACCACGCGAAGGCTGGCGTGTCAGAGGCAAAGACGGACAGATGTACCCATGCGGCGTTCTATGCGACAAACAAGCGCTCAAGCACGCCGAACATCGCGTCCCTGCAGAATTGAAGACGCATCCATATCGCTGCCGTTTCATTGATACGACGACCGCATCATCATGGCGCGAATGCTATCATCCGAAGCATCCGATGACCCGCAGTGACAGCCGGCACTGGAAAATGGAGCTGCTGCGTTATATGTCTGAAGAGATGAAACTTGTTACCGGCAGTGAGACGGGACACGATGCGGCGGTTCCCTATGTACACTACTTCGAGGGCATGCTTAGTCTCGGGCCGTATCGCGTTCCGGATTCAGGGCGAAATATGAGAAAAATATGGGACGAGGTCCCCGAGCGTGTGGCCAAGTTCCAGTTAGGGCACAAATACAGGCTGCCGCTCTGGGAATTAGTTTATCACGACTGCGTGGTGGCCCAATGGTACTGGGGCGACTACAACAACAAGCTACCCGCCTTGTGGCCCAAACGCGACCTTTTCAATATCCTGTATGGCACGGCCCCGATGTTCATGTTCACACGCCAAGGGTGGGAGCAGAACAAAGCACGTTTCGCTCGAAGCTATAAGAACATTTGCGACGTCACCCGCAAGGTCGGCTATGATGAGATGACCGGCCACAGCTTCCTGACGCCTGACAGAAACGTCCAGCAAACGAAATTTTCCAACGGTGTAACCGTTACGGTCAACTTCGGCGAGAAACCTTACCGCTTACCCGACGGCAAAGAAATCGCGCCTATGAGCTACTATGCCGCCGGGACGTAAGTATGATCGCGACACGTTAATCATCGTAGTTGAGATCGCCCCCTTTGATTCTTCGCAGCTTTTTGAAACGCTTCGGCGGTTTGAACTTGGGCACCTCGGCCAAGGTCCTGTCGTAGATTGCTTTTAGCCGCTCGACTACATCGGGGTGCTGCTTACTCAGATCATGCTGCTCGGAAGGATCTGCCTCAATATCGAACAGCATCATATTTTTCGGTTCGTCGCCTCCGATGACTCCGGGATAGTCGCTCGGCCTTGCCTGCTCATACGGGGCGAGAATCGTCACGCCGTCCGGGCCGCGCGGGTCCACCCAGTTGTCGCTGCGCTTCGAATAAGGACGGGGCGATCGCGCGTGAAGTTTCCACTTTCCGCTTCGCACGGTCATTAGATTCGTTCCATGCATCGCGAACAATGCCTCGTGCGGACTTTCGGCGTCGGCTCTGGTCAGGAGCGGCCAGATGTCCATGCCGTCAATCACGCGGTCCGACGGGACGTCAACGCCTGCGGCTTTGAGGATGGTCGGAAAAACATCTATGGATCCGGCGATAGATTTATTGACCAGGCCGGCGGGAATCTTGCCGGGCCAGCGCGCAATCATGGGCACGCGAAGTCCGCCGTCCCACGTCTTGGCTTTCATGCCGCGGAGCCCCCCGGTGCTGCCGCCGTACGACGGGCCGTTGTCCGAGGCGAAGATTACCATCGTATCGTTATCGAGTCCAAGTTGTTTGATCTTTTGGAAAACCCGGCCGATCGAGAAGTCCAGCTCGCGGATGACATCGGCGTAGAGATCGTCAGGCGTCTCGGGCGTGTAGAAATCCTCGGACGCCGCCAGCGGTTTGTGCGGCATCGCATGCGGCAGGTACAGAAAGAAGGGACGCTCCTCTTTGGCACTGCGCTCGATGAAGTCCAGCGCCCGCTCGGTGTAGCGTTTGGTGAGCGTCGCCTGAACAACGGGATACTCTACGACTTTCTCGTTCTCGACGAGCTGAACCGGGCGCATATCGTTCGAGTAAAGTATGCCGTAATACTCATCGAAGCCCTGCCGGCGAGGCAGAAATTTCAGCGTGTGACCCAGGTGCCACTTGCCAATACAAATGCTGGTATAGCCGGCGTCTTTGAGGGCTTCGGCAATCGTAATCTCAGAGTGGGGCAGGCCTACTTCGTTCATACCCGAATCGGGCGAAGGATTGTGCACGACACCGTTTCTAAAAGGATAACGACCGGTCAGAATAGTCGCCCGGGACGGCGCGCAATAAGGCGTGGGCACATAAAAACTGGTCAGCTTGGCACCCTCGGCGGCCATACGATCGAGATTCGGTGTACCAATGGGCGATTCTTTCAGGCCGAAACCACCGATGTCACCGTAGCCAAGGTCATCAGCGAAAATCAGAACAAAGTTCGGCTTCCGCCGTAAGGCGTCCTGAGGATTACGTGTGCCGGCCCCCGTCGGGCGATTGTAAAGCATTGACACGGAAATGCCGCCGGCCATTAATCCCAAAAAACCACGTCTACTTATATTTCTATCCATAATAAAACTCCTCTAATATCGAATCGAATTTTGCCATTCGTAAACTGACGGCACATCCGGCGTCGGCCTTGGGGCATCACCAAACGGAAAAGCCCGGTTGTCTTTGACAATAGTCTGACTGACCTTACCCGATAAAATACGGCCATTGCCGCCGTATAATTTGTTACCGATTATCTCAATACCTATACAGTCCGGCGTACCGAGTTGGACCATCGGCGATTTTTTATCCTTGAGTACGAAGACATTGCCCTTGATAATGTGATCGAAGCTTGCTGTCTTAGCGGATACGCCCGGGCCTTTGTCCACAATGAAACGGTTGTGGAGAATCAGCCAGTTTTCGTTCATACCGCCCATCCAGAGCCCCGCTCTTTCGGAGCTGACATCGCAGTTATAAACTACGTTCCTCGGGCCGTTCGGGCCGTGTGCCGCATCCTGCGGCGGCGAGCCCCACATTCCGTAGCCGTAGCCGCCGTGGCCGCGCACAGATTCGATTACGCATTGCTCGATAAGGTTTTCATTCGTCCAGCCCGCATGCCACTGACCGTCGCTCTCGTGAAAGATGCTTTTGCGAATGACACAGCCACTCGCGGCCCACTGGAAAAGAGGTGCGTGCCGCATTTTGAACGTCTCGACGTTTTCGATAAGACAATCCCAGCACCGGTCCCATCCGGTGTAGGCCGTACCGCCTCCACCCTTGAACCACGCATCGTCGAACACACAGTCACGGATGTCGCACCACTTGGCCATTGAACCATACACAGGAAACCGGCCGCACTTTTTCACCGTCACGCCCTTTGCCCAGCAATTCCATCCATGATAAAAAATCACGCTGCTTATCCAGAGGTTTTCCGTCTGCTCTATGCCGAGAGATTCGATGCCGCAACGCTGTATCGGCATGACTTTCTGCACGTATGAGCCATCAGTGATGGGAAACTCAATCCGCAATGGCTGATTAATCTCAACGATGTTGTCCTCTATGTTGGTAATAACAACCTCATAGAAACGATACGTGCCCCACTTACAGGCATTTTTAGTGAGCTTCTTCCAGCGCTCTGTTGCCGGCCCGTCGATAAGAATACAATCGCCGACTTTAAGCCCATCAGTGCTTTGCAACTCCAGCTTCATATCGCCGCGTTTGCCGTCCCTTGCCAGTTTCAGCTTTCTGCCGACCGGTCCGGAGCCGGCGAAAGTTATCGCCGCCCGAATATCCGGGACAGGCTTGGTATCTTTAAAGGCCGAATCAAGGATAATGGGAATTTCCGCCGTGCGTTTGGTTCCATCTTTGTATTCCGCGAGACCTTTTAATACGTGCCGGCCATTCGGAATTTTACCGACGGCATTACGACCTGACACAGCAAAATTAAATGTATTGCCCGAATGTTGGCCTCGATTCCACGTACCTATCACCTTATCACCGATACTCATTGTCATTTTATTCAGGCCGGCAGGCTTACAGTGCATTTCAAGCCGAGTGTTTCTCCCAACCCGGCTGCCTGCTGATGGATTGTAGAAAACCATGCCCGTCTCAGGAATCGAATAGCGAAAGATCAGACGGCTCTTTTCGCTCCCTTTGCCCCGGATAACAACTTTGTTGTGACGTACTGTAACCGGGCGGTCCAGATAATAGACACCCTCACCCAGCATGACCGCACCACCACCCTTTTTACCGGCGGCTTCGCACGCCTTAGCAAGAGCTTCGGAGTCGTCGGTGTCATCGTCGGCCCTAGCGCCGAAATCTTCGATCTTTGCAACCACTTTTACATCCGGAATCCCGCCCTGCACGCCACATTTTGTCCAGTCGGGATAAACGATTCCATCCGGGCCGATTACATCAGCAGCAGTCAACCGGGCCTTCTCGTCCGGCTTGATTTTGTACTGCCCTTCCCAGGGCGGTTTGCTGGCAGCCATAGCTATGGATCGCCCATCCGTTAGAAATCCGAACATTATTGAAAAAAGAATGACTGAACCGGTCAAACGCATTAATGGTGTTGAGATTGTCAATCTGCCTAATCGCATTTCGAAATTCTCCAATGATGAACTTCAAGCCGTTATATTCAGAGTTTTTTCATAGCAGAATTGGAGCGATAAATCAAGCTTGAAAAGGCAGAGCGGATTTCGAGATCTTAGCATCCCTAATCCATAAATCTTTTCAGGATTGCCGCGGTGTGCATAGCAATGAGCATCAGATAATCCAGGTCACTGAGACTGTAATGCTCCTGGATCATGGCGTTGTCCACGTAAAGGACGCCGAAACAGCCGTTTGGTCGCATGATAGACGCCACCATCGCCGAGCGTATTCTTTCCTTGGATTCCATTTGAGCCGAGACCCGTGGCAGAACACAGAACTGTCCTTTTTCAACAGCCGCCGTTATTTTGTCGCTGAGCTGTAAATCGTTGAGTTGGACGGGAGAGCCGTCTCTTCTTTTGCCTCCGTGACATATCATCGGGCCAGAAGGTTGTTTTCTTAAAGCAGCCCAAACATGATAAGCGTTAAACTGCTCGGTTGTGACATCCAGCAAAGTCAGCAAAAGATTATCGAGGTCTTCGGTATCGAATATTTTCTGAGTGGCACCGGCAAAATCGGTAAGCCTTCCTGCAGCAAGTCTCATGGCAGGTGCGTGCTGGGCGTCCGGTCTTCTTACAACTGTTTCGTGCTTCGGTGTCGCCAGTGCTGCTTCGAGTTGAAGCGTATCCTCCGGGTGCATCGGCATTTCCTTGCCGATTTCCTGTTCCAGCACGATTTCCATAATAAAATCTGTTATACGCAGACAATCGCCGTGCTTGATTTCAGCCTTGTCGATCGGTTTGTCGTTTAGATAAGTTTTGTTCGACGAGCCCTTGTCCTCAATCACCCATTTTCCATCTTCCGTGCTGTGGACTACGGCATGCTGCCTCGAGACCGCTTTATCCGGCAAAAATACATGGCTGTTGGCCCCTCTGCCAATAGATATGGGCCCCTGCGCAAATTGGAATTGCTTGGTATTGCCGTCTTTTTGCTTCACAACTATACGCATTTTTTTCTCCCGTGTATTTATATTATGATAACTTAACTTTCAATTATACAGAATTTTGCGGATTATGTCAAGCTGTATATTATCGGACATGACTTAGATTGGCAAAAATCGCTAAAAATTAGCCCTTATCTCTGATAAAGATAAAAAAAAGCTACAATTAATTCGTAAAATTTAGAAAGTTATCTCCGGGAACTGCCAAACCTCGTTTTAATTTTCCCTTTTCCGGATTCGATGGCGGTAATGGTCCAAAATTACTGCTGCGACGATAACACAACCTGTGATAAGGCGCTTGGTCGATTCCTGCGCCCCGATCTGAGCCAGGCCGGTACCGAGAACTGCGATAATAAGTACGCCGAAGAACGAGCTGACTACTGAGCCCCTGCCGCCCATCAGGCTGGTTCCTCCGATGACTACTGCAGCTATGGCCTGTAGCTCAAGGCCGTAGCCAGCGTTGGGATTCGCCGATGACAACCGCGCCGTGTGTATCACCGCCGCAATGGATGTCAGAAAACTGCACAGAACAAAAACAGCAAGCTTTAGCGGGCGCGGATCGATGCCGGAGAGCCGAACCGCTTCTTCATTTGTGCCGATAGCAATCAGGTAGCGGCCGAAAACAGTCCTCGAAAGAACCAACTGCCCGGCTGCTACGATAAACACCGCAATGATAAACGGAAGCGAAAGACCGAGAACCGATGTCTCTGTTATCACTTCGACCGGCCCGCCGATATAGATGGTTCGTGAGTCGGTTACGAGATAAGCGGCGCCCCGCGCGATCTCCAGCATGCCCAATGTCACGATAAAAGCCGGGACTCGCCAGCCGATAATCACCAGCCCGTTCAAGGCCCCGCAGAGCACGCCAACAAGCAGGCACGCAACGATTGCAGCGGTCAGCGGAAAATTCAATTCAATCAAACAAAGACCCAGCACGGCACCGGCCAGCGCCATTACCGAACCGACCGACAAATCGATCCCGGCGATAATCAGCACGAAGGTCATCCCGACGGCAACGATTGTAATGTCAGGGACCTGGTTGGCGATTGTCCTGAAAGTTGTCAGAGTGAAGAAATTGTCCGCTTTGATGCCGAAGAAAAGGACAAGCCCGGCCAATGCCAGTGACATACCGAGGTAATCCGTGACAAAAGCGGGCATATCCGCGATTCTATTCTTGATAATCTTGTGCATAACCTTTTCTCGAGTCTCTATTCAGACCCTATGTACCCGCTAAACGCAGCAGACATAATCTTTTCCCTACTCCATTGCGGCTTCTCGAACGTCTCTGCAACGTGCCCGGCCGAGAAGACCATAATGCGGTCGCATACGGCCATAAGCTCCTTGAGGTCCGACGAGACGAAAATAATCGCCTTTCCTTTGGCTGCCAGGTCAGCGAGCATGTGGTATATCTCGAACTTTGCTCCGACATCTATGCCCCTGGTCGGCTCATCGAAGATAAGAATATCACAGTCGCGATACATCCATTTTGCGATAACGACTTTCTGCTGGTTGCCGCCGCTCAACTCACCAACCGTTTGCTCGGTGGACGAACAACGCACGGACAAGGTATCAATGTGCTGTTTGGCCACGGCCCGCTCTTTAGATACATTCAGCCAGCCAAATCGACTGATGTCATCCAGCTTCGCCAGCGAGATATTCTTGCGGACCGCCAGGCTCAGGAGCAGCCCCTGCTCTTTCCGATCCTCAGTCAAAAGAGCTATGCCGTTTTTCACAGCATCACGCGGTCTGTGAATTCCAGCCGGCTCGCTTGAACCGTACAAATATACCCGGCCCCGGTTTGCCTTATCGGCGCCGAAAACCGCTCGCATCGTTTCGGTCCTGCCGGAACCCATCAGCCCGGCGACGCCGAGAATTTCACCGGAGGCAACTTCGAAGCTGACGTCTCGAACCTTATCGCCGACGGTCAATCCGTCAACACGAAGTGCGACCGGCCCCGGTTTCGAACCGTGCCGTAACTGCTCCTGCTGAAGGTCGCGACCTACCATCTTGAAGATAATCTCGCCGGGATTTAAGTCGCTCGTCGGGCCGGTAAAGACGGCTTTGCCGTCACGAAGCACCGTGACACGGTCGGCAATATCTATGACCTCCTCGATCCGGTGCGAGATGTAGATTATTCCGACACCTTCTGCCTTGAGTTTTCTGATCTGGGCGAATAACAGCTCGATCTCCCGGTCGGTCAGCGAGGCGGTCGGCTCATCCAGCGCAAGTATCCGGCAGCGGCGCGACAGTCCGGCGGCAATCTCAACCATCTGCTGCTGACCGACGCCAAGCAGCCCTACCTGCATGCCAGGCTCAATATCTCCAAGGCCCACTCGCTGCATTACTTGCCCGGCGGCATGGTTAAGCGTGCTGTAATTAACGAATCCGAACCTGCTGGGCAGTTTCTCTATGAAAATGTTTTCGGCAACGCTGAGATTGGGGATCAGGTGCAGCTCCTGCATTACCATTCTTATGCCGTGTGCTTCGGCATCCGATTTGCCGCCGGGCTGATATATCTGCTCATCGAGTTGCATCCGGCCCGAGTCGGGATTTTGCAGGCCGGCGATAATATTAACAAGCGTACTCTTGCCGGCACCGTTCTCGCCTACAAGGGCGTGAACCTCTCCTTCTCTCAGTTCAAAGTCCACTGAAGACAGCGCGCGGACGCCCGGGAAAGACTTACAGATTTCGCAGGCCTTAAAAACCGTTTTGCTCTTTGCCGGACTCATTGAAGTTTTTCCGCCGTAATAAGATCAACGGGCGTTTCCTTATCCGAAGGTGTGCCTTTGCCTCCGAGCATCTCAAGGGCGTACTCGATGCCGAACAGGGCCAGCTTATCGGCGTGCTGATCGACCGTACAAAGAATCTTTCCTTCCTTCAGCAGTCTTTGCACCGCCGTGATATTGTCGAAACCGATAACGAGAACATCATCGGATTTGCCTGCTGCCTTAATCGCCGCTATTGCACCGAGGGCCATGCTGTCATTGGCACAGAGAACGGCCTTGAGGTCGGCATACTCGGTAATCTGTGCAGAGACAATCGGTTCGGCCTTAGATGTTTCCCAGTAGCCTGATTGGGAGCTGACAATGTTCATGCCTGCCGCTTTCATCGCATCTTCAAAACCGAGCTTGCGCTGAATCCCGTTGAATGCGTTGGGTACACCTTCGATTATTGCTACTTTGTCACCTGGCTTCAATTTGCTCGCAAGGTGTTCACCGGCGAGCCGGGCGCCTTTGCGATTGTCAGGCCCGACGAAGGGAATCTTAACGCCCTTGTCGGCGAGAACAGCGGCATCGAATTTGTTATCGATATTGACGACGATTATCCCGGCATCCATCGCCCTTTTGCACACGGGGACCAAAGCCTTGGAGTCGGCGGGAGCAATCACAATCGCATCAACTTTCTGGGCCATTATCGACTCAACGTAGTCAATTTGCCTGGCAACATCCTGCTCGTCCTTGATGCCAACGACCGTCAGGTCGTACTCTTCGGAGTGTTCTTTATGATGGGCACGGGCGCCTTCCTCCATCGTCTTGAAAAACTCGTTCGCCAGCGACTTCATTATCAGGGCTATTTTCGGTTTGCCAGTTTCGCGCCGCTTGCAGCCGGCCGGCAAAATAATTGAAATCACGGCACAAAATATAAGGACACTGATAATCGTTTTATTAGACTTTCTCATCGTTTGCTCCTTGAGCAGATTTAGCGTTTCATAAAATTCTCTACTTGCTCGGCATCGGGCATCGAAGATTGTGCTCCCATTTTCGTAACGGACAAAGCAGCAACATAATCGGCGAATAAAGCGGCTTCTTTGAGTGTTTTCCCCTGAGCCACGCCGACAGCAAGTGAGCCTGTAAAAGCATCCCCGGCTGCTGTAGCATCGACGGCGTCCACTTTAACAGAAGGGACAAATTCCACTCCGTCTTTCATCGCCAGCAAGTATCCCTTGGCCCCCATCGTCAGGATAACCGCTTTGACGCCGCGGCCCAATAGGTCTTTGGCCGCGGCCAGAGCGGAATCTTCATCCGTGACTTTCTTGCCGGTAAGAATCCCGGCTTCTGTTTCATTCGGCGTCAGGACGTCCACCATTCGGAGAAATTCGTCGCTGAGCTTTTGTGCCGGCGCCGGATCCAGGATAAAAGGCACGCCGGCGTCGTTCGCCAACCGGGCCGCGAATTCAACCGTTTCCAGCGGCACTTCAAGCTGTGCCGCTACGGCACCCGATGAGTCAATAACTGATTGAGCCTGCTTGACATCCTCGGGCGATAATTTCAGGTTCGCGCCCGGGGCGACGACTATCACATTGTCACCCGCATCGTCAACAGTAATCAACGCCACGCCGGATGGAGCCTCTTTTGTTTGCTCTACATACTCTGTGTGAACACCGACCTTTTGAAAATTGCTCAAAGACTGCCGGCCGAAAATATCGTCACCCAATTTCGCCACGAAGTACACCTCGGCGCCCAGCTTTGCAGCAGCAACGGCCTGGTTGGCGCCCTTGCCGCCGGGAGTCATGATAAAATCCCCGCCCAGAACCGTCTCGCCTTTGGCGGGTATCCGCGGAGACTTTACCACCAGGTCCATATTGGAACTGCCGACAACCACAATTTTTGGTTTATTCTGTTCCAAGTTATTTCTGCGCAAATCTGTTACTTGATCAATCTATCAACCAGTAAATCTTCGAAGGCACCAAGGTCCTTCCATTCGGTGGCACAGTCAATCTCTTTGCCGTTTTCGTCGATTTTCGTATGCCCATCGTCCGTCACAATAATCGGCAGCTTTTCCATCTTAACCAGCTCTGTTGTCATCGCCAGATAAATCCCGACCGTATCGAAAAGGGTTGAGCTGCTCGAATTGCATTTTTGATCGACCCTTTTATCGAGTTCGGCCTCGCTCAAATCCTTGTCATTGTTCCGCAATCCCTGCCTGTACCATGCTCGGTAATTTTCCATTAGCGCATTGGTTAAAGTGCTGTTGTTTTTGAGCACATTTTGATACTTCTGGTCTTTAAGCTGAACGATGCCGCACGTGTCCAGCGGCGTGATTGTCATATCCCACGGTGCCGTAAAAACCTTTTGTGCTTCTTTGACAAAAGCTCTGACATTATATTCGGGGCTGGGAGTCGGATTATTGCCATAGCCCCGGCGAATGCTGCCGTGCATACCTACAAATTCCGCTTTTTTGGCGATTCTCGGCTCGCGCTCGAGCGCAGCAGCGATATTGGGCAATGGGCCGACAGCAACCACTTTAATACGCTTGCGGGATTTCATTATAATATCGATCAAAGCTTGAACGCCATCTTCATAAATCGTGCCGGGATATGTTGACAAATCATAATCCTTCGCCCACGCATCCTGTCGATGATGACCTTTGTGCTGTTGTACGCCGATGCCGATGGGGATGTCCGTTCTGCCGACGATTTGAAGGAACTTCGCCACGGTCTTCGCTTTCGATTGAGTGTTGCCGACCGCGGTAGTAACCAGTTTAACATCGAACTCGGGAGATTGCAGGAGCATAGCCAGTGCCCAAGTGTCATCGATGTCATCGCAGATGTCGGTATCGAAGATGACCGGGATTTTTCGCTCCGATGAACCACCACTGGTCGCACAGGAGCTTGATGACGCCAGAAACATGGCGAAAATGAGTAAAATTGCTATCGGCCTGACAGACAAAACAAACGCCCTTAATCGCATACTGATTGAAATCTTCGCTTCGTTCATAGTTTGGTCTCCTAATTTCGAAAGTTCCTGTTAGTACGGGCGCTTCGCGAAGCGCCCCTATCGCCAAATATATTAAAAGGCCGCATTTTGTCAAACAATTTGATTTCCTCGGCGGTTGTGTTTGTATATCATCTATTGGGATGATTCAGAAAGAAAGAATAAAGCTGCTTAACAACGGGAAGGTCTGCGATGGGAAATATGTGCTCTACTGGATGCAGGCGGCACAGCGGGCCGAATACAACCACGCTCTGGAATACGCAATTCGAACATCTAATAAACTAAAAAAACCTGTCCTCGTATTCTTTGGCATAACGGAGAGCTGGCCCCAGGCAAATCAGCGCCATTACTATTTCATGCTGGAAGGATTAAAAGAAGTTCAAAAAGCTCTTGAGGCAAAAGGCATTCAAATGGTCATTCGACGGGATTCTCCCGATTCCGGTGCCGTGAAACTGGCAAAAGATGCTGCTCTGGTTATCGTTGATGCCGGTCAATTGCGAATCCAGAAGAAATGGAGGGCCAGCGCAGCAAAGCAAATCAATTGCCCGCTGTATGAAGTTGAAACAAATCTGATTGTCCCCGTTGAAGAAGCATCATCGAAAGAAAATTTCTCGGCAGGCACGTTCCGGCCGAGAATCACGAAGAAACTCGATTATTACCTGGTTGCGCTTAAACACAGCAAACCAAAGCTTAATTCGCTCGGCATGAAATTCCAAACATTCGATATCGGCGACATCGACAAAGCTCTCTCGAAACTTGATATCGACAGAAGCGTCGTAAAAGTCGAAAGCTTTCACGGCGGCACAAAACAGGCAAAACGCAGGCTGAGCAATTTTCTGAAAAACAAGCTGGAGCGCTTCGCCGATTTGCGGAACGACCCGACGGCCGATTATGTCTCGAACATGAGTCCCTATCTGCACTTCGGGCAGATTTCGCCGCTTTACATCGCCCTGAAAGTCTCGAAAACTTCCAGCGCCGGCAAAGATGCGTATCTCGAGGAACTCATCGTAAGAAGAGAGCTCAGTCATAATTTCGTATTTTACAATGACCGCTACGATAAATTCGCCTGCCTCGAGCCCTGGGCCAAGAGGACTTTGAATTTCCATCGCAGTGATAAAAGGGAATATATATACATGATCGAGCAGTTCGAAAAAGCACAAACTCATGACCCATACTGGAACGCGGCACAAAAAGAGATGGTTATCACCGGCAAGATGCACGGGTATATGAGAATGTACTGGGGCAAAAAAATTCTCGAATGGAGCAGGAATCCGCAGACCGGATTTAAGATTGCTCTGCAGTTCAACAATAAATACGAGCTTGACGGCAGAGACCCGAACGCATTTGCCGGCGTGGCATGGTGCTTCGGTAAGCACGACAGAGCATGGGGCGAAAGACCGGTCTTCGGTAAAATCCGTTATATGAACGCCGCGGGATTGAAAAGAAAATTCGATGCCGACGCTTACGTGAAAAAAATCCAGGCACTGGAAAAAAATAGTAAAAGGTGACACGATGCGAGTTGTAATAACAGGAGCGACAGGATTTATTGGCAGGGCATTGTGCAAAGAGCTATGTAAAGATTATGAACTAATCGCACTTTCGCGTGACGCAAGCAGGGCCGCCAAATCAATTAGCGAATGGGCAAAAGTAATCGAATGGGATGGAAGAACGACCGGAAGCTGGTTTCAGCAGGCAAACGGGGCGCGGGCCATAATCAATCTGGCGGGCGAAAATGTTGCTTCGGGCCGGTGGAATGAATCGAGAAAAGCCGACATTCTTCACAGCAGGCTGGATAGTGCCAGAGCAGTGATCGAGGCGATAAAGCAAATGGACAAAAAACCTGCAGTAGTAATTCAGGCCTCGGCCATAGGTTGGTATGGCCCGCGTTCGGATGAGTCGCTCGATGAAGATTCGACGCCGGGCAAAGGGTTTCTTGCGAGTGTGTGCCGGGGCGCTGAAAGCGCCGCGGAAGAGATTGAGGAGCTTGGTGTCCGTTGCGTCGTCATTCGCACGGGAGTCGTCCTCGGCCGGGACGGAGGGGCCTTTCCCAAGATGGTAAAACCGTTTAGATTGTATTTCGGTGGATATCTCGGCAGCGGCAGGCAATGGTTCTCGTGGATACATCTTGAAGACCAAGTTGCAGCAATAAAATTTCTGATGGAAAATGAATCTCTTAAAGGCGCTTTCAATCTCACAGCGCCTCAGCCGGTCACAATGAAGGAATTCAGTAAAATTCTCGGAAAAGTGATGCACCGGCCGGTCTGGTTTAATCCCCCGGCATTCGCCGCCAGACTGGCGTTCGGCGAGATGGCCGATGAGATGCTCCTGGCCGGGCAAAAGGTTTTGCCGAAACGATTATTGAACACAGGTTTCGATTTTAAGTATACTAATGTAAAACAAGCTCTAAAAGACATTACAAGTTAGGAGAAAATCATGAGACTTGCAGAATATTTCGAAGACATAAAGGGCCTGGGGGTACTGGCGACGAGTGATTCGGACGGCAACGTCGATATCGCAGTTTATTCCCGGCCATATATTATCGATGAGAAAACCATTGCTTTTAGCATGCTGGAGAAGCTGAGTTATTCGAATATCCAGTCCAATCCCAGAGCCGCGTATATGTTTGTAGAGGAGGGCCCTGGGTATAACGGCAAAAGACTGTATCTGACCATGACCGGCGAAGAAAAAGACGAAGAGCGGATTAAGGAAATTAAGCTGCAGCATTCAAAAGCAAAAGATTACGATGGAAAAGTCCGGCACCTGATTTATTTCACGGTGGACAAGATTCGCCCGCTCGTCGGTGACAAGACCTGATAGACAACGCGACCATTGAAGGAGAGCAGATGTATATAATACCGGCAATCGACCTGCGGGACGCAAAATGTGTTAGACTCATCCAGGGCCAGTACGACCGGCAGATAAACTATCGTGACAATCCCGTCGAGCAGGCGAAGGAATTCCACTCGGACGGAGCCGAGTGGCTGCACATCGTCGACCTAGACGGAGCTAAAGTCGGCAGGCCGGTCAATACCGATACGATATCGGCAATAGCGGCACTCGGCATCCTGAATATCGAGGTAGGCGGAGGACTGCGCGATGAAGCTTCCATAAAACAACTGCTCGACATCGGTGTCAGCAGAGTCATCATCGGCACAAAGGCCGTGCAGGACTTCGAGTGGTTCAGTGAAATGGCTGAGAAGTTCAGCGGCAAAATCGTTCTCGGCCTCGACGCCAAAGGCTCGAAAGTCGCCACCCATGGCTGGACCCAGGATAGCTCCCTGACCCTGCTGGAGTTTGCAGCCGAGGCGGCGAAACTACCTTTAGCGGCAATAATTTACACCGACATAGCCAAAGACGGCATGATGTCGGGCCCGAACTTCGAGAGAACAAAAGCGCTCGTCGAAGCGGTCGATGTCCCCGTCATCGCATCCGGCGGCGTAAACACCGTAGAAGACATTAAAAGGTTAGCCGAATTCAATCCCGAAGCGGCAATAATCGGCCGAAGCTTGTACGAAGGTACCCTTAAACTCACCGACGCAATTAAAGCAGCAAAAGAATAAAAAATCCTTGCAATCAATCCCTCACAAAATACAATCTGTCAGTGACGCGGGTGTTCTTTGACAGCATTTGTAGGATTGGCAAAACTCAGTTTTTTTGCTCACGCGGATCGGTTGCCATAATACTATTTAATCTGCGTGTGCAACAAGTTGCACACCCTACGGCTGCTTGACGGCAAAGCCGGCTTATAATCGGGGATTGAGCACATGAAATCACGGAACGTAATTAAATTATTTCTTCTTTTAGTCGGCAGTCTAAACTTCTCTTACGCAAATGCTAAAGTGCTATTTATTGATATCGAGAAGGAACAAGATTCTTTACATGTATTCGTACAAACAAATGAAGACAAGAATGTTTACGTTATCAACAATGCAAACAAGATTTTCAAGAGTTGTTATGCTATCGATACAATCGTAAGCCGAAGGGGTAAAGGAAATCGTTCTATAATAAATAGCCTGGAAAAAGAAATAGATTTCCTAAGTATCGAATTATTAAAACCGGTCAAAGAACTTGTACTAAATCACGAAACCATAAATGTAAAAATCACCGAAAGCTCAATAAAAATACCTTTTGAATTCTTAAGAATTAACAACAAGTTTCTATACAGGACAAAATCTATAATATACAGTTATAACAAACTGCAATCTGAGGATTTTCCAAAAGTTGATCTTAATAATGGATTTATTATTACAGATTTGACTGCTGATCCGGAAAATGCATGTAGTTCAATCAATAAAAAGTACAACAATTCATATTTTAATTATATTGAAAACATAAATATTGATGCCATACAAAAAGCAGAAGACTTTGATTTCTTATTAATGAGTGTTCACGGAATCATTGATATTAATTCATGTCAGGGTCATATCAAGATAAACAATGAAAAACTTCATCCTTCAACATTTTCGCAAAAGAATCTTAAATTGGTCTATTTCGATTCCTGTCATCTCGGGAAAGCTAAAAATTTCGTTGATAGATTCCATTCCCTGGACGCTCAGTATTATTTAGGCCCGATTATTTCGAACGAGGCTGGGAATTCATCAACAAAAACTATTTTGACATTTTTTAACTTTCTTGAGGATAACAATCCTGCAGTAAGTCTGGTGAAAACAAAACAAGCATTGAGAAAACATTCAAACAATAACATTCTCGTTGAACTATGGTTTGCAGCACCTTTTAGAATATATAAGTTGAACTAAGAATCACCTTCACAGGGTGGTTCGAATTTGTAGCCGATTTCTCGAATGGTGTGGATGAAGATTGGATTGTGCGGGTCCGGCTCGATTTTGTTTCGTAACGTGGTGACGAAGCGGTCTATGCTGCGCTGGCCGACGTAGCAATCGTAGCCCCAGACGGCATTTAGAATATCGTTGCGGGTGAGCGCCCGGCCGGGCTTTTTTACGAAGAGCTCCAACAGCTTGAACTCTTTCGGTGAGAGCTTCATTTCGTCTGTCCCGCGGGTCAGCTTTCTGGCGGGAATGTCGAGACGGAAGTCTCCAAACTCGTAAACATCCTGCTCGGTCTGTTTGCTTCGTCGTAAAAACGCCGCAGCACGGGCGAGAAGCTCCTTTATGCTGAATGGCTTGGTGACATAATCATCGGCCCCGAGATTCAGCCCCAGCACAATGTCCGACTCCTCGCCCTTGGCGGTCAGCATGATTATGGGCATATCGAGTTCTTCCTTGCGGATTAGTCTGCATACTTCGTAGCCGTTTATTTTCGGCAGCATAATATCAAGAATAATCAGATCGGGCTTTTCATTGAGCGCGGCGTTCAGGCCCTCCTCCCCATCGGCTGCAGTCACCACGCGGTAGCCTTTGAACTCGAAGTTGTCTTTGAGACCCCGCAGCATTGTCGGGTCATCTTCAACTATCAGGATTGTTTCCATCTGGCTCCGGATGCTTAAATTTATAACCGATGTCTATTATTCTATGGATGAACTTTGGATCGCCGGGGTCAGGCTCTATTATGCCCTGCAAGGTACTGACGGCCTCGTCGATGTCCCGCAAGGTTACAAAATGCGAATGGCCCCATACGGCACTGCGTATCTCGTCGCAGGTCAGGGTGCAATCGGCCCTATTTAGGAACAGGCGGAGCATCTTGAACTGGCCGGGGCTGAGCTTGACCGGCTTTCCGCTGCGCGTAAAAATCTCGTTGACGATATCGAGCCGGCAGTCGCCGAATTCGTAGATATCCGGCTCCCCGCCGCCCCTTCGCCGCATAAAAGCTTCGGCACGGGCCAGCAGCTCTTTTATGCTGAACGGCTTGGTGACATAGTCGTCGGCGCCGAGATTCAGTCCCATGACAATGTCGGATTCCTGGTCCTTTGCCGTCAGCATGATTATCGGCATATCGAAATTCTTTTTGCGGATTTGACTGCAAATCTCGTAGCCGTTGACCTTGGGCAGCATGATATCAAGAATGATAAGGTCGTGCTCTCCCGTAAGCGCTGCTTTGAGGCCCTGCTCGCCGTCGCGAGCGGTCTTGACGCGATATCCCTTTAGATCGAAGTTGTCCTCCAATCCGCGGAGCATCGCCGGGTTGTCTTCTATAATAAGTACACGTTTCATATTAATCCACTTGCTTCACTTCAACTTCTCTTCCTTTGTCCGTCTGAACCGAATATGCAATCCAGAGCCTGCCTTTTTTATCATAAACGCAAGAGCCAAATCGAGGATTTCCCTCAGAGATTATCATAACCGGCTCTTTCCAGCAATTGTTATCCAAATCATATTCGGCTTTCCATAACGAGAAGTCTTTTCCGTTCTCAGATTGCGAGAAGGTCAAAACGCCCTTCCGGCCTCCATCAAATGCAAAACAGGGGCTACACACGTTCACGAGGTCCCGGGCAACAGCAAATTCTTCACCGACCGCATCGCGGGCGTTCAGTGATTGTACGTAAAGATTCTTTCGATACACTCGATCTTTTTGACTCCGACCAAGAGAGTCCCAGGCGCACCAGAGATTGTTATTATATGCACTTAACAACATCGGGGCAGCATCGATCCTGTGGCCACTTATATGGAAAGGCTTGCCGAGTGCAAGGTCCTGACTTATAGTCCGAGCAAAAATCGTCGGTTCCCGTGCATCCTTTGTATATCCCTTGGGCCTGTGAAAGTCCCAGCTCCAGCATACGAAAACCTGACCTTTGGAAATGGATATTGAGGGATCCGTATGGTCTTCGTACACGGGCACATCGGTCGGGCTGATGCGTACTTCTTCTGAGAACGCTCCATTCGAATATTTTCGCAGATACACTTCTTTATCGCGAGAATTATTACCCATATTATGCCATTGATAATATGTTATCCATAGATTTCCGGAATCGTCCGCCGTCATCCGACTGTGCATAGCATCTTCTTTCGATTTCGATACGTTTATGCTCTGTCGACCGTCCCGGACGTCTTTCAAAGATGTAAGGTGAATCTGATACTTATTATCGACAGCGTTGCTGGTCCAGCACACCCAGACCCGGTTTTTATTATCCACCAGAACTGTGCCGTCATATTCATCTGCATCCGTAGCTGCTATGGGGATATCTTTGCTGGAAGATGCACCATCATAAATTCGCATAACGATATCGCTGTTACCGTTCTTGAGCGAGGTAAAAACAGTATAAACCTGCCCATCGGAACCGGCGGCAATAGACGTAAAGCGTTCGTTTTGCAGCGTTTTTTCTATTTCTCCGCTGCGTTGCAGAGTTGAGGTCATATAGAATACCCCATCGGCCGTCTTTGTTTCTGCCGGGAAGGATTCTTTCTTAAATTTTCGAATCTGCTGCTTCAATTCGGTGTCTCTATCTATCAGATTATTGCATTTGTAAAGAACCTGGCCGTTCGGATCGACCAGCATAAGAAACGGCCAGCCCCTTCTGTTGTATTTCCTTTCAAAAGCCCGGTCCGAATCCATCAAATGAACGACCGGCAGCCGGTAATGTTTCTGGAAGTCCAGTGCGGACAATTCATTGTCGCCGGAAATAACACGAATTACCTGCAAGCCTGTCCGGCGATATTCCTTCTCAAGCGCTGCGACACGCAACGCCTCCTGCTGGCAGCCGCCTCACCAGCAGGCTCCAAATTCGAGAAAAATCGGGACTCCCTCGTAATCCTGGTAAGAAACCTGCCGGCCGTAACTGTCCATAAGAGAAAATTCGAGTTTCTCAGCTTCCAAAGGCAAAGCGAAAATCAGGCATACGAGAATGGCTGCTAAAGATATCCGGTAAAGGCTTGCTTTATTCTTCATCCCACTGCTCTTTCATGAAATCAGACTGAATTTAAACGTATCGTAAACGTGCTTCCTTCGCCGGATCTACTCTCAACCGAAATTGTGCCTTTATGGGCATCGACAATAAATTTCGCTATGCTAAGACCGAGCCCGCAACCCTCGGCACGCCGTGCAAGACTGCGGTCAGCCTGATAAAACCTGTTGAATATCTTTTTAACCGACCGGCGCGACATACCGGCACCATTATCCGAAACACAAAAACAAACCGAACCATCTTCGGAAGAAACACTCAATTCAATCTGCTTATCATCATAAGAATATTTGTAAGCATTGTCCAGCAGATTTACAAGCACAGTTACCATAGCATCGCGGTCGGCCGTCACATCAGGCAAATCGTCCGGGATATTCGCTTCAAATGTACATTTGCCCTTGCTGAATTTTGTTTTGACCGCCTCGGCGGCATCACGTGCAATCGCAGCGGGACTCGTCCGGGCCATCGCGAATGCCTGCTTGTTTCGCTCCATTCTTGAAAAAGTGAGGAAATTATCAATTAAACCTGTTAGCCTTTCATTTTCTTTTGAAACCAGCTCCAGATATTCGGTAACCTGCTGCTGGTCTCTGTAGCTACCCTCCAGCAGCGTATCGACCAATACTCGCATTGATGCCAACGGTGTCTTTAGTTCATGCGACACTGTGGCGATGAAATCGTTTTTCAGCTTGTTTGTCTTTATTTGTTTTCCAACGACCCGTGCGGCCAGCAATCCCGCAGCAACCATTACGGCAATAGCAAGCAATCCGGCCCAGATGTACACCACTCTTTGTCTATTGGCCGTCTTCTCGAAAATATCAACATCGCTAAAATGAATCTCAGCTCGCCAGCCCGGAAAGAATTTTCCCAGTGGGGCATGCAAAAAAGCGTCTTCTTCGGGAACTTCCAAACCCGAAACGCAATTGCCGGAGCCATCCAATATCCTGCAGGAAACACCAAGCTCATCGAGGCCGTCCGAACAAATGTCGAAGTCCGAGGCCAGCGCTTCGGCCGTGCGCAACAGTATGTATGTCCTGCCCCCTATAGTACGATTGACTCCGAAAATCTCTTCCGTTATGTCCAGCCTGCGAAAGCTATCTTCCGGCCACGATTCAAGCAGCTCCACCAGCGCAGACTGCTTTGACGCTGCGGCCAGCGCCGCGGCCTGTTTGGTCTGATATGAATCCAGCACAACAGATATCTGCTGTCTTAACTGTTCGGCAAAGTCCGAATAGTTCCACTCAACACCTTCAATAGTCTTCAAAAGCACACGCAGCGACGAAATTAACCTTAGCGCATTTTCTTCAGACCAGGACTCGGCTACCACAGCACTGCTGTATTTGTTGATGAAGGCCCCTGCCAATTCTTCTGTTAAAAGCAGTTCTTTCGCCCTAAGAACTTCCTGTCGGAATTCCCCAGCCCATCTGCTCTTCTCTACAATCTCAAGGGCTTTACGGAGCAAAAAGATACGAGTTTCCGATGGTATTGGTAAGAAATCCGAACCATTGCCGGGGGAGTAATTGATAGCCGAATCAATCAATTTCTGCACGTCGGACCGGCCGAGACCATCTTCTGTTTGGGATTTCAGCCCCACTAACAACACTCTGGCATTAGCCATCAGAGAAACGGAAGATGAGCTGGCGTGTTCCTGACTTTGGCCATAGGCCAAATCATCACATTGAGAGACGGCCTTCTCAATATCACCGGATTTTCTCAAACAACGGACCTTGCCCATCAGCGCAGAATTGCGGACATAATCCTCAGCCGATGTATCGGCGATCTGTTCATATAATCCTATGGCCCGGGCAAAATCCTCTTCGATAAATTCAGCACTCCATGCCTTGTTAAACTCATCCGGCAGTTGACCGGCATCCTCCTTACCCCCGACGACAGGATAGATAAGCTTGTCATTGCTGTCATAAACAATTGCTGCATCACAGATTTTCGAGCCGTTTTGGTCGTCGCCTCTGCCGGCAAACAGGCTGAATATCTCTACAGCCTCATGCCCCGCTGCTTTTGTACTGACCGCGTCGATGCGATTCGACCAAAGGCTATCAAGTCTCTGGCTCAGGTTGTCCAGCCGCTGCTGATAGACATCGGTCAGCTTTTGCTTGACCGCAAGACGCTCATTCCTGACAGCGTGGCTCATAAACCACAGCAGGCAAACGGTGGGCAGTATTACTGCTATCGCGAGCAGCAACACGACCCACCGCAACTGATTTTGACCTGCTGTGATTTTGCCTGTGGCTTTCACGTGCTATTTGCCTTCATTGTAAAGAGCTGTAACCTGGCCTTCACTAAGAGCATAATTGTAAACGCGAACATCGTCAATCAAACCATTGAAGAACCGCCCGGTCATTTCTACATTTTCTCCAATATAAACCGGATGATCGTTTGTGGCTATTGCACCCGAAGCCGGCTGCGATACGTCAACTACACCATCGATGTATATATACATTTTTTCGCCGTCGTATATACCGGCGACGTGGTGCCAATTTCCATCGTTGACGCTCTTTTCGCCATAAAGTCCCCCGTACTGGTTGCCACTTGGAATCTTCAATCCGGAACATGCAAACTCAATACTGTCTGCGCCCTGGTTGCGTTGTATTCTCCATGCACTGTCGCCTTTAGTCACGATCGCCTGGTAATCCTTGTCGAAACGATTGACCTTAATCCATGCCGCAACGGTCACTTCTGAAGAGCAATCAAAGTTCGATTCGTTCGCCACGTGCACCCAGTCACCATTGCCGCCGAAAAGAAGTGCTCCGCCTATCTTGCCGCCGGAGGCTTGCCACCGCGGCTGGCCATTCAGTATCTTGCCGATATTGCCGTTGCCGGAAGCATCCGCCACATCCCGACCGCCGGTTTCATCGAGCTTCCACCAGGCGAGAAGACCGGCCAACTCGGCGGTCCCAAGAACGCTTGGGTTTTGCCAAGCATTGTCTTCTTTTCCTCGCCAGGTCAGCTTTGTGTCACGCTCCCCGCCATCGTCGTCATCGTTTACGTGAACGTCCAGGCCTATCTTTTTGCCCACAGACGGTTCTACTCCTAATGTGGCCCACGGAAATTTAATTTCGACCCGATATCCGGCATCTGCACGTCCAACAGCAAATTCCACTCCCCCGGTTTTGTTGTGCTGGGATTCTCCCATGCTCGGATTTGATTCGGCCCACCCGAAGTGAAACTGATAGTCATTGTCGCCGTAGCTGCCCGACTTGCTGTTGTCGGCGTCGACAAATACCTCGACACTGTCATCAAGCCAAAAATCAGAAGAGTCGTTCTTAAGACTGTCATCAGTCACATTAACCAATACATAGAGGTTTTTGTCATCAAACAAAGCCTTGTAAGAAGCCGAAAAGTCCTCATCATTCGAGGGGGGTGAATATATCACATTGCCGATCTTATACTCGCGGGCTTGTGACCAGAGAGCTTCGGCTTTTCCATCGACCACAACAGGTCGGCTCGCTTTTCTTACATTGGCTGGAATGCTGGTTTCTGCTTTTTCGGCCCACGCCTGGTTCCTCGCCTCGTGGATCATCTGGGACAGTTGCATCATTGGCCCGAAGAGCTCGCTTGCAGGCGGAAGGTCGCGTATTTCGGCACGCACATTGAAGTTACCGGATTCTTCATGTGTGCGTAACCGGACAGTGGTTTTATCACAGCTCTTTGCCACCTGGGCAACCAGCTCTTTCACATCGTCTCCGGGCTCGTCCATACCTGAGAGAAGCAATGGTCCCGCGGCTTGTACGGCTCCGCCGACGTTAATCAGCGCAAGCTTGCTTGCTCCCGGCGATAATTTATTCACAGCTTCTTTTAGAAGCCCGCCGGCAGTGACGGATCTGTGTGTCCCGAGTGCCGAAGCAGAAGCCTCGATAACTCCCGGGTTCAATGAAATAACTGTTGTCTTATTCTGCTGGTTCGTATAACAGTGGAGCTTTAGCTTGTTGACAAGTTCAAACTGGTATCTGCCGACATTCGCTTCAGAATCATCTCCGGACTGGTTCGCTATCAGATTAGTAGCCGCCAGCAATCCGGTTATGATTTGACGAGTCTGCCGGGGATTCTCACTTGTCAGTACAAGTCCAATAGAAGTTGCTATGGGAGGTATTCCGGCGGGAGTTTCGCCGGAGGAAACGGCGGATGGTAAGACAAACAAGGTGACCTGGTCGATATTGGCGAAGATGTCACCGCCAATCTCCAGGCCTGATGCATTTCTAATATGCTGGCTTATAGCCTGGCTTTGAGGACTGTCCGCTCCACCCAGGGCTACGCTGAGAAGTGCAACCGCATCGGAGGGGATCACTTCGAAAGCGGCTTTGCTGAGCTTCGGTGTGCGGAACATATTGTAAGCAGGACCTTTGTAGCCATCCGTGAAATTGACATTGGCTTCCAGGGCAATTCCATCTTCCTGAAGAGTCAGGGATGCGATCAAATCATCGATATTGTTAAAATCAGCAAGACCGTTCGCATGAAGAATCTGTTGAGGAATCTGTCCTTCCGGGAACAGTTTTGTAAGAGTCGTGTATGCCTGATCGACATTCGCCCAAATGGTGAAGGCATTTTCCTGCCGGTCCTTCTTGCTGATCTTGGCAAACGACTTATTGCTCGAAGCGAGTGTCGGCTCATTTGTAACGCCCTTGTATTGCTTCACACACCACGTCAATTGCCCCGCCGTGTACGCCGGCGGACTGGCCAGAATGACTACATTATCATCGTAGGCAGCACCTCCTCCATCGGTGAACTCAACCATCTGCATCCCTTCGACGGCTTCAAGGGGCTTACCTACAAAAGCAAGAGCTCCAAAGAGCAATCCGCGCAGGGCATCACTCTTGCCGGGAAACAACACCACGATAACCGGCGGGTCCTGCTCAGTCATACCGGTGATACCCACACCCGCACCGCGTATCTTTTTAAATTCAGCCATCATATTGGGATTCAGAAAACCGCCCACGATATCTCCGGGTGACGGACCTCCTTGTTGCCCGCGGCCGATCGCCGCAAGAGGATTTTCCAGGGGAGTTCCTTTGAGCATGTTAAGAATGGTATCAACTTGTTTACCGGGGCTGCCTATCTCCAAATAGACTAATGTGTCAGGCGGCATGAAAGCTGCCGGGTCGGCATTGCTCAATTCCTGCAGCAAAGGCTTGGCCTTGCTGACTACGTTCGTCTGGTCACTATACTCGGTGAGAAGCTTCTCGAAAGCCAGCTTTGCCTGCTGCTCCTGCTGCTTTTTCATGTAACACATTCCCTGACGATACAGGGCCTGCGCCACATGAGACCTTTGCGCCGAACCATCTTTGATGATTTGCGCATAGATCCTGATCGCCGCATCGAGGTCGCCATCGACCTCCTCAGCGTACAGGCCTTCCTGCAGCAGCACACTTGCAGATTTGGCCAGAGCCGCCGGCGCGATCAGAGCAACAACTAAAAACAACATAATTGTAATGCTCTTGAACCTTTCCATAATCGTGCTCCTTTCAAATAGATTAACAAAAAAACGATCACTTTCACAGGAGCAATTATGCAGTCTAAATGTTACCATTCTGTTACGATTTTGTACTTTTTTTAATATTTTTTATGACATACGGCAAACATTCAAAATCCGAAAGGATGCGCCACCCACGGCCGATAATACGGCATTTTATGCTGCAAAGCCTTATTTGTGAGTAAACTCGGCCTTGGGCTTAAGCTTGATTTTTTTATCTACGATATGTAGAATACATCGTTTGCTCGATTTGCGTAAAACGACGTATGTTTCGAGCAAAACGATTGACTACTTTTGAACGATAAGAGAATCGATGCGCAAATCGGTCAAATATCTCATTGTAGGTATCTGCGCGACAGCCATCGTTGTTGCGATAGCGTTCCTAATCACATCTCAGGAACGCCGGCTCCGGGCAGAAGACATATTAGCACGTTATCAGGACGACGCCGAATACGGCAGGCTTACAATTAACTACCCGCTGGACGAGACACTTTTTCCGCCGGAAATCGTGCCCCCCACGTTTCGCTGGAATGACAATTCCGGCTCCGACATGTGGCTTGTAAACATCGACTTCCAGGACGACGAAGGTGTCATGAATGTCCTCACGAATGAACCAAGATGGACCCCTGAGCGCCAGCAATGGCAGATCGTAAAAAAACGGTCTCTTGAAAAAAACGCATTGGTGACTATTCTGGGTGTCAATCGGCAGTCACCGGCGAAAATCGTCTCGGCTGGTCACATCAGCATCAAAACATCCAAAGACGAGGTTGGCGCGCCGTTATTCTACAGGGAAGTGAACCTGCCGTTTGTCGACGCCGTCAAGGATCCTTCTCAAATCCGATGGCGTTTCGGTGACATCTCCTCACCACAGCAGCCTCCGGTTGTCCTTCAGAATTTGCCGGTTTGTGGAAATTGTCACTCTTTTTCCGAACGCGGCGATATCCTTGCTATGGACGTGGACTATGCAAACAGCAAAGGTTCATACGTCATAACGCGCACGGCAGAAGAAATGACCCTCGCTGCGAGCGATATCATCACGTGGAACAACTACAAAAAAGAAGATGGCGAACAAACCTTCGGCCTGCTCTCACAGGTCTCTCCGGACGGCAGGTTTGTCGTCAGCACGGTAAAGGACAAGTCCGTCTTCGTCCCGATGCCGCCTCTGGCTTTCTCTCAGCTTTTCTTTCCCGTCAAAGGTATCCTTTGCACATACGACAGGCAGGCAGGCACCTTTCAGTCGCTGCCGGGCGCCGATGACCCGCAATACGTCCAGAGCAATCCGACATGGAGCCCTGACGGCAAGGATATCATTTTTGCCAGAGCAAAAGCATATAACCTCAAGGATACCGAAGGCAAAGGCAAAGTGCTTCTGACCCGGGAAGAATGCAGGGAATTCACCGAGGACGGAAAGCCATTTTTGTTCGACTTGTACAGAATGCCGTTCAACGAAGGAAAGGGCGGCAAGCCGGAACCAATCGTGGGAGCATCCAACAACGGCATGAGCAACTACTTCGCGAAATACTCGCCCGACGGCAAATGGATTGTTTTCTGCAAAGCCAAAAGCTATATGCTGCTCCAGCCCGACAGCGAACTTTACATTATCTCCGCCGAGGGAGGTAAGGCCAGAAAATTGCGAGCCAATACAAGGCGCATGAACTCATGGCACAGCTTCTCACCTGACGGCAAGTGGCTCGTGTTTTCATCAAAAGCCTATTCGGATTATACACAGCTTTGCCTTACCCACATTGACGGGCAGGGAAACAGCACCCCGGCTGTCCTGCTGGAACACTTTACCGATTCGAACAGAGCCGCGAATATCCCTGAATTTGTTAATGTTAAACCAACTGCAATTAAAAAAATCCATGAAGAATTCCTGAACGATTATTCTTTTGTAAGAGCCGGCAACGAGTTTTTCAAGGCCGGCGATACGGATAACGCGATCCAGGAATATAGACGCGCGCTGGAGCTGAATCCGAACAACGCCGAAGCCCACCTCAGACTTGGCTTTCTAATGTACAACGCCAAACGGATGTATGAGGAGGGAATGTCACATTATAACCAGGCCCTGAAAGCTAATCCGAATGACCCTCGTATACACCATGATTTGGGCATGGCGCTGCTGCACCAGAAACAATTCGACCAGGCCATCAAACATCTTTCGGTGGCTTTGCGGGGTATGCCCAACGGCCTTGACAAACAGTACAATCTCGTCGGCATGCACTATAACCTTGCTCTGGCGTTTTCTTTCGCTGAAAGGTCCGAAGAAGCAATTCCCCATTTCTCCGAGGTCGTACGCCTTGATCCTAAAAACGCTTCAGCCCATTATATGTTGGCCACAAGTTATGCCGAAGTACAACAATTCAGCAAAGCAGTGCTGTCGGCTGAACAGGCACTTATTTGCGCGAATGCCGCCGGAAATGCAAAGCTCGTACAGGAAATTAACAAACTGCTTGAATTTTGTAAAAATAAACAATGAACAATGAAAATTCACCTAAAAAGCCTTATCAAATTAGAATCGACGGATTTAGACTTGATTTTTCTGCCCAAAACAATTATAATGAAGAGTTTATAGTAAGAGTATCTAAAGAGTGAAGGATAATTAGGCTCAGAAATGACAGCAAACTTTGAAATACGTAGCTTAGATTCTGCTTCGGCAACTGAAATCTATATTTCCGCTACGCCCGGGCAAGCTGTATCATTGCATGACCAGGCTCGGGAGATTTTTTCCGGCATCCGGGACACTCTGCGCTCGAAAGAAGCCTATATCCTCCAGGAACGTATTTTTTCCACGCTTCCAGCAACCGACACTATCCGCCAGGCACGCTCTGAGGCTTACAGTGACCTTGATGATGGAGTCGCCCCGAGCTTTTTAGTGGCGGCGGAAGGTTCATCCGGGCCGATTGCCGGCGTCCAGGTCCACGCTATCAGCACGGAAAATAAGCCTGAAGTTATCAGCCTGAACCAGACTGGCTGCGGCCGGATTCTCCGAATCCCCGGCTGCACGCTTCTTACTCTTTCGGGCATTTCAGCTCCCCAGGCGTCAACTAATATCGAACAGGCTCAAGTCATGCTGGAAATGGGCGAATCACTACTCAAGCAATTCGGCGCCGATTTCCTTTCCGTGCCGCGTACTTGGATGTGGCTAAAGGACATTCTTTCCTGGTACGACGAATTTAATAAGGTCAGAAATAACTTCTTCACCGAGCGAGGCCTAATTGGAGACGGAACCCGCCAGTCAATGCCTGCCAGCACAGGAATCGGGCTCGGCCCGGATAATGGTGGCCATTGCGCGATGGATTTGGTAGCGATCCTTGAGCCGGCCGACTGCACAGAGTATCTGCAAGTGACCGGCAAACAACATTGTGCTCTGAATTACGGCTCGGCATTCTCACGGGCCTCGAAGTCAACCACACCGACCGGCCAGACAGTATATGTTTCCGGAACGGCCTCGATTGATGCCAGTGGGGCTACCACAAATATCGGTGATGCAGCAGGCCAGATAAATGCAACAATAGAAAACGTTAGAGCAGTCCTGACGGAAATGCAGTCCAGCGAAAAAGACCTGGTCCAGGTCATAGCATACTGCAAGACAACCGAGGTCGAGCAAGTATTCAATTCCATAAAAGGCAGTCTCGACTGGCCCTGGATAACGGTCATCTGCGACATCTGCCGTCCCGACCTGCTATTCGAAATCGAAGCCGCCGCAATGCCCAGGTAGCAGCAACCTTATTTGGCTTTGAATTGGCTTTGTTTTTTCGCCTCCCAAAACCACAAAATTCCTCATAATCTCCTTTCAAATAGACACTTAAGTTCATTTCACCCGTCCAGAAATTGGCTTTGTTTTTTCAACTAAACTCTGTAAAGCACATTGGTTTCGGATTTAGAGCTTAGTATTTCGGATTTCCGACCGAAGGCCGGCATATTGGCTTTGTTTGGCTTTGTTTTTTGCTACCCAAAACTGCCAAAAACCGCTAAAATCTCCATAAACCTTTGCTATTACTGACATTGTACCATTTTGCCCATTTTAACATTGGGTTTGTTTTTTCAACTTAACCACGAATTCACACGAATAAACACTGAAAACTAATCAAAGACCGCTGATTAATGCAGATTGACGCAGATGAAAAGAAAAAATCGTAATTAGTAAATCATAAATGACGTGGTCTTCTGTCTCCTGTATTCTGAATTCTGTTTTTATTTATTCTACGAACGGCAATTGAAAAAAGCGGGCTTTTTTTCAAAAAATCTCCGTGACTCGCCGTATGTCAATTGACCGCAGATGGGCACAGATACAATAGTCAATAATCGATAGAAAATAGTAAATTGTAAGGTCTCCATAACACGGCGACCATTATTCGTGATGCGTATGTCGTATGTGGTATGTCGCCAGTCGATTATCGATATTATCTCGAACAGGGAAAAACAATAATCAATAACAATCCTTAATTCTCTAATTTCCTGATCTACTCCTCTTTTCTTCTGTCTCCTGTGTCCTGTATCCTGTCGTTCTCATTTGATCGTAATCAGAAGCGAACTTCATACATACCATTCAATCTCATCGAATCCGCCAGGGCTTAACACAAATCTGCTGACGCATTTGTTATGTCTGATTGTAGAACACCACGGCTGTCATCAATCCATAAAACAACGCTTCGGCGGATATATCTCCCCAATGACCGTGCCCCACAGCATGTCGACCAAATTCGATACGATCACCAATATCAGCGATGGTCATGTCCCCGACCACTTTTGTGGGAGTTGAGTACAATAAGTTGTCCAACGCCGTGCAGGCTTGCCCAATCTTACGCGATTGATCAAATTTCATTAGCTTGTATGCAAGAGCAACACTGGATATCCGATTGCGCTCAAGGCGGTTGTCAGCTAGCGCGGCTCGTGCAGCTTGTTGTGCAGATAGCGATATCCATGTACCGTCACCGTTGAGCTTCCCAGAGAGAATCCGAAAGTAGAATTCAAACCGTGTTGCCAAATACACTGAAGCGATAGCGGCGGGAGGCGACAGAAACATATTTGACGCGACCATATCAACGGCGCACGCAACGTGTTCGATGTATCGTTCAGGGAACACTACGGAGGGCTTTGATATCGCCATCTCCGACGCAGTCTCCTTCAGATATCGGTGGACGTCAAACGTACCTTGGAAAGCGCCCACACGTCGACAGCACGTCGTGATGAAATCAATTGCCTGTTGTGTTCGATCCATTGTCATCTCGGAAGCATTCATGATTCATGAAGCATAACGCCTGCCTTCAGCCTCCGGAGTGAAGTGCAGCAGAACGCAGGTCAGCTATAAGGCATTGTTACTCGCAGCTCTTCTGCTTGCTTCTGAAACCAACAACTTGGTCTACAATTCGAATAAAATTATTAATGTCCTTATGCGGATCATCTAAGCGGCAAAGAGGACACCCAACTTCTTCATTTACCGTAAAACCGATCTTGCATGGCTCTTTAAGTGACTCAATGCGCAAGATACTTTTATTTTCTTTTTCCTCATTTGTATCCAAACTCAATCGATCCCAGTATGCTTTGATCTCACTTTCCTGCAAAAGCTCTGGATCAGTCACGACCCGCGAGCAGTCACGCGTACAAACGTCCTTAAGTTCGGTTTGTAATGTGCCGAGAACAGGCTCCAGAATAAGCTCTCTTACCTTTTGGGGATATTTTTGCCCATCCACGCTATCCCAAACGTCAGAAAGAAGTGATGAAACTTCGTACGGACCAACTATCTGGCAAGCAACCACAATAAAATACGAGATGGCTCGAATTATCGGCTCTTGACGTACACCAATTTCGTTAGCACGAAAAGTCAGATAAAGGAAATTTAACAGCCCATTGCACAGGCTAGATTCGAGAATATCGTTCGGAACTATTAACGCCCAAGAACGGGATCCAATGTCCCCATTGGCCATTTCAGATGCTGCTAACGCAAAGAGAGCACGCTCATTAATGCAAACGCTTTCTCGGTGCTTCCAAATAGACTTCAATGTCGGTTCGTCTGAGAATGACGCATAATCCCAAAGCTTGCTACTGGCAACCTCTACTTTGCCCTGAGGGCTTAAAGCTTTAGCATGAAGTCGTATAACTGCCAGTGGGTTTTTGGAACAGAGATTTTCTAGTTCAGTTTTTTCCCATAACTTTGTAATTGGTCTAAGGTGATCTCGTTGCCATTCCTTAACCCAGTCGCGAGTAGGATTCGAGAAGTTTGTATTCGTTGCTACAACGAGGACTTCGATATGTGACTTCCCCGCTGCGTTCAATACAGCTTCATGGACTTCGCTAGCTTCAACTGTGCCAGTTCGTCCCTTGGCTTCCACCCACCAATGTTGCTTGGTAAGTGTCCCATCAGGTGACGGTGTAAAGAAGACAAGTTCCAAATCACGTCCTTGATCAGCAGCACCACTTCCTTTCCCACCAATTCTCCATTCCAGGTCTTTAGCACCCATTGAATCAAATAGCCAATAGAGCAACTCCTCTAAATCGGCCCCTTTGATCTGGTTCCAGGGTATTTCTGATGGAAGTATCAGGTCTGAAGTCATGCTTCACCTATTGGCTTATTACCACTGATTATATCGTTGTCCGTAAAAGAACCCATAGCCGTTTCACTGTCCGCATAACGTCCCGTACTTCTCGTTATTCAGAGGAACTCCATGCCGCTGCCGTATCCTTATAAAATACAAAACGACTTTTATCTGTCAAGAGATAAAAAAACAGTAGTTTGAGTGGGGTAGGGCGGGGCTAACCCAATCATAATCAAGTCGATGGTATATCAGCGTAACATTCTGCCGGGCCGATGATCACATCCTCAATATTGTTATCGAAGAAAAACTGCCTGATGCTGGTGCAAAGGTGGCATTTGCCGACGTAAAATTCGGCCCTTTTATATCCCTGCTTTTCAGCTTCGGCGAGTAAGCCATATGGACCTCTTTTGATTAGCGTGCCGATCAAATCGTTTCTTTGGGGATCGAATTGCTTCCAGATATCATGTAGGGGCGGTTCGCGAACCGCCCGTACGTTAATGTTGCCGATTATGATGCCGCTACATGTGCCGCTGAAGACGTTGCCGAACGGGTCAATGTGCACGCCCTTGGAGCCGAGAAAATCCGATTTGCAATTGTCTCGATGCTCGATTCTCGATGCTCGATTCTCGTTGATTGAGGATGCGACCAGCCCGGCCAGTTTTCCGCCAGCCCGGCCGGTGAACCGGCAGGGATAATCCTTAATAGAATTTAAGTATTGCTGTTCGAGTTCGGTCTGCGAGAGATTTTTCATATTGACTGGATTATCCAGATACTTTTGCCAGCGAACGAGCACTCGCTCGGAGCCTAAAATCTCGGCTGCAATATTGGCCAATCGGCGCACCAATTCAGCGTCAACGTATTGTTGGTGAAACGGGTCGGTGCTGACCTTGAAACGATTCAATCCGAGTTCATCGAGTCTTTTTAATCGCTGCCGGACAATCTTTTCGCTCGTTGCCCAGAATCCATTTGTCTCGATTAAATCAACTCGGCCTAAATTATGTTTTTGAGCTTGATTCAGAATTTCCTGTAAGTGGTCCCAGTACAAAAAAGGCTCGCCTCCTGTGATATGAATCTTTGCTCTATCGCCGGCAAGGACTTTCAATGACTGCCATGCGCTTATGGCGGTATCGACAGGCATTAAGCCGCCTTTTTCAGGGTCACAGTTATAATAGCAAAACTCACAGGCGCAGTTGCATTTGTACGTCAGCATCAAACCCGCCGAACGCCACAGCTTGAACTTCGGCTCGCTGCGCTTGGTTCGGCTATTGTAGATATTCTCAGACAGTTCAATCATTGCGTTGGACGTAAGGGCGGTTCGCGAACCGCCCCTACCGATCCCGTCTTTTTTAAATGGATTTGAATTACCGTAATATCGGCCGGCGTGATGCCGCTTATTCGCGAGGCCTGAGCAAGAGTAGTCGGTCTGAAGGCCGAGAGTTTCTCTTTTGCTTCTGACCGCATGTGCTCGATGCTGTTGTAATCCAAATCCTCCGGTATCCTCTTTTTTTCCAATGTTCTCATATTAGCCACGAGCCGCTCCTGCTTGGCTAAGTAACCCTCGTACTTGGCATCGATTATTACCGCCTCCAATACATCTTCGTTGAGATTCATCCCCCGAATTTCGGGATTATCAGTTAACCTTCCGGCAAGAGTTTTATCCGTTTGTCGAAGCTGGTCCCACAAAGTTATTCTTTCCCCTTCCGGCATCTTTGTGCTTTTGAGATAATTCTTTAGCTTTTCGATTTGGTCGAGCTTGTTTTGGAACTTTGTCCATCTTTCTTCGCCGACAAGACCAACCGACCTGCCGATCTGCGTAAGTCTGCGATCCGCGTTGTCTGCTCTCAAGGCCAATCGATACTCAGCGCGCGAGGTAAACATTCGATATGGTTCGTCAATGCCCTTTGTTAGTAAATCGTCTATCATCACGGCGGTGTATGCCTGGTCTCTTGTGAGTACGACCGGTTCTTTGCTCTGGAGTTTTTGTGCTGCGTTTATACCGGCGATAATACCCTGCGCCGCCGCCTCTTCGTAACCGCTGGTGCCGTTTATCTGCCCGGCAAGAAATAGCCCCGATATCTTTTTGGTTTCGAGATTCGGCTTTAATTGAACCGGCGGACAATAGTCATATTCAATCGCGTAGGCGTAATGGACGATCCGGGCATTTTCAGTGCCGGGCATAAGCCTGAGCATTTGCTCCTGCACATCTTTCGGCACGGAGGTGCTTATGCCGTTGCAGTAAATCGTTGATATTTGTTCGTCTTCCGGCTCTAAAAATACCTGGTGACGCTCCTTATCCGCGAAACGAATGATTTTGGTCTCAATGCTGGGACAGTACCTGGGACCCGTGGAAGTAATCTGTCCGGAATAAAGCGGCGCAAGATGCAGGTTATCTCTCAGAAGCTTATGTATTCGTTGATTGGTATAAGTAATCCAGCATGGAATCTGCGGGCGATCTATCCGTTCGGTCATAAACGAAAAGGGCACCGGTTTATCATCTCCGTGCTGGACTTCGAGCTTGTCCAGGTCCACAGTGGCGGCATCGAGTCTTGCCGGTGTTCCGGTTTTAAGCCTTTTGAGCTGGAGCCCTATCTGCCGGAGACTGTCCGAGAGTTCGTTGGAAGCAGGTTCATCGAGCCGACCGCCGGGGAACTGCTCTGTTCCGATGTGCATTAAGCCACGGAGAAACGTCCCCGTGGTCAGGATTACGGTAGGAGCATAAAACAACGTTCCGTCGCTGCACGTTATTGCTCGCACGGCGTTTTTCTCCGTTATGATCTCTGAAGCAATCCCTTCGGCGATAGTTAGATTCGGCGTCTGTTCGAGCAGTATACGAATGTGATTTTTGTACTTGTATTTGTCGGCCTGTGCCCTCGGAGCACGAACAGCCGGGCCCTTCGAACGATTCAGCAGTCGGAACTGGATTCCCGTCGCATCAATAGCCAATCCCATCAGGCCCCCGAGGGCATCGACCTCGCGTGCAATTTGTCCTTTGCCAAGGCCGCCGATAGCCGGATTGCAGCTCATCTTTGCTATCGTGTCGGTGCTGATAGTAATAAGGCATGTTTTTGCGCCGATTGTTGCGGCCGCATGAGCAGCCTCGACGCCGGCGTGACCTCCACCTATAACAATACAATCAAACTCATTCGTCTTCATTTGACTGTGTCAGCGCGACCGCCGATGCAATGGCAAAATTTGCCGTATGTGTGATGCTCACACTGATATGTTTTATGCCAAGTTTGTCGGCAATTGTTCTAACCTCTCCACCGAGAGTCACTTCGGGCTGACCTGCGGCGTTGTTTATTATCTCTATATCCGTCCAGGCAATCCTGCCGCGCCAGCCGGTTCCCACCAGTTTGAGAATCGCTTCTTTAGCGGCGAAACGACCGGCTAATTTCTCCACTTCGTTCTTATTCTTTTCAGCATAAGCCTGCTCAGCGGCAGTAAAAACCCTCTTGATGAAACGCTCGCCGTGCCGCTCTATCATCTGCTCAATTCGCGGACAATCAACCAGGTCTATACCGTGTGCAACAATTTCCATCTGTCGATCCAAATCAGTACTTCTTCGTTATTGTCCGGGGCCGGCTTACACTACCTTATGTTTCACTGCCGGTATTGTTAATTCGATAAATCTTTTCCAGGCAAAAATCTACAAATTCGTCTGTTCTGCTGAGTTGCGCCTGCCACCTGATTTCAGCATTGAGTTTCTCAGTAACTTCGTTTTGACGATCTAATAGAATTTTTTCTTCTACCAACTCCTGAACCTCATCAAACGGCTCATATCCTGCTATCTGTTTTTCTTGAAGCTTCATAATGAAAATGTGCTGCTTGGTCACAATGGGCCCTGCTACTTCACCGGCTTCGATCTTCTCCGCTTCAACTGCAAGGATATCGTAAGGCTCAGCTAAAGAGGAGGGCTGCAGCGACCTCCACAATCCGCCAAAATCTTTCCAGTCCCCATGCGAATATTTCTTTGCCAATTCGCCAAAGTCCTCACCTGACTTTATTAGTCTAAGCAACTCATTAGCCATTTTGCTGCCGAGCAGCCAGGGGTCCGCGTTAGGATCTTCCAATTTCAATTTGTCCGGTTGAATATCAATTAACCGAAATCTTATCTTCGATGCTCTGGCGAAATATTTGTTCTTTATCCGGTCGTAGCAATCCATAAGCTCACGGTATGTAACCGGCCTGTAATCAGGTAATTTCGATCTTCTGTACTCCTGAATGAGTATATTTTTTTTGACCTGCTCCTTGAAGCTCTTCTTATCCATCAGCATTCGCTTAAGTTCCTCGTCGGCCCTGGCCTGGTCGCCTCCATAGCCGAGAACAAATGTTCTGTACTCATTTTCTGCTGCATTTTCCAGAGCTTCGTCAATATTCGCTCCCATTTGCCTTTTAGCGTTCTGATAGAGCAGAATATTCGAGATTTTAGCAATAAGAATTTCTTCAAGCGGCTCTTTGGCCCGCTCTTTGAACTGCTCAAGCTCGCTCACTTGCGCTAAAGGACCGAAATACTCTGTTGGTGAAATAAACAATCCACTTATTCGTGTTCGAGTGTCGATGATCTCATCGCTGGTGAGAGTCTCGCCGCCGACCATCAGCACATATCCACCTGCAGCCTCGATAAGTTCTATCTCCTGAGCAAGAATTTGACGCTCTTTCTCAGCTTCGGTCAAACTTGATTTATTGCTATCACAGCTTCCGACCAACAGAAGCATAAACACTGACAAATAAATCCATTTACTCATATCTAAATCTCGAACTCAAGTTCCAAATCCAATAGACTTATCCCGACACATCAGGATTACCTTTCAGGCCGATTTCTTCAGCTACCTCACGCATACCCATAATAACATCATTGATAAGCTCACCCAATTCCACACCCAGCATCCCGGCACCTTTTTCGATAACTTCCCGATTCACACCTGCAGCGAAGGATTTATCTTTCCATTTCTTTTTGACCGACTTTGCCTTCATGTCCATAACGCTTTTGCTCGGCCGCACAAGTGCGGTGGTCACGACCAGCCCGGTCAGCTCATCAACAGTGTAAAGGACCTTCTCCAGCTCGCTTTGAGGCTCGACGTCGGTGCATATTCCCCAGCCGTGAGATACTACAGCCCTGATATACTCAGCCGGCCAGTTTTCCGAGGTAAGAATCTCCTCGGTCTTGTGGCAATGCTGCTCGGGAAACTGTTCATAGTCCAAATCGTGGACTAATCCGATCACACCCCATTTTTCCTCGTCAAGGCCTAATTTGCGGGCATAATAGCGCATAACCGCCTCTACAGCTAAAGCGTGCTTAATTAATCCTTCATTCTTATTGTATTTTTTCAGCAGTGAGAAAGCCTCCTGGCGACTCGGCTTAATCCCATTCATAACCTGCTCCTTGAACTATAAAATAACCATTTCTCCCTATACTTAGGAGCAAATACCAACCTAATGAAGGTTAATCTAAAACCAAGTCGGCAAAATTGCAATTTTTATTTTCCAAATCCCCGCCGGTATACTGACCAAAGATAATGTTTTGAAATCTGTTGAAAATCTTCCATCTCTTCAAATTCTCTGATTGTAGAGCAAGACTTCTGTTGCCATAACTGTCTAAACGGATTGAAGTTACAACGAAACTATCAAATGAGAGCGAAAGAGTGGGAAATACCCATAAGTTTGAGGGATTTATACTTGACATCAGTCAGCACCCTCTGGTCTAATTGCATATTAGGCTAATTGTGCTTATGAACATTATTAATGGAAGAAAGGAGAAAGCAGATGAAGAAAGTGAAAAAAGTAGAACTGTTATTAGCTATTTGTGTGTGTCTGGCTCTTCTGACGGGTTGTGCATCAACAACTCAATTTGTAGAACTGCCCGACCAGTCCAAACGGATTGAAGATCCAAGCAAGGCAAGAATTTACGTCGTACGTCCGACAGGATTCGGTGCCGCTATTTCCATGATGGTTAGTGATGGAAATAATGTAATAGGAGAGACCGGTCCGAACGGCTTTCTCTGCTGGGAACGTGAACCTGGCCAAACGGAAGTTGTCGGTAAAGCCGAAAACACCTCTCGTCTACCCATTAATACTGAGAGTGGTAACGTATACTACGTTCAACAGCACATTCAGCTGGGCCTCATAAAAGCCCGCAACAAACTAACTTTAATGACAGAGGAAAAAGGAAAGGCAAGCGTTAACAAATGCAAGCCTCCAAAGTTACGCAAGTAAAGATTCTCGTATGTTTGCTTCCTTTTGTTGCTGGGCTAATAGTGACCTACGTGATTGGCTCATCGCTATTGCTCGCAGCCGGCATAGCAGGAACTGCTACAATCGCTTTGACTGGGCTCATGAAGTAGGAGGCAGGATTGTTATACCGTTCCTCCCAAAGCTTTTAGTGTGCCGGACTATAAATACTGCTGAAGGAAAACGCAATAAGAGAATAAGAAATGAACAAACTGTAACAGTATATCTGTATGTTGTTGATAAGTGCATTTGCCGGTAGAACCAAATTTTTTATGTTTTTTGCAGATTAGGATTACCCAATTGTGGTCAGTAAAGTATAAAATGTCGTAGTGTAGGACGAAACCTATCCTAAGGAACCAATATTAAACTAGCGAGAGAAGAAGACTAGAGAAAGGAGACTTTTAAAATGAAGAATACGTTGTTATTAATTTTCACGCTCGCTACATTTCTTGCGGTATGTCCCGGATGTGCTTCAATTATTAGCAAATCAAGTTACCCGGTGAACATTACAAGCGACCCAACCGGAGCAGATATTTCCGTTACAAATTCAAAAGGGAATGTTGTTTACGAAGGAACAACTCCAGCAATCGTGCAGCTCAAAGCCGGCGCCGGTTATTTCTCAGCGCAGCATTACAACGTCACATTCAATAAAAGGGGTTACGAAACACGAACAGCACCAGTCAATGTTAAGCTCGATAGTTGGTATCTATTTGGCAATATATTTTTCGGTGGTTTAGTAGGATGGTTGATCGTAGATCCGATTACAGGCGCAATGTATGAACTCGAGGATCTCAATGTTGATCTCGGGTCTGGAGCAGTTTCTCAAGCACCGACAATGAACAAGCTCTGCATAATTACCCTCGATCAGGTACCACAACATTTGCGGCCAAGACTGGTTAGAATCAATTGAGATAGGTAAATCGGTTTCATAGGATAGGTTTCAATTTTTCTTATTCACTACATATTATTCTAATTGTTAGCAGTTGCATGTGAGAAGTTCTGAGCAGCAAGTCAGATGGCAAGATGACAAATGCCTTACAAGGCCAATTTGCGGGTTTTGACGACAACTTACAGATATATCCTATCCACTTATAGAATTGTTCTTACTATAGCGTTGACGGTTTTATAAGGACCTACGGGTCCCTATTTCATGAATGATGAATTCCATCATGGTATCGGTGGCATTGATGATAGTTTCATCTTCATCATACGTTAGTTTTACAGATAGTACGTTTCTTTTCGTTCGTATGTCCATTATCTGAATATTAAATGTCAGAATCATTAGCTTCTTGACGGTACTGGGAGTGCTTCGTTTGTTAAAACTAACCGGGCGTCTTTCTTCATGGACCTTTCCTATAATCAATGCATCCAGTCCCAATTCCTTCCCTGCCGCAATAACGCCCGCATCATCCTGAGCTTGAGCTAAGTCATCCCGGCCTGTTTGTATTTTCCCTCCGAGATCCATTTGCTCCCTTAGTCTTATAAGTTCTTCCCTCTTCAACCCACCCAATGTTCTCTCATAGATTCTCAGTGGCTCCACAACATCGAATCCATTGTTCCTTAGACTTGCTGATAATTGGTCCTCGACTATTCTCCCAAAAAGAGGATCTATCGACGTTACCACAACCGACACCCTCTTAATCTTCTGCAAATCTGAGTTTGAAACATTAGTTGGTTTGACGACCTTCGCGACATTTCTCGGTTTGTAATCGGAACGATCCGTTTCAAACTTCCACGGCCTTCTTACAGCAGGGCTTTGCTTGGGAGTACTGTCTGCACATCCTCCGGCCAACAGAAGTAAGCAGAAAAAAAGGGCTTTGATATATGCCATTTGATAGTGCATGTCTTTAGATTATTTTCCGATAGACCCCAAAATCGACTTTATCGCCGAGAACGGTCTCTCTAACGCTTCTGGCCCTTCATCTCGATCATTAGAAAATCTATCATAGTATCTACGGCGCTGGAGATATCTTCACCTTTATTATATTCAAGCAGGATTGTAAGGACTACATTTGATGTCTTGGCATCAACTACCTTGACGTGAAATGTCGATACGATAACCTTGTCGACTATTCGAGGCGGATTCTCGTTAGGGAAACTAACCTGCCGTTTTCCCTCTAAAATAGTTCCTATCAAAACCGCATCAAGAGCCAGTTCTTTTGCCACATCAACGGTGTCCTGCATCTCTTTTCGGAGCTCATTTTCTGCTTCTGCCAGTTGTTTTTCAATTAACTCAAGCCTCTTTTTTTCCTTCGTCTGCTCCTCGAGCTGACCCAGTTGTTTTTCAATTTCCAACTGTTCCTTGAGTCTTTGCAACTCTTTCTTTCTCGCCTCTTTCAGTGTTAAGTCCGATATCTCGGACATTTCCACCAGTTCAAAACCTTTGTTTCTCAGCTTGACGGAGAATTGATCTTCTGCGATATCTCCGAAAAGAGGAGAGGTTGATGCAATCGACATAGCCACCTTACTCATCTTGCTCAGATCAATGTTGACAAGATCAGCAAGATTAATCACCTTGGCCTTATTCTTAAGCAGTGAAATATCAAGTTCTTCTTCATATTCCTCAGCAGATACTACTTGCTGTAAGGGGTACGCGAGCAATACAAGCACGACAGTGAAAACCAACAGAATTCCATGTTTTGCCATGTTACTTTACCTCCTGATTTTTTAATTGCATAGACTCATCTAATACTCAATTTGTGCTGTATTCAAAGCTTACTAATATCTTCTATTGATGGGATCATTCAATGGATTATTAATGTTATAGTCATATGTATCGAATTGATTGTACTTGTTATAGTCATATGTATTGAACTGATTGTACTTGTTATAGTCATATGTATTGAACTGATTGTGCTGGTTATAGTCATATGTATTGAACTGATTGTGCTGGTTGTAATCAAACTGATAGTGCTGGTTGTAGTCAAACGTATTCAGCTGATTGTATTGATAATCAAACGTACTTAACTGGTTGTTATGATAGTCAAACGTATTCCACTGGTTGTATTGATAGTCAAACGTATTTAACTGGTTGTTCTGATAGTCAAACGTATTCCACTGGTTGTACTGATTATTATCAAACGTATTCAACTGATTGTACTGGTACTGATTCGCCGGAAATCCATTAATTTGTGACCAGTTTGTCTGGAACTGATCCATATTATACGTTGGTAACTGGTTCATATTGTACGTCTGGAGCTGATTCGTTTGATTGTTAAAAGAACTCTGTACTCCGTGTTGCTCATAAGTTCGACTGCTGTATCTCGTAGTTGTGGTTGTACTTGTGGGATCGAGGTGTACTGCAAGGGGATAATTTTCCGTTCTGGTGATTTGTAGTTTGGCTGTTCGTGAAAGACTGGTAAAGCCGTCATTGTACTGACTGTTGATGGTGGCGAACATATTATGCTGGGATTCAAATCTGCTCGGATGAGTTAGACTGCTATAATGTAAAGTGGTCTGATTTGAACCTGGGCCTAAATGTCTGTTTATATCCCTCATGTTACGTAAATTGATTTCGGCCTGTCGTAATTCATAGCCGGCATCGGCAAGTTTGTCAGCTAGATAACCAGCAGGCTTAGAAAAGTAACCTATGACCTTAGCGCTGCTTTTTGCCAGCCAGTAGGGATCATTACTGTTTAATGTGTTATATAAAGTTACGGCAGTATCGATAGCATCCACACTGCTGCTGTACCCCTTGCTAATACTTTCCCAATTCTTTGAATACTTCAATGGTTCGAATGTTTTGTAATATTCATTAATATTGTCTCCTGTTTTCTGGATATAACCTATTTGAGTACCAAATGGTATCTCAATTTTTAGTGGTGGAGTCCCATCGGGCGTAATTATAGTCGTTGGCACAGAAGTATAACGAGTAAGCGTGCCTGGGAAGCTGTTAGCAATGTTCGAGTAGCTGTTGTTAATCTCGGGCATATTCATGCTCATGCTAAGATCTCTATTGCGCAGTCGCTGCCTTATAGAGTCGTGTCCAAACGATGCATCCAAAGTAGGCGTAGTAAAGTTTTGTTTAAAAGCAACAGTGGTGTTGAATCTGGGAACTTCGGCAAGCTGTAGATTGTTGAATGAGTTCGCATAAGAGAAATCCCGCATCCAGCTACTTTCAATACGGTGAAGGTCCATTTGCTGCGTAAAATCGCTAAGTGAAGTTGTAGCTTGTATCTTCGGAAAGCTTGACTGCTGAGCAAAATCATTTAGCGAGTTTTGCATTTCTATGTTTCGCTGTTGGAGTTGCTGCGTCATATCATTCAGCGAGTTCTGCATTTTCAAGTTCCGCATTTCCATGTCTCGCTGTCGCATTTGCTGTCTTATATCATTCAGAGAGTTTTGCATCTCCATGTCTCGCTGTCTCAATTGCTGTGTCATATCATTTAGTGAATAGCTGCTATCCATCCCTCGCCGAGTTAAATCCGACATAAAACCGTTCTGGAAAGAAGTATCCATGGATGTGTTGTATTGCAGCTCTCGCCACATTAATTCCTGTTGCAAGTCATTATCCCACGCGTCTGTGGCCGAGACGGTTACAAAGCAACCTACTATCATCGAAATCCATATTATCCTTGTGCATCTCATTATTATCACCTCTTTTCACACTATAGAATGGGTACGGAAAATTCAAACCCAAACGTGTTCCTCTCAAAATCCATTCCTTCATCCAGGTTGCCCCAGTTGAAATGGAAACTGCCTCCTCCTTCGAACAGAGAGTATATGGAAAAATTCAATGCTAAGTCCTCACCATCCGGAAACAATATGGCATTATTGAATTCAGTTTCATCGATTTGAGCTTCTTTGATTCCTATCTCAATTCTTGAAGATGTTAACAGAAAACCTATTCCTCCTCCGTAACCAACTATGTTACCCGGTTCTATATCATTCTTCTCCAGCCTCTCAGTATAATTCCCTACGCCAAAAACATAGAATGATTTAGCGAGCGATTTGCTAACTTTTGCTCCACCTGTAATGTCCCAAAGACCGTCACCCAGCGAATAGTATTCCGTAGTGTCTGAATTAATATCAAGGTTGATAATGGTACTCGGTATGCTCTCAGTTTCAGGCAGGAGCAAATAACCTAAGCCTCCATACAAATCACCCACTCCAAATTCATAGTCATAGTCTTCAGAAAATAACGTGGATCCTTCTTCTGTATGCAGCTCAACTAAACCGAATGGAACACCGAAGTATGCAAATGTCCGTGGGTTGATCATATAAGAGGCAGTTATTCTGAAAGTCCCCAGGTTTTCTGAAAACTCCATACCCAACTGTTCAAGATAGGTCTCAAGTGCCGGATCCGGCCCATATATACCTGTTAATGTCTGGGCATAAGAGTATCCATACCCAATGCCAAAGTTCAAATGAAATCTGTCTGAAAAGCTAATCTGCTCTTCGCCAGTTCGATATCTCTGCTTCTCCCCTTCTGTCTGATATGATTCTTCTAAGATGATATCTCTCTCAGAAGCAAATGCAGCATTATGCCCTAATAATACAATTAGAAACAAAAATAATATTGATGAACTAAAGTCGGTATGCGCTCGTGCGTTTTTCTTTCCCGCCATATTTTCTCTCCCAAATAAATTTTATAACTAATTGATTTTGCCACTCCATTATAATGGCAAATAGCTGGACGAATGATGCTTTATACTATTCAAAAACAAAGTGTAGTGTAAGTCAAGTAAAATTTTTACGGTAAAACTGATTTTCTGAATCCAATATTCCCAGTTCAATCGAGGGTGTGAAATAAACTGTGTAAATGGCCATAGAATTAGTAAACTTCTAATTTTGAAAGGAATTCTATGGCTGACAAGACACAGGAGCAACTAATCGATGAGCTGCTCAAAGACTACACTGGTCCCGAATCATTCTGGGGCGAAACCGGCTTATTTTCACAACTGAAGAAAAAAATAGTTGAACGTGCCATGGATGCCGAGATGGATAACCATCTCGGCTACACCAAACACGACCCCAAAGGCAAAAACTCAGGCAATTCCCAAAACGGCAGAGGCAAAAAGACCGTCGTCATTGATTCCGAGCAGGTAGACCTGGAACCTCCTCGCGATTGCAACGGCAGTTTCCAGCCGCAGCTTATCCCCAAAAGACAAAAATACTTCAAAGGCTTCAACGATAAGATACTGGCGATGTATGCCCGGCGCATGAGTGTGCGTGATATTCAGTCTTGCCTTCTCGATATGTACGGAGTCGATTTCTCGGAAGGACTTATCAGCTAGGCGGCCGAAGGTATTATGCAGGAGATCAAAGCCTGGCAGAGCCGTCCACTTGACAATATCTATCCGGTCATTTTTCTGGACTGCATCGTATTCAAAAGCAGACAGGACGGCAGGGTTTCCAATCGCAGTGGGATGAAAAATATCCGACCATCAGCCAGATGTGGCTTTGTCACTGGGAACATGTGATTCCGTTTTTTGATTATCCATCAGAGATTCGCAAGGTGATTTATACGACCAATGCAATAGAGTCACTGAATCGTTTTTTGCGGAAGGTGATAAAGACCAAGGGAGCTTTTCCAAATGATGCCTCGATCCTGAAAATATTTAATTTGGCCCTTGCAAATATCACGAAAAAATGGACAATGCCAATAAGGACATGGAAGGCGGCCCTCAGTCAATTCGCTGTCCGATTTGAGGGTCGTTTTCCAATATAATGAAGAGATCATTTACACAGTTCTATGAACAGACCCATGACCTGCAACTCTTCGGTGTTTTTGACTCCTCGATAAATGTGCTATTAGAACCTTAAAAGCAGACTCAAAACAAATTCTGCGGCCTTGATCCCCTTAGTACCTCCTGTTCTCACATCATCGATATCGACTTCGGCGCCGTCGTAGACAGCTTCCAGCATAAGAGTAGAATTTTTCTTTTTCAGAAATTCAATACCAACACCTCCGATGAAGCCAATGTTACTACCATCATAATAATCTCCGGAAGCAACATGATAGGATAGACCTCCACGTACGTATGGTGAAACGGGGCCATCCATCATAAACGTGTACCCCCCTGTCACACTGAGTGGTAATTGGAAGTGATCCCTGTCTCCATAAATCAGCATCATCGGTCCGATTCCTGCTCCTAACCTGAATCCATCATCCCACTGATAATATGGCTGTACTGAAATCCCAACAGGCCAGGGATCTGCACTTAAAGTCCAATAGCCCTCGGCCTGAAGGTTATCTTCGTACTGATCTGCAAGATCGCCGAACCCATTAACATAGGAAATTCCTATCGGCCACCGCATTTCACCTGACTTTGCCGAGCCAGTCAGAAAAATCATTAGCACAACAAGCATGCACAACAGTAAACTTTTGATCTTCATTCTTATAAAGTACTCTTCAGTCATTTCTATGCACTCCTTATTTTATTTTGTTGAAATAGTGTTACCGACATTTAACACAATGACCTTAAATATTCTCATGGGTCCGTTACATCGTCCCTACAATATCTTCACTAATGTGCTTCGGTGGGGGTCGCGCATGTCGTGAATTCCACAACGCACGCGGGCTGCGCCGTATATTCTTACGTTGACATAAAGCTATCGAAAAAAAACCGGCAGAGAACGCTGATACACCCACAATGTTATTTCCACAGACACGTTTAGCCACTTACCTGCTCCCTTAGCAAAGTTACCAAAAAAACACATTCAATGTATTGCCTTAACTCTGCAGAATACGGCAAGGACAATCCTTTTTTGAGCTAAGACTTTAAGAGAATGTCTCAAAAAGTATAAGCGATCCCAATATTAAAACAGAATGCTCTCCGACAAAGTGGCATCAAGGCTCGAATCCTAGTCCGTGCTACGACATGAAACGTTCAGATTCATTCAGGACCTGAAGGATCGATTCTTTCTCTATCAATTACCGGTGAAATCAAACTCATAGTGCGTCGGATCGTACTCGAACATCGAACCCGTTGCCAAATCAATAATTAAACCAGGCCAAAATAGAATGTTTACCCAGTAAACCGGTTGAATCTGCTTATTTAAAGCCTGTGTTCGATTTTTACCGCCGTAGGAAGCCCGTATTACATAATCCTTGCCCCGGGGTATTGATACCTGATATGGCGTAATTCCTTCATAAGGGCCAATTCGGACCTTTGCTCTCTTGGGTTTGGAATCTACAGTTATGGTTTGTGGATCGCCTGTGAATATGCTACAACAACTCTGAGTAAATAGTAGAACTACCACAACTGTACATAAAAGCGATTTCTTCATTTTGCCTACTCTTTTCTTAATAGAAATTTCACTTCCGGTCATAATATATACAGCCGAAAACATGGCTGTCAATTGTGGTGATTACGTATTTTTTTGTAATCAGTACCTATTCAATAATATTCAATACGGTTCCTAACAACATATAGACAATTCTTTTTCAGCATGGTCAATAACTAAAATTTCAATGAATTTAAAATCAAAGCTGGTAAAAAAATCGACATCAAAGATTCAGATAAAACACCATCAAGATTTAACACGAGTACAAATTCATATAACGCGTAGTTTCAATAATCTTTGATTTAGTGTTTGTTTCAATTCACTAAATTATCCGAATATCTCAACAAAATTAGAATCTCATGAAAATACTAATACCACCTTCAAATGTATAATTCTCAGGCTCGTGAACAGATCCAAGTCCCTCAACTACCTCGATTTCTGAGTTGTCAATCGCCCAAAGCCGCATAAAAGGTTCTATTACAAAATTTGCTTTTGTTCCTTTCTCAATTCTAAGTGAGCCTCTCAAGCCCCAACCCCTCTTCTGCTTATTTTCAATGTCTGGTAAGCTCTCATTCCAATCACTTAGGTGTGATTTCTGTAATCCACTAACCAAGAAGTCAAATTCACATGTTCCACCTATATTCCAGACGTCTCTTTTGACACTTGTATAATTCATACCAATCGGTATATAATAGTAATTTGACTCTCTTTCATACCCCCCCGGAAATTCTGACAGATCATCTCTAAGGTACCTATATCCAAAGCCAGTATATAATATACTTTCATTATCTCTGCCCAACCTACTAAATCCAATCAAAGGCCTCAATTCCATCGTACGATCATCAATATCGGAAATAGTAATGGGATCGCCACCCCATGTTTGCCCATCGTAATCCACTTTGCCAATCGCATAACGTGCTTCACACCGAAGCGTCAATCCATCAGTAGCCTTTTTAACTTCTTCGCCAGATGAAGGCAGCCAACCACGATATGTATAAGCGCCTTTTACTCCGTAGAAAAAACCTTCCTCTTCCATGAGGATTTTATCCCATATCTCGACACCCTCGAATACGAAGGGTTCGTGCTCCTCGTACATGAAATAATATACTTCAGGACCTATTTCGAACGAATGGCGTTTTGGATGCTGACCAAGAGCGGTTATGCTTGGCGATATTATCAATATACAACACATTAGAATCGAGCACTTGACTAATTGCTTCATGATAGATCCTTTCATTTAAAAATAATGAACTACCTACGAACAAACACAACTTTAGCGTTTTCCTTTTCCTATCTTACGTTCTACTACAAAAGAATAGCACTATAAAATCTACCAGTTTATCAGACAAATACTTTTTTCGTCAATTGTGGTGGTTACGTATTTTTTGAAAAAGCTCCTGCAAAAAGAATGGACAGGAAAAAGCGAGATATAGCGAGTTTTAAAGGAGCTTGAGAGTTAAGTAATACTTTTTTATATCTTTTTGTGGTAAATAAGTCAAGGTCGGATGGCTAATTCCCTGCTATCTGGGTAGAACGTTCACCCTACGGCCAAAAAAGCACTTTTTAAGGTTTATTGTCGGCTTCTTAAGATAACAAGTACCTGTATTCCGGTAGTAAGCCGACACAAAAATTCGGCTTGATCCTGACCTAAAAGCTCAAGTAAAATATCGCTTCCTAAAAGTGTCTTTCGATTTTCGTGATGCTTACTTGCCTCTTTTTAAAATCTCCGAGCGGCGCCAATAGCGACACCCCAGGCATCAGAAGTAAACTGTAACTCGATACAGCAGGAAGTGTTTTCGTCCACATCCATATGTGCACCGGCATAGCCGCCAAATTGTGATTTTTCCTCGATATCGCATGTGGCTTCCACACGAAGAACGTCACCCATATCTACAGTGCTACCGCTGAGATCAAGGTCACCATTTACAAAATGCATGAACGGGCCGCAATAAACACGAAAACCCTCATCGACCCGGAAAGTTGGCCCGACAGCAATTTGTACTTCCCATATGTCAATCTCGGCATCGCCTGTAAATACAGGATCACCCGACAAACCGATGCTGCTATCACCAGGTTCCAACCAGGTAATCTGGAATAAACCACCCCAGCAAACTTCATCGTCCTGCCAGAACGTTGCCCTTGTCCCAAAACCCCAGGCCAATCCAAAACCTCCATCAAATCCCTCATACTCATCCGGAGCGGCGTTAGGAAAAATTCGTTCTATATCGCTTTGGGCATCAGCTACACCCAGGCGTACGAATGCGTCCCAATCATTATTAATACCATAGCCAGCCCTGCCCATAACAATATTTGATTTAAGATTATCAATATTGTGCTTACCTTTCCAGGATACTGTCATTCCTGGTTGGATATCTTGAACTGTGCCAATAGCTTCCAAATCCATTGTTTGGTGGCCATACTCGATGCCAAGATCCCAACGGTCTTGTCCAAGGAGAGCTTTGGGAGGACCCATCGGGGACAAAGCAAGAACTACCGGGTTAGAAACAAATACTATTATAATAGTAACAGCAAACAGTGCTATTCTCTTTTCCATCAGTTACAATCCTTTCAATAAATCCTCTTTTAAGACCTTCAAGGCCTTTTCGTCATATATGACATATCGACCCACATTAATATAAAGCTTTCTCTTTTTTTAAAGATTCGGACTTTTTAAAAAATATGTCGAAGCATTATTAAAACCTGCAATTTCTCACAATACGACAAATTGTTCTTGACATATATCTGTCTATATCGGCACATTAAGCATATTATCTGCGATATTACAGAAGCAATATGAACTTTTGCCATATCAAAAGTTTTCCTTCAGCTAAAAACACAAATTTTGAGCCAAAAACCTCTGAAAAAAACAGCAATTCAGGAAGTATTTTTAAGAGTCTTCGATAAAGCTCCGGGATCAGCCGGAAAGCAAATTCATAATCGGGCTTAACAATACTAAGATGGGCGAAAGCAAGTCCGATAATACAAGCACGGCGCTCTGTGGCAACAACTCAACAAATCCGTTCTATAGCATTTCCTCTTGACATATGTGCGTAAATAGTGTATACTTATACTTGTAGCATCTGGAGGTGTGGTGAAAACAATTTTCCTTTCTCGGAAGTTTTCCCTCACCAATAATTTAGTCGTTTATGCCCTGTAAGTGACATGGGAGCAAACGAAAAATTATGGTGTGCTGCTAAAACTAAAGACAAAAGTACAAACAGTTTGTTGCGAGAATTCAGTCATGAAAAACACAAACAGAAAGAAGGTATTAAGTTCTAATACATTTATGTCTATCCTTGCGATAGTAATATTAACAACGGCTATCACAAAGACTGCAACGGCAAAATCGCTGTATGTCATTGCCGATATTTTAGGCGCCAGCGAGAGCGGAACACAACCTGTACAGGCATATGATATTGGTGTAGACGGCACTTTGACATTTCAGGCCCAGCACGATATTCCGCACAGTATGCTTGGTGCCGTCGGAATGGCAATCGATGATGATCACGGGTACATATTTATCACATACGAGGCCGGAGACGATATTCAGTTGATAGAAGCAACAACAATGACAAACGCAGGTAGAGTGAGAGCTCCTGACGCAGATGACTTAGCGGGCATTGTTTACGATCACGAAAATAGTTTACTTTACTGTGTAGACCGTCGAAAAGAAAGCTTGTATGTGTATAACTGGTGGCCGGAAAGCGCCACACTTACTCATGCGCCGGGTTCGCCATTCATCCTGGAAAATGCTCATGCTTATGGGATTGCTCTTGACGAAATCGATGACCTTCTCTACGTTGCTAACGCCAATAACACCGTTACAGTCTACAGTACCTCTGACTGGCAATTAGTCGACACTATTATGTTGAGTCGAATTGCCATCAGCGTTGCGTTAGATGTTACAAACGGCTTTATGTATACCGGCGGAGGATATGCAGGCAATATGTTCCTTACTCAATACCACATAGCTACAGGCATTGAGGCTGAGGTCCAGGTGGAGCCGGATGCCGGTGTAATGGGGCTTGGAGTGGATCATGACACCGGTCTTGTGTATATGAGTACCGGAAGAGACACTGTCTCTGGTGGGGACAATCTTTTGGTCTATGACGCTGGACTTAACCAGATCGACATTGTCACTGCCATCGGAAATCCTACCGGCCTGGCTATTCCCGGCAGAGATATCGGCTACAATCCGTTTAACCTCGACAAACAAGTTATAAGAGGTGCTAAAACCAGTCCCGATTTTGATGACATGAAGACCGTAGAGCCAGGCGACACATATACCTATGGAGTATCCTTTGAGAATAACAATGATTTTATCGTCACCGATGTGACAATTGTTGATGTTCTACCAGACGAAGTTACGTTTGTAATAGCTACCGACGAAGAAGTAAATGGACATTTTGTTATTGACGAAAAGTCAGGGCAACAAACCTTTACCTGGACGTATGAGGGAATTCCGCCAAAAACATCTACGCTTCTGGAGATAACTGTACAGGTAAATCCTGATATTGTTGCCGGTACAATCATTGCGAATTCGGTGACAATCAACAGCAACCAGACAGTGCCAACAACAACAGGTGTTGATGTGATTGTAACAAGCAATGATCTCAACCTGAGAAAAGAAATTCTCGGCGTCCCGGAGGGCCAGATCGCCCAGGTCGATACCAATGAGACAATTACATATATCATCGAATTCGACAACAAAGATAACGATTTCCCCGTGACAAACGTGACTGTCGTCGATGAGCTCCCAAAAAATGTGACCTTCATAAGTGCCGATGACGGCGAATCTGTCGGTAAATATGACGATAAATCGCATACCTACACATGGACATTTGATTCTCTGGAACACGGAGAAACAGCGCATTTAGAGTTGGTCGTCTCAGTTAATCCGGGCCTTGCTCTGGGCACTGTCATTACCAACATCGCCACTATCAATAGCAACGAAACAGCGCAATCTTCGATAAGTGTCGATGCTAAGACATATTATAAACCGCTTAATATCACCAAGACAGCCCTGGACAAGGATGGAAACGAAATAATTTGGGTAGATCCGGGCGACAGTTTTACCTATCAAATTTGTTTCGATAACAATAATAACGAAACCAAAGTTACTGAGGTCTCTATTGTCGATCAACTCCCGGACGAGTTAATCTTCGTAATGGCTGAAGACGGCAACGCTTCCGGAAAGTATGACCAGAAGACTCATACCTATACATGGACATACGGAACTTTGGATTCGGAAATGGCTGATTGTGTCGAGTTAGTGGTAGATGTTAATGAAAATACACCCTATGGTATCATGATTACCAATTCCGTCACAATCGACAGCAATGAAACATTGCCGGCGACGGTGGATGTAAATGTTCCGGTTGGAGAAATTCTATTGGAAGTTGACAGTCTCAGTATAACTCCCAACATACTCAGACGCAACGGCACCTCGCCGAATATTTTGGCTGTTGTCGAGTTCCCGGAAGGGATTACAAAACATGACATCGAACCGACCGATAAACCTCAACTTTTCTACCAGGAACAAGATTCTGACGTAGAGAATTTCATCTTAATCGGAGAAGGAAGCCAGTTTATTACCGGCACTGAGAATAATCCGAGGATTCGCATTCTGTTCAGCAGGCCTGAATTGATGAATGCCTTGTATGGTTATGGAACATTCACATTAAGAGTCGAACTCAAACTCAGAACAGGCAGAACTTATTTCGGCCAGGCAAATGTTCATTTAACCAGATTCGCAGGCGACTAATCTATCGGCCCGGCCTGTCCGCTCGTGCAAAGTAAAACAGCACGAATAAAAAAAGATAATAATGAGTCCGTCTGTCCAAAAATGGCTTTTCGACGTACGCGACCCAAAAACTCTTAACTCATTTCCTTAACTTCGTTGGTATTATCAGCGGAAATATTAGCTGATTTCTCATGATTCCTCGTGAATATTATGTACATAGAGGTAAAATAGCGTTATTATAAGACTTGAAGTTTGCAGGAGTATTTTCATTAAAATGTTTGGGAAAACGCGGTTAATGTGTCAAAATAGTATTGCTTAACTTTCAGCTTATCGGGTTTGTCCAAATATTACGGATAAGTAATTCTGATAAATGAAAGAACGCTTTTTCAAAAGGAGGAGTAATAATGGTGACACGAAACAACATTAAAAACAAGTATGATATTTTCAGAAGTATATCGAAAATATTAGTTGTCCTCTTAATCTTGGGTTTCTCACAAACTGTTACGGCTCAACAGTGGGAGCGTGTTTACGGTGATGATAGCCCCGGAATTCGTATCCCTGGAGAACATCCCTCATGTTGGTTTTCTCCGAGTCATTACTCAATTGAGTCCCCAAGTGAAATCACTCTATATGATATTCAATATAACTCTTTAGGCCAAGTTATTGAATATTATGTTGAGGGAACCGCAAATGAATATCCTATTGAAACTCATATATATGACGGAACCTATAACTCTTTCGGACAAGTGTCCGGATTCGAAGAGGACAGGTATTATCCAGCATCAGGAAAAACCTATAATATCATAGTTTCTGACGTACAATATGATGGTTTTGGTAATGTGAAAGATGGATACCCAGCTATTGTAAATCAAGACTCTTTGCCCATACCGATTAATTATATTGACTTCATTGAGATTTATATAGCCCAAATCTGGGATTACGGTGATCCGGCTGATGATAGTGACCTGACGTTTGAATTCCGATTGGGAATCGCAACTGCAGGTAACCCAACGAATGTTACCAGTGTTGAGTTTCTTACGCCCAACGGTAATAAATTCCATATCCCTAAACAACCAGAGCAATGGTCGAATGGGATATGGACATCGTATAAATATGAAGGGGGTATGCCCATATGGGAATACAGAGCAAGATTTACAGACCTCACTGATTTGCAGGCCTATGGCGATGGTGAATATACGATAGTAGTAAACTACACCGACAGCAGCAAGAACCAAACAACAGCATGGTTTGGTATTCCAGATACGCAGGAACCGATTCCACAACCAACACAGGAGCCGGTCTTAAGTTTTCCATTACACCGGCAAACAGTTGAATCACCTGTTACATTTACATGGGAGAACTGTACAGATCCAAACGCTGAGTATATCAATATAGATGTTGATGAACTTGGCATGTCTTCGCTCCGATACCGAAACCCAGAGGGAGATTTTGATAAGACTGAAACAAGTTTGGATTCTGTTTATATGCCGGATGGATTCTGGGAAGCCGAGTTGGATTTTAAACAATCGGCCTTGACATTCAATACTAATCCAATGTTCCTTTTCGTAGAAAAGTACAGCAAAAATCGGTATCGGTTCAAGGTAGAAGTTTCTCCCTGGACTATGTATGAGGTCTGGGGCGGTAATACATTAATAGGAAGTGAAGGAAGCTATGATAATATTGCCGATCTGGAAACGAACGGCTACGTAAAGCTGGGCAAATCGGATGGTCAAACTGAAACGTTCCAAGGTCAATACGACTACTATCTTATTGCAACAGTAGGAAAATTTCTACTTGATAGTATCCAAGGCTCAGATGGGTCATACTACTCTTCATTCGAATTCAATGATGAAATAGTTTACGCATATAATGAAGATAATCTTCTTGGACCACCGGATGGACGAAGTGCAGTAATCGGCATAAGGAGTCTCTGGGATGATTATAGTGGATATTTCGTTTTTAATAATCCTGGTAACTGGGAAGGACTGACTGTATTTACAAGTGACTTGAATTTGAATCTGAGAAAGAACATCGTGGGCACTGTTGACGAGATCGAAAATATCGCCCCTAACGAAACTATTACCTATAGAATTCGCTTTGACAGCAACGATTTTAATCAGAACGTGACGAATATTACTGTCGTAGATATTCTGCCGGATGAAGTGAGCTTTGTGCCTTCCGACAGCAACGAAGTTTCCGGAACTTATGATCCAGACAAACACACTTATACATGGTCATATCCGTCTTTGGCCCCTGAATCAGCGATTGAATTGCAGCTAACAGTGCAAGTTAATCCTGATATCGCTCCGGGGACGACCATAACCAATTTTGTCACTATAAACAGCAATGAAACTCCACCATCTACGACAAGTGTTGATATTAAGGTTAATGAACCTGTTATTGAAATCACTCCACCGAAAAAGGTTAATCTGAGTATAATTCCCAACGTGCTCAGACGTGATGGCACTTCACCATATATCACGGCCGTTATACGGTTCCCGGAAGGAATTCAACAAAGTGACATCGACCAAAATAATATACCTTAACTTTACTACCTGGACAAAAATACAGGTGAATTCATCTTTATAGGAAATGGAAGTCGTACAGATCTGTCTGGATCTGAAATTAGCACTTCGTTCAACAGGGCCGAATTAATGGATGCTGTACATGGTTATGGAGAATTCACATTGAAAGTTGAAGGCAAACTTAAAACAGGCCAATCATACTACGGCGAATATATTATTTATATAACAAGATTCACAGGTGACTAATTTATTGCTTCGGATCGTCCGCCTTCGACAGGTAAGACATCTATGATTTGGTGTACTGTTGATTGTTCTAATTGTTTGTCCTCTCGTATTCCTCTAAATCGAAGATCAAAATGCCTCTTCCGACTCCGGCCATATCGCCTCTTTGGGCAAACTGAAAAGCCATATACTTACCGTCGTCGCTTACCACTGGATTTGTAGATTTATAGCCGGGATAGTCTGAAAAGAACGTTATGCGCTGCGTTTGTCCGGAGCCGTCAAGAGCAAGCTTGTAAATGTCATTGTAGTGTATTCCTTTGCCGCTGTGCTTATCACACTCAACCAGCGTGTGTTTGCCATCGGGAAAAATTCCTTCCGGCTCATCGTATTGATTCGGCGCCTGCGAGTAGTTGACCACCTTGCCGGTCTCGATATCGAGCCCCATGACTTCCGTGCCCTGATAACCGTATGCACTGAATATCAACTCCTTTTCATTCGGCGGCCTAAAGTTCTGCGTCTCAAGTCCCGCCTCGAAGGGCAAATCCCGCTTGTTCAGAATCTTCTTTCTGTTTACCAGTCGAGGCTTGCCGTCTTTATAAACGATATCCGCCATATAAAACGCCCCGCCCTGCGTCCAGGCAATTCGCATGTGCCTGCGCGATACCGCCGGGCCTTCGGAGCATTTCTCGCCCAAAGGAACCGGCGGCCCCGAAAGATCCTTCTTCAAAACCCACAGTTCAGCATTTTTCTCGCTCCGGCTCGCCCACGGATCATCAGCATCGAACTGCCGTGCGCCCGAAAGCAAGATATCACCATTGGCCAGATACAGCGCCCGCGTATAACCCTCATGGAAGTAGCGATGCGTCATCGGACTAATAATACCCGTCTTCAACTCCACTTCATAAACATCCCCAAATGTCTTTTCGATAAAAAGAATTCGCTCTCCATTGTGCGAAAAGTCCGCCCTCTGGCCGAAGTGTGTTACCTGATTTATATATCCCGGCAGCTCATCCAGCGGCGATTTGCCTTCTTTACCCAAAGCTCCTGTGAGACATTCTGTAATTAAAACACTCATTAAAATCAAAACGTTAACTCTGCTTTTGCCGTTAATCATATTCTGCCTCCCATTTATTCTTCGCTGTTATTTTTGCTGATTATCCACTTCAATTCCGATATTTCTTCTGCTCTAACGAATTCCACATGACTATCGTTAAACAATACATTGCAGCCTTTACCACGATGATTTTCGGTAGTAAGAATTTCCGGCCCGCCGGTTTGATTCCAGCCGCCTTCAGTCTCAAAGAGTAAAACCTGACCGGGCTGTGAACGCGGCGAAAGATTCGGATTCATTGCATAGCCACAACGCCCTTTTTTATTTGCCGGGCAAATGAAACATTTTTCGATTAGTCTGTCATCTACAGTTGGTTTCAAATATTCAGTCAATAAATCGCACCATTTCTCTGCTTGAGGGTATTGTTCATCATAATCACCCGCATAAAGTATCATCCACTTTCCAAGCACCTGTAAGTTGGCAGAACATCTCTTTCGAGCAGTAAAAATACTGCCGGGAGAATGGAAAATCCAAAAAACGAAAAAAACAACACCTACAACAATTCCAGCAATCGAAAATCGCTTCTCCTTTGATATTATGCGTTTATACTGCCCTTCCTTAATCATAATGATTCCAACTATAATTCCTGCTGCTACTATCAGTCCTGAGATTAAATGGCCGTATACATAAAAGTGGCTCAGATAAAACGGTATCAGGGTAAGACCGAAAAATTCGTAGATATTGTCCCAATACAATATCAACACTAAAAGAAAAATTCCGAGAATACTCAATAACGGTGACACTACTGCCATCCTACTGGATTTCATTTTTGGGAATTGTGTTTCATCCTTCGTTTTACTCATAATTATTCCTCCGCAAACATCTTTCGCAAAACACTTATCAGCGTTCTCGGCTCGAAGTAGTTTTTCGCTAAACGTAAATATACTACTTTCGGGCTTGTAATGCGAACTTTTCCCGAAACATTCGCAAACAAGACCTGTTCGTTGTCGCTGTGGTCTTTTTCGAAAGAAAATATCAAATCCTGCCCGGAAGCAACAATGCTTTTGATATTACGCCTACTTGCTTTAATCCGCAGCTCCGCCAAATCCAGCAGCAATCCTACCTCATCCGGCACAGGGCCGTATACATCCACCAACTCACCCTTAATCTGCTCCAGGTCCTCATCCGTTCTCGCTACGGCGATCTTCCGATACACGTCCATCCGGTGCCTGTTAACAGGTATGTAATTTTTCGGTATATACGTAGCAAAGCCCAGATCAACTACCGCCGTGGGTATCGGTTCTACAGGCTCATCTTTAAGCTTCTTAACGGCGTCGGTCAGCAGCTCGCAATACATCTGGTAGCCCACCGTCTGGATATGCCCCGACTGCTCGGAGCCGAGAATATTTCCGGCACCGCGGATTTCCAAATCCCGCAGGGCAATTCGAAAGCCCGCCCCCAAATGAGAATATTCCTCGATCGCCTTGAGACGCTTTGCCGCCAACGGCGTTATCGTCCGTGACATCGGCAGCAGCATATAAGCGTACGCCCGGTGCTTATACCTGCCCACCCTACCGCGAAGCTGATGCAATTCGGCCAGGCCGAACCGGTCGGCATCGTTTATAAATATCGTGTTAGCGTTCGGAATATCGAGCCCCGATTCGATAATCGTCGTGCACACAAGCACATCGGTCTTGCCCGTTACAAATTCAATCATCGCCGTCTCAAGCTCGCTCTTGGCCGTCTGTCCGTGGGCGATGGTAATTTTGATATCGCCCATGAGCTTCTGTATCTCCCATGCCTTTTTATCAATCGTCCTGACCCGGTTGTGCAGGAAAAACACCTGTCCCTGCCGGTTCAATTCGCGGTAAATTGCTTTCTTTATGAGATCGTTATTATAAGCGGTAACAGTCGTCACGATGCTCCGCCGATCCAGCGGCGGCGTCCCCAGCGAGCTAATGTCACGCAATCCCAGCAGCGACATGTGCAGCGTCCGCGGAATCGGCGTAGCCGTCATCGTCAGAATATCAACGTTTACTCGCATCCTCTTGAGCTTTTCCTTATGCTCGACGCCGAATCGCTGCTCTTCATCGATTATCAAAAGTCCCAGGTCTTTGAAACCAACGTCGCCGCTGAGCAGCCGGTGCGTCCCTATCAGCACATCTACCCTGCCCGTCCTTGTCCTGGCTATGATGTCCTTTGCCTGTTTACCTGTTTTAAAGCGATTCAGAACCTCGATGCAGACAGGAAAGTCTGCGAACCGCTCGGTAAAAGTCCTGCCGTGCTGCACACACAATACTGTCGTAGGAGTTAACACGGCAACTTGCTTACCATTCTCGACAGCCTTAAACACCGCTCGCATCGCAAGCTCAGTCTTGCCGTAGCCCACGTCCCCACAAAGCAGCCTGTCCATAACCACTTCCTGTTGCATATCGGCTTTGATTTGCCCTGCTGCGGTGGTCTGGTCGGGCGTCTCCTGATAGGCAAAAGATTCTTCGAATTCGACCTGCCAGTTCGAATCTTCTCCGAATGCAATGCCACCCGCCCCCTGGCGCTTCGCCTGAACTTCGAGCAGCTCGGCGGCGAGGTCACGAACGGAACTTGCCACTTTGTCTTTCTGTTTCTGCCATCGCTTCGAGCCGACCTTGCTCAATGTCGGCCGCTTCGGACTGGTTCCGATATATTTCTGAACGAGCGCAATATTACGAACCGAGACCTGGATTTTCACGCCGTTGGCGTATTCGATTGTCAGGTACTCATTCGTGCCGCCCTTTTCCTTTATCGTTTGAATGCCGGAAAATCTGCCGATGCCGTAGGAAGCGTGAACGACATAATCGCCCTCCTGCAAATCGCTGAACGTATCGACCGGCGAGCTGACACGCGTCGGCCTGCGCCTTCTTCTAAGCGCGAACTGCCCGAACAGCTCATGGTGACTGATGATAATCGTATCGAGCGAATCAACTACAAAGCCCTGGTGTATAAAACCCGGCAGCAGCTTGAATTTGGCAGGTATTTTCTTGTCGATATCGGCAGCAATTTCTCCCACGCGTTTGATTTCCGCCGAACTTTCACAATACAGCAGCACTTTTTTGCCCTTTTTCGCTTCAACCAGTAATTCCTCCAGCGCCTCTTTATGCCCTGCCCAGACCGAAGTCGCCTTGTGCTGGAACTGCTGCACGCTTTTGATATCCACCTTCAGAAAATCGTCGGACTGTGCCGTAGCAAACCTGCAGACATGAAGCTGCGTAAAATTCCCCGCTGCCTTGTAAATGTCGCTCCAGCTATAAAGCCGTGCCGGCTCTTCGGCCCTGTCCAAAAAGACTTTCGCAACTTCCTGGATGTCTCCCGGCTCTTCGAAAACGATAATCGTATCTTTCGGCAGAATATTTATAAAAAGCTCTCTTTGCTGTACTGTAGTTCCACAAACCGCCGAGACGATTTTAATGCTCCTTATCTGCCTGCTCGATCGCATCGTATCCAGATCAATCTCGCGAATGCTTTCAATAGTATCTCCGAAAAATTCTATGCGAAGCGCCTCGGCACTCTGCGAAGACACCTCAGCCTTTTTGTCAACCAGCACTTTTTCGTTTACAAGCGGCGCATAAACATCAACGATCCCGCCGCGGCGTGCAAACTGGCCCGGCAAATCGACCCTCTCGACACGCTCGAATCCATTTTCGACGAGCCACTCAACCACCGTTTCAGGTGATACTTGCCCCTCAACTTCCAAGCGAAGACTGCCCGCCTCAATCGCTTCGGGCTTGGGTATCGGCTGGCAAAGTGATTGAACCGATGCTGGAACGATGAGTCGTGACCCGTGATCCGTGACCCGTGATCCGAGCGACGAAATTCGAGATACGAGCATAAGCCTCTGGGCACGAATCTCATCGGTGGCGTCCGCTAAGTCCTCTTCGCCCTCCCATGCGCCGAAGGCCTCAATCGGTTTGCCGGTAAAGGTATGCAGGTCGTCGCCGGCCTTGTCGGCATCGTCAATATGTGGGCGCACGTACAGAACCGGCCGAGAGGTGCTTTGCGATATGTAAGCCACCAGCATCGACCCGAACGACCCCCACGTCCCCTCGACTTTGACCACCTTTTCTCCTTCGGCGGCACTTCCAAGCCGAGCGAGTATCTCTTGAACGGTCCTGTCGCGCCCAAGCTCCATAAAGCCATTGTACGCCAAACCAAACCAAGAAACAATCCCGCGTTTACCCGAACAAAAAATGATTTTTTCCATCGGCTTTTTCGTAGAAAATCATTCTCAAAGTCCAACAATTCGCTCCTTGACAGGCCCAACATTATCGAGTATTATTGACCATAAGCAGGGACATGCAACGGCGGAACTATAACGTGAAATTAACAGGTTTTACCGTTAATACATTAATTTAGATGTTATCGAGAAAACCATATTAGATTATTGATCGCAGCATAATGACAAACATATTGACATGGTTCTTCAAGTCTCCTGATTCGAACTTGTCACCATTATCAATTATCATGTGGTGGGAAGTCAGACGGATACCATACAACATTCTGATCGGAATTTACGGATTTTTGTCTCTGTTGCTATTCTACTTTTTCATCCAGTCATCAGGCAAGCTAGAGCCCGGTGAAGATGCAGTTGAGCCAATGGCAATCTTTGTAGCTCCCATCGTGATAAATCTTGCATACACTGCTGGATGGGTCGTGGAACTAATTCTTCGCCTTGTTTTTTCAGTGAAGAGTCGTATAGTAGGTCCTATACTGTTGAAGATCGGAGTAGTATTTTCACTTGTCGTTGTCTCTCTGCCAAGTATAGTGTGGGGATGCATTTACATAAGTTCGTGATTTGAATAAATCGAACATTTGCCTGCAAGGGATCTCCTTAACAGTCGGCCCCTGAGGCAATGCGTTAGCGGATCATCCGGAAACTCGGGACGAGACGGCTGTTCAAAAATCGGTGGTCAAAAAATGCAGATCAATCCTGGTTTTTTCGGTCACTTATCGCCTTGAGAATTTTCTTTTTGCTGCTTGGAAAAGTGAATTTATCAAGCTTTTCCAGAATCGCCCGTTCTGCGGCTCTACTAAAGTCCGGATTATCGATGAGCGACAAATAATCTGCCTTTGCTTCTCGGTAAAGCTCTCAGGGTGAAGATTGTCCTTGACAAAAAAAGTGCACTTTTGAAAACAAGTATGTTGACCTGTAACTAGATGTAGCGTATAATCTTATATATGAGTCGATTAGCCAAAGAAGACATTCTAAATATGAGCATCTCAGAACGTATTCAGCTTGTGGAGGATATCTGGGACAGCATTACAGAAGTGCCGGAAGCTATCTCATTGACGGACACTCAAAAGAAGGAGCTGGATAACCGTCTCGATTCGTACCATAAAAATCCTGAAGAAGGTTCTCCCTGGGAACAAGTACGTAAGAGAATCCAGAAGCGAGCATGAACTACAAGCTGATTGTCCGTCCTGAAGCTGAAGCGGAATTAGAAGAGGCGTATCTCTGGTATGAACAGCAGATTGTGGGCTTAGGAAGTCAATTCCTGCTTTCTGTCGATGCTGTAACCAATACAATACGAAGAAATCCACTTCAGTATCCTGTTGTATACAAAGACATACATCGTGCTTTAACACGACGTTTTCCTTACCAGATATTCTTTACTGTTGACGATACGTATGTTGTTATTATTGCAGTATTTCACGGGATGAGGGATCCATCTGTTTGGCAGAGTCGAAATTGATTCTAATTCTGGTTTTTGCGGTCACTTATCGCCTTAAGAATTCTCTTTTTGCTGCTCGAAAATGCGAGTTTATCAAGCTTTTCCAGAATCGTCCGTTCCGCAACTCTGTTAAAATCCGTATTCTCGATGAACGGCAAATAATCCTCCTTTGCTTCTCGGTAAAGCTCTCAGGGCGAAGATTGTCTCTTGACAAAACTTCAGAACTGCGATTAAACTGCTCGTCAACCACCGTAAACGGACGGCCTGACTGACGCTGTCCATGCGGACCGTAAGAACCTTAAGCCGCGGCTGTAAACGGACGCCGGGCCCGCGGCTATGGTTTTAGCCACAATAGGCGTCTTGCAAAATTTTTATAAGGAGGTCACCACATGACTACTGAGATCGCCGTAGCAGAGCTTAAAACCGAGGACTTCATCAGCGAGAAAGTCAAAGAAATCAAAGACGCCGTCGGCAACGGAACGGCGATCAACGCGCTTTCGGGAGGCGTCGATTCGTCCGCAGTTACAATGCTCGGACATCGCGCACTGGGCGAAAATCTTAAAACCGTCTTCGTGGAAAACGGCCTTATGCGCGAGGGAGAGCCCGAGCAGGTCGTGGGCTTTTTCCGTCAGCTCGGCGTAACCGTCGAAGTAGTCGACGCCCGCAAAGAATTTTTCGCCGCACTCGAGGGCGTCACGGACCCGGAGGAAAAACGCGAGGCCATTACTCAGACCTTCTATAAAAACGTATTCGGCCGACTCGTTAAGGAAAGTGGCGCCAAGCACCTGCTCCAGGGTACAATCCTGACCGACATCGACGAAACGGTCGCCGGCATCAAACGGCAGCACAATGTTTTCGAGCAACTCGGTATCGACCCGCAAGAGGCCTTCGGCTACCGCATCATCGAGCCGCTCATACAGCTTCGCAAGGATGGCGTAAGAGCAGTCGGAAAGGCACTCGGTTTGCCGGTCGAGCTGTTCGACCGTATCCCGTTTCCGGGCCCGGCTCTGGCCGCCCGGGTAATCGGCGAAGTCACGCCGGAACGAATTGAAACCGTCCGCAAGGCAACCGTTTTCGTCGAGCGGATGCTCAGCGATACAGGCGCATTTCAGTATATGGCAATTCTCCACCAGGACCGGGTTACAGGCATGAGGGACGGCAAGCGTGATTTCGGCCAGCAGATCGAGCTGCGCTGCTGGGACAGCGTCGATGCCCGGACGGCAACGCCGACAAGGCTTTCGTTCGACGTCCTGGAAGACCTTGCCGCCGAGATTATCAGCGAAGTTCCCGGCGTCGTCAGCGTCACGTACAATATTGCCACAAAGCCGCCCTCGACAATCGAAGCGATATGATATGTCAGGCTGAATGAGAATTTTTGCCGTAACAACTTAAACAAGAAGAACCGAGGATAAAAATGGGCATTCTCTGGGAAGTTGTACAAACCGGGCTTATGTATGGCCAGAAACGAAAAGCCGACACAATCGAGGACCGGGTCCAGGCACTCGAAGAGAAGCTACAACTGACGCAGAACACGATGCGGCAGCTCGTCAGAAAGCTCGAAGAGATTCACGGACTCGATATAGACGGTGACGGCAGGGTCGGTTAGCCTCACCTAACTTCTCGCGAAAAGGCTGCCGGGCAGTTGTTTTATCAGGCCCTTGAGTCGCAGCGATATCAAGGTCGCATTGACGACGCCGGGCGTCAGGTTCGTCTCGGCGATGATTTGCTCTATATGCGACGGCTCTTTCGTCAGATAATCGTAAATCTTCTTTTCGGAATCACTCAGCTTCAGCCGACCGGTATCAAACAAAGACTTCTCCGCTCTTGCTGATGCTTCAGCCGCCGCATTGCTTGTATGCTCCTGTAACTGCTCGCCGATTTGCCCGAGCGCCTCCATTATATCCTCGACCGACTCAATCAGCGTTGCGCCCTGCTTTATTAACTGATGCGCCCCTTTGCTCAGCGGAGAATCAATCTTTCCCGGCACGGCCATGACTTCCCTGTCATAATCCAGCGCGGCCCTGGCCGTAATCAACGCTCCCGAATGCAGGGCGGCCTCGACGACAATCGTTCCGAGTGACAGCCCGGCGATAATCCTGTTCCGCGGCGGAAAATTCACCGCCAAAGGCTCGGCATCAAGCGGCAATTCGCTAACACAGGCGCCGGATTCGGCGATCATTTCGAAGAGCTTCTTATTCTCCGGAGGAAAGATTCTCGCCAGGCCGCAACCCTGCACGGCAATGGTTCGCCCGCCGGCCGACAATGCTCCCTGATGGGCGGCGGTATCGATGCCGCGGGCCATGCCGGAACAAATCGTAAATCCCGCCGAGCCGAGAAAATGTGCAAATCGCGAAGCCTGTTCCTTGCCGTATATGCTGCAATGCCGTGAGCCGACTATTGACATCGCCAGATTGTCCTGCCGGCCCAGGCTGCCCTTTACGTACAGCACGGGAGGCGGGTCGTAAATCCGTTTCAAGACCGGCGGATAACGCTCGTCGGCGAGATTCACAAGCCAGACGCCGAGCTTCCGTGCCAATTCCAACTCTGAAGCGGCATTGAATTTCTCACGAGTCGAAGCGATTCGCTCGGCGGTTTTAAAGCCGACGCCGTCGATTTTGGCCAATTCACTCACTGAAGCACCCAAAACACGCTCGGCCGAACCGAAATGTTTGAGCATTTTTGCGAACGTAACCGGCCCGATGCCGTCAGCCCTGATTAGCTTGAGCCAGTTTTCGATACCTGGTGAATTGCTCGGCACTTTTCCCATAACTGCATTTAACTACACACATAATAAAACGCAAATAAAAAACCGTTAAAAGCCTGTTTTTTAGACAAAAATTCAATTTTCAGCACAGAAAAACCAATTTCAAGACAAAACTCGCTTTTCCAATCAAGACCCAGTAATCCGCTTTGTCAGGTTCAAGTAACGAAAAACCAGCGGAAAATAACAGGATTTATCACTTTTATTCAAAAAAAATGTAATCGCCATATTTGACATTGTTGATGCGCTAAAAATGTATCTTCTGTGGCATAATTTCTGGATCTCCCTGAAAAATAAGAAAAAAATATTTAAATTTAGGGAATTTTTCTTGGCAATACTATTGGGTAATAGGTTAAAATGGATAACGAAGACAATAAATCTTTTCGGTTTGTGGCTTCGTGATGTATTGCGTATCCATAGTTCCTGGGCAAACACCGAAGTGTATTAGGTGTAGGGACAGAGCTGGAGCGAGGGTTGCTTCGTGTGTGTGAGGTCATCATACTTTCCTTTGCTTGCAGTTCGAACGTGTTTTTCACACGGATGAGAAAGCCAAGTCCTATAACAGAATTTTCTGACAAGCACAGGGTTTGGTGAAGATTCTTTGTTGCTTGTTCGAAGGTTGTTTGCGATGGGCAAAACCTGCGCGGCGGGTATACGCACGTCGTAAGTAAAACGTGTTTTGGTGTGTTGCCAAAGCACAGGTCAATTCTTACCTAAATTATGAAGAAGGAGAAACATCATGTGTAAGAAATTGTTAGTTTTTGTTCTGATGTTTGGCCTGGTGAGTACCGCCATCGGTCAGCCGACCGGCGAAATCATGCGGGAGGTCTGGGAAAATATTGGCGGAACGGTTACCGGCGATCTGACTGGTAACGCCGCCTATCCCGACAGCCCGACATACGCTGATCTGGTCACGCTTTTAGAGGCGCCGTCAGATTTTGCCGACAACTTCGGCAGCCGGATTCACGGTTACCTCTATCCGGCAACATCAGGCGATTATACGTTCTGGATTGCCTCGGACGACAGCTCCGACCTGTGGTTGAGCACCGATGACGATCCGGCCAACGCAGTGGTCCTCTGCAGTGTCGAGGGATGGACCAGCTCGCGTGATTTCGATGGCGCATCGGGAGCTCCGGGTGCCAATCAGATGTCTGCCCCTCAAACATTGGAGGGCGGCCAGAAATATTACATCTCCGCTATATATAAAGAAGGCGGTGGTGGTGACAACCTGTCGGTTGCCTGGCAAGGTCCCGACAGCCCGGAGAGGTCGGTCATTGACGGAGCTTTTCTGTCACCGGCACCATGGGCGCCCAGCGTACAGAAAGCCCAGAACCCGGTCCCGGCGGACGGCGCTGTGGATGTCGATACAGGGATTTTAGAGTGGACAGCAGGTGCTTTAGCGGCCTCTCACGTGGTTTATCTGAATGATGAATTGCTGGGTGAGGCAGAGTTAGGTATGGAACTGATGGCTGCAACCCTGGACCCGGGTGTGACCTACACCTGGAGTGTCGATGAAGTCCAGGAGGACGGCACGGTAATCGAGGGTGACACATGGACCTTCACGACGCTGCCTCTGGAGGCACACTTCCCATCTCCTGCCGACGGCGCCGAGAACGTACAGTCCCCCGTTACGCTGAGCTGGACACCCGGCAAGAATACCATCATAAACCAGCCTTACTTCGGAACCGACGAAGCACTCGTAGCAGCACGCGACCAATCTACATCCCTGGGTTCAGTCGTAGGTACATCAGTTGCTGTCGGAGATGTGGAGCTGTTTACGACTTACTACTGGACGGTCGATGAGGTAACGCCGGCCGGTACGATTGCCGGTGATGTCTGGAGCTTCTCGACGGAGAAGTACGTGTTAATCGAGGATTCGATTACGCTGGAGTATGACAACAGTGCCGAGCCTTACGTTTCCGAGGCAGCCATAGATACTGTGGCTGACCTGACATACGGCGGGCAAGTTTCCGACCTGACGTTGAGCTTCCAGGGCATGGCATCTAATCTGAGTGTTGATGAAGCTACCGGCACCTATACTATAACTGGTGAAGGCGCCGACATCTGGGGCAACACCGATGCATTCCATTACGTGTACATGACGCTGACCGGCGACGGCGAGATTTCCGCACGCGTTGTCAGCAACGGCACCGGTTCGAACGCATGGGCCAAGGGTGGCGTTATGATCCGTGAGACGAATGCTCATGACTCCAAACATATGATAATGGGCATTACAGGCAGCGAGGGCGGCGGCATCGCTTTCCAGGGCCGTGCTGAAACCGGCGGCAACTCCAGCAGCTTCCATGGCGATGTTACCGCATCACCTCCTTACTGGGTCAAGCTGGTTCGCGAAGGCAACAACATTTCAGGTTACGCTTCTGCCGATGGCGAGACATGGGAACTGTTCTCTGACACATCGCCGGATGCTGGTGCTTTCGCTATAACGAACCCACAGCCGGTGGAGTTGCCAGAGACAGTGCTTATCGGTCTGTTTGTGACTTCACATGCAGATGGTGAGAACCGCACGTACGTATTCGACAATATAGATCTAAAAGGCGACCTGGATGGAGTAATTGTCTCTGAAGATATTGCATCAGTCAGCGGCAATTCCGCTGAGTCGGTTTACGTGGCACTGGAAGATCTTACCGGTGCGGTTGCTATGGTAACACATCCATATCCAGCGGCCACACAGGTTGCGAACCGTGCCTGGACGATTCCGCTGGCCGCGTTCGAAGGTGTGGATCCAACTCAGGCTGCTAAGCTGTACGTTGGCGTAGGCGATGGAGAGCCTGGTGGTGCTGGTGCGGTCACATTTAGCGACATAAAGATTGTTGAGGGCGTAAGTGCCGGAAATATTGCCTGGGTCTCCTACCACGCTGCCGACGACGAGCCCCATGCTGATGCTGCCGCTGTCGGCTTCACCCTGGCGCCGGATATTGGGTATACCGACCTGCTGAAGGCCAACGGCTACAGCGTAACGCGCGTTCTC
>Ga0180438_10000116_pt1 | contig 166259 bp, 157 predicted proteins | sample SS_ome_12_FD_132455 | JGI IMG/M metagenome (GOLD analysis project Ga0180438, IMG submission 132455) | Hypersaline lake sediment archaeal communities from the Salton Sea, California, USA - SS_3_D_2 metaG | ecosystem: Environmental > Aquatic > Non-marine Saline and Alkaline > Hypersaline >... | reverse complement strand
TGAAACAATTGATAGACTTAAAGAAGAAATTGACTTGGAAAGGCTCAAGGTTGTTCATGCAAATGATTCAAAAGGAAAATTGGCATCTCATATAGATCGGCATGAACATATTGGTAAAGGATATATTGGTAACAAAGGGTTCAGGAGCATACTTCATACAGATATTTTTCGCAAGTTACCAATAATTTTGGAGACTCCAATAAATAACCCAAGAGACGATTTCAAAAATTTAGCCAAAATTCGTAAATTATCGGCATAAAACTCGAAAATTGATAAACTTTATTATTTTTCCTGATTTTATTAGAATTGAAGTTCTCCATTTACAAATTTTTGTGTTATCTTATTTTCTGAGTATTCAAAAAATTTTTCTGGTTTTGAGAATTCAATGATTTTCCCATAATGAAGGTGAGCAATAAAACTGGATAATCTTTTAGCTTGATGCAAATTATGTGTAGCCATTACAATGATACATGATTTTTTTTCTAATATTTTTTTAATTGCATTTTCTATAATTAGTGCATTAGATGGATCCAAGTTAGCTGTAGGTTCATCTAAAAGTAAAATTTTTGGACCAATAATAAAGGCTCTGGCTAAAGCGACTCTCTGTTGTTCACCTCCAGACAGATTTTTCGCTTTTCTTTTACTAAATTCTTTTAATGCAACAGAAGATAAAGAATCAAATACTTTATTTCGTATTTTTCTTGGGTCAAAACCTCTTACTTTTAAACCAAAAGCAACATTTTTGAAGACAGTTGTGTTGAACATTATACTCTTCTGAAAGACAAGTGTAGAAATTTTTCGTAATTCATTTGTTTGTAATTCTTTTCCATTGAAGATAATTTTGCCATGGTTAGGAAAATCTAAACCCCCTATGATTCTTAGTAGAGTAGTCTTTCCAGAACCATTAGATCCAACTAAGGATATCAATTGACCTTGATGGGCACCAAATGTTAGATTATCAATAGCTTTGATATTTTCATATTTTTTTTCTATTTTTTCAAGGTGAAGGTAATCAGACAATCTCTAAGTTCTCCTTAGAAAGTTGATGAGAAAAGTCAATGAAAATACTATTATCATAAGAATAATTGTTAAAGCGATACTAAACGAAATTTCTCCTCTAGCTGTTTCAAGTGCTAAGGAAGTTGTGAGAACTCTAGTTACATATCTTATATTTCCACCAACCATCATAGCAACACCAAGTTCGGCAAATGCTCTACTGAATGATGCTACTATCGCAAGAATTATTCCCCAAGCAGATTCATTCATAATAACTAAATCTGTTTGAAATCTAGATGCTCCAAGAGTTCTGGCAAGATCTCTTATATCGATATCCGTTGATTCTATAGCACTTGATGCAAAACTGACAACTATTGGAGTTATTAATAATGATTGACCAATGGATATTCCCAGAGGTGTATAAAGAAGTTTAAAGATTCCTAGTGGTCCACTTTTAGATAATAATAGATAGAGGATTAGTCCAAGTGTAACAGTAGGAACGCCAAGCATTGCATTAAAAAAACCTCTAATCAATCTTTTTCCTCGAAATGTTGATAAGGCTAAACCAAGTGCAATGGGTAATCCCCATAGGCAAGAAAGTAATGTAGCTAATCCTGAAACATATAGTGATCTTATTGTGATCGAAAAAACTTCAGGATCCCCACTTAAAATTAGAATGATTGCTTGATGAATGGCTTCAATAAATGTTTGAAATGTTTCAAACATAGCAATCAATTATTATTCTATTAAAAAAAGAAAAAAAGAGGTTAGTGTTGAAAATATACCTCAATTGGAGAAACTATCAATTCTATATGTATGATTTGGTAAAGATGATCTGCTTGATATCTATATTGAGTGGGGCATTCTGTTCCATCAAAGTAAGCAAGGTCTTGAATCCATTGAATTAGTTCTGGTTTATCACCAGTTTGTAGTAGCTTAACATAAGGATTGAAAAGTGGTTTACCGAATTTGTCTTTGCCAAAGTCTGCAAGTATTTGTTGGACTCCATCTGATACAAGAAAATCTATGAATTTCATAGAGGCAAAGTTTGACCCAGAGACTTCAGTTTTTCTAGGATTGTTGGCTATAACACTATACACATTAAGTGTATCTTTACCAGCATCAACAATTATTTCAAGTTTAATATTTCCATTAGCATAATTATTGAGGTAACTACCTAGATCCACTAACGTGTACCCATTTTTCTCATCAGTAAGTCTTAAAGTGGCAGTCATTCCAGTACCCGCCTCCAGATACCAATTCATAGTTCTCAAATCTGTAGAATCAAACCCAGCTGCTTTCCATATCCGTTTCTCTTTAGAATGAGTACCAGAATCGTCTCCTCTTGAAACCCAAACTGCAGAATTCTTTTCTCCAGCTTCTTTTATTTTTGTGAAAGCCTCTTTTGGAAATAAGCCTTTTACATTAGCTGGGTCATCACTTGGACCAGCAATCACAAAAAAATTATAGGCTACAACTTTTCGATTGACTCCATATCCTTCCTCTAGAAATTTTAATTCACGTGCAGGATCATGAACAAGAATCATATCAGCGTCCCCTCTCATTGCTGTCTGTATGGCTAGACCTGTTCCCTGCGATATGAAAGATACGTTAATTGAGGGATATTGTTTCTCGAATTCTACCTTTAGAATGTCTAAGAGACCAGTTTCGTATAGACTAGTTGTAGTTGAGACTATGAGATGTTGTTTAGATGTTGTCTGCATTGTAAAATAGGCGTACGATCCTAAGCCAATCAATATTATCGCTATCACAATAGCAGTGATAATCATTCTCGTTTTTTTGGATTGTAGTGACATTCTTTCACAACCGTTATATATGACGAAACATTTTGACCTTCGTTATGTATATATAAATATAACGCATATAATTTCGACATAATTATGTTGAACAGGAAATGCTGAAAAGATCACCAAAATTTAAGATGTGGCTAACTGACGGTACCACAGATATAATCGGGAGCGGGGGAGTAGCATTACTGAAAGCCATTAATGAGTATGGATCGATATCAGATGCTACCAGAAAAATTGGAATGTCATATAGATTTGCTTGGAATCAGATAAAAGAAATTGAGAGAGCAATAGGTCAACCTGTTTTAAAGACTCAAGTAGGTGGAAAGAATGGAGGCAACGCAGAACTAACAGCCAAGGGAAAAGAAATTTTGAATGAGTATGATAGAACCAATAAGTATTTGTCTCAAATATTACAAGATAAAAACCATTGGGAGTGGATAGGATTGAAGATAAGTGCCAGAAATAGATTCAAAGGTATAGTTGAGGATGTTGAAAAAGGTTCAGTTACTGCAAAAGTGAGGATTAAAATTGATGCGCCAGTAACAATTACTTCTGTCATAACTAAAGAGGCTGTAGAAGACCTAGAATTAAAACGTGGAGACAAAGTTCAGGCCATAGTAAAATCTACTGAAGTCATGGTATCAAAAGAATAAAGAAAATAGCCATTTAGGTCTAAACTCCCTTTTTATTATTGCCTCAAAAAAACTAAACTAAGATTTAACTAAAATTGTTTATGCTATCCTGCTCACTTTAGTGATTACCTTATAACTCTTTTATGGAAATCATCAATAGCAATATAAGAAATTATTTAAAATAAGAATTTACTAGCAAATAATCTCAAAAAAAGTTACAGTAAATCATCAGATACAGAGGTAATATAGATTGTCTAAAGCTATAATAAAAGAGATAGACTTACGAAAAATGAAGGAACTTACTAATCTCGCTGAGCGTTATCTTGGTTACGATTCATTACATATTTGGAATGTAAATATTAATGGAATAATGATTCAACTTCGGACAAACAATAGTACTTTAGATAATTTTTGGAAAGAAAATTGGAATCCAGCAGCCTATGACAATAATCTCAGACCACATGGAATAATATATGCAATAACTCAAGCCCCAAACATTGAATCTGAGATATCCTATCACCCAGAGACTAAGACAGGAATAGCCTTCAATCCAGAGAGCTATGAAGCAATTCGTAACCTTGGACTAACAATCGTTATGGACGTAACATTAGATCAAAAACGTATTGGTGTTCTTCGTGGAGCATTAATTGATATTAATGGTGAAGGAATAATGCTCGCTGGAAGAAGTGGAACTGGGAAATCAACTCATGCTTTCCTCTTACTAGATTTAGAGCGAGCACGAATACATTCAAATGATCTATTTTCAGTTGAGCATCTCGGTGGCGAAAAAGGCAGGATTTCCACTCAAGCCTGCGAAAGAGAATTCTATCTTAAAACAGATCTAACCAAGATTAGTCCGAGACTTTATGAATTATTACGAAAATGCCAACGTGAAGACGGTTATTTCATGTTGGATCCTTGGTGGATAGGAGGAAACGAAAAATTCGTTGATACTACAAGAATAAAATTGATTTTCTTCCTTGAACCAGACGAAAATAATGCTACTATTGATAAACGTCTTAGTAATCAAGAAGCTTTAGCACTATTAGCTGATTCCCCATCGGGTATAGACCTGTTTAAAAATATGAGTGAAGAAGACAAAGAACAATTTACTACTTTCTCCCAAGAAATACTAGAGTTTATCACATGTTACAGTATAAACACTGCAAAACCAATATTTGAAGTTCAAAAAAGATTACAAGAAATTATTCTCTCCCGAGAATATCTTCAACCTGCAATTCCAGTTAAGCCTACAAAAATAGAACCATTTCAAATAAATCTAGATGATATAAAATCAACTATAGATTCTTTAAGGTCACGTTCAAACGTCAATTTCGTCGATGAAACTAAAGTAAGATCTATGGCAGAAGAACATGGCACAAAAACAAGTTTCAACAATTACAATTTTACATCAACTGTAAAGAATCGAAGTGCAAAACTCACTGTTTATGTAGGTAGCGACGCAGTAAGACAGGAAGAACTTAATCCAAGACAGAGAGAGATACTCAAAAATCTTCCACAGACAATTAACGATCTCAACAAATACTTAGAAAGAGCACCATTTGTAGCTGTCGAAAGAAGTATGGGAGACAACCCATCGTTTACTCCTCATTGCACATTGTATGTATCGGTACAAAGAAGGGAGATGGTTCGCCTCGCATATATGGTGAGTCAAACACTTTTTCCACCAAAGCAAAAACCAACGGAACCCAAACTCAATTTAATTTACATCCCTGAGTGGCAAGAGAAAGATCGTCAAGTACTTGTCTTCCCTGAAATAGGGGTAACATTTGTTCTAGGAACTGACTATTATGGAGAAGCAAAGAAAGGATTTCTACGTATGGCTATGTGGATGGCAAAGCAACAAGGAATGCTCGGTCTTCATGCTGGTGCTAAGATCATAAAAGCAAAAGGTCGTGACAACAAAATAAATCGATATGGTGTCCTGATTTTTGGTTTAACAGCAACAGGTAAGACCACTCATACATGTCATAATCATAACCTCTCAGATAGAGAAGAAGGAATAGAAATCATTCAAGATGATGTAGTATTCTTAAAATCAGACTGCGCAGCTCTCGGGACAGAAAAGGGATTTTATCTGAAGACAGAAGGTGTGACACCTGAGATTCAACCACTTATATATAATGCAATAACGACACCCGACGCAATTTTTGAGAATGTAATGGTGGATTATCTTGGAAACGTGTATTTTGGAGATCAGACTCTCACAGGGAATGGCAGGGGTATAATGCAGAGAGATGACTTTGGAAAATACAAAAGTCCGACAGTAAATCTTCCACCAGCAGATCAATTAGATGGTCTAATAATCTTGTTTATAACTCGTCGAAACACGGTCGTTCCAATAGCCGCAAAACTTACACCAGAACAAGCTGCAGTGGCTTTTATGTTAGGTGAATCAATAGAGACATCAGGGAGTGATCCACTCAGAGCAGGGGAATCTGTACGAGAAGTAGGTACAAATCCATTCATTATAGGAAATAAAGCAGAAGAAGGAAACCGATTCTACGAATTCATCAAGAAACACCAAGATAAAATTCAACTTTATCAACTTAACACTGGTGGAATAGGAGAAATAATTCTTAGAGCTGAAGATGGTACTAAAGTAACAAGAAGAAAGGTAACTAGAGTAGAGATACTGGAAATGGCAGGAATCATAAGAGGTATAGCACGAAATGATATTCAGTGGGGTGAAGATCCATATTTCGGTACACAATTTCCAATTAAAGTTCCAGATGTAGACATGAATAGATTTGATCTGAAGAAATATTACTCCCCCGAACAGATAGAACAATACATACAATCACTGCAGAAAGAGAGAATAGAATACCTTTCAAAGTTTCCAGATCTTAAAAAAGAAATAAGAGAAATTATTGAATTGAAGGAAACAGCCAGTTCTAGTTGATAAATAACTGCTTATTCTCCTTCACTTTTTTCATAGCCTATAAACAGAAAAGCTAATACTACTGTTGCAATTCCTAAAAGCATTAATCCCAATTGGAGTAATTCATAGTATTCTTCAACGCTCAAGAGTTCATTCTTCCCTTACTCCGTAAATTGTTTAATATTCATTTAAAAATATGGTGGGTAGTGGATTACCTTACTGACTTCTTCCATCTTGAAGTTATTTTACTGTATTCTCTATCATATCGTTCTTCATTTTCGAATTTACCAAGTGCAAATGCTATTTTTTGAGCAATTATATGATAACAAAGTTGTTTCTTTGAACTCATAACTCGAAAATAGTAATCATCACAATTACAAAAATATGTTCTTGTCATAATCTGATACGACGATGTCTTACCTTTCACTTCCCAAATAACACGACCACTAGGCTTGAATATATAACGTTTTACTGCTCCTTTTTCAATGATTTTGAGAGCTTGTTTGAGTCTTTCACCAAACGATTCTTCAAGTTTCTTTTTGTTTTCCATTTTAATAAAATGATTTGACTTTATTTCATTACAAATTTTATCAATGAGTTTTAACTCATTAGGTTTTAATGATTTCATTCATTATCATGCCATAGTTTAATTCTTCAATTACCAAATCAACATTTTAATCCATATTATTTATGAGATTCCTTAACTAATCTTGGATAGTGGAGGATACCAACCTTAAGTCTTAGACCTGTAAATCCTTATCCTGCGCTTCTCTTTGAAAAACATTCTAAAAAATGTCTGATTATTACTGATCTCCATATAGGTTGGGAAAGTTTTCTGGCAGAACAGGGTATACATATACCATCACAAACGCCAAAGTTAATTGAAAATTTTGAAAAGCTTGTTGAACATACAAATCCTGAACATTTATTCATAATCGGAGATATCAAACACTCCATAAGAAAGGTGGAATTAGCAGAATGGCAAGAAATACCATTATTCTTTGAAGCCGCTTTAAAACATGTAAGTAAAATTTCCATAATTCTTGGCAATCATGATGGTAATATGAAGTCTTTGGTACCAAAAGATGTTGAAATTCTTCCAACATCAGGATTTAAAATAAATCATGAAATTGGTATGATACACGGTCATGCATGGCCAAAACCTGAGATTCTATCATGTAAAAGTATAGTAATGGGGCATCTCCATCCAATAATTACTATAAAAGACGCACTTGGATTTTCAAAATCTCATCGTGTATGGTTACGTACAAAATCTGATGGTAAGTCTCTAGCCCGAGGTCTTCTTAATAATATGAAAATTAAGTTGACGGATGATGTAAAGAAAATAATGAAACAGAAATTTAACGTTATACTTGAAAACCCTCACTTGATATTTATGCCATCATTCAATGATATTTTGGGTGGCAGAACAATAAACAGACAAATCAGAAACGATAGATTAGCGAAGTCCTATATTGGACCAATAATAAAGTCAGGTGCAGTCCAGCTGGAAGAAGGTGAAGTATATCTACTTGATGGATCATACCTAGGTAAACTTGGTTCTTTAAGATCATTCTCTTAGAACTTTAACATAAACAAGTTAATTCAGCCTAAAATTATTCACTATGTTTTGTATATAATAGATATAAGAACATGCTACATATGATAAGTTTAGACCCAAGATTTGATGAGTAGAATATTCATAGCAAATTCAATTTAATTAGGTTCCAAAAGAATCAAATGGTGATTAGATTTGCCTACTTTCAATGTTGAGATAATTATCGAGAATAAGAAAATGGCAAGAGATCCTGAAGGCGAAACAATAACTAGAGATCTAATAAACAGAGGTGGATTCCCATCAATAAAGAATGTTAGAACAGGAAAATATCTTAAGCTATCAGTTGAGGCAGAAAAAAAAGAAGAAGCCGAACAAATTGTAAGAGAAATGTCCAATTCACTTAGAATATACAACCCCGTAGTTCATACATGTTCTGTTCGAATAAAAAGTGAGGAATTGTGAAGACAGCAATAATACAATTCCCTGGATCAAATTGTGATTTAGATATATTTCATGTCCTGAAAGACGTTCTCCAAATTGAAACGAATTTAGTCTGGCATACTAATTTTAAATCTGTAGATTATGATGGCGCTATCTTGCCAGGAGGATTCTCTTATGGTGACTATCTTAGAGCTGGGATTATAGCAGCACACAGTCCTGCCATCAGCCAAATAGAAATTATGGCTCAAGAAGGGAAACCAATAATTGGAATTTGTAATGGTTTTCAAATACTCATAGAATCGGAACTTTTACCTGGAGCACTTTTGAGTAATCAAACAAGGGCCTTCATATGCAAGTGGGTAAACATTAGAGTTGAAACAAATAATACATATTTCACAAGAAATATTCCAAAAGGAACAATTTTGAAAATTCCAATAGCACATGCTGAAGGAAGATATACAATCGATCCCAAAGGTCTCAAAGATCTACGTGAAAACGATCAAATAGTACTCAGATATGTAGATGAAACTGGCAATTTGACAAAAATCGGAAATCCAAACGGCTCTATGGACTCTATTGCAGGAATATGTAATAATAATAGAAACGTTTTTGGTCTCATGCCACATCCAGAGCGTGCATCTGAAAAAATATTAAGTCCATTTTATAGTAGCGACGGTCTCAAAATATTAAGTAAATTTGTTCATATTTAAGGCTGGTAATTTTGGACGAAAGATCTACCATTAAAGTGAATCTAACTCAAAAGGAAATCAAGGAAGCTAAAATAAGACTTGGCAGAGAGCCGAATGAAACAGAGCTCGGTATGATTGATGTTATGTGGTCTGAACACTGCTCATATAAAAGTAGCAGAAAAATCCTTCAAAAACTACCTAAAGAAGGAAAAAGAGTAGTCGTGGGACCAGGATATGACTCAGGTGTAGTAGATATTAATGATGACGATATTGTCGCCTTCAAAGTTGAAAGTCACAATCATCCATCTGCAATCGAGCCCTATAATGGTGCCGCCACTGGAGTAGGAGGCATAATAAGAGATATTTTGTGTATGAATTGTAGACCAATTGGATTACTTGACTCGCTACGTTTTGGAAACCCTCAAAGTAGCCACAGCAAATGGCTGTTCCAAAATGTTGTGAAGGGAATAGCAGACTACGGTAATTGCACTGGTATACCCACCATTGCAGGGGAAGTTGAATTTGATGAAAGTTTTGAAACTAATTGTTTGGTAAACGTGGGATGTCTTGGATTCGGAAAATTAAAAGAACTTACACTTGGAAGGATGGATAATCCAGGGGATATAATAATTCTGGTAGGGGGATCTACTGGTAGAGATGGTATACACGGCGTAACTTTTGCATCACGAGTTATTGGGGAAGAATCAGAATTAGATAGGCCAGCAGTTCAGATTGGTGACCCATTTGTCAAAAAACTTGCAATTGAAGCAACTCTTGAAGCTTTAAGAACAGGCCAAGTAACTGCGGTCAAGGATCTTGGTGGAGGAGGACTTACATGTGCACTTTCTGAGATGTCAAGTAAAGGCAAGTCAGGAGTCGAAATAGATCTCAATGTCATTCATGTTAGAGAAGGTAAGATGACTCCATATGAAATATTATTATCTGAATCTCAAGAGAGGATGTTATTCACTGTCATTCCAGAAGGGCAAAGGAAAGTCCTAGAGATATTTGAGAGATGGGGGCTTTCATATTCTATTATCGGAAAAGTAACTAATACTGGTAACCTAGTTGCCAAATATAATAACAGAATTATTGTAAATATTCCTCCAAAATTATTAACAAATTCTCCGTTGGCAGTAAGAGTAGCAAAAAAACCTAGAACTAGAAGTAAAAAATCTACTTCAAAACCTGCAATTCCTAATAATATCTCGGAATTAATATTTCGTCTATTAAAGACACCAAATATCGCTAGCAAGGATATTGTATACAGACAGTATGACCATGAAGTTGGAGTTAGAACTGTTTTAAAGCCTGGGGATGCAGACGCAGCTGTACTTAGACTTATTGGAAAGAATAAAGCTGTGGCAATAAAGGCGGATTGTAATAGCGCCCATTGTTTTCTTGATCCTTATAATGGACATGCTTCAGCAGTAGCCGAGGCAGCTCGTAATGTGGTGGCCACAGGTGCTGAGCCTATAGCTATTACAGATTGTTGTAACTTTGGAAATCCAGAGAATCCGAATGTTTACTGGCAGTTTAGACAAGCAATAAACGGAATGTCATATATGCTTAAGGGTTTAAAAATTCCATGCGTCGGTGGTAACGTTAGCTTCTATAATGAAGATGAAACAACTGGAAATGCCGTAAAACCTTCAACCATAATAGTAATGTTAGGACTAATAGAAAACTTGAAACTGATAACAAACATAGCACTGAAAAGAACAGGTCAATCAATAATCTTGATAGGCAAAACATATTCAGAATTAGGTGGTTCACAATATTACAGACTTATAGATTTTCCTAAAGGTAAACCTCCTAGTGCTGTTGTTTCTAGGGAGAATGCTTCAATAAAAACTATCATGCAAGCAATTAGGAATGGATATATTACAGCAGCTCACGACTGCTCACGGGGCGGAATCTCAATTACACTTGCAGAAATGGCAATCAAAGGTGACCTTGGTCTGAAAATTGATGCAAAATTGATCCCGCGCAATCCAAATGTTAGGATTGATGATCTTCTATTCTCAGAGTCAAATGCTAGATTCATAGTTACTACACCAAAACCGCATGCAACAAAAGTTTTGAGACTTGCAAGGAAAAAGGGAGCCCCTGCTGCCATAATAGGTAAAGTTTCAAGTGACAATTATGAAATCACTTGGGGAAAAAGCAGAATTGCTCAGAATTCAATTGACCAAATGAAAGAAGCGTGGGAGAGAGCTATTCCAGAAGTCATGGTGGGTCCTTAAAATGCAGATCCAAAGAGGAAAAAAAGATGCTTGTGGTATCTTTGGTATAAGTAATCCACGACAAGACGTAGTTATCAACATATATTATGGATTGATGTCTCTTCAGCATAGAGGACAAGAATCCTCAGGAATATCAATTATCAAGAATGGAAGAATATCTTCAAAAAGAGTCAGGGGGCTCGTATCTCAAAATCTGAAACCAAAACTATGGACACTTTCTGGAAATATGGGAATAGGTCATGTCAGATACTCTACAACTGGAAAATCAACACTAGCTAATGCTCAACCTATGACAGATAACATGTTTGCCTTGGGACACAATGGGAATTTAGCAAATTACATGCATCTAAGAAGAAAGATAGAGAATGAGGGACAAAAACTAAAAGCCAACAGTGATGCTGAAATTATACTAAAACTTCTCAGAAAGAATTATGACGAAAGTGGAGATTATATTTCCTCATTTAGGGAGCTATCATCACAAATTGATGGAGCATATTCACTAATAATCTTAACAAGAAATCGAGAATTAATTGCAGTAAGAGATCCATTAGGTCTAAGGCCACTTTGCCAAGGTAAAAAGGGAAATACAACAGCTTTTGCTTCTGAGAGTGTGGCTTTAGATAACAATAACATAAATTTGATAGGAGACTTAGAGCCAGGAACAATAACTATAGCCACTGAAGATAGTTGCAAAAAATACTGCTACCACCCATGCAAAAGGAAAGCACATTGTATGTTCGAATTTGTCTATTTCAGCCGGGTCGATTCAATTCTTCAAGGAAAAAGCGTTTACGATGTAAGATTCAACCTAGGCATTAACTTAGCCAAGACATATGATACCAAACCTGATGTTGTAGTTCCTGTTCCTGATACCTCAAGAACAGCAGCCGAAGGATACTCTCACCAAACAGGAGTACCTGTAGCTGAAGGCTTGATAAAAAATAGGTACATCCACAGAACTTTCATAATGCCACACCAAAAAGATAGAGATTCTGCGATGAAATTGAAAATCAACCCACTCAAATCCGCAGTTAGTGAAAAAAATGTACTTGTAATCGACGACAGCATTGTCAGAGGTACCACAAGTAAAGTTATCGTTCAAATGCTTAGAAATGCAGGGGCAAAGAAAGTTCACCTTATGAGTACCTGTCCACCCATAATCTCGCCATGCTTCTATGGAATAGATATCGCAAGCTATGGAGAATTAATTGCCGCAAAAATAAATTTAGAAAGTATAAAGAGGAAAATTGGCACAGATAGCTTAGGCTATCAGACCCTAGAAGGTCTAATAAAAGCCATAAACATTCCAGAAGAAGATCTTTGTCTAGGATGTCTAAAAGGTGAATATCCTACACCGTATGCACAAAAAGTTCTAGAAACTATGAAAGAAAAGACTGGAACTAGAAAAACAAGAATATGGGAGACTGAAATTCCAGCTTGAAAAAAAATAATCAAAAACTAAAAAAACTTGTAGCTGTTGTTTTAGGCAGTGAAAGTGACAATCACATAGCTGAAAAGACAATAAAAATTCTCGAAAGATTCAACATACCTTATGAAAAGAAAATTCTTTCTGCACATAGAAACTCAACAGAACTTTCCAAATATATTGATTCATCAAAAGTCCTTATCTTCATAGCCATAGCTGGTTTATCAGCTCAACTTCCAGGATTTATAGCATCAAAAACATCTAGACCAGTGATTGGAGTTCCAGTTAATGTTAAACTAGAAGGTTTAGATGCTCTCCTCGCAACCATGCAAATGCCCAAACAAGTTCCTGTCGCAACAGTAGGAATAGATAACGGAGAAAACGCTGCTTTTCTAGCTATTAGAATTCTATCTTTATTATATCCTGAATTGATTTCCAATTCGGAGCGATAGTATTGAATTGGAACTATGAGAAAGCTGGTGTAGATAGAGAAAAGATCAAAGTTAGTCATACTACAATTGCAAAATTAATAGAGGATACTTACAGTTTTAGAAAGGGCAAGCTTTGTGATGTGATAAAAGGCTTCGGACACTATGCTTCACTTATAGATATTGGTAAAGGAAAAGCACTTGCACTACATTGCGATGGATGTGGAACTAAAGTACTAATCGCTCAATTGATGAACAAATTTGATACAATAGGAATAGACTGCGTTGCTATGTGTGTAAACGATCTTATCTGTATTGGAGCAGAACCAACAACATTAATCGATTACTTAGCTTTGGAAAAGCCAGATGAGATAATGTTGCATGAGATAATGAAGGGTTTAGTGAATGCAGCGAAAGAGATAAATCTGAACATAGTTGGGGGCGAGACAGCTATTATGCCTGACGTAATCAAAGGTGCTATACTAGGACGAGGATTCGACCTAGCCGGTTTTTGTTTAGGTGTAATTAATACTGATTCAGTTATTATGGGAGATAAATTATCACCTGGAGATGTAATTTTAGGAATTGAGAGTAGTGGAATACATAGCAATGGACTCTCTCTTGCAAGAAAGGTCTTAATCGAGAATGCAAAATATTCTTTGAAAGAAGAAATACCTGAAATTGGTCGACCTCTAGGAGAAGAACTCCTAGAACCAACGAAAATCTATGTTCAAGCGGTAATGACTGCAATACAAAATACAGAGATACATGGGATAGCTCATATAACTGGAGGAGCTTTCTCAAAACTCAAACGTTTTGAACCACATGCAAATGTAGGATTTCATTTACAGAATATGCCTGAACCTCAGCCAATATTCAAGCTAATACGCGATACCGGAAAAATTGCTGATGATGAGATGTACAAAACATTCAATATGGGAATTGGATTATGTATGATCTCTGACAAGACGAATACAGACCAAATAATTTCATCATGTGATAAATTAGGATTAAGAACTCACATTATTGGTAATGTCATAAATGAAACAGGTGTTAGATTGACAACAAAAGACAGGATCATTCCCCTATAATAATTTCATTAGTATTAAATACCAAAATCATAATTTTCAAAAAAAGGTAATCTTATATCAGAATTTCATTGCCATTCTTGTGGCTCCGAGGTAAATTTCTTGACTTATGACGTGACGATCATTGGTTGCGGACCTGCAGGAATATTTTCTGCGTTAGAGCTAGTCAATAATACTAATTTGAATATCTTAATGATTGATATGGGTCTTCAACTGGAGAAAAGAAAATGCTCTGCTGATCGTGGTTTTGGATGTTTGAGATGTGATCCATGTGACCTTTTAACAGGTTGGGGAGGATCTGGAGCCTTTAGTGATGGAAAGCTTACACTCTCATCTAAGGTAGGGGGATGGCTTGACGAGTACATCAATCTAGTTGAATTGAACACATTAATAGACTATGTAGACTCAATTTATGTAAAATTTGGTGCTCCCAAGAAACTCTATGGAACAGATAATAATAAGATCGAAGAGATAGAAAGAAAAGCAGCACTAGTTGGGCTGAAACTTATTCCTTCACGTATCCGACATTTGGGTACGGAGAATTGTGGCAGAGTTCTAAATAAAGCTAAACAATTTCTTCAAAAGAAAGTTAAGATCAGAACATCAACTGAAGTAAAAGGCCTATTAGTAAAAGATAGAAAGATAGAGGGTGTTGAGTCCAAAGACGGAGAAAAAATCAAAAGCAAATATGTTATTGCGGCGCCAGGTAGAATCGGAGCGGAATGGTTAACTTCTGAAGCCCAAATGTTGGGTCTTAAAACACTGAACAACCCAGTTGACTTAGGGGTTCGAGTGGAAGTTTCTGCACCTATTCTTGAAGAATTGACTAATGTTCTATACGAACCCAAATTCATCTATCATTCAAGATCATTTGATGACATGGTCAGAACATTTTGTATGAATCCAGATGGAGAGGTCATAACTGAATCTTATAATGAAATCGTTACTGTTAATGGACAAAGTTTTGCAGAGAAAAAAACAAAAAACACAAACTTCGCTGTACTAGTAAGCACAAAATTCACTGAACCATTCAGAGAGCCTATTGCTTATGGAAAATACATAGCGAGACTCGCTAATCTATTAGGAGGCGGAATTATCGTTCAACGTCTAGGAGATCTTGAGGCCGGAAGAAGATCAACAGAAGAAAGAATGGCTAGAAACCTTGTGGTTCCAACATTGAAATATGCAACACCAGGAGATCTAAGCTTCATTTTACCATATCGTTACCTAGAGGACATAAAGGAAATGTTGCAAGCTATGGACAGAGTTTCACCAGGACTATATTCGAAACATACTTTACTTTACGGAGTGGAAGTGAAATTTTATTCATCAAGACTTGAATTAAATAACAAATTAGAAACTAAGGTCAACAATTTATTTGCAATTGGAGATGGTGCAGGAATAACACGAGGATTAATACAAGCATCCGCTTCGGGTGTAATAGCAGCAAGAGAAATTCAGCAAAGAGAAAAGTAAAACTTCATAAAACCAATTTTTCAAGCTTAAACATTATCTAGAAACCAAAATTTTTTCTGGCACGAACCATAAAAGTTCAGTATTAACATTGAATTATGACAATAGTGGGGCGGGCGGGACACTCATGTATCAAGATAACATTTTGAACCCGCGATCTCCGGCTTTCTCGCAACTACGACCCGAGACCGGGATCTTGGACCAAACTAGACCACCGCCCCTGCGCAAAAGTAAACACCCCAATCTTAAAGGCATTTTCACCCGATTCGAATAACAAATCTAATTAAGTTATGATAGGGCAAAAAAAGATAATTGTTAGGGCCCGAAGGCCCAAATGGGAGAAAAGGAAAAGAGAAGACTAGTGAAACGATATTTGATTGACGGAAATTTTATCAAGTAAACAAGGCAAGGCGATGGTGTGAGTCTTCTATTCCTGTGATATACTCATTATTTCATCGTATAAGTGTTTCTGTGCTACAGAATAACAAAATATATAGATTTCTTTGTTTAATTATCAAGTCAACCGTATGCAATAATAATGTCAAGAACGTCAACTCAAAGAAAGTGTAGTATACTTGAACTAATTGTTTAATCTTTTAAACAAATTCTTATTTTGTAATCTAATAAGAGGCATAGAAATTGTCAATGTCTTTCGAGAAGTCTGGAGTTGACATCCTAAACTCTGCTTCATCATCTGTAAGACTGAGAATACTTAAACTTCTGAAGTCAAGAGGACCACTTCCTTACACTGAAGTTATGGCAGCACTTGGACTGGATCCAATAAGGGATGCAGGTAAATTTGTTTATCACCTCAAAAGCGTTACAGGAACTCGACTTGTAACTCTAGATAAAAAAACCAAGAAATATGCGATAACAGAACTTGGTGAGATGTTAGTCAATTTCGAAAGAGATCTAGAGGAATATATTGCGGCAAAAAAAGGCAAGCTGTATGTTAGAACATCAAGGCTTTCATTGGAAGAATTCGAAAGAGAAAAAATTGCTAGTTCACTCATTAATGAAGCTGGAGTTCCTTATGAGCTGGCTCAAGAAATAGCTGCTGAAGCAGAAGAAAGACTGCTAAGGCTTCGAACAAGTTATTTGACTGCACCTTTAATTAGAGAATTTATCAATGCTATATTGATAGAGAAGAGACTCGAGGATTATAGACATAAGCTTACCAGATTAGGAATGCCTGTATATGATGTTTCTGAACTCCTAAAATATTCAAGTGAAAAGATGCTTGGTCCTCAATCTGTAGTAGACACTGCAGGTAACTCGGTAATTGAAGAGTACGCACTTCTAAATTTTCTTCCAAGAAATATCGCCGATTCACATTTATCAGGGGATTTACATGTTGACAATCTTGGAGAATGGATCCTCAAACCCACTGAGATAGCACATGACCTACGATTTTTCTTTAAGAATGGGTTTCCAACCAAAAAACCACCCAAATCATTTCAAGGTGCTCTATCAACGGCCCATTTTGTATACCAACTAGCAAAAAAAGAAGTAGCTGGTGAACAATGTTTCGATCTTTTCAACATTTTCTTGGCACCTTATGCAGCAAAAATAACAAAAGCTCAACTTAGAGAATTATTATACCAATTCTTCACGAATATACGCGAAGATGTTTATTCAAATGATCAAACCAATGGGCTTTCACTTGGTTTTGAATTTGCTATACCTGATTATCTTCTTGATATTGATGCTGTTGGGCCAGAAGGGTCAGATCCAGGTAAATATTCAGATCATGCTGAAGAAGCGAGTGAAATTTTCGAAGCATCTATTGATGCTGCAATAGAGGCATCAAATGAGAAACCGCTCTTCAATCCAAGATTAATATTCAAGATACGTCGGCCATCACCAACAGATAGAAAAACTGAAAATTTAATGTTAAAAATTCATCAACTTGCAACAAAAAATTTCTTGCCATATTTTGCCAATTTGGAAAAGGAAGATAAGACTACCTATACAGCTACTGGATTAAGAATAGATAATTCTTGGACTGGAAATTGGGAAGATGATTGCTTGAGAACAGGCAATGCAGTTAGTATCTTTTTGAACCTTCCTAGAATAGCATATGATTCTCATAATAAAATTGATAGATTCCAGAAAATACTTGATACACAATTAAATTTGGCCGCAGAAGCATTACAAAGAAAAAGTGAAGTACTAAAAGAAAGACTTCAACAGAATCTTCTTCCATTGTTATCGGGTGGGCGTGACAGCTCCTATTTTATCGAGAATAATGCAACCTATGGAATAAGTTTCTTAGGTTTGAGTGAAGCCGTAAGAACATTCATAGGCGCCTCACTCAATGAGAATGAGAAAGCTACTGATTTCGCTACTAAGATCCTTAAAAGGATAATTGACTTTACAGAATTGACATCAAAGAAGTCAGGTATTAGACTCGTCGTCGCTCAAAGACCTCAGGATAACGCATCATTCAGACTTGCTAAACTTGATATGATGAAATATGGACCAGGACAAGTTTCCTCTGAAGGAATTAGAGACTATCCATATTACACAGATTTATTTACTGTTCCTCTTTCAGCAAAAATTAATCTACAACAAAGAATCGAATTAGAGAGCAAGTTCCAGACATTTTGTCCTGGAGGCCATTTGAGTCCTATATGTTTAGCCCCAACTGAACAAGATCCGAAACAATTAATGAACCTAACAAACCAATTATGTAATAATAATCTTAGATTCTTCACATACACAAGTAACTTATCATACTGTAGCAAATGTAACAAAACATATGGTGGTGTCGCCTCAACCTGTCCAGGGTGTGGTTCCACGAATCCTACAGTATATGGAAGATCATCAGCAACATATATTCCAATGGAACTATGGCCTGAAGCAAAAAGAAGAGATGTTGAAAGTCGTACTATATATTCAATATCGTAAGCTTGCTATAATCATCTCACTATGGAACCGTACCTAAAACGAGAGTAAGTAGACCCATTCTTACTAAAAGACCATACCAGACTTGTTTGAAATATCTTGCATGTATAGTACTATCTACATTAGCATCTATTTCGTCGATTCTAGGTAGAGGATGCATAACTATTGCATCTTTCCTAGCTTCTTCTAATTCTGTTTTAGATAATCTATAGGAACCTTTTACACTCTCATACTCCACTGGGTCAGCAAATCGCTCTTTTTGAATTCTTGTCATATATATCACATCAACTTTTTTAATTATTTCCTTTAGCTGTCGTCCTTCCTCGATATCCATCATACGACCAATATCATCAAGGACCTCATTTCTCATTTTTAATATATCAGGAGAAACCAAGTATAGTTTCACTCCACTGTAGAGTGACAGAGCATAAGTAAGAGAATGAACAGTTCTACCGTATCGTAGGTCACCGATCATGGCTACTTTTAACCCATCAATAGAACCGAATTCTCTTTTCATTGTATAAATATCAAGGATTGCTTGTGTAGGATGTTCCTCAGAACCAGAACCTGCATTTATAACAGGAATATTAGCAAATTCACTTGCCAAACGAGAGGCACCTTCCATTGGATGTCGGATAACTAAAACATCAGAATAGTTTTCGACGACGCGGACAGTATCCGAAAGATTCTCACCTTTTTGTATTGATGCCGCTCCAGGTTCAGAGAATCCGATGTTCATTCCTCCCAACCGGTACATTGCAGTTTCAAAGCTTAATTTAGTCCTGGTACTAGGTTCAAAAAAAAGTGTTGCCATAATCTTTGCTTTAAGTATATCAGAGCCTCCTTTTGCAAAGTTTTCCATTTTATCGGCAGTTGAAAGCATAAAATCAAGTTCAGCTCTTGTGAAATCTCTAATGGAAATAATGTTTCTTCCTTGAAGATTCATTCTCAAAACCTCTTATTCGAAAATATTATGTATAAATTCGTAGGCACGTACAACCTATCCCCAACATCTATAATAATACTGTAGAGATAATTCTGTCTGCAAATATATTAAACAAGATCTTTGTATAATAAATTACATGAAATAACTCGGTGTGATTAACGTCAAATATCTGTTTGAGAAATTTGGATTGATGAATTATGCCTCAGGCTGATAAATATGAACTCTACGTTAAGAAAATCAAGAATGGGACTGTGATCGATCATATATCCGCTGGTTATGCTCTAGATGTACTGAAAATATTGAACATTACAGGTAAGGAGAGCAATACTGTTGGGGTTGTGATGAATGTTCCAAGTAAGAATATTGAGAGAAAGGACATGGTCAAAATAGAGGGCCGAGAGCTAAAACCCGAAGAAGTAGATAAGATAGCTCTAATCTCTCCTAACGCAACAATAAACATAATTCGTGAATATGGTGTTATAGATAAAAAGAAAGTTAATTTACCTAAAGATATCAAGGGAATAATTGAATGCGGCAATCCGTCCTGTATTTCAAATTCTAAAGAGCCAGTATGGTCAATCTTTCATGTTCAGGTTGTGGAACCTATCCAATTGCGATGTCATTATTGTAATAGAACAATGGAAAGAAAAGATATACTCAAACAATTCTAGATAAAAAGAAAATTATTAAGGATACTAATTTAAACTCGTTGAATATTTCCAACATCAAAGATTATCTTGGTAGAGAAATATGGCCACTATTGGGGTCCTTGCTGATAGAGAAACTGCTACATACTTCAAAATAACAGGCATAAAGAATAGTCACTCAGTTAGTAGCAAAGAGGAAGCCGAAAAGAAATTAGATCAACTATTGCATAACCAAGAAATTTCACTTATATTTATTACAGAAGAAGTAAATGAATGGCTCAGACCAATAATCATCAGAATAAAAAGAAACAGGGAATACCCGCTCATAACATCCATATCAGGAAAAAGAGGAAAAAAGCCTTCTACAGATCAACTAGCTGATTTAGTAAAGAAAACAGTCGGAATAGAAATAAAAATCGAGAAGGAAGATTCTAAATAAAATTATTTATCATCAATTTCTCAAAAATATATTTATGAATCATTAATGATGACTTTTTTTATTATAACAGCCAAATGTAGATGATATGATTGGAATTAAGAGTAGCTTGGGGCATTACTGGTTCAGGAGATTTGATGCCTGAAATAATTCACAAAATGAAAGAGATTATCAATGAAAATGAAAAAATTAAACTCTACATTTTTTTATCAAAAGCAGCTCAACAAGTTATAAAATGGTATGATCTGAGAAAAGAATTAGAAGCCATATCTAAAAAAATATTTTTTGAAGTAGACTCTAATAGAACAGAACCTTTCTACTATCTACCTGGTGCATTACAGATACATAAATTTAGACTATTTCTAATATGTCCTGCGACAGCAAACACAGTCGCAAAAATTGTCCACGGAATAGCTGACACACTAATAACAAATGCGGCGTCTCAAGCAACAAAAACTAACATGCCTGTATATATTTTTCCAGTAGATAATAAAGAGGGAATTCAAACTACGATTCTTCCAAACGGGTCCGAATTAAAACTGACCATGAGAAAGATAGATATAGAGAATTATATTAAACTCTCAAAAATGGAGAATTTCCATGTCTTTACAGAAGTCTCAAAATTAAAAGAAGTAATGAATATGAAATAATTTACTCACTAGTTTTTTTAAATAAATGATTTACCCAATTAATTAGAAAATTATTAAAATAGTTAGAAAATGTTTGAGGTTTTATGTATGTCTTCAAATGAGGATATAGGTATTCCTGGATCAAGATATGCTTATGTTAGTGGTGTTGGTGTAGGGAAGATTACTAGAGATTCTTGGCTAAAAACAGCATTTCCAGAGTGGGGTACTTGATTAAATAAAAGAATAGAAAATACTAAAGTTGGATCTAAAAGTTTCATTATATGGTGGCTTGGTGCATGTGGATTCTTCATTAAAACTCAAAAGTCAAATTTGCTTATAGATCATTATAGTGGGCCATCACTTTACACGTCACTAGAAGATGGTTGTGGTGTTTGTAGGCAATCAAGTGCAAAAAGAATAGATTGGTTGAGAACATTTCCACATGTAATTGATCCATGGGCTATCAAGAAATGTGATGCTGTTCTTATTACTCATTTCCATCCTGATCATTGTGACCCCTATACCATAGTTCCATTGTCTGAGACTACAAATGCAAAATTCATTGGGCCGAAAATAGTCTGCTCTAAACTCAAAGAGTATGACGTACCAGAAGACAGAATAATACAATTGAAATGGGGAGAAAGTAAGAGATTTGGAGATACTACTATAGTAGCTACCGAAACAGCTGATAGAACTTTATTATTTAGTGGAAAGAAACCACCAAAAAAAAATGGAAGACGGAGCAGTATGTTTCTTAATAAAAACACCTGCAGGTAATATTTTTCATAATGGTGACTCTCACTACGCAAATCTTTTCTATAAAATCGGATTAGAAAACACAATTGATGTAGCTCTTATACAATTTGGAGGAAATCCAGTTGGTGTTACAGACAAAATGACTTCATATGATGCATATAGGGTTGCAGAAGCTTTGAGAACTAAAATTTTAATTCCGATGCATTATGATTGGGCCAATATGCAGGGCGACCCCTATGAATTGGAGTGGATTGTTAAACATAATGCAACATGGATGAAAACAGTTATCATGCAATGTGGAACAAAGTTCGAATATCCAAAAGATAACAATGTTGGAAGAGTAAAATATCCAAATTATGTTGATAGATGGCGTCCAAAACTATTTTGGGAATATGGAGAAGAGAAAAAGATCTTTTAGATTAATTTAATTTTTATTTGGAATATAACCTATTAAGTTGCCTCTTCGTTGGTAAACCAGTTCTTGCTCCATATTTACCTATACAACATGATGCAACAAAATTTCCGAGTTTACCACATTCAAATATATCTCTTTCATGGAGAAGACCATAAATAAATCCAGAACAAAATGCGTCACCTGCTCCTGTTGAATCTTTAGCTTTCTTTTTTAACGGTGGAATTAGATAATCTTCTTTTCCATTAGTCACATAACATCCTTTATGCCCTAACTTCACTGCAATTATACTTATACCAATTTTGATAAGTTCTTTAGCGCCAATTTCATAATTTTGATTTGTTAGGATTCTAATTTCATTTTCATTTGGGAAGAAAACACAAGTTCTTTTCAAGATTGGTTTTATTTTATTAATTCCTTTTCTGGCATAAAGCTCTCCTGGATCCATTAGTATCTCTGTTTCAAAATTTTTCACTATGGATTTCTGAGCTCTAAATGGGATATTACCAACAAACGAAGTAAGATGAACAAATTTTGATGATTCTACATAATCTTGATTGATCTCTTTGTAGGTGAGGTTATCATTAACTCCTGGATCAATATATAGTGATCTTTCTCCAAAATCATCAACAAATCCTATACAAACACCACTTCTTCCCTTCTTTGTAATGTCAATTCCTTTTACATTTACTTTCTCTTTTCTCAAATCATTTAGAATATATTTACCCTCAAAATCATTAGCAATTTTACCTATATAGCCAGTATTGGCCCCAAGTCTAGCTAATCCTACTATCGTATTCGCTGCTGACCCGCCAGGAGATATAGTTAATCCTTTTACGAATGTTTCCTCACCAGCTGCCGCTATTTTATTCACTCTATATAATTTGTCTAAATTGAGTGCTCCAAATCCTAAGACGTCTAACGTCAAGTAAATAGCCTTTGTAATTCTATTTTGTATTTTCCAAGTTTTCCTTGATAGTTTCCAGCTGAAATTCTAATTACTTCTGGCATATCCCAAATACTTTGAATTCCTACTTTCATTGCTTTGGAAACAGCAGATAATGTGATGCCATTTATCACAATTTCTGGAATATATTCTACAGTTTCTGGTACTTTTGTTCTATCTCCAATTCTATCTTTTAATGATGGACAATATACTTCATTGGTTGTCGGACCAATCAAAGGAAATTTTGTCTCAGGTTTTGATCCTGCAGAACATATATTGAATGGTGTAACTATACCAGGGACCTCATGTATAGCATCTAAAGCTCTATTGCCTGCTTTGAAAACTGCTTCCTTTGTACTGCACATGTACCAAAAATTTCCTCCCATAACACCTCGTGTATAACCAAGATATCTCTCTATTCGAAAATCAGGAACCATTATGGGCACATTAATAATTTTTCTGCCACTCATATCTTCCTCCCATTCAAAACCGTCACCACAATGACCAATTCGTTCCATAGTATCAATGTGTCCTATCGGATTATCAAGAGCATTGAATATTGATGTAAAAGGTTTTACGAGAATATCCTGCCTTATTCTATAAGAGAGTTCAATCTCAAACTTTTTTACAGAATCTTCGATTGGTTTTGATGGGTTCAAACCTCCCCAGAATTGAATAATAACACCATTTCGACCATCTGGAGTTTCTTTTTCTGGTAGATATCTCTCTATACCACCTTCAACTCTTCCAATTACAATAGATGGTGTACTTGTACATTCTTCAGCTGCAGCTTTGAGTGTCTCAAGATCTTCAGCAGTTAATATAATTCTAATAAAAATACCTTCAAAGGCCTCAGCATATGTTTCATCTAACTTCTCAATTCCCATTTTATGTCCTCACTTTATTCTATCCTAAACTTCCTAAAGCTTCTCCTCTTACCTCTTTTCTAAAACGACAGCTTTCTTTTATTAATCTCTCTCGGTTACTATCAGATAATATATCAACAATGGGTAATACATTGCCATAAACTTGTTTAGCTCGTAACTTAAATTGGTCCCCAACTATTTCGTCTATCTTCTCAAAGTTCCAATCTATTACAAGTTCATTAACAAGTTCTTTGCCACCTTTCTTAAACGCTATAGTTAAAATACTAGTTACTAGGGTATTGGATGAAAGAACTGCAATCTCAGCTTCCTTTATGGCGTATTCATTACCATTAAATGATATTGCGAGACCTTTATTTTCTCTTACATATCGTAGAGGAGCTAAATCTGTTATACTATCACCAAAATAAACAACTTGACTAGTATCAACAGAATTCCTTTGAATAATATCCTTAACGGCATCAACTTTTTCTGTTCCACCAACAGGTCTTATCCGTTTGATTATTTCTCCCGATACCATATCCGACATCTTTGTCCAAAATATTTCATCTAAATAATTCACAGTCTTTTGGTCGTTTTCTGTAAGGTCTGCAATGGATTTTGCTCCAATAGGGATTTTTGGCTTTGGAAGCTTAACTAATTCATCAATCCATTTAGTTATTGTATCAATTTCATTCCTAGTAAAATCATAACTATCAATATCCAATTCTGTGCAGTAAGTATTTCTAAATGGAAAATCGATGACTTCACATAGTGACTGAATATAATGTTCATAACTTGTACTAACAATATATGAAGGCATTAAACTCCTGATGAAAGATAAAGTCTCTTCAGATCCAGAAACTAATTGAATTTCATTGATAGAAAATTTTCTTATTATTTCGTTAGTTGCCCCACATGCTCTAAGGAAAGGTACTATAAGTCTTAGTGTGTCCCCAGCTCTATAGTTAGGCCTTTTTACAATCTCAGCTTGTATATCATCATAAATACTGATAATTTCAAATAATTTGTTGCCTTCTGGTACAAGTTTCCCTGTAAGTTCATATGCATTATCATTTTTGGAGATAGGACCTTCACAATCAGTTATGAAAATTCTTTTCACTTCTTCCTCAACTGTATCATGTGATCAACACATTTATTGATATGCTCTCTTGAGGCTATGTCTTTTCTAAACCATAAAGCACCTCCATGAATATTTTCTATACCTAAAAGGGAATAATTTCTAGCATCTTCAATGGTATCACCAATTCCAACAGAGCAAATAGTTCTAGATTTGAGTGAGTAATAGTTCCCATCTTCCCTGAGTTCAATAGAACCAGGATACAAACGTATTTTTTCTGCATCAATCCTTGAAATTTTTGAAAAATCGCTAAAATGAACAGGTGAATCTATTTCATTCATTATGACTTTTTTAGAAAATAATTCAACATATCCTGCATATGATGGAGGGACTTTATAGATTACTACACTAGACATTTTTTTCAGTTTAACTGAATGTAACTCTCCATCTAAAATTTTCAAAAATACGTCAACTAAATCTTCATCAATGATTGGTAGAATACTTTGGATCTCAGGATCTCCTGGTCTACTATTTATCTCAAGAATCTTAGGGCCTTCCGATGAATGTATGAAAGCGACATAAAATGGGATTCCCAGAAGGTTAGTATTACTTTTTCCTCCTGATATTTCGTGAAATATTTCATTAACAATTTCAATTTCTTTGTCTCTATCTGAAGGAAGCATAAAAGGAAGTAAATCGTCTTGGCCTTTGTAAGATCCCATTCCTCCTGTATTTGGCCCCTTATTTCCATCAAAGGCTCTCTTATGGTCTCTGGTATCTGGAAGAATTGCCAAGTGTTTTCCATCACAAAAAGCTTGAAAACTAGATTCTTCACCAATAATTTTTTGTTCAACAATTACTTTTTCATCACCACCACGGCCATAAATTGAATTAAAATGTGCATAAGCTTCCTCCAAAGTCCCAAAATGTTCTTCTCCTACACCTACTCCTTTTCCAAATCCAGGTCTATCAGGTTTTATAACTACATTTTTCACACCACCAAGCTCAAGCACCCAATCTTTAAATTCATTTTTTGGCTGTTGACCCATTTGATTAGGGTCAAAAATTTTAAAGAGAGGATTTGCTTGTGGACAAGATTTCTGGAGCAAAATTCTCTGTGATACTTTACTACTTTCAATCGCATATTTTTTGGTTGGACATATAATAGGGATTTTTGTTTCTTTCTCTATAATGTCTCTTATTCCATTAATGATTGGTGTTTCTGAGCCAACAATACCAAATCTTATTTTGTCTTTATGTTTTGCAGCGAAGTTACATATCTTCTGAATAGAAAGATCTGGAATAACTATATGTTCCCCATTCTTTTCTGTTATTTTAAGGTTGAAAGGGTTATGTTGTTTATCAGCTATATAGAACTCTATATCATAAATTTCACTTTTAGATAGGGTATCTATTATTGCGACATCTCTTGAGCCATAACTTACTACAAGAATTCCAATTCTTTCCATTTCTTGGGGCCTTTTTTTTATGTTCTTATCATTTTTCTTGATTTCTCAGAAGCTTTGATTACTGCCTTTATCAAGGCTTGTTTAACCTTATGTTTTTCAATTTCTAATAACCCCTGTTCTGTTGTGCCGCCTGGTGTTACAACCATATCTATTAATTCAGAGGGTTTTTTTCCTGTCTCTAAAATCATTTTGGCAGCACCTAAAGTGGTCTGAGCAGACAATTGTAAAGCTAATTCTCCATCCAAACCATCTTTAATGGCACCATTGCTCATAGCTTCAATTATAGAGTAAACATAGGCAGGACCACTACCACTTAGTCCTGTAACAGTATCCATATCTTTCTCTTCTAATATAGCAACCTTTCCTATAGTGTTAAAAATTTTCTCCGTCAATTTTATTTGTTCATCTGTACTGTTTGCTCCTTTTGCAAGTGCAATCATTCCCTCATTGACTAATACAGCTATGTTGGGCATAGCACGAATAATCGGAACATCATCACCGATATATCGAGATAAGAATTGAGTAGAAACACCAGCAGCTAATGTAATAACGAGTTTTTTTACTGTTAACAGCTTCTTAATATTTTTAGCTAGATTCTCTATATCCTTAGGTTTTACAGCTATAATTATGATGTCGGATCTATCAATAAAACTGGTAATATTAGTACTGCATTCTACCCCATATTTCATATGTAAGTAATTACAACGGTCTTTGATCATATCTACTGCGAAAAGAGACTTTGGTGAAATCATTTTATTTGATATTAGACCGTGTATCAAAGCACCCCCCATCTTTCCTGCTCCGATTACACATATCTTTACGTCTTCTATCATTACTTTCACATCACAGTTGGTAATCTAATTATTTACAGAATTAGGACTAATGTGTATCTACTAAACAGAATGAGCATTACTAATGCTACAGCTAAATTATTCTACTTTTGTTAGAACACTGACAACTATCTTTATTTATGAAATCAAATAAACGTTATTCTGATTTTTCTATATTCAAATTGTTTAGCGTGCACGTTGCATGCATTTGGGGCAGATATTCTCATCTTCTCTTAATGAGTTTCCACAATATAGACAGGTCTTGTTTCCAGGTAGCATCCCTTGGTACATTGTATTTGTCTGATAGGTTGCATAGTTTTGATATGGTGAATAAGGTTGTTGATATGGTGAATAAGGTTGTTGATATGGTGAATAAGGTTGTTGATATGGTGAATAAGGTTGTTGATATGTAGGAGCTGGTGGACCATGATAATGAATTGTGGGTGGATGATGTTGATGCTGGTAATAGGGTTGGTATCCATATTGAGAAGGATATTGATTATTTGAGTAGGCTTGATTCTGGTAATATTGTTGTTGATAGCCTTGATGTGCATAGGGTATGGAAGATCTGTCACACTGTGGGCATATCCATTTGTTTAATTCTGGTGTCCAAATCTTATTTCCACCACATTTCCAACATCTTTTAGGTTTTTGATATTGAGGATACAAATTGACTATTCACACTTGAACAGTTGTATTATTAACCCTTTAAAGCTTAGCAATCAAATTTGAGTTGATATTTACTCTCTTTTAGTATTAAATTCACTTATTTTATAAAGTGAATACAAGTTTTTCATATATAACATCATGAAGTTGTATTTTCAAGCATACTCTTGAGGCTCGATGTTAATCCTAATACAAAAGAGTACGAATCCTCGGACTCTTGACCAGATACTCTATCATGAAATTGCATTATGCCAGTATCCAAATTTATTGGTCTGATAGAGATATCTCCATTTTCTATCTGTTCTTGGAGATATATTCTAACTTGATTTTCATTCAGGAGAGGCAGCTTCTTTTCTGATCTAATACTATTTGATCTTTCAGTGATTAATTTAGTCCATCCATCAATATTGGAAAGATCAAATTGATTCTTTTCTGACGGAAAAATTATGTTAAGTAGACCAAATATCCAACAACTAAGTAATTCTGTATGTGATGGTCTGTTAATTGCTTGAATGGCATTTGTAAGTTCATTTTGATTCTCTAGTGTTTTCTTCCATGCCTCATCGATTGATGCGCGGCCCCCATCAAATGCAACTGTAAATTTGAGTTTGAATCTAAGTGCTTTCTTGAGATAGTCAAAAGCCTCCTTCTTGTTTCCCTTTGATAAAAGAGCAATAAACCCAGAGTAAGCTAGGTTTAGAGTTTCAGCGACATTTGATGTTACAGTATCTCCAACAGTACCCATAAAATCTGTTATTGACTCTTCTTTTTCTTTTGTCAGATTAGATGAAGCGAGTTCTATTTCACAAGTGTAAGGTAGTTCTCCCAGAATTATTTGGTTATATTTTATCTGTCCTTTTCTAGCTTTCACAATTTTTCTAGTTTTTGACATTGAGAGTCTGATTTTGTCATTGAGATGTAATTGATAATCCACACCGTGTTTTGTTTTTGAGTAAATGTGTTGGGGGATCTTCTTTCTTCCTTCCTCAACTTGGTAATTTACACATTTCTGGGATTCAAGTCTCTTTAATGTATTAGATAGAGTGGTATAGCTCACTCCATGTCCCTTTGCTTTCAGTTTTCGCCAGAGTTCATTAAATCCGACTCCATTTTCTATTGATAGACAATTCAGAACTTGTAGGTCTTGTTCTTCGATATTTGCTATTGGACCTGGGCGTGTCATTGTTTCTCTCCAAAGTAGTACTACCTCAATAAGTAGTATATATAGAATGACTAGAGAGAATAGTACTATCAGAAACTTCATAAAATGAAAATTAAATAATATGCTAAAACTTGGCTAATCCAAAAGTCATATAAAATCTCAGATGAACTCATTCGAAGATATTGGTAATACCATTTACATATTATAATTTGGACTTATCTATAAAATAAATAAGGATAAACAAACTATGAACTTATTGAGATCAAAATATCTTAGTTTTCTTTTCTTTGTTAACTTAATTTTAATGATTATGCTCATAAGTACATCATATGCTCAGCCATCTACTCCTCCTCTTCCAGATGAGGAATGGAATCCACCGTTAGAAGGACTTACAGGTGGACAAAGCCATTATGAAATGGCTGGATGGAGTACTGCTCATGAATTAACTGTATGGACAGCAGATGTTAATGGAAATCCAAAAAATCAATTCAATCTTGACGAAAAAGTATACCTATACGTTGATACACCAATAGGATGGATCGACAATTTCATGTGGATGTATGAATATCATCAAACGAATATGTCATCTGGAAGCTGGCGGTTCTGGAAAGTCGAGATAGGCTTCGGAAGATTCATGTTCGGGCCGTTTTCTCCAAATGAGTATCAGCCGAGTGGGAACTATACTTGGAAAATCTGGCTCCTTGAGCCTGAGAGTGAAGAATATCAAAGTAAAGTTATTAATTTCACTTATACAACAGTGATACCAGAATTCCCAAAGTTCTCTATGGGAATCATTTTATTTCTTTTATCATCATTTCTTATATTGCTGAAAAAAATGAGAAAAGAAATTTTATACTGAAATATCTAATATTAGTTCTATTTTCTAATCGCTAGTACATTAAACTTGTAATGCAAAGCTAAAACTATCAACAAGAAAAATAATATTATAATAATTGTAAAAATAATAGAGTCAACACCTAATATCATAGGTAAAAGTAAACCAGAAGGATAAACAGTAATACTATTTTCAAAAAGATGTAATGTTTCTAATAGAAATGCTCCTGCAAAACCTGACATGAGTCCGATAAACCCTATTACTGAACTTAATTGCCCCTCGCCTATTCTAAATAATAATCCAGCTACACATCCACCAGCAAGGATCATTCCAAAACCAAAGATCAAACCACCTATAATGTGACGCTCAAGAATTAATGGTGCTTTGAAGAATGCAGGGTTTACTCCAACATTTTGTAAAAGATTGAAACTTTCAATTAATCCAGAAAAAAATGCTATGTTAAATAATATTGTTGAAAAAAGAATAGCAACAATTAAGCCTACCATTCTTCGGTGATTATTAAACAAAAAAGATTCCGTAAGAATTAGAGTCATGCAGAATTGACTTTTCTGGAAAATAAATCCAAGAACCGCACCTATGAAGAAAGCAATGATAAGAACAATTATCAAATCCATAATTATCAACTAAGTCAAGCTAAAAACTTCATCATTACTTTCAAACAAAAATAGGCGCCAATTATGATGAAAATAGTTACAATTATACTAGCTGGGACGAAAAGAGGTGTTCCACCTAGACTATGTATTATATTGCATCCATTGGCCATTGAGACTCCTAGCCCCATGAGAAAACCACCTAACAGAGATCTAAAAATATCCGTACTTCTCGGCTTTCTGATTTTAAAATGTCCACTTGTGAGGGCAGAAACAAAAGAACCTATAACAGTTCCAAAGCCCCACATGCCAGAAATTAGGATAATCTTCCAAAGTTCACCTGACATATAGTGCTGAAAAACTAAAGGAATAGACAAAAAACTTGCCAAAAGAAATTTGAAAGGTAGTAAGAAAGCGGCCACAGCAGCGGCGGATGGTGCGTATGGAGCAATCAAAACTAAACTAATAAAATTTACAAAAGCTATTGAAAATGCTGTTATTAATGGATACCTCAACCAGTTACCATTCAAATTGTATTCACTTACTATGAATTATTTTTTTTATGTAATATTACAGTCTGACCCACATATATTAAATCAATGAAAATTTTTTCTAGAATTAATCATTATTTAATTTGTTTTGATTTTTTTCTTTTATAAATTCTATAATCTTAGGTCTTCCATCAGACATCTTAATTCGAGTATCCACATAAAAGAAACCATGTCTATTTCTAATTGGATCTACAACCAATGCAATTACATATGAAAACTGTTGTAGAGTCAGCTGAGTTCTAATATCTACATCAGAGAGAAATACTCCTAAATCAAGATGTGAATGATACCACCCAACAATATTTCGATTTTTACCTTCCCTCATCATTTTATCAATTATTTCTGCTAAGTCACTAGGATCTAATGCCACCTCAGTATAATCTGCATGCGCCGCTCGTCCTGGGATAGCTTCTTCTATTATCACAGTCTTACCATGAACTCTGCCAGTGAGTAATCCAACAACCTCTTCATCAGGTATGTCATCTCTATCAATCTTAGACTTTGCACGTTTCATAATTTTTTCTATAATGCCTGGAAGAATACCGATTCTCAAATCTAATGACTCTTCAGCCTTGTAAATAGTAACCTGTGAGGTGATAGGAGGAGGCATATTGATCTTACGGGTTGGTAGGTGTCCTTCAAAAAATTTATCAAAATCCCTCCCTAACCTATCGTTAGAGACTCTTATTTCATCAATTTTGGCTTCTAGCTCTCCAACACTATTAGAGACTACTCGAATCTTCTTTTCGAAATATTCTTTAAAATCTACAACTTTTGACTCTAAGGAATCATTTAGATCATTGAGTCTGCGTAGATCAGATTTTAATGATGATAATCTATTTTCATATTTTTCAAATTCTGAAGTAAGGTCCTCTAATTTTTCAAATTCATGAGGTCTTTTTTTAACTTTCACTCTTCTTTCTTTTCTTCTCTTCACAGTGCTTTTTGATCTTAACTCTTTACTTCGGTGGGGTTTTGTCACTTCATTCCACCATTAATCATTAAAGATGTAGACGCATTTTAATTCAGTATTTGATATATAACTATAAGACTAAAAGTTCAATTCATAAAACCTATAAAATTATTAGTTGATTTGTGATGCCCCACATCTTCAATGTACATAATAAGAAGAATCTAAATGGGGAAGAAAGATTAAGGATATCAGAACCATTCTCAATTCTCTCACATTCTAAATTGAAAAATGGGATGAATTTAATAGATTTAGGTTGTGGAACGGGTTATTTTACAATACCAGCCTCACATATAGTGAAGAATGGATTAATTTATGCAATAGATATTCAGACAGAAATGCTTGAAACGCTTCATAAAAACCTGAATAAACTTTCGATAAACAATATCCATGTTATAAGGTCAGAATTGCATAACTTGCCGATAAAAGGTGAAAGTCTAGACATAGCATTATTGATTAATGCACTACATGAACTTCACAACAGACAATCATTTCTTGGGGAAATATACAGAATTCTCAAAGATAATGGAAAGATATTGATTGTCGATTGGAAGAAGGCGGATATGCAAGAAGAAATTGGTCCACCACTCCAAGAACGTATCAGTATAATTCAAGCACAGAGAGTTCTTGAAAATCAATATTTCAAGCTGATTAAAAGATTTTCAGCAGGCCCCCATCACTATGGACTTTTATTCACTAAGAAATAAATGCCATAAAAGAAGTAATATTATTTATCAGCGAATTTGGCCCATTACAAAAAAATTATATCTTTTTTCCCATTAATGATTTGAGCCCTAACAAAAACCGTTTAGACAAACTGTTTCTCCATAAAAGGTATAAGAACTTTTATTATATCGTTGAATCGTGGTACTGTTTCAAAATCTTCAATCATGCTCAACTTAACCCATTTATATTCAGTGTGTTCCCAATCTAACTTGATAATTGGACTATTCGTCCTAAATAAAAATGGGTATACTACGGCCTCATTATGAACATCTATATCAATCAAGATTGGAGGCACTGAGCCAATGAGTTCTATCTGATTTTTTTGTAGATCTGTTTCCTCCCTTATTTCTTTGAATGCTGTTTCTTCAGGGGTCATTCCTTTTTCTATTCTTCCAGCAACTCCACACCATAAACCTCGATTAATATTGACTTTCTCGCTGCGTTTCAGCATTAAGAGCAAGCGATTCCAGGTAATTAGACAAGTAACTGTGTCAAATCTTCTCTTCATCTAAACACCAATTCGATGTAGTTCTAGATTATCAAAATTTTGATTGCAATATTTGATATAGCCTCAAAACTAACTTATCTATCCTCAGTATATGAAGATACTCTGTAGAATGGGCTGAATGACATGGCTAAAGTAAGAGTTTCTAAAGGTAGGAGAAAAAAACCTGTTGAGAGAGATCAACTAGATGTGTTAACCAGTCTAATAGATCGCAGTCATGATATGTGCCCAATTTGCAAAGAATTATTCGATCAGATAACTTGGGATTTCATAACGGAATTCGAAAAGGTTATTGATATTAAGAAAAGAAAGAGATAGACGTGAGAGATTAATAGATAAGTTCTAGTAAGTAATTTGATAAATTGAGTTCAACATGTCAAGTGAGAATACACAGCGATTTTTAATTTTAGCCATAATTGTTACAATGAGCATATCAATATGGTCAGGATATCTATATTTACAGACTTATAGACTATCACAAGAATCAAAATTAGAGCTTGAAGCGACGAAACAAAAACTTGCAGAAGTTGATGGGGTTTTAAGTGAAGTAAACTCAAAACTCGAAACTGCAAATGCATTATTTTCTGAAGCTACACGAAGACTGCAGAATGCAGATGATATTCTGAAAGATACCGAAGATTTGCTAGCAGAGATGGTTAATTATACTATAATAAATGTGAACTTTATCGATCTTCAGCAAAAACCTGAAATCCATTATTTAAATGGTGAAAAACTACTTGCATCAAAGCTTTCATTGGAGATTTCATCACCATCCCAATATCCAATATATTATGAATCAAGTATTGTAGATGTTGCAGAGTGTATTATTGAAGTGAATGATCAACCACAAAGATTCACTGAATTCGTTAGAATATCAAATATCCAGATCAATACTGAAATACCTGATTGGGATAAAGATGTAAAAGCTTGGGGAACCGATAATCCAAAAGTAGCTCTATGGATTGGTCTCAGAGGGTTGGCGTTTCAAAGACAGGGAATTTTACTTCCTGAACCTTATGATAACAATATAGTATCAATAAAATTACAAATAAAAATTGTACAAGCACATACAGATCTAGTAATGAATCAAAAAATTATCAATATTAACTTTCAATTAAGTCCAGAAGCTCAAAGATCAATAATAAGTTCAAATTAAGCATGTGAACTATACTATCTCTTATAACTGGTCTATACTCAATAATTTGATACAATCTGAAGAGTATTTTGATATCTAACCCGAAGAAAGAAAGATATCACAAAATATTTATTAGAATGATAATGGCCCCTAATAGCAAGCTCTATCTCAGAGGCCATCACACTCATGTGAGGAGCTTTTTCTTGGATTAGGAGCAGGTTCTCTAATTGAGTAAAGAGATTAAAAAGAAAGATGTTACCTTCGAACACGAATTGATGCCTAAACACTCAATCATAACTAAGAAAGATTTGGAAATATTACTTAAGAAATATCATATTCAACCATATCAACTTCCCTCCATACGTATTTCGGACCCAGCCGCACAAGCACTCGAAGCAAAACCTGGAGATGTCATAAAGGTAATAAGAAAAAGCTCAACAGCCGGAGAAATATTTGCTTATCGTTATGTTATTGAAGATTAATTTGAGGTAATATTCAATGCAGAAAACTGTATCTGATTCACAATATTGGAGTATAATGAAGAACTTCATAAAGGAAACAGGGCTGGTAAGACAGCATGTAGATTCCTATAATGATTTTATTGATTCTGGACTTCAGTCAATAATTGATGAAGTCAAAGAAATACAAATAGAGGTTGAAGAGAATCCATTCACTATAAAACTCGGGAAGATTGAGATCGGAACTCCAAGGGTAATGGAAGTTGATGGTTCAGAAAGACGTGTCTACCCAGCAGAGGCACGAATCAGAAACCTTACTTACGCTGCACCATTAAACCTTGAGATGACTCCTGTAATCGGAGAGAAAGAAGGAGCAACAGAACTTGTGTATATAGGCGATCTGCCTGTTATGCTCAAGTCAGCTATCTGTCCACTTTCCAGATTAACATCTGAAGAACTTATCTCCGTAGGTGAGGATCCACTGGATCCTGGAGGATATTTCACAATAAACGGTTCAGAAAGGGTTGTGGTCGCCCTTGAGGATTTAGCTCCCAATACTGTTCTAACCGATATAGAGAAAGTTGGATTACATCCCAACTATAAAGCAAAGATATTTTCAACAACAGTTGGATTTAGGGCTCGAATAGAAGTTACTATAAAGAGTGATGGTGCAATCTATGTCTCAATGCCTGGAATGCCAGCAGACATACCATTTGTCGTAATAATGAAAGCCCTTGGAGTTGATACAGATGCAAAAATTGCTGAGATTATATCCATTGATGAAGAGATTCAAAGTGAGCTAAAGGAATCATTCGAAAAAGCCTTGGATGCTACATCAACAAATGACGCATTTTTATTCATAGGAAATAGACTTGCTCCAGGTCAAATAGCCGAATATCGAATCAAGAAAGCTGAAACAGTAGTGGATCGTAACTTCCTTCCACATCTTGGTAGAACACCAGAAAATAGACTCGAAAAATCATACTTCTTATCTGAAATAGTATGCAGATTAGTCGAGCTTAAACTTGGAAGACGTAGTCCTGACGATAAAGATCATTATGCAAATAAAAGACTTAAGCTCTCAGGATCGTTACTTGCGGAGCTATTCAGAATAACTTTTCGTAACCTGACAAGGGACCTAAAATATCAGCTTGAAAGGATAACCATAAGACGACCAGTAGAATTATCTATAGCTAATGCAGTACGTCCTGGAATAATTACCGAGAGAATTCAACATGCTATGGCAACAGGAAATTGGGTTAGAGGTAGAATAGGAGTAACCCAGCTTCTTGATAGGACTAATTTTCCATCAACACTAAGTCATTTAAGAAGACTTCAATCTCCCCTCAGTAGAAGCCAACCAAATCTTGAAGCAAGAGACTTACATCCAACCCATTGGGGAAGGCTCTGTCCCAATGAGACACCTGAAGGATCAAATTGTGGATTGGTCAAGAACTTGGCACTATCAGCAACAATATCCATAGGAACGGATCCCAGAGATATTATTGAAAAAATATCAAGTTTAGATCTTGTCCCGTCAGACAAAGCAGATCGAAAAATCAGGAAGACTGGTGCAAAGGTAATTGTTGATGGAATTATTGCAGGCTATATTATGAATTCTAAATCCTTCACCGAAAATCTTCGAGAGATGAGACGAAGAGGTGAAATAAGCTCTGAGGTTAACATCGCCGTAATATCTCCTACTCATGAAAAAGCTGGCATTGAAGTTTATTTGAATTGTGACGCTGGAAGAGTAAGAAGGCCACTTGCAATAGTAGAGAATGGAAAATCGAAATTGACTACAGAAATTGCTGAACAAATAATTCGAGGAGAGATTAGTTGGTTAGATCTCATCAGGCAAGGGATAATTGAGTATCTAGATGCTGATGAGGAAGAAAATGTTCTCGTAGCATTGAATGAATCAAAAATTAATCAGGCAACAACCCATCTTGAACTTGCCCCATATACAATAATGGGTATATGCTCATCATTAATACCCTACGCAGAACATAATCAATCTCCAAGAAATGCGTATGAATCAGCAATGGCTAAGCAGGCTCTAGGAATCTTCTCGACGAATTTCGACATAAGAGTTGATTCAAGATCACACATTCTTCATTATCCACAGATCCCATTGGTTAAGACTAAACCCATGGAGATCATGAATTTTGATGAACGTCCATCAGGACAAAATTGTGTTTTAGCGGTTCTATCACTACAAGGTTACAACATGGAAGATTCAATTATAATCAATCGTTCCTCTATAGAGCTGGGACTAGAAAGATCAAGCTTTTTCAGGATTTACGAGGGAGACAGCCGACAATATCTAGGTGGATTAAGAGATAAATTCGAAATTCCAGAGCAAGGAACAAGAGGCCATAGGGGTGATCGATACTATAGACTCCTTGAAGAAGACGGCATAATATCTGTTGAGGCCCCAGTTTCAGGAAATATGGTCCTTATAGGAAGAGTTAGTCCACCAAGATTCCTTGAAGAATATAGAGACTTTGAAGTCAGAGGTCCAACTAAAAGAGACTCATCAATATGCATGAGACCTTCAGAGTCAGGTGTCGTCGATAAAGTTTTTCTTACAGAGTCAGTGGAAGGAAGCAAACTAGTTAAGGTCAAAGTAAGAAATCAGCGAATTCCTGAGTTAGGTGATAAATTAGCTTCAAGGCATGGTCAGAAAGGAGTTATCGGATTACTTGTACCAAAAGAAAATATGCCCTTTACAGAGAGCGGAATTGTTCCTGATATAGTCATCAATCCTCATGCTATACCGTCAAGAATGACAGTTGGCCAATTTGTCGAGGCTATAGCTGGGAAACTTGCTGCGATGATGGGTACACAAATAGATGGCACACCATTTAGTAATGATGACCCAGCTAATCTACAAGAAGATCTGTTAAAAGTCGGTCTCAATTATACAGGTCGTGAAGTTTTCTATAACGGAATAAGCGGAGAAAAAATGGAAGCAGATATCTTTACAGGACTTGTATACTATCAGAAACTTCACCATATGGTTGCTGATAAAATGCATGCAAGAGCAAGAGGACAAGTCCAAATGTTAACGAGACAACCGACTGAAGGAAGAGCTAGGGGTGGTGGCCTAAGATTTGGCGAGATGGAGAGGGACTGCTTGATCGGACATGGTGCCTCAGCTCTCTTGAGAGATAGACTACTAGAAGAGTCTGACCGCTATACAGCCATGGTGTGTGAGACTTGTGGCTTGTTTTCATACTATGACTCAAGACAAAATAAATACATCTGTAGAGTATGTGGCGAGAAAACAACAATTTCGCCCGTCTCAATATCATATGCATTCAAACTTCTAATCCAAGAACTCATGTCTTTGGGCGTGGCTCCAAGATTACTAGTACAGGAGCGTGCTTAAACATGTCAGCAAATGAGGAATCATACAAAATAGTCGATGGCATAAAATTCTCTCTCCTATCACCTAATGAAATCAGAAAACTATCAACAGTAGAGATACAAACAGCCGACACTTATGATGAAGATGGAGTCCCAATAGTTGCAGGTCTAATGGATGGAAGATTAGGAACACTTGAACCAAGGCAGAAATGTAGAACTTGCGGTAACACAGCAGTAGCTTGCCCTGGCCACTTCGGACACATTGAACTTGCCGAACCTGTTATTCATGTATCATTTGTCAAACTAATTCATAAACTATTGGCAGTAACATGTCGAAACTGTGGGCGAATTCTTCTCTCAGAAGAAAAAATAAAGGAGTATGAAGAAAAGATCGATGAAGTTAAAACTAGATTGAATACAGTCCCCGAATCTCTTTATAAAAAGATCCTAAAACATGCCAAGAAGACGATGGAATGTCCTCATTGTGGAACTCAACAATATCCAATAGAACTTGTTAAGCCAACCTCATTCCATGAGGCTACTGAAGAAGGTGCACCTAAAATTCCTCCAAGTGCTATAAGAGAGAGATTAGAAAGGATTCCTGATGATGACCTTCGACTTCTAGGCATAGACCCAAAAGTTGCTCGAACAGAATGGATGATTCTTCAAGTGCTACCTGTACCACCAGTTACTGTCAGACCTTCAATAACATTGGAGTCAGGGATAAGATCAGAAGATGACCTAACACATAAACTCGTTGATATAATAAGGATAAATCAAAAATTAAGTGAAGCTTTAGAATCTGGTGTGCCAATAAACATAATCCAAGAACTTCATGATCTTCTTCAATACCATGTAACAACTTACTTTGATAATGAAGTATCAGGGCTACCACCAGCAAGACATCGCTCGGGAAGGGCTCTCAAGACAATATGCCAGAGATTGAAGGGTAAAGAAGGACGATTCAGGGGCAACCTCTCAGGTAAACGTGTAGACTTTTCAGCAAGAACTGTAATTTCCCCAGACTTGAACCTAGACATAAATGAGGTCGGGGTTCCGATAGCACTAGCGTCAAGGTTGACAGTTCCAGAAAAGGTGACTGAATGGAATCTAGAGAAAATGAAGCAACTAATACTGAATGGGCCAGATCAATATCCTGGGGCTCTATATATAGTTAGAACCGATGGAAGAAGAATAAGACTGGAATTTGTACCTGAAAGAGAAAGTATAGCAGAAAGTCTACAGCCAGCATTCGTGGTTGAGAGACATATAAAAGATGGCGATATTGTCCTATTCAATAGACAACCTTCACTTCATAGAATGTCTATCATGGCTCACTCAGTGAAAGTTTTACCTTTTAAGACTTTTAGATTGAATCCATGTGTCTGCCCACCATACAACGCCGACTTCGATGGTGATGAGATGAATCTTCATGTTCCACAAGGAGAAGAAGCGAGAACAGAAGCAAGACTTCTCATGCAAGTACAAGATCAAATACTATCTCCAAGATATGGAGGACCAATAATTGGAGCAATAAGAGACCTACTAACCTCATCTTTCCTATTAACAGCTAAGGAAACGTTCCTAACTAAAGAAAAAGCAGGAAGGCTACTTGCTGCAGCAGGGTATATCGGAGATCTTCCTCCACCCGATGTAAAAGGGCCAAATCCATTATGGTCTGGAAAATCAATATTCAGTGTCTTCATTCCAGAAGGTCTTAATTTTACATCAAAATCGAACATCTGCAGTGTATATAAATGTCCAGATTGTCGTAAAGAAAAATGCCAACATGATTCCTACATAGTAATAAAGGATGGTAAATTGAAACAAGGCGTAATCGATAAGAATTCAATTGGAGCCGAGAGATCTGAAAGTCTATTCCATAGAATTGTAAAAGATTACGGATCGACAGTTGGTAAAGAATTCCTCAATTCTATAGGAAGACTCCTAGATAGATACATGACACTCAGAGGATTTACTTACGCCTTTGATGAACTTGCGATATCAGATGAAGTTCGTCAAAAGATTAGAAAGGCAACTGAAAAGGCCGAAGAAAGAGTCAATGTTTTGATCGAGAGTTACAGGAAAGGAAACCTTGACAGATTAGCTGGTCAAACCATAGAGGAGAGCCTTGAGATATACATTATGAACGAATTATCAACAGTCAGAGACTTGGCTGGACAATATGCTGACAGCTATTTCCCAGAAGATAATGAAGGCATAATAATGGCTAGAGCAGGGGCAAGAGGATCTATGCTGAATATTGGCCAGATGACAGCTTGCTTAGGTCAACAATCAATCCGAGGAAAAAGAATTCTTAGAGGTTACCGTGATAGAACTTTACCTTTCTTCGAACCGAATGATGCAGGTGCAGAAGCTCGAGGCTTCGTTTATGCTTCATATAGAGATGGTCTCAACCCAACAGAATTCTTCTTTCACGCTGTTGGTGGTAGAGAAGGATTAGTTGACACAGCTGTCAGAACTCAACAAAGCGGCTACATGCAAAGACGATTAATCAATGCATTGGAGCATATTAGAGTCGAATATGACGGAACGGTGAGGGACTCAACTGGAAATATTATACAATTCAGTTATGGTGAAGATGGAGTCGATACTACCAAAAGCGACCATGGAAAAGCAGTTAACATTGAACGATTGGTCGACAGTGTGAGGCTATTTTCTGCCAAAGGAGCAATTGCTGGTAAAAAATACATAGAATCGAAAATAGATACGATTTCAAATAAACTTCCTCTGAGTCTAGTTGATGAATTGAGGAGAAATCTTCAAGGAGCCAAACTAACACGTAAAAGTGTCGATCAAGCCATAAATCTTACTATAGATAGTTATGTTAAAGCTCTTATTGAACCTGGAGAAGCTGCTGGAATCGTATCAGCACAATCAATAGGTGAGCCAGGTACCCAGATGACTCTAAGAACTTTCCACTTCGCAGGGGTAAAGGAACAAAACGTGACTTTAGGCCTTCCAAGACTTATTGAGATAGTTGACGCCCGAAAAATACCGTCAACTCCAACTATGACTATTTATCTTGAGAAGAAATATAGAAATAGAGAAAAAGCTGAACAAGTTGCAAATGCTGTCACGCACACAATATTAGAAGACATAGCTGATAGTATAGTGTCAGACATAGCTAAGATGAAGGTAATGGCTAAACTCAATCCCAATACAATGAAGGACCGTGGTATAACACTCCAAGAGGTTCGAGAAGCTCTAAAACCTCCGAACAGCAAAGTCAACATAGATAGATATGACGTAGAAGTAACTCCTAAGGAAATGGAAATCCCTCAATTCAAACGGTTTACAGCACGACTTAGACAATTTAAATTGAAAGGTGCACCATCTGTTAGAAAGGCCCTTGTACTAGAGGATCAGGGTGAATGGATCATAAGGACTGAGGGGTCTGGGTTAGATGTTGCATTAAACCAACCAGGAGTAGACAAAACAAGAACAATTTCAAATAATGTTCATGAAGTTGCAGAGGTCCTAGGAATAGAAGCAGCTAGGAATGTTCTAATTAAGGAAGCAATGGCTGTCCTTGATGAACAAGGATTAGATGTTGACATTAGACACGTGATGTTAGTTGCTGATATGATGACAAACTCAGGTGTGGTACTTCAGGTAGGAAGACACGGCATCAGTGGTGAGAAATCATCTACACTTGCTAAAGCAGCTTTCGAGATCACAATTCCAACTATAGTTGATGCATCAGTAAAAGGAACTAAAGATATGCTAAGAGGTGTAGCAGAGAACGTAATAGTTGGACGACAGGTACCTATGGGAACGGGACTGATAGATGTCTACATGTCTATGCCAGAAAAGGAGAAAAAATAATGGATTTCAACAAACAAATAAACATAACTTTGAAGAGTGGCAAAACAGAGTTTGGATGTAGAAGTGCATCAACAGCAGCAAAGCAAGGAAAAGCAAAATTAATAATCCTTGCATCTAATTGTCCAGAAGAATATAAGAATGAAATCATGAGAGATGCGAAGAATTCAGGTATATCGACTTATACGTATGATGGAACTAGTATGGAGCTTGGCAGTGTTTGCGGGAAACCATTTATAGTCGCTGCCATAACAGTTAGAGAACCTGGAAACTCAGAGATACTAAAATTGGCTGAATAAGAAGATGCAATCCCAAAGGATTAGGCTAAAAGGCGAAGAGATGCGGCTTATAGCCCTTTTCGAAAGTATCACAGGGGCAACATCTCAAGATTGTCTAATTGATGAAGAAAATGATAGAGTTATCCTCGTTGCTAAAAAAGGTGAGATGGGTTTAGCTATCGGAAAAGCTGGAAGGAACATAAACACACTAAGAAAAATGACTGGTAGAAATATCGATGTAGTTGAAGCTGCTGATGAACCTAAACAATTGATTAAGAATGCTCTAGCGCCAGCAAAAGTAAAAGACATACGGATAACCGAGAAGCCAGATTCCAAGATAGCTGTGGTCGAGGTTAATTCAGTAGACAAAGCAATGGCAATAGGTAAGAATGGAAAGACAATAGATAAGACAAGGCTTCTTGCAAAAAGATATTTCCAGATAGATCAAGTCATAATAGCCTGAATTTTTATATTTTTTCAACTAATTTCTATACTTTATACTCTAACCATTATTCCGAAAAATAACATATATGGTGAGACAGATTGAGACTCAACAATGTTGAGATAGAGGATACTTTCGCAGAAGCTTTTCCCATGTACATTGGAAGATTTATACTTACAGCCTCAACAAGACGATGGGCTCTAGCATCTGCACAAGAAACAAAAGGCCTAGGGGTTTCAGCTACTTTAGGTCCAGGGGAAGCTGGAATAGAACGGGAAGTCACTCGTGACGAATCACCTGATAATAGACCAGGATATATTTTGGATGTAGGTCATAGACAACGAAAGGAGCTAAACTATTGGTTAATCGCAAGAATAAGGAAGGGAGTCCTTCCTACTCCCACAACTTCAGCTTTTGATGCTATGCCCAAAGAGATGGCTCATTATTCTATTGAAGTTAAAGATACTCCAATACAACTATTTGGAGATGGATTTGAAGAGATAGTTGAGAGAAAAGGACGAGCTGTATACAAGATTCCTAGAATGGACGGATTTTTCTTCATTGAGACAAAGTTGGGTATTGCTCGTGGAATTGCTGGAGGGAATTTTCTTATTCTCGGAGAATCACAAGCCGCCACTCTAATGGCAGCTGAAGTCGCAGTTGATGCAATCAAAGAAATTCCATATGTATTCAATCCATGTGCAGGAGGTGTAGCCGCATCAGGTACCAAAGTTGGAGGGCGAAAATACACTGATGCTGTTGCAACAACAAACGATGCATATTGTGCTTCACTTAGAGATAGAGTTAAAGAGACAAAAATTCCCTCAGGAGTAAATTGTGTATACGAGATCTTCGTAAATGGTCTAAATCTGGCTTCTGTAGAAAAAGCTATGAAAGTAGGAATAGAAGCTGCTACAACTGTTTCTGGCGTAAAAAAAATCACGGCAGGCAACTACGGTGGAACACTTGGAAATATATTGATACCACTCAAGAAAGTTCTAGAAATCAACTAAATCATTAAAAATAGATGGTCATCAAACTGAAAAGAAGAATAATAATTACGATTCTTCTTTTATTTGTGCTTCCAATACAAATATGGATAACAAGCTGCCATGCAGTTGAATCAACTATTACGATACAGCCATCTATTGAGGATACTTTCGTTAACAATATGTATCTCAAACACAAATATCCTGAAGAACCACATGGCTATTTATGGGCAATATTCGCTGGAAATATGTATACAGAATACGATTCTTTCAAAGGATACGGATCATCAAGAATTTACATAAGATTCAATACAACATCAATTCCATCAGACGCCAAAATAATAAGCGCAGAATTATGTCTCTATATGTATGATTCACCCAAGACAAACCAAGAATTCGAAGCATATAGAGTTCTATCTGAATGGCATGAGCATAATCTTACATGGATAAACCAACCTGATTTTGTGGAGAAATCTTCCTCTACTACGACAATCCAATCCTTACCATCTGCAAACTGGATCTGTTGGGAAATTACAGAAGATGTAAGAATGTGGCATTCCGGGGCAGCACATAACTATGGTACAATGATAAGAATCAAGAATGAGGTCAATGCTTCAGATCAAGTTGCATCATTCTATCCAAGTGAAGCATTACAAGAAAAACAACTAACACCAAAACTGATGATCAAAATCGACTGGGATAAAGAAATAGTATCCAAAACAACTACAGAAATGCCTTCACCTACAAAAGAACAATCTTCCACAACAGAAAAAGAGCCAACCATTTCGCCTACAAATAGTCCATCTGTAAATATTACCAAAACAGATATCAAGAATGACGATAGGAATAATGAAAATCAAGGAATTGATTACTTATTACCAATTGCATTTGTCTTAGGAATATCAATTCTTATAATCTCAATGATATTTAGACGAAGAAAGACGTTAATAAAAAATGAAATACTTGAAAAAAAAAGACATAAACCGCGGTCAAAGTAATTAGCTTAATTTAATATTAATCATGAGAATAATAAACTAGTTGTGTGATCAACAGATGGTGCAAGATAGAGTTCCGTCAGGTATTGTCGGACTAGATAGAATGCTCGAAGGTGGAATTCCAAGGAGTAGAATCGTGGTCGTTGTCGGTGGACCTGGAACTGGAAAAACATTGCTTGGAATGCAATTTATAATTAATGGAATCAAAGATTACGATGAAAACGGGATCTTCATCTCACTGGAAGAGAGCAAAAGACACCTGTACCAAGCGATGAATAGATTCTCATGGGATCTAAATAAATTGGAGAAATCTGGTAAATTTACATTTGTCGATGCATCACCTATTCGTCGTTCTCCTGGAGAAGTTAAGATTGGGAAATACGTCGTAGGTAAGAGAGATTTCTCTATGTTAGGTTTCATAAATACGATAGAGCAATTAGCTGATTCTACTGAAGCAAAAAGAATAGTTGTAGATCCTTTAGCTACTCTAATCTTTCAGTATGCTGATCTTTATGAAAGACGAAATGCATTCCTAGATTTAATGGAGAGTCTAACAGCTACAGGGGCAACATGTCTAGTAACAATGGAGGCACCCTCACAGACAACTAATGATTTTGTGGAAGAAGAGTATCTTGCACATGGTACAATCGTCCTGCAGAGGATGCAGGTAGGTAGAGCTATGACTCGTGTCATCCAAATCAGAAAGATGAGAATGACCGCTGCAGACGATCAACCTAGACCGTACAAGATCGACGAATCAGGAATCAATGTATTCGCTGATGAAACTCTATTCTAAAATATATCAATCAGTCAAATTCTAAGAAAATAGTCATTCAAAGAACAAAATAGAGATTTTACATCATCAACATGACATCTTTTATTCCAATAGAGTAACAGTATAATCAATTCCTTGTGGGAAAAGGAATTGATAACAATAGATAACTTAAATTTGATAGCTTTCTTGCTATCATTGATTATTTTACTATATGCAGCATATACAGACCTGAAAATAAGGGAAGTACCAAATCAAGTTTGGATTATCTACTTCCCTTTTGCCTCAATTTTATTGATTTTCAGAATATTATTAAACCCAGAACTTTTGATAGTTACTTTGGTGTCAATTATCATAATTTTCTGTATTTCACTTTCAATGTTCTATGTTGGATTGTTCGGTGGTGCCGACTTTAAGGCATTTGTATGTCTAAGCGTTGCTTTACCGGTAAATCCCTTACCATTATTGAGTTTATTACCCTCAGTGAATCCAATATTTTCTTTATCTGTATTTTATAATGCATATTTTTTCTCTATTTCAATGATAATTTATTCAGTTTTCAAGAATCTCAATTGGAAAATTAAGGGTAGGGAATTATTCAATAATTTTCCAAAAACCTCTTTTTTCATGAAGATAATGGCATTAATTTCTGGATATAAGACAGAATTTAAAAATCTCGAAAAAAAGGTGTATCTATATCCTATAGAAGAATTCTCAAGTGATAATGGTAAATCATATAGAAGATTACGTCTCTTTACAAATGCAGAAGTCGATAGGGATAAATTGATAGATATTCTAAGAATGCATTTGAATGAAATAGAGAGGCAAGATGTTTGGGTTTCCCTCGCTACTCCATTAATATTCTTTATTTTGTTAGCCCTCATATCTAATGTAATAATTGGAGACATTTTTCTGTGGTTAATGTTCCAAATATTTCCTATTCTCTTTTAAGTGAATTTTGATGAATCCCTTTCTTAGAATTCCAAGAATAGGTTTGATTATTTTCTTTATCGGTCTTTCAACAGGGTTCTTCTTGACCTTATTACTACCTGATATTGGAACAGCCAATTATGTTTTCCAGATGAATCAGGCAGATTGGCTGAAGACATTTTATACAGGAAAAGAGATAGACACATATTTTATTTCATTAATGATTTTTATTAGAAATCTTAGTATTGCATTACTCTTCGCTGTTAGTCCTTTAGTTTTAATTCTGTATACATTAAAGTATAGAAGTAAACATCAGTTCAAGTCTGAAAATATGCAAAAATTAGGTAATGAGATCTCACGATTATTGTCTCTATACTCATTATCTGTTTTATTCATATACGGATTTTTTGTATATGGTTTATTCTTTGGTTTCATATTAATTCAGAAATCAGTTCACGGATTAACACAATGGATGATTTACTTGATTCCTCATGGTATTTTAGAAACCTTGGGGATTATTTTAGCAGCTTCAACAGGTCTTATCCTAAAAAATATATGGTTAACGAACCCTCAATTATCTTTTAAAATATTTTGGAAAAATTTACCAAGTAAAAATTATTTGGAATTTATTATAGTATTGATATTTATTTTTATGATTTCTGGTTTTATTGAAGTAAATATTACAAATATATTTTTGGAGTATATTAACAAAACAATGAATTAAATTAAAATTTGATAGAAATAATAATTATCTGAGGATATTAAGTCGATATTAAAATAATATTTAGAAATATAGTCTATGGGAATGGAACGCCAGACTGTTCTAGGACAATTATTCCTAGATTAACCTGATCATTTGACGTGCCGATTCTAGATTGTGAAATGTATCCTGGGGATGAAAAGGTTACATCATAAGTTTCTGATGGGACGTGAACATGGAAGTCTCCATTAAAGGAATATGAAGTTCTACCATCAGTGTCAATTGTGGCCCAGACGAGCACAACGGGAATACGATCTTTATTATATCCTTGTATATTTCCAGAGATCTTGACCAGTCTCTCAAGTGAGAAAAAGACTTCTGAACCCCAACCTAATTCTGCTAGAGAAGTAGATGTATCAACTTCTTGTAAGAATCTCCGTGTAAATCCGAATTCTGGAATTAATATATTATAGGTTCCATTTTCAAGACCGTAATCTTTCCATCTGTAACCTTGAGGGTCAACATAGAAGAAGTGTCCTCGTCCATAGAATCCGAATGTAGTGAAAGTAAAATCAACCCAGTTAGTTTCTGCATCTACTACATAGGTGCCCATTAAAGTTGTTCCATCATAGATGGCGTGTGTCCATATGGGTGTATCTTCTGTTAAAGGCAAGAAAATATCATTCATCGCAAAGTTTACACCACCACCTATGAAACATCCTAGAAGCAAGGGAAATGCAACACCAACGTGTGTGGGTGAGAATTGAGACAGAGAAATAGTTATTGTGATATCTTCTGCATGAATGTAGCCATATGTATGTCCTCTTAAGGTGTAATCATCAGCTACCAAGGCATTGGGAATAAAACCGCGATAAATGATATCTTCTATAAGCCAGTTATGTCCGGCGAAATTCAGTATAGCTGTGTTATTTAACACACCAGCTCCTCCCTGATAGAGTATAGTCTCAGCGTAACCGATCTCTGAACCTAGACTAGAGTAGAAATATATGCGAATCCTTGGTGGTGGGCACAATGAGGGTTCTTGTGTATCTTCGTCGATAAACCGCCAAAAGGGTGTAGGTTGCTGAGGCCATCGTGTACCCGGTCTCACAACGTTTGATGTAACTGTTACTGATGTTGATCCCCCTCTGCGTAAGTCAATTGTTTGGGTTATATTACCTCCTTCTGAAATTGAAAAAGTTGCAATTTCCTCTTGTATATACCCTCGGATCCAAATACGAATATAGTAAGTTCCAGGATCTATTCCATAATCCCATGGACTTGGTCCAGGGAAAGAACCAATTTGCCAGGAGCCAGAATAGGTCTTATTATGGATTTCGCTGAATCCAAGTATATAGAATCTAAGCAGATCAGTTTGGTCTCCTGATGAATAATCAGCATATAATACAGTACCGTTAGGGGTGCGTGATGGAAGATCTAATGTTTCATTTGTCCTCTTTAGAACTGTCACACCTTTGAGAGCGCCTTCGCTATTATACAATTGTATGAGGATATTTCCACCAAACAGTTTCCCTGTTTGAGAACCAAACGCATTTGCTTCTCCCTCCCTAGGCGTCTCAAGCTGACCCTGAGGTCCAGGACGCAATCGTATTTTACCAATAACCATACCACCATAAGGAAGTTTCGAGTCTCCAACATCAATTGATACACCCTGACCACTTAGGGTTACGATCTTAATTTGATCTGGAGGTAGAGTGAAGCCATATACCCATATTTTGATAGTATAAGTTCCTGGTCCAAATCCAGAGAATTCTGAGCCAAGGGCTGGATAACTTATGTGGTTTGTGCCTAAACGGTAAGATAATTCATAACGTTCAATTGTATCAGTTTTACTAGACTCGTAGCTCCTAGATGCTACTATATTACCCGATTCGTCATATGCCTCAACGGTGTAATTTAGCTTGAAATTTAGATCAGTAATACCGACAGCTCTAAGGTGAGGTGTATTCAAAGGTGCCCGAGGATTACCCAACTGATCAACATATGTTATGCTTCCTGTTATGTTGAATCCACGATCTAAGGGTAGGAGACCCATATCGAGTCCAACACCTTTGCTAACAATATAGGTTGATTGACTTAATGTAGGAGAATATGCGAAGCCTGTTGTGGGGAAGAACCCAGCTGATCCTTCAAGTCGATATTCCCCAGCATAAAGTCCCGTGATGTTAAAGAAACCAGTATTTGGATCAATAAATCCTCTACCGATCATTCCTGTATTTACTTCAATTGCATAAACTATCCCCTTTGTATCGATGATTATAGGAGTCAGAGGCTCGTCATCGATAATAAATCCAAAGATATGACTTGGATCCTCTCTCATGCTAACGTGTACTTGGAATATTTCTGGTGGAGAAGAGAATATGGGTTCACCATAATCCATAGAAGAGGTGTTTGTATTAACGTTAGGTGCGATATAGACTGAGATATTATATATTCCAGATATTTGTGGTGCTTTCAATCCTTCGAGGAAGACGTATCTTGGTGGAGTGAAATTTTGATAATAGCTTGTAATGCTAACATTTGAACAAGCATACTGTGGAGGTCTTTGTATAGTTATGTTGTAAGGTCCATTTTCATTGTAAGGATAGTATTCCGAGGTGTCGTTTATCGTATAATAATAGTAGTCACTTGATATATCTGACCTAATAAAGTAGGTATCGTTATGTAATTGGCGATTACTTTTTGCAATTATTCCCTCAAGGAATTCTCGTGGTAATTCTATTCTGACTGCAACTCCAGGTTCATCTATAGTAATATTGATGTCACCATTTGTTCCAAAGAACATACCCCAGCCCTCAGTCGGTTTAAGTTCAGGTTGACCAACTACGTTAGAAATAGGAATTGAATTGAGCATAAACGATATTGCGAGGACGAGCATCAGGACTAGTTTAACACATCTATTTGTGTCCAACCTGATCCCGCCTCCAGTAAGATCTCTAGCTAATTCGCTATGAATTGTCTCAGCTTTCAAAATCTACATGAATTGGGCTATGCCGTAGTTTAATTGGTTCCTAGTTATGTGGTAAGATATCATCTCCGATGATGCTTAATCCAAGTTTGTAGAGCCTCTTCGACGACAGCAGATACTGTTTTGCCGTGTTTGATTGCTTCGATTTTTGCTTCTTTCCATAGATCTGGATCGACCTTTATGGAGGTCGCTTCTCTGAATATTGTTTCTGATCTAGACATACTCTATCACAGCTAAAAATCTGCAATATAGTAGTATTAACGTATTGTGTTACAGTGGTATAATTATGACACATAGTGAACATTATAACAGAATCGAAAATCAAAATTTTATCAAAAAAAATAAAAAAGGAGGGGGTGGATTATTGTGACGATCCACATATCAAAGAGAAAGTAAAGACACCACCAGTCTTTGTAATACATTTCATAGTATATGCGACACCAGATGTATAGGCACCGCCTGGGGTGACATCCACTTGTATGACCGGTCCTAGCACTGGTAATGTAGTACCCATATTTGTTGATGCCACATCACCACCAACGTATACCGCGTCCAGTATGATTTCAGAATTTCCTACGTTTCTCATGTACAGAGTTATTGCATTGCTACTCTGGTTCCATGAGTAAGCGTCAACAATGATTTGTTCTCTTGTCTGGGATCCTCCTCCAGTTGTTAAAGTTCCTATTAATCCCATGCTCCACACGTAAACTAGGATAGCAGCGGCTACAGCAATGGCTATCATGAGTAGAACTGCTATGACTGGTGATACACCTTTCTCGTCAGTTATTCTCTTCATATTTTTTCACCCCCATTTCGCGCGATTATTTTTTTGCTGGAAACATAGGACAATGTTTTTCCATTTTATTTAAAATCCTATATTTCCTTTGCACAAATACAATTTTACATTATTGTATTAATATTAACTGTAACGAAAAATAGTTAAAATTAGTTACAATAAATAATGTATTTAATATATTATTAATTAATTAAAAAACAAAGATGATACAGCGTTTATTATATATTATATTATTATGGTGCATCTATGTTTATAATTATGATATCTTGATGCAGTATTAGATGATACATAGATGAAACACATATGTTGAATATTAATAATAATTATATAATAAAAATATAATAATAAAACAAATTAACTTAATATCCATAAGAAATGTACCACAAGCATTATAATTAATATTATTCAATTCTTATTTAGAAATTCGATGAAAATAATGAAATTAATTACTTCAAAGAAAGCTGTTAGCACAGTAATTAGTACATTATTAATGATTAATGTGGCTATAGTTTCAGGAGTATTAGTTTATGCTTGGACTCAGGGAGTGCTAGGAGAGTATACCTCTGGAGCAACATCATATTTTCATGATAGAGGAGAGACTATGCGTGAAAAAATTGCAATGGAAAATTTAAGATATGAAGAAAATTCTACAAATTACAAACTAAACATAACAATAAGAAATACAGGAACAAAAGATGTTTGGATAGCAGCAATTTATGTAAATGCAACAGACATACTCTCTGGAGTTAACGCTACTTGGGATGGAAATCAAACAATTACACCTGTTGACGGAAAATATCATTTACTTGTAGCTCATGCTCTGACTTTTGCTTTTTCAGATCCAGGATACAATCAAGATGACATAATGCACGTGACCGTTGTTACATCTGAAGGATGTAAAATTTCAGAATATTGGAAGGCGACTTGGTAAAATGAAGAAACAAAAAACATTAAAGAAATTACTAAAAAGCAAAAAAGGTGTAAGCGGAGCAATCAGTGGCGTATTTGTAATTTTGATTTGTTTTCTTGCGTTGGGTGCAATATTCGTTTTCGCAATAAGTCAGGACAGATACAATCAAGTTGTAAATGAAAGGTCTCAGTTAAATTGGGATATAGAAGAAGAGAATTTTATAATTCTTGATGGTCAAAGAAATGATGATAACACTTTAAATCTTACACTTTTCAACTCTGGCAGTGTTGCAGCTCATATAGTCGATATTTGGGTTACTCATAGAAACGGAAGCGGAAACTGGCAACGACTTTATGGTAGCGATTTTTGGATAAATCCAGCTGAGACTATAATAGAAGTAGGAAAACATAACGTTACTCAGCTACCTAATGGAATTCAATATAACTGCATTAACCTCACACAACCAGTCACTCAAACAATAAATTACACAGTGAAATTAGTATCAGAAAGAGGAAACACGGCAAGTTACCTAATCAAGTATGAACCGCCAGAAGATGAAGATGAGCCACCTCCGTTGCGTTATGTTTTTGGTTCAATGAAAGTAAAGTATGCTGGACCAAATGGTAATAGCTCAGACAGAAGTGATAGTGATGCAAATGGCTGGTGTAATCCTTGGGTGCCTTGGGATATTATATCATCTGCAAAAATAGAAGGGCACAATGTTTTGATAAAAATAAATATTACCAATACTTGCGGTCATGATGTTAATTTTACTTCAGCTGGAGTAGTCTATCAAAGCTCAGGTAAGCAAGGGCAACGTCAAGAATATTTAGGTGGAGTATTGCCAACACCAATATTTTTCTATGATGGAGAAATGAAAGAAGTCATTTTTCAATTGAATTATAACATGCAAAATAACGCTCCAGGTGATGGATTTCCAATTACATATGTAGGTATGGCCTCTTTTTGCACAGATAAAGAACCTGATGCTGATTTCTTGAGTGGGGCAGTCATATTGGATGGACTATTAGTACCATGCCTGAATCAACCGGAATAATGTAGAAACGTGTATTGGATGAATTCAGAATAAAATCTCAAAATCGATCTCAATGAATGGATACAGGAAGGTTAATAAAAAGTGGATAATTCGAAAATAAAATTTCTGCGTAATATAGATTTATCTATGAAATATTTCACCAAACACAAAATAGATCGAGGTTTCTTGCTAAAAATTACGCCATCTCTCAAATTATTATCAAAAAGAAAAGACAATCTAAATAATCTGGAACTTAAGAATCCTACAGCTGTATATGCTAGTAATCTTACCTACGCCTCAACAACTGAAACGACTGAAGATGTAGCTGCTGAAGCCGCATCAAGATTAAAAAAAGATGGAATATCGCCATCATTCAAAGAGGTTTATCCACTCAAAGAACCTCATGTCTTCGCAGCAATATCTACGGATCCTGAAACTCTAAGTTCAAAATATCACGTATTAGAACCTATCCTGATCCCAGAAGAAAAAGTTGCTCTTGAAAAGATCAAATCAATAATGTTTGAAGTAATAGATGTAAACCTAAATTCAATTAGTACTAGGGAAAAGGCGGAAGAATGGCTTAGAGATTACGCAAGAAAGATCGTTGTAGGATATAAAATAAAGATTGGAGAAGGATCCCTAGATAAAATCGAATACTACCTAGCAAGAGACCTTATCCATTATGGAAAGATAGATCCCTTAATGCACGATCACATGATAGAAGACATTTCATGTGACGGTCCAGAAACACCAATCTACATTTGGCATAGGAAATATGAGTCACTACCGACCAATGTCGTATTCGAAAATGCTAATGACCTTGACCCTTTCACAGTGAGACTTGCATACCTTTCGGGTAAACACATAAGCATAGCAAATCCAATGCTCGACGCAAGTCTAACGGATGGAAGTCGAATACAACTAACCTATGCAAAAGAAGTCACTAGAAAAGGTAGTACATTCACTATCAGAAGATTTAGAGCAGATCCTATGACAATAATCGACCTTATAGATTTTAACACTCTAAACTCCATGATGGCTGCTTGGTTCTGGCTTATTATCGAAAGAAAAGCTAACACACTCGTTGGAGGTGGAACAGCCTCAGGCAAAACAACATGCCTTAACTCTCTCTGTGCATTCATCCCAACATATGACAAGATAGTCACAATTGAAGATACAGCAGAGATGAATCTGCCCAACGAAAACTGGATCTCATCTATAGCTAGAATAGGATTCGGATCAAGTGGAGCTGCCGATATCAATCTATTTGATTTGTTGAAGGCTGCAATGAGACAGAGACCTGATTATGTGATTGTTGGTGAGGTTAGAGGTACTGAAGCCTTTACTCTCTTTCAGGCTATGGCAACAGGCCACGGAGGATTATCAAGTATCCACTGCGACTCAGTCCCATCAGCACTAAACAGGTTAGAATCTGAACCCATGAACATCCCAAGAACACTACTAACAATACTGGATGCAATTGTACTTCAATCTAAAGTCAGACTTGCTGACCGTGTTACCAGACGAATGAAAAGTGTAGTAGAAATTGTTGAGATGGATCCTATCTCAAAAGAGATAATCACAAATGAAGTCTTTAGGTGGGATCCAAAGACTGACACTTTCGAGTATTCAGGAAAAAGTGTTCTCTTGGATAAAATAATGAAAGATTTTGGCTTAAGCAAACAATACATCGCAACGGAACTAGAAAGACGTAGCAGACTTCTTGAATGGATGCTTCACAACAAGATCAGACGAGTCGATAAAGTTGGAAGAATGATCAGCAATTACTACGCGGATCCAGAAGGAGTTTCGGAAAAAGTGAATCTGAGGGCAACATCGTGATAAATAAGAAAATCGATTATGATTTCATTGAATTCCTCGCATTAGCACCATACCGACTTCTCGGAGAAAAGACTAAAAAATTTTCTATGCTGTTCATCGGATTAGAAAATCAATTGAAGAGAGCTGATATCAAAGTTGCACATGAAGCATACGTTGCTATGATACTACTCTTCACCAGTCTAGGAGGAGTATCAATCTTTACGGCAACAATTCTTGTAAGTCTAATTTCTGGAGCGACTTTTATAGCTGCAATACTAGTCGCATTAATAATGGGTTCAATAGGAACCACAATAATATTCATTACATTATTTTTCTATCCTTCAATGCAAGTTGGAAATCGAAAACGAATCTTAGAAGAAGAGCTGCCTTATGTGGCAAGTCACATGGCAGTCCTATCCAAAGCTAACATGCCACCAGAAAGGATTTTCAGGTCAATTACTCAGGTAGAAGACATAGGTATGAAAAGCATAGCGGCAGAAGAATCCAGAAACATCATTAGAGATGTCAATTTCCTTGGCTATGATATCATCTCTGCAATGGAGCGAAGAATAAGACATGCACCATCTCCAAAATTTGTTGATTTCTTAGATGGGTTCATTTCTGTAAGTAGATCCGGAGGAAGCTTAACATCATATTTTATGGCAACCGCCAAGGCACTAATGGATTCAGCTAGAATCGCTGCAAGACAACTTCTTGAGACTCTCGGAGGAATCGCTGAAGCTTACATTTCAATGATGGTAGTTTTTCCACTACTTGTTATAGTAATGCTATCGATCATGGGTATGATAGGTGGAAATCTAGGTGGGTTTGGTATTTTATTCATCATGCAGCTTGTTACATACTTGGCCATTCCAGCATTTGCATTAATCCTTCTACTCTTGTTAGATTCAATCATACCTCCAAGATGATACACTATGTTAATGATGAGAGTGTCTAAGAGAGACAAGAAGCTAGTCATTATCATTGCTACAGCCCTTGGACTAACTCAAGTTGTAACACTGATCATGAATGAGTTCATGATAAAAGCTGATCTCATATTCAAAACAGATCAACTAATATTTCTTGCACTAATTCTAGCATTATTCCCTCCTGCAATCATAAATTATGTTGATATGCGATGGAGGTTAAGTGTTGACAAGAATATTCCAGAATTTTTAAGGGAACTCTCAGAAGCAGGAAGAACGGGGGTCACACTAACCAGGGCATTAGATTTGGCTTCAAAACGTAGATATGGTCCATTATCATCTGAGCTCGAAGGAATAGTAACAAAATTATCATGGGGCGGAAATTTCGAGGATTCTCTAAAGAAGTTTGCAGAAAGGATTGAAACAAAACTTGCCAAGAGAACTTCGATTCTTCTAACTGAAATAAATAGATCTGGTGGAGACATAAAAGATGTTCTTGATACAGTAAGCAGACACATTAGAGAACTACAATCGATAGAAAATGAAAGAAGAAGTCAACTCCAAACATATGTAGCAATTGTGTATATAGCATTCTTCATCTTCCTCTTTATAGACTACATACTACTCCAGACATTTTTTGCAAAAATTGAAGCCTTAAAAGAATCTCTAACTGAAGCTGGTGGTCTATTTATTATGCAGGAATTGAGTTTTGACAGTATTAAAACAATAATGTTTCACATGTCAATAATGCAAGGGCTCTTCGGAGGATTAATAGCAGGTAAAATGGGTGAAGGTGCTCTTGGCGCCGGCCTGAAACACTCATTGATTCTGATTATCATTGCTTTCCTGATGTTCTATTTCATAATGTGAGGATGAATTAAAATGAACAGCAAAAAAACTATAATGGCCGAAAAATCGATGCTAGGAATGGTAGATTACGATCTTGATTCATCTAATCTATCATCAAACCAATGTGATATCTCTGTTTCCCATGATGTCAAACTGAAAAGAGGAGTCTTCGTAAAAATAGGTAATGCAAAATCATACTACATCGGCCAAATTGTAGACGGACCATACTTCACTAAAGGCAACATCAAATCAAGATACATAACCGAACTTGCAGCACTAATAGAAAACGGTGTGGCAAAAGCAGTTCTAAACCGTCCAGCACCTGGAACAAGTATCGAACCAATCAACAGTGACATTGTACAAAAATTCCTAGGAATTTCAGGAACCATGAACATGGGTCACATCCTAACTGATAGCAGAGTCGACGTTCTCATGGATACGGCGACATTGAGCAGACATATTGGAGTCTTCGGTACAACAGGAGGTGGAAAATCAAATACTATACAGGTACTGATGGAGGAAGCATGCAACCAAGGATTCTCCATAATGATCTTTGACGTAGAAGGAGAATATGTTGAGATGGATCAACCAACAAACAGACTACTGGACATATTAGCAAAGTTTGATCTAAAACCTACTGGAGCAAAAGATCTTAAGGTATACGTTCCTTACCCATGTGATTGTAAAAGAGAAGAGGCAATGAAATTCGGGATCACTTTCAAGGATGTAGACAAGGATGTCTTCTCAGAGGTTTCTGGTCTTAATAGAATGGAACAACTCTATTTTCAAGATATAATTGATAAAGTTAGGGCAGTTACCCCAGAAACTAAGCCATTGACATTAGAAGCAGTAATTAATCGTCTTACAACAAGATTGAAAGGACAAACCGATCGTCCCACTATGCCGCCATTCATAGCAGAAGCACATACCACCCTATTCGCTAAATTACGTCTTATGCAAGATCAAAAAATTGTTGATGTAGATGCTCCAATTGTCAATATGGAAAAAGTCATACGACCTGGAAGAGTCTCTGTTATAGATGTTAGTGATGCATCTGATTATATTAGAAATGTTGTGATGGCTGAATTACTTCACAACGCATTCCAGTATAAAATTACCCATCCAGAATCTCCACCCCTTCTAGCTGTTATCGAGGAGGCTCACGCTTTCATTAGCAAAGAAAAAAGGGATAGAATGCTTGCTACCCTAATGTTAATTATCGAGGTGGCTAGGCGGGGTAGGAAAAGAGGGCTATGTTTAGGAATTGTAACTCAACAGCCAGCACACCTTCCACCAGAACTTTTAGAATTATGTAACACTAGAATAATTCATAGAATGAGCTCAGTAACCAATATTGGTTGTCTAAAAGAATCTACTGGAAATGTTCCTGAAGGGATGTGGAATACTATCCCATCTTTAGGTACAGGTGAGAGTGTACTTTCTTCACATAAGTATTCAAGGGCGCTCACAGTAATGGTAAGACCTACAGTTTCGAAGAGGATCGCAACAGATTAGGAGGACTATCATTGAATGAAATCAAATCTCTCAGTATCGGAAAAAGTCTGTTAATGTTATTCATTATCATAGTAATGTTATTTCCAGTTTGCTTAGCACAAGATGAATCTGAAGATATGGAAGCAGTAGATGATTTAGAGGAAACAACAGATGATTTAGAGGAAACAACAGATAAAATAGAGGACGAGAGAATCGTCATCACTGAACTCTATGTAGACAGTGACGATGAAATGATTGTAAGTGACCGCGCACTCATATTGACTGGTAATATCACAGTAATGAATGCAAGCGAACTGATGATAACTAGTTCAGATATTCAACTTTCAATTAGAGGAGAAAGAAGCTACAACATCTCAATCTTGGACGCAGCAAATATGGTCATCAGTAACTCGACACTTAACACCCTATCGAATGCTTCACTAGTTAAACTACTAGACGATGGTGAGTTGAAATTGATAAATTCAAACTTAACAGATTTCAAAACTTTCTCAACATCAGGGAACTCAACTCTTACTGTTCAGGGAAGTCAACTCAACATCAACGACATTATTTGTACTGGTGGAAACATCTCATTGATTGAAAGTATTATGCCTTCAGGTGACCTCAACGTAACCGTTACGAAAGTTAATCTAGAAAATTTCAAGGGTGATAACATTTTCTTAGATATGAACAACTCCCTATTAACAGGCGTTGAATGTAATTTTCTTGAAATCAAATCCGTTGATTCAGTTTATTTGAACAAATCAAAAATTGAAAATTGTCAGATCGAATCTGATGATGAAATAATTATTTCAGACTCAATATTTGATTCTCTTACATTGAACTCATCGGGTTTAGCGATAAACGTATCAACATCAGAGGGTGGAGCACGTGCTGGAGGCGCGATAAGAGCTGCTGAAAATTCCACAACGACTATCAAAAGATATTGGTATTTGACTGTAAATGTCACAGAAATGACTGGAATGGGCATACCAGCCACTATTATTGTCGAAGATTATTTTGGGAATACGATTCTGGAAGGAAAATCAGATGTTTATGGATTATACGAAGAACCGATTATAGCAGAGCTCATAAATTGCACAAAAACGGAATTCGTTGGCAACTATAAAATCAGAGCTCAATATGCAAATGTTTCAACACGTTATACTCCGATAGTTCTTGATAGAAATGTAGATATAGATTTACAGTTCAAAAAGCCTGTACCTCTTGAAACATCTACAAAATTGCTGCCGACTTCTGAGACAGTTATGGTTGACGAATCAGTGACACTCGAAGGATGGATCGTAAAAGAACTGCCTGAAGAAGATATTGAAATAGTAGCGTCAGGACCTAACAATTCTAGCTTTACAATGATTTGTAAGACAAATGAAAATGGTCTTTTCGAAAAGAAGTTCAAACCAGACGTTGAAGGTCAATGGACTGTTTATGCTGACTGGATAGGTGGAGGACGTTTCGGAGAAAGATTCACAAAAAGCCAAGCATATACACTAACAGTCCAACCTAGACCATCAATAGTCATTCTATTGATCCAAGCACTTCCAATAGCAGTAGTTGTAATAGGAATATTCACAACCATGACATTTCTAGCTCTAGGACGTAAATCTATAAAAAAAGAAAAGAAACCTTCATAAAAAATAATTCTTTACAAATGTAATGAAAAAAATTAATCAAAATACTATATACGAGGGAAGATTAACAAATAATGACCATACAATAATCGAAATGATATAAGCAGTAATTATTAACTTAGCAGTAATTTTATTCTCAGATCTGATGTAGATTCTTTCTATAACATAGACTAGAGATATAAACGCAAATGGTAATGCCGATAATAAATACCAGATGAAAGGTTTCCCAGTAGACGTTGAAATTAATAATAATATGAATACTAAAGGTATAGCAAACATTTTCTTATTCTCTCGAAACAAGTAAAACAAAGCGAGAATAACAGCTGAAAATGATAGAGGCCATGTTAAAGGATTATATGTACTGATTAAGCTTATTCCCTTCTCTGGTGGAGCAAAAGTAAAAATTTTTGTTACAGTATCAAAATGTATAGCAGTAATCTCTGAAGGGCCCTCTATACCTAATAAGAAATTTAATAGTATCCAAAAAGGTGGTGGGGCACCCATCCCAACTCTCATTCCCTGATGATAACCTAACATCTTAAGTTGAAGAAATATAAAATCAAGTATTGAATTTCCAGCTAAAAAGAAAACAACATAAGTGGCAGAATAAGTTAGAAATGCGATAGCAAGGCCTAAAGGATATAACTTCAAATTTTCCCAATTTCTATTAAGCAAATAGTATAGTGGTATTAGAATTACCAAGAAAAAAGTAATCCATTTACATGATAAAGCCAATCCAACTGCAATGTAAAGAAATATAAAACTCCACTTACCCTTGTTAAGAATCAACAAAAATATAGCAAATGCTGTAAAAAAGGTTGCATAGATATCAAGCATAGAAAAAGATGATAACTGAATATACAATTTATCCATACTCAATATCAAAATTGGGAGTAACGTAAATGGAAATATATGTAGAATCTTCTTTGAGATCAGGAAAACCAACATAAGTGTAAAAACGGAAAAAATTAGACTTAGTAATGCCTGATTCATGAAAGCTAATTCTGAAAGACCAATGAGATATTTTGCGAGAGGAGGATGTTCAAAATTTATGACATCAGGAGTGGTACCTGTAATATAACGCCAACTAGCTAACGCATAGAGCTTATCATCTGAAAAAATAGTTCCTTTGTGAATTGAGACGGAATATTCTTCAAGTATTGTTTTTGGTTCAAATTGAACGTAGAATACATCGTTACATCTGTATACGAAAAAAACAATTATCAATACAAGAATGATCCACTCTAATTTAAGAGCGCGCATGTTACATCTACATTAAGAAAAATTTTAACTGAAAATAATTGCGCTTGAATCTCAATTTGTTTTTTCCAATATTTTTATGACGTTATCAGTTATCTCGTACATATTTTCTCCTTCAATAAATTGGATATTATTTGCTTTGAGGAAGTCTCTTGCTTCTTGATGAAGCATTGGCATTGCAATCAGTAGACTTGTTGCAGATATATTGTCTGTGAACTTTGCATAAGATGATAGAACCGTTTTTGTATCGACAGTTTCTGATGATGCCACCAAATCTAGAGCAAGTAATTTGTCTTTTTTGTTAGCTGTTAAGGTAAATTCGTGGTTAACACCAGTTTTACCCTTAAGGTAGCCAGGTGTATCTACCGAGTATTGTATTTTTTTAAGGGAATCAGCTATTGTAAGTACAGTTAATTTTTCCTTGGCTTCAGCTCTAATGTCTTGATTTAATGTGAATGAATGAATATCAAGAAGATCACAATTTTTCAATTGGAATTCATCTGAGCAGCCTCTACAGTAATAGGATCTTAGTGGTTCACTGAATATACTGTTACATGATTGACATTCGAAAGAAATGCCTACAGATTTGAGTTCGAGATCTTCCTCGATTTTTTTTCCGCATTTCGGACATATAATTCCACTGACTGTTTGATACTCACTCTGTTTATAGATAGCTCCACAGTCAAGATGTTGCATCAATCGGTTTATCTTGACTTTGTGGGATTCACATTCTGGACACTTGCTTCTAGTGAAAACTTTTGCTGATTGATGACATTGTGGACAAGCAACTAGTTTCTCATATAGATCTTCATTCAGTATACCTGACTCAACTAATTCATTTAAAGTGTATTGTATCTTTCTTTGAGAATATCCTTTAAGGTCAGAAAGTACAGGATAAGAAGGTGTTTCACTTCTTACCATTATTGGTTCGATACTTTCAAGATTAGAATTAATGAATCTTCCTACAATGTCCTGAACAATTGCACTACTGTAAAGTCTATCTCTTAATCCTTTTAGAAGTTCAGGCTTTTTCCTCGCTTCTGACCATAATTGTCTTTTAACATGAAAAATCTCACCCTCTTCTGTAGTTTCTGTCTCAGTGGGCTCTGTCTCAGATTCTAGTTTATCCAGTTTTTCAAGAAGTTTTTCAGTTTGAGGTTCATCAGATTTAGTTTCTTCCAGTTTCTTAGCCTCCTTAATACGTTTGACATGAAAACTATCAAGTATCATCATAAAACCTGCAACAAGGAAAAAAATATCCAAATAACTCCAAGAATACAATACATTGCTAAATAACTTATTTACTAAAGCTAATGCTATACAAGCAGTTCCAGCTGCAATCAAAAATTCATTCATTTCTTTGATCGCACCATATATCCCCGCTCCAACCGCAACGAGAAAACCAAGTGTGAGGATGAATGAATAGATGAAACCAGGATCACCCGGATTCCAAATAAAACTACTTTCGCCGAGATAGGTTGCTCCACTTACAATAACAGAAATTATGAGGATTATGATACCAGCTAAACCTATCTGACGCAAATCTAATTTCCTCTATACTTTCCTTACGGCTCTTCCATATAATAATTCGCACAAAGTAAAATACATACAAGTAAATTGATCTGTATGTATCATAGATACATAATAAACAAAAGACTAAATATTTGGCTCTATTTTCATGAATTCTATTCACAAGGATCAACACGAGAATTATTTCTGAAATCTTCAATGAATACCATTTTTGTACTAAATTAGAACAGTTTTTATAACCCCTCATTCAATTCAGCTCCAAGATCATTAGTAAAATCGGGAAAAAAAATGGGAAAGACTTCAACCGGACTCTTAGCTGCAAGAAAACTCAAGCGTATACGAAAGAAACTTAGATGGAAATATGCACCATATAGACGAAGAATGCTCGGTTTAGACTATAAAGCCGACCCCCTTCAAGGGGCTCCCCAAGCTAAGGGCATAGTCCTTGAGAAAGTAGGAATAGAATGTCGTCAGCCAAACAGTGCCGTCAGGAAGGCGGTTAGAGTCCAACTGATAAAGAATGGGAAAGTAATAACAGCATTCACACCAGGAGACGGTGCATTAAACTTCATAGATGAACACGATGAAGTCCATTTATGTGGCTTAGGTGGCCCAGAAGGCAAAGCAATGGGTGATATACCTGGCATAAGATGGCAAGTATTCAAGGTCAATAACGTATCTCTCAAAGCATTACTTTCAGGAAAGAAAGAGAAGCCAAGACGTTAGTAGAGAAGAACTTTTTTTAATCAATTTTTTTCACAGAAATTAGAATGGAAAAATTCATTTAATTGATGACACTTCGCGTTATTTGTAAATATAGACTGCCGGGGTTGCCTAGAGATTCTAAAAGAATCGGGAAACCAGGTAAGGCGTCGGCTTGCTATCTTTCAGCAAAAAGCCGATGACCCTTACGGGTCTCGTGGGTTCAAATCCCACCCCCGGCGCTGATCTCATAAATCTATTAATTATTAATCAAAGTCAATTAATACTGTAATATATTTTTGTTTATGATAATTTTATAATCAAATAGTATAAGTACGAGAAAATTTAATTCCATAAAAATTCGAGGTTAGCTAAAAACAAAAATTCATAGGCAAATTATGGATTGAGATACAATTCGCTTCAAGCTTATGTGACTGCATGGTGAATACATAGATGGAACAAAAACAATGGCACTCAATGTCTATTGATGAGGTGTCTAGAGATCTTGGTGCAAGTAATGAAGGTCTAACTAATCAAGAAGCGGAACGTAGATTAGTCGAGTTTGGTCCTAACGAACTTCAGGCAGAGAAACAAGTCTCTCCACTACAGATTTTCATTGGGCAATTCAAAAGTATCTTAATCATAATCTTATTTTTTGCAACAATATTCTCTGCAGTAATGGGGGAAATAATTGATGCGATTATTATCCTTGCTATTGTAATAGCATCAGCTGGTCTTGGTTTTTTCCAAGAATATCGTGCGGAAAAGGCTCTTGATGCTTTGAAGAAAATGCTATCTCCAGCAATAACTGTAATAAGAGATGGAAAAGAGAATAGGTTAGATTCGAGCAAGCTAGTTCCTGCTGACGTAATCGTTCTTGAGGCGGGAGACAAAATTCCTGCTGATGCAAGACTATTCAAGCTAGCAAACCTGAATGTAGATGAATCATCTCTTACAGGTGAATCAATTCCAGTAAGAAAAAAACTTGATTCCTTGCCCGTTGACACTCATATTGCTGATAGGGAAAACATGGTTTACTCTGGAACTATTGTGACCTATGGGAGAGCAAGAGCCTTCGTAACTTCTACAGGTATGAGAACAGAATTTGGCAAAATCGCTAAAGAAGTTATGACAACCACTAAAGAGAAAACACCATTAGAAATTAGAACGGAATCAATTGGCAAATGGTTAGGTGTACTATGTTTAGGGGCCTGTCTCGTAGTTGTTGTTTTCGGTATACTCAGAGAATATCTGATAATTGGATTCGTCTCAACTGAATTTCTTATTGGGCTGGTTATGTTTGGAATAGCTCTTGCTGTCGCAGCTGTTCCAGAGGCCCTACCAGCCATCGTGACAGGAACACTTGCTATCGGCATGAATGAAATGGCTAAGAGAAATGCCCTCGTTAGAAGAATGCCTGCTGTTGAGACTCTTGGCTCAACGACAGTAATATGTTCTGATAAAACCGGCACTCTAACTAAAGGAGAGATGACCGTACGACAATTATATCTGAATAATCAGTCGATAGATGTGACAGGAGTTGGATACGAACCTAAAGGACAACTAAAAATTAATGAAACAATAGTAGATTTTCATGAAAGGATTTTTTCGCTCTGGGGTATGGCATCCATATTATGTAATGATGCAAATCTGGAGAAGGCTAGGGAAGGTGGCGATTGGTATATTATTGGTGATCCTACTGAAGGGGCATTAATTGTTGCTGCTGAGAAAGCAGGATTTAAGCAGAATGATATTCGAGAAAAGTATCCTCGAGTAAGTGAACTTCCTTTCAGCTCCGAAAGGAAACGTATGAGCACTGTTCACCAAAGTAAAGAAGGGAAAAAACTTGTTTTTACCAAGGGTGCTCCAGAAGTAATATTGGAAAGATGCTCATCCATTCATGAAAATGGCACACCTCAAAGGCTGTTATTAGACAAGAAGAGACAGATTTATGAGATAAATGAGAAGATGGCTACTCAGGCACTAAGAGTATTAGCAGTAGCGTATAAAGAGATCCCAGATTCTACAAACGATTTCGATGAGAAAACTCTGGAATCTGATCTAATTTTTCTGGGTCTAATAGGAATGATAGATCCGCCACGAGCAGAAGCAAAAATTGCTGTAAAACGGGCGAAACAAGTCGGTATGAAACCCATTATGATTACAGGAGATCACAAATTAACTGCAGTTGCAATAGCAACCGAGATGGGAATCTATGAAGATGGCAATATCGCTATGACAGGAGATGAACTAGAAAGAATAAGCGATGAAGAATTACAGAATATGGTTACTATAGTAACAGTCTACGCTAGAGTTTCTCCTCTACATAAATTGAAGATAGTCAAAGCTTGGAAAAAAAGAGGAGAAGTCGTCGCAATGACAGGAGATGGAGTGAATGATGCCCCAGCCGTAAAGAATGCGGACATTGGAATAGCCATGGGTATTACAGGAACTGAAGTAACAAAAGAATCTTCGGATATGGTGCTTGCTGATGATAATTTTGCCACTATTGTTAGAGCAATTGAGGAAGGCAGAGTAATTTATGATAACATAAAACAGTATCTTACATATCTTCTTGAAAGTAACATAGTTGAATTGATTGTGATCGGGGGAGGAGTGCTTGCAGGTCTGCCTTTACCTCTTCTAGCTGCTCAGATATTATGGGTAAATCTAATTACTGATGGGCCTCCAGCTTTGGCCTTGGGAGTTACTCCACCTAGCCCAGATGTGATGCAGAGACCTCCAAGAGATCCTAAGGAATCTATTTTCTCAAGAGAAGTCAAATCTATGTTAACATTAATTCCACTAGTTCATTCCCCTATACTTCTATATATTTTCATTAGTTCTCTGAACCAAGGAGTAAATGTTGCTAGAACATCACTATTCATAATGTTCATCTTTTTTGAATTAGTTGTTGCGCTAAATTGTCGCTCTCTCAAATACTCAATCTTCAAGGTTAAACCTCACAAAATACTATCTTTAGCTGTAATTGGCTCAGCCATATCAACAGTAATCCTATTCTTAATTCCTCAATTAAGATCTGCATTCGAACTAGTCATGCCAACATTAACAGATATCATGTGGGCCGCAGTTTTATCAATACTTCCTATAATCCTAATTGAAATGTTAAAAATAAGATTCAGGAAATCAGGTAAGATTCAACAAAATATTGAAGCATAATCTTGTAATTTCAGAATTTCAAACTCAAATTATTTTTCGTCTGTTAATGTTTAGAATAAACATTTCCTAGCATACTTTTCTATACAATAGTTAGCTATAAATTAGAAAGAGTGTTCGTCCTAAAACTCATAAATTCATGCATGCAAATTGGGTTGTTGATATCAAGAGGTGAAAATGAATTAAGCTTGGAATAAAATCACGTTTTCAGGAAGAAAATATGAAAGCTGCTCTAGTACTAGAAGATGGCACAGTTGTAGAAGGATGCGGTTTCGGAGCAGAAGGTCTGGCTCAAGGGGAACTTGTCTTCAATACTAGTATGACAGGATACGTTGAGGCGTTAACAGATCCGAGTTATGCTGGACAAATATTGATGATGACGTATCCGCTAATAGGTAACTATGGTGTCTGCAGTGAAGATTACGAGAGTGATAGAATACAGACCAAAGGCTTTGTTATCAAACATCTGTGTAAACATCCAAGTAATTGGAGAAGTCAGAAGAACCTAGACCAATTTCTCAAAGAGTTCAATATTCCAGGGATTGAAGGTGTTGATACAAGGATGCTCACCTTGAAAGCTAGGATTAATGGGACTATGAAATCCACATTAGCTGTATTCAAGAGCAAAGACATGCCAAACAAAGAGGAACTCATTGAGAACACCAAGAAACAACCCCAAATTTCGGAGATAGATCTCGTAGACAAGGTTTGTGTTAAAAGACCGAAATTTGTAAGTGCTCAAAGCAAGCATCATGCAGTCATAATAGACTGTGGAGTAAAAAATAGTATAATAAGACAACTCACTCTCAGAGGGGTAGACCTACATGTGGTACCATATGACTTACCTGCTGACAAGATAATGAATTATGATCCAGATGCCGTATTCATATCAAATGGTCCAGGTGATCCCGCAAGGGTTACTCAAACGATTCAAACAATTAGGAACCTTATTGGTGAAGTACCTGTTGCAGGCATCTGTCTAGGCTTACAACTCACAAGCCTCGCCATGGGCGCTAAGACTTTCAAATTGAAGTTTGGTCACAGGGGGGCAAATCAACCTGTTAAGGACTTTGACACTGGAAGGGTGTTTATTTCAACTCAAAACCATGGGTTCGCAGTAGATGACAAATCTCTGAAAGAAACTGGGCTGGAGATAACACAAAGAAATCTTAATGATGGAACAGTTGAAGGTATACGACGTAAAGAGTTAACTCTTTTTGCAGTTCAATATCACCCCGAAGCAGGTCCTGGACCACATGATACTTACTTCTTCTTTGATAGATTCATACAAATGTTGGAGCAACGTTAAGGTTGCCGAAAAGAGAAGATATTAAAAAAATACTTCTGATAGGTTCTGGGCCTATAATTATTGGGCAAGCAGCTGAATTTGATTATTCAGGGAGTCAGGCTTGCAAGGCCCTAAGAGAAGAAGGTTACACCGTAGTTCTAGTTAATTCCAACCCAGCTACAATAATGACTGATCCAGAGATAGCTGATAGAACTTACATAGAACCGTTAACTCCTGAGATACTTGAAAGGATTATAGATATCGAGAGGCCAGATGCACTTCTTCCTACTCTAGGTGGTCAAACAGGACTAAATCTTGCTACTATACTCGCTGAAAATGGAGTGCTAGACAAGTATAAAGTTGAACTAATCGGTGCAAAACTTGAGGCTATAAAGAAAGCAGAAGATAGAGATCTTTTCAGAAATTCCATGACGAGAGTCGGTCTAGAGGTTCCCAAAAGTAGAATCATCCAAACAGTTGAAGAGGCATCGGATGTAGCAAATGAGCTTGGATATCCTCTTGTGATTAGACCATCTTTTACCTTAGGTGGGACAGGTGGAGGAATTGCACACAACATCAAGGAACTTGAAAAGATAGTCCAACAGGGATTAGACAAGAGCTTGATACAACAAGTACTCATCGAAGAAAGCCTCATTGGATGGAAGGAATACGAACTTGAAGTAATGAGAGATCTAGCTGACAATGTTGTAATTGTATGTCCAGTTGAGAACATGGATCCAATGGGTATCCATACAGGTGATAGTATAACCGTGGCTCCAGCTCAGACTCTAACAGATCTGGAATATCAAAAACTTAGGGACGCATCAATTAGAATAATGAGAGAAATCGGAGTTGAAACTGGTGGTAGCAACATACAATTTGCAGTAAATCCACGTAACGGAAGAATAATGGCTATAGAGATGAATCCTAGAGTATCAAGATCATCAGCTCTCGCCTCAAAGGCAACAGGATTCCCCATAGCCAAGATAGCTGCAAAACTGGCCATAGGATATAGACTGGATGAGATTCCCAATGATATTACTAAGGAGACTCCAGCCTGTTTTGAACCTACAATTGATTATGTAGTTGTGAAAATCCCTCGTTTTGCCTTTGACAAGTTTCCCACTGCCAACAATACTTTGACCACTCAGATGAAAAGTGTAGGAGAAATTATGGCAATAGGAAGAACCTTTGAAGAATCGTTACAGAAAGCGATTCGTTCTCTTGAAATAGGAAGAGCAGGTTTAGGATCGGATAACAAAGATTTAGATCCATCAATAGAGAAGATATTTCAAAAACTTAGAACAAACGATCATGAAAGAATATTCCACATACGATATGCGATAAAAAGAGGAATCATGATCAGTAAGATAGTAGAATTAACGAACATTGATCCATGGTTCATTCATAAAATAAAAAATATTGTAAACATGGAAGAAGAAGTCAAGAAGTATAATATTGATTCGATACCGGATCATCTTCTTAAAGAGTCAAAGACCCTAGGTTTTTCAGATACCCAGCTTGCATTTTTACTTAAATCAAGAGAGGACGAAATTAGGCAAAAAAGAAAATCTAAGATTATTTCTCCAGTCTACAAAATGGTTGATACATGTGCAGGAGAATTCGAAGCGAAAACACCCTACTACTATTCTACTTATGAAGAAAAAAATGATGGTCCACCTACAGAAAAAAAGAAAATAATTATACTTGGTTCTGGTCCGAATAGGATCGGACAAGGAATTGAGTTTGATTATTGTTGCGTTCACAGTGTATTTTCTTTAAATGATGAAAATTACGAAACAGTAATGGTAAACAGTAATCCCGAGACCGTATCAACTGATTATGATACTTCAGATAGACTATACTTTGAACCGATAACATATGAAGATGTTCTAAACATCGTAGAAAATGAGAGGCCTGAAGGAGTATTTGTACAGTTTGGAGGTCAGACACCATTAAATATATCCAGAAAATTGTCTAATGTTGTTCCAATACTAGGGACCAAACCTGATGCTATTGATGAAGCAGAAAATAGGGAGAGATTTGCTAAGTTATTGAACGGTTTAGGTATTCCACAACCAGATAATGGAATAGCGTATAATATTGAGGAAGCTATTAGTGTTGCTAGAAAACTTGGATATCCAGTTCTGGTGAGGCCCTCGTATGTTCTAGGTGGCCGAGCTATGGATATAATATATGACGACGATGCATTAAAGGAGTATATCGCTGAAGCAATAGAAGTTTCACCTAAAAATCCGATTCTTATAGACAAATTCATCGAAGATGCATTGGAGGTCGAGGTTGATGCTCTTTGTGATGGTGAAGACGTAGTTATTGGAGGTATAATGGAACATATCGAAGAGGCTGGGGTTCACTCAGGTGATTCTGCATGTGCACTTCCCCCAATTAGTCTTGATAATAAGGTAATTGATAAAGTAAAGAATTACACAAGAAAGATTGCATTAAAATTAGGAGTCGTTGGTCTAACCAATATACAGTATGCAGTTAAAGATGACATAGTTTATGTTTTAGAAGCAAATCCAAGAGCCTCAAGAACTGTTCCATTTGTAAGTAAAGCTAGTGGACTTCCACTTGCAAAGATTGCTGCAAAACTCATGGTAGGTCGAAAGCTTAAGGAACTAAATATTAAGGAAAAACTTGAATTAAAACATGTAGCTGTGAAGGAAGCTGTTTTTCCATTTACTAAGTTACCTGGCGTTGACCCAATCTTAGCTCCAGAGATGAAATCAACAGGTGAAGTTATGGGTATTGATTATAATTTTGGAATAGCATATTATAAAGCAGAACTTGCTGCTGGCATGAGACTTCCAGCTAGTGGTACAGTCTTCTTAAGTGTTAAAGATAGGGACAAAGCTAAGTCTGTAGATGTAGCCAAAGATCTTACAGAATTGGGTTTTTCAATACTTGCAACCAAAGGTACTGCAGAATATCTGAGAAATTTTGGTATTGAAACAAAGACTTTGATCAAGACCACAGAGGGTAGGCCAAACATTGTAGATTTCATAATCAATAAGGAGGTGGATCTTATAATAAACACTCCAAGAGGAAAAGGGTCAAGAAAAGATGGTTATGAGATAAGACGAGCTGCAATCGAACATAATGTTCCATATATTACTACTATTCCAGCGGCATTAGCTACCGTGAAAGCTGGAAAAGCATTAAGAAAAGGTACCTTGACAATAAAGTCTATTCAAGATTATCATGCGGAAAGATAGAAATGTATTATTTGATATCAAGAATTTTATTGGTATCATATTTTTTCTAATAAGAAACTCTAAAACCAAAATGTGTATAAGAAGAGAAATTATTCAAAGCAAGTGTATCACTATGAACATCAGAGGTGTAGAATATGTTTCTGGTCGACGGTATAAATGGAGCCGTCTTTGCAGAAGTCTTGAGGCTTTTAATCTACACTTCCTATTCACTATCTAGATTAATTATTGCACTGATAATCTCCTATGTTTTTGGGATTCTTTATGGAATAGCTGCTGCACGTAACCGACGCTCTGAATCGGCATTGTTACCTATTTTAGACGTACTTCAGTCAGTACCTATTCTAGGCTTTTTTCCAGCAGCGATATTTTTCTTTATAGCAATTTTCGAGCAAAGTTGGTTAGGTATAGAATTGGCAGCTATCTTTCTGATTTTCACATGCCAAGCTTGGAATCTCGCTTTTTCCACTTATGAGTCCATATCATCAATCCCTAATGATTTACGGGAAGTATCAAATGCGTTTCATTTGAAAAGGCTTTCAAGATTTCGAAACCTCATTTTACCAGCATGCGTACCAAAACTCGTTTACAACGGTATGATGTCTTGGGCTGCAGGATGGTATTTTCTTGTTGCTGCAGAGATAATAATTCTGGGATCAACAAAATATAATCTGCCAGGAATAGGTAGTTATATTGCCGAGTCAGTCTATTCCGCAAATATAATTGGAACAATAATTGGGCTTTTATTTTTGATATTGGCTGTGCTAGCTTTTGATATATTGATATGGCGACCGCTAAGGAATTATGCTGAGAATTTTAGATATGAACCAGTAATAATAGAGCGAACTAAAATTCGTTCTTTTTTACCCACTTCAACTCTTGCAAGAATTAGCAGTTTGACACCTAGACTAGCTCTCAGTAGTCAATATCTCCCTAAACGTGTGCCAAGTAGAGTTAGAGATATCGCTGGAAGTATGCACTATGTTACAAAAAAACCAACGACATTCTTGACCAAACATGGTCGATTTCTATTCTTTTTCTCTCTTATCTTTGTGATATTGATAGTTATCATTATTTCAATTCAAAAAGTTCTATTCTACATACCCATCTTACCAAGAATATCTGAAAGTATTATGAGAGATATTTTATTAATACAGGAATTAAGTGTGATACCTATTGCTCTAGGATCGTCTTTGATACGTCTTCTCCTAGCATATGTTCTGAGTGTTGCTTGGACTTTACCCTTAGCTGTATTAATCGCAAGTAAAAGGAAGAACTTTGGAACAAACATGTTTATCATTCAAGTTTTTGCTGCAATCCCTGCTACTGCAATCTTTCCGATAATCATTCTTGCAACAATTGATTTACCGGGAGGCATACAATTAACATCAGTTATACTAACTATGACTGGCATGCAATGGTACCTTCTATTTAATCTAATAGGTGGAATGATAGCTATTCCTTCTGATCTAATTGAGACATCAAACATGTACAAATTAACAGGAGTAAATAAATGGAAGAAACTAATTCTTCCTGCAGTTATGCCGTCCTTTGTTACAGGAAGCATAACAGCTTGGGGTGGTGGATGGAATGCATTAATTGTAACTGAGTATATTGTATTTGGAAATGATATATTTGCAGTCCTTGGAATTGGTGCTCTTCTAGATATAGCTGCATATGAACAAGGTAGTGTAGGTTTGCTTTTACTCATTATAGTAGTCATGGTAGCTACAATAATGATAATAAACAAACTAATTTGGAGACCGTTGTATAACTATGTTCTTTCAAAATATCTAATGGAGTAGTGTCATTTCATGGCTTCACTCGTTGACATGCAGAATGTTTCACATGCATTTGGTAAATTAAGATCTGATCTAATTCTAGATAAAATCAATCTATCCATCAATGAACATGAGTTCGTTGGAGTCGTAGGACCATCAGGATGTGGAAAGTCTACATTGTTACGTATTATTATAGGTTTGACAAAGCCAACCGATGGTGCTGTATACTATCGTGGTGAGAGAGTTGAAGATATTTGCAAGAGAATGAGTATGGTATTTCAGACGTTTGCTCTATTCCCATGGTTGACAATATTTGAAAATATTGAATTAGGTTTACAAGGAAAACCTTTTTCGAAATCTGAAAAACGTGGAAGAGTACTTAAAACCATAGAATTTATGGGTTTAAACGGTTTTGAAGAAGCATATCCAAGAGAACTTGCAAGAGGTATGAAACAGAGGGTAGGTCTTGCAAGAGGTCTAATTCCAGACCCTGAATTAATCTTAATGGATGAACCATTCTCATCTTTAGATGCGCTAACAGCAACACACCTTAGAGAGGAAGTCTTGGATCTATGGTTGGATCCAAGTGTTGCTCCTGAAGCTGTTATAATGGTGACACACAATGTTGAGGAAGCCGTTTACATGGCTGATAAAATTGTTATAGTCACTTCCAAACCTGGAAAAATAGCAAAAGAGCTTGAAGTTACACTCCCAAGACCTAGAGATCCACGAAGTAATGAACTATATAAAATCGTTGACGAGATAACAGGACTTATAGCATAGAGGCAAAAAGTTATCTGTTAGATTAAAATTCGAATGTTAATAGAGGGTTGAAGATAATCCTTTGCTTGTATTACCAAGGGCACATGTCGGTCAAATGATCGGTCTCCTTGAAGTATTAGAAGACTTCAAAGGAAGAGTTGATGTAGCAAAAGTTGCAGATGACCTAATTCTAGAGCTTGACGACCTACTCCCAGCTGTAGATGCTGCGGAGCTTCTAAGTTATATTAAAGTTGACTCCGGAGATCTTATTCTAACAGAAACAGGAAGAGAATTTCTTTCAAAAGGTCCAAAAGCAAGGAAAAAATTGCTTAACAAAAATATATCTAATCTTGAATCTTTCAAGAAAATTATTAATTTCGTTAGAAACCAAGAAAATTGCGAAGTCTCTAAGGAAGAACTACTTGATTCACTGAAAGGTGAAGTAACAGATTTCGATGCAGAGTCAGATTTTTCTTGGATTATAGAATGGGGACGGCATTCACTACTTCTAAAGTATGATAGTGACAATGATACAATCCGTGCATGAAATATTAAGCCAAATCATTTCATCTTAAATAATATTTTATTCGGTAATAAATATCAGATGATAATCCCACATTTTTGGGGATAGCTAACTGTTTATATCAGAAATCAAATTTTTCAAAGTAGAATGACAGATATCTACAAGGTCAATCCTCAAAAGCCAGAGCAGGTAATACTCAGAAAGGCAGCTGACATAATAAAAAAGAATCGACTTGTGGCTTTTCCCACTGAGACTGTTTATGGATTAGGAGCAGATGCTCTTAATTCTCTTGCTGTAAAAAAAATTTTTTTTGCCAAGGAAAGACCTATGGATAATCCTCTTATCGTACACATTGCAGATAAAGATGATATCTACACTCTTGCAAAAAATATTCCTAAAGAAGCTAACAATCTTATTCACAAATTCTTTCCTGGACCTCTTACGATTGTATTAGAGAAAAAACCGATAGTACCAGACGAAACTACTGCTAGACTTGCCACTGTAGCAATAAGAATGCCTGAAAATAGGATCGCCCTCGATCTAATACATGCGTCTCAGACACCAATCGCAGCTCCTTCAGCGAATAGAGCTGGAAGACCAAGCCCTACTAGAGCTGAGCATGTTTTTCAAGACTTGAAGGAAAAAGTCGATTTGATAATAGATGGAGGGCCCACCAAATTGGGATTAGAATCTACAGTAGTAGATCTTACTGTGGATATTCCACGGATACTTCGTCCGGGGGCTGTCACACTAGAGATGCTTAAACCTGAACTAAAAAAAATTGAGTTACACCCATCTATCTTAGGAAATCATGCTGACTCAGAAACCATCCCAAAATCACCTGGAATGAAATATAGGCACTACGCACCAAAGACAAAACTAATGGTTATTGTAGGAAACATAGAAAACATTCATTTCAAGATTGAAGAGTTGATACACGACCTGCACATAAAAAAATTGAAAGTAGGAATAGCGTCAGTATCTAAGAAAAAGTATCAAGCTGATCATATAGAGAACCTTGGAGATTCAAAAAATGAAATTGCAAAAAATCTTTTTGATATTCTAAGAAGATTTGATGAATTGAACCTTGATCTAATAATAGCTGAAGGCGTTGATGAAGAAGGAATTGGTCTTGCTATAATGAATCGACTTCAGAAAGCTTCAGGATACGCAGTAATTAGAGTTTAGATCTAACTAGACTTATTACTAGAAATAGAAGTTTTATTTTTCTTTTGTTTTTAGTTCATTTATAACTTGATCAACACTCATTAGTTGAAGATCATTTAATTTGGTTTGACCTGTAAGAACTTCATACGCTCCAACACATCGAGTTGAAATCTGTTCGATGAGTAAAGTTGGAAGATTAGGAGGAGTTCCATCACCCATGTATCCTCTCCTTATGAGAAAATCCCTAAGGAATTCTTTATCCAAAGAGTAACCTTCCTGTTTTTTGCCTATTTCGTATTTTTCTTTTGACCATAGACGTGCAGAATCATGTGTTGGTGGTTCATCGATCTGGATTAGTTCGTCTTTAACTCTTCCAAATTCGAGTTTAAAATCTGGAATGATTAATCCTTTTTGAGAAGCTTCTGAAGTATAGAATTCGTAAAGTCTTAACGTAGCTTCCTCTAGAGCTATCCATTCATCTCTTGATACTAGATCTCTCTCTATAGCTTCATTCTTGGATAGTTCAAGATCATGACCAACATCACTCTTTGTAGTAGGAGTGAGTATAATTTCAGGAAGTTTTTCAGCTAATCGTAATCCGTTCGGTAGATTTACTCCACTTATTACGTGCTTGCCTTTCAAATAATTTCTCCAAGCTGAACCATATAAGTAGCTTCTAGCTACAAATTCAATATCAATTCTATCTGCTTTCACAACTCTGATGCTTCTATCATCTTTTTTTTCAATGAAATGATTAGGAAATATAGGTTGGGTCTTTTCAAACCAATAAGTAGATAACTTGTTTAATGCGGTTCCTTTTTTTGGTATACCATTAGGAAAAACAACATCAAAAGCTGAAATTCTATCTGTAGATACAATTAGGAGAGAATCTAATAAATCATACAAGTCACGTACCTTTCCTCTCCTATAGACAGGAAAAGAATAATCAGATTTGATCATCACATCGCTATTCATTTATACCATCCAAGTTCCTGAAACTTAGTTCTAGACTTAAATAAAGATGTACGGTCTACATATCAGCTGGTCAAAGAGAATAGGATTGATTAGTTTTCAAGAGTTTTCTGATGAGCTTTTTCAGTAAGATTTGATGCTCTAATACCTACTAGACGTATTTTCCTATCTGATCTAAGAAACGGCCTAAGAAGCATCATTGAAGTATTTTTCATAGTTTCAATACTTGAAGTAGGAAATGATAATGTTTTAGAATGAGTGTGAGTTTCAAAATTCTCATATCGAATTTTAACAGTAATAGTTCTGAATGAGAAACCATTCTCTTTAGTTTCTAAAATAACTTCCTCACATAATTTATTGACGATGAATCTTATTTTATTAAGATCCGAAGTATCTTGATCAAATGTATATTCTCTACTGAAAGATTTTGGTATCCATTCTTCAATTATCTCTGATTCATCTATTCCATGTGCCATACGATGAAATTCTTCTCCCCAAACTCCAAAAATGTCTTTAAGTTTTTTAATATCATAAGATGCTAAATCTTCTATCGTTTTTATTCCTATAGAATTCAGACGTTCTTTGGTCTTACTACCTATCCCACCTAATTTTTCTACATTTAAGGGAGCAAGAAATTTTTTTGCATCATTTTTTGAGATAATTATTAATCCATTTGGTTTCCTGTGATCGCTGGCAATTTTTGCTACCAATTTATTCGGACCTATTCCGATTGAGCATGTTAGCCTCTCTCCATCAACAATTGAGGATTTGATTTTTTTTGCTAATATTTTGGCTTCTTTCAAATCTGCTACTTTATGACTAATGTCAAGGAAAGCTTCGTCTATACTTACTTGTTCTAATCTATCCGCAAATGGTTTTAGAATATTGATTATTCTTTTTGAAACTTCTTCATATAATGACATATTTACTGGCAAATAGATTGCTTCAGGGCATAACTTCCAAGCGTGTGATATTGGCATAGCAGAATGAACACCAAATTTTCTAGCCTCATAGTTACATGTACTTACAACTCCACGACCTTTTCCTTGCTTCGGATCAGCTCCAACTATTATCGGTCTACCTTTTAATTCTGGATGATTTACCTCTTCTACTGAGGCGAAAAAAGCATCGAGGTCGATATGTAATATAAATCTAGGCGATGTGTGATTACGATCGTTTCCAGTTTTTGTACGCATAATAGTCCATCATTAAATTGATCTATAACTTTTTTCAGGTTTAGAGATTACTGAAACTATAGTCTTTACTAACTGCTGCTGTTTCAAAATTATTCTATTATTTTATAAAAAATAGCTTTTTACATGATGAGGTTTTTCTCATTTATCTTTGAGTATATCTATGCCAGGTAGGACTTTACCTCCAATATATTCAAGTGAGGCACCGCCACCTGTTGAGATATGACTTACCTCAGATTTATTGGCTATAATCTTTCGTAAAGCAGATACTGAATCGCCACCTCCGACAATTGTCTCGGCTCCACGTAATCGAGCTAAAATGGTAGCTATTATTATGTCCATAGTTCCATGAGAGAATTCTCTTATCTCAAATAGCCCCATAGGACCGTTCCAGAATACTGTACCATTAGTAGATGATATAATAGACATATAGTTTTGTGAGGTTTTTGGACCTATATCAAAACCTATCATATCAGATGGAATCTCTTTACCAACAAGTTGAATAGAATTTCGCTCATCAATATTCGGAGCAACAAATTGATCTTCTGGAAGTAAAATCTTCTCTTCCTTCTCAAGAATTTCAGTTGCCCAAGAGATGTAATCATCTTCGACAGGAGATTTACCTACGGAATATCCTTTTGAAGCAAGAAAAGTGTAAGCTATAGCACCCCCAACAAGTACTTTCTCAGCTTTATCAATAAGTATTTTCAGAGCATCTATTTTATCACGTATTTTTGCGCCTCCAATAACTAAAACGAATGGGTGTTCTGGCTCATCTTTTACCTTCGTGAGATATTTCAATTCTTTCTGCAGTTGAAGACCTGCTAATCCATATTGTGACAGGGTTGGGACGCCATAAACTGATGCATGTTTTCTATGTGAAACACTAAAGGCATCATTAACAAATATCTCTGCGTACGAGGCTAAAGATTGAGCGAATTTCTCATCATTGTTTTCTTCTTCAGAATGAAAACGTAAATTTTCAAGTAGCAAGATTTCGCCATTTTGTAATTTTTGGACGCTATTTTCAACCTTATAGCCAATACAATCATCGATCCAATCAATCTTTTTTTCTGGAAGAAGAGATTGTAAGCGACTAAATACTGGTTTTAAAGAAAAATTTGCGTCATATTTTCCTTTAGGTCTCCCTAAATGTGATATGATGATTATTTTTGCTCCTCGTCTTGAAAGGTATTCTAATGTGGGAATTGAACTTTGTATTCGGAAATCGTCTTCGACTTCTCCTTTGCTGATAGGAACATTAAAATCAACTCTGACTAGCACTTTTTTTCCTTTGTAGAAATCATCTTGAAAGTTTGTTATTGACGTTTTCAACTTTAACCATCTTATCTGACTTGCGTTTTCCTCTTAGAAGTCAGTGATTCTTAATTAAATTAAAGTCTGGTTCAGTCAATAATTATTTTACATTTTATTAAAGATCTTTGAATAAGATTAATACAACTTTGATAGATCACAAGTAATTAGTTTCTCTTCAATCAACATATTTACTTGGATCCTTTTCGAAATCTTCTTTGCAGTTTGGGGAACAGAAGAAGTATGTTTTTCCTTGATATTGACTAGTCAGTTTGCATGTTTCTTCATCAACATTCATGCCACATATTAGATCTTTAGCCAAATCAGTCACTACAGATTGTCTATTGTGAATTTACTTTATAGATTTAGTTCTGTCTTTGCTTTGACAACTTGTAATATATCGCTGTGGGTTACTATTCCCAGTAGATCTCCATCAACTACTACCAAGACCTGACCTACATCATATTTTGACATTTTCATTAAAGCATCAATGGCTTCTCTATCCGGTCTTACCATCGCAATTTTTTCATTCGGTCTAATAATATCTTTTACAGAAGTTGTTTTCCAGCGATCTTTTGGAATCTGTTTTGCATCTTGTATAGATGCCAGACCTAAAATTTTTCCTTCTTTCAATACGGGATATACTTCATGTCTGTATTGAAGCAGATATTCAGTTACGAAACTGTCTATGCTTATGTCGGGCTCAATAGTCTTGACATTTTTAGTCATTATGTCTTCTATTGAGATTCCCAAAAGTGCTTTATTGACGAGAGTATGTCTAAGGCTTGATTCGGCTCCGTTCTTAAGGAAAAATCCTATGAAGATAAGCCAAATCCCTGTCGGCCACAAACCCACAAAGGTTAGTGATATACCAATGGCTATCATAAGATAAGCTAACCAGACACCAATTCTAACTGCAATTTTCGTTGAACTAACTAAGTCCTTTCTCCATAACCATAACGATGCGCGTAATATTCTACCACCGTCCATTGGAAAGCCCGGCAGAAGGTTAAATCCAGCCAAAAACGTGTTTATCCAAAATCCATACTCAAGAGGAGCAATGATTTGAGGTGGCATCTGAAGACTTGAGGTAGAATAGTATGCGATGCCAAATATAGCTGCTAGTAATAAGCTTGAGATAGGACCTGCCGCAGCCATTTTCAATTCAATACGTGGGTCTTGAGGTTCCTCGGTCATTTCGGAGACTCCTCCGAAGAAGAATAATGTGATTCTAGCTATTGGTAGACCATATCTTCGAGCTACTATTGAATGACATAATTCGTGAAAGAGAACAGATGCAAAGAGCAAAATTGTAGCTAATAATCCAATTATCCAGTATATTATTGCGGATAAACCTGGATAATTGAAAGGCATGTATCCTGTAGAAAGTATTAGAAGGATCAAAATGAAGATGAAGATCCAGCTATAGTGAATTGCTATTTGAAAACCTGCAAGATGTCCAATTCGCAAAGACAAGAATATCCCTTATCCAGACTTTATACTAGCTAAGTAATCTCTAAATTTATTTCCTTAGTTTACCGACACTATCTTTATTCTGAATAATATACATCTAGACTTAATTTAGATCTAAGGCATAACTACTTCAAAGTCTTCCCCTTTGTATATTACCTGCATCAATACGTAAAGAAAGTCTTCTTTACTAGGAACTGCGAGGCCTTTTTCTATAATTCCTTCATAGACTTCATGTGGCTTTAATTCAGCGTTTGAAATAGGCACTATTACTGGCGCATTATCTTCGTCTTCGATGTATATCTCAGTATTCCGTCTTACTACTCGAAGTTTCGACATTGTTCTCCTACTTGAACTCCAGTTAATTTAACGAGTATAATAATATAGAGTTCCCTATCAACTTTTTTAATTTAGATATTATACGAAGCAGTAGAGTTACAATTAATTTGGTTATGTATGGTAGCCCGGGGGAGATTCGAACTCCCGTCTGCGGGTCCAAAGCCCGCTATGCTTGAACGGCTAGAATTTCTTTGTCCACTACACTACCGGGCTATCCTTTCATCTCTATAGTCAGACATTTTCATATTTACTAGATGGTGTTTTGTCTTTGTTGAGGTCTTCCATTAAATAAAATTATAGTTTATTTTTAGCTATTTTTCAGAGGGCAATCAAGTTTCAATTACTTTCGAGATTGAAAGGTTTTCCTTGTGTTTTGACTTCTTCAGGAAGTTTTTCGATCCATTTTTTGAGGAATTTCAAATCTTCATCTTTTGATCTAAGATTATCTGGTAGCATGTGTGGTATCTCATCAATTATCGGATAGAATCGTTTGCATTCAGCACATACTATTATTCCCTCTACAACCTCATTTTTCTCATCAAATACGTGAAGGTCGAGAGGGTGATGTTTGTCTATTGGGCATGCAAGTATTTCCATCAATTTTCTTTTCAAGAAGTATTCACCTATTTTAGATAATTATCTTAATCATAGGTAGTTATTTTGTCCAGACGCCTCTTCCGACACCTCTGTAAATCATTCCGGTTTTTTCTATCTCTTTTGGTTTTAGGATGCCAGCTGCATCAACAATAGCGCATCCTTTTGCAGAAAGGGAGGCAAGTTTCATTGGATCTAGTTCTTTGAATTCATCGTGTCCTACAGTTAATATTATGCATTCTGCGTCTTTAAGAACAGTTTCAATTGTGGCTTCAGATTCATAACCCATTGTTTTTATCTCTGCAAATATGAATTTTGGATCATATACTTTGACTTTACTGCCTCTTCTTTTGAGAGCCTCAATTAATTCGATTGTTGGTGAATAACGTATTTCCTTGACATTGGCTCGGTATGAGATACCAAGGATTGTTACTTTTGCTCTAGTTAGAGATCTTCCTACTTGTCGTAGTCCTGAGGCAGCAAGTCTTGCAACATGTTTGGGCATTTCATCATTGATTCTTCTTGCATCTTTGATGAGTTTGAGTTTCAATCCAACGGATTGTGCTTCTGTTTGTAGCATATAGGGATAGAGTGGTAGGCAATGGCCACCCACTCCTATTCCTGGGTGGTGTAAGTGTGAGTATGGTTGAGTGTTTGCTGCTTTCATAGCCTCGTAGTAATCTATTTCTGCTCTTTCACAATATAGAGCTAGTTCGTTTGCTAATGCTATGTTGAGATCTCTGTAGATTGTTTCGAATAGCTTGGATGCTTCAGCTGTTTTTATGTTGCTAGTCCTGATGATGCCTGATTTAACTATTGTACTGAGAACTGCTGAGGCAGCTTTTAAACTGGCGTCATCAAATCCACCAACTATTTTCTTGTATTCTTGGATGTCCTTTAGGGCTCTTCCTGACATTGCTCTAATAGGGCTGTAAGCTAGTCCAAAGTCTTCTCCTGTGATAAGACCTGAATGTTTCTCTAGGATGGGTTTTACGATTTTCTCAACTACATTCGGAGCCACAGTACTCATGAGTATTACTAATGCGCCAGGGATCAAACCTTTGCTTAATTCCTTGCAAGCGGATTCGAGAATGGTGTAGTCTGCTTGCTTTTGATTATCTATTAAAGTTGGGACAGTAATTATTATTACTTCACTACCTGAAGCAGCATTTTCAACATTATTCAGAGATTTTAGTTTGCCCGAGCTAACGTGTTTAGCTATTAGTTGACCAAGTTTCGGTTCTTCGAATGGAGATTCTCCTCTGTTTAATTTATCTACTAGTTTTTGGTTTTTGTCTGCGCCAAGCACTTTCGCTCCAGCTTCTGCGAAGAGACAGGCTAGAGGGAGCCCCATCCATCCGAGTCCAATAACAGCAACAGTAATGTTTCCACGGGCCAATTTTTTAGGAATCATGTCAGGTTTGAGTTTCATTATGGTCAGGGTTTTTCACCATCAATAGATAATCATGATTTGTTGAGATCTTGTTCTATTATAATATTAAGCCGTAATTATACTCAAAAATATGAGTATTTAATGAATTTGACGAGATATATTGATAATAGATTTGGCTTATTTGGAGAAAGTATCATATTTGAATCGAATTAGATCGTTGAAATATTGGAAAGTTTGTGTGGGCTTCTAACTTGAAGATACTTGTAGATATGCTTACTCCAAAGCAAGCACTCTTTCTTGGAGAACTGTCTAACAGGATAGAAGATAAAGGACATGAGGTAGTTAGGGTTACAAGGAGATTCCATGAGACTCTCTATCTTTTACGATTGAAGAAGATTAAAGCTAGGATTATTGGAACTTATCGACTGAATTTAGAGGGTAAGTTACATGAGAGTTTGAAAAGAACATCTAGACTTGCACGTTTAATGAAGAATTTAAATATAGAATTGGTTTTGGCTTATCCTTCGGTTGAGGCGGCAAGGGCAGCCTATGGTCTATCAATTCCATATTATTGTGTCAGTGACTCTCCACATGCAGAAGCCGTTTCCAGGTTAACGGTTCCTTTAGCGAACAAACTTTTTTCTCCAGCAATTATTCCCAAAGAAGACTGGATCCGATATGGTATATCAAAGTCAAAAATAATTCAATACAATGCTTTGGATCCTTACGTTTGGATAAAAAACCTGAAAAAGGATCCTAAAATTCTCCGTAAGTTAGGTCTGGATCCAAAAAATAAGATAATCATATTGAGACTTGAAGAATCATTTGCAGCATATCTCTTGAATAAAGAAGGTGACTGGAGGAATCTAGCTTCAAGGATTCTTGATGAATTATTAAAAAAATGTGGAGAAGCCAGAATAGTTGTACTTCCACGATATAACCATCATTACAAGTTATTGAAAGAATTTAAAGGAAAAGTAATAGTGCCAAAGACCATGGTCTATGGTCCAGCTCTATTAGCATTTTCTTCAGTATTCATAGGTGGCGGAGGTACTATGACAGCCGAAGCGGCTTTAATGGGTGTTCCAACACTATCATATTTCCCGTCTGGACCGACATATGTAGAGTCTTACCTTCAAGGGAAAGGTCTGTTAACTCGTAATATGGATCCAAAATCAATATCTCAGCAGACATTACGTTGGATTGATGATGATGGTTATAGAAAAAAATGCCGAAAGAAGGCTGAAGAATTATTAGATAACATGGAAGATCCTTTACAGGTAATTCTTGAGAATATTGACTGATTTTTAAAAACAATCTTTGTTACATAAAAAGTGATTTAAAAATAAGTAATGAATAAAGGATAGAATGTTGGATAAACAGGGTTCAACAAGTTTTACTTATGTCTTACTTTTACTACTCCTACAATAACGCCTGATACCAATCCAGCTAGGAAAAGTACTGCTGCAGTTTGTACAGGTTTCCTGTTCATCATGTCTTTAAGCTGAGCCTTATATTCATTGGCAGTTTTGTTAGCATATTCCAATTTGTTATGAAACTGTGCAATTGTGGTTTTATTTTCCTTTGTTTTCGTTGTCATGAAAACCGCACCTCCTTTCTAATTATTTATTTAGAATAGGAAGATTTTGTTGTTTCAATCAAACTCAACAATTAATTGATGTTTGAGCTCGAAAATAGTCGACATAAAAAATGGAAATATGATATGTTTTTTTAGATAGCGCACACTACTAAGAGATAAAAAATGATTGATTTTTTTTGAAATCTAACGTATCATCATTGATGTATCAGTAATACAACATTATGCTAACCAGCTATGGAAAAAAAGGTTAACATATCCGCTATAAATTAAAATATCGAATAAATGACGGACTTCTTATTTAATAATAATATTCATAGACTCAAGGTTATACAATATATCCTTTGGAGTAAAACCGCGGATGAGCTGCGTTAAAATTTTTTTGCATACATGTCTGCATTGAATTTTCGTTTTAAACCTTGAGCGTTCATATATCTTATTTTACCAAAAACTGTTCTCTCTTTCCAAGGGCGATCATGTTTTCCCATACACCAAGCTATTCCAGTGTATCCATTTGGATCTCTACCATCCAGTTCATATTTATCATTGAGATAGATAGCTACATCAATAGCCTTCTCTGGACTTTTAGTCCATTCAAGAATTTTCTTTCCCCAATACATTCTCATATAACCATGCATCTTTCCACCAACAACCATCTCTTTCTGAGCGGCATTCCAGTATGGATCAGCAGTCTCTGCATTTTCGAGAGTTTCAAGACTATAGATATGATCGCGATTATCTGATCTATGAAATTCCAGATTTTGTTTTGCCCAACGTGGTAGGCCTTCAATATCGTCATACTTGTCGTTATAGAAGACGAAGTTCATGCTTAATTCTCGTCTTATGACGAGTTCTTCCAGGTAAGCATCTTTTCCTGGACTGTTAGACTTCAAAACTTTTAGTGCAACATATATTGGAGAAATTTGACCGAAATGTAGGTATGGACTCATATTAGAGAGTCCATCAATGTTAGGATCATTTCTAAGTCTTGGATAATCATCTATTTTACGTTTGATAAATAGATGCAGATTCTTTTTAGCTTGTGAAGTCCCACCTTTGAATCTGTCAACTGTTTTAATGCTCTTATCGATATTCAGAGAAAGTATTAGTTTTGCTACATTCTCTATCTCGAGCGAATCAAGATCGATTTTAAAAGACTGTTTTTTTGGTATTCTTTTTTTAAGTGGGATGAGATGAGTCAGTAGTTTACTTGTAATTTTACTACGTATTGTTGCTGCGGAATACTCTTCCTTTTTAGAGGTCACCTCAACAGGAACCACTACATCGCTTTCTACTTGAATTAAAGGGCATTTAATTTGCTTGGCAACATTAGTTCTCCATTTCTTTTGAATTTTTAAATATCCTCGGTCAACAATGACTAATGAGGCATTTTTAGATAGTTGAGTTGCGCCAATTTCCGGAGACATTTTTCGAATAACAATTTTTAGACCTCTTTCCTCAAGCGAGTGTTGAAGTTCTTTTAATCCTTCCAACATGAATTTGTAGTGTCTTTGATTAGCACTTGGATATTTCTCTGCTAAACCAAAGAAAACAATAATCGGTCTGTTTAATTCATTAGCTTTTATTATGGAATATTCTAGTGCATGATTGTATTCATTCCTTTGCGAAGCTTGCATCCAATATAATACATATTTGCCATTTTGGATATCATTTTTATTTAGATATCTTACTCTCTCTTTTTGGATGAACTCTTACACACTTCTCCAATTTAACCTATGCTAATGAAGATTTCTAAATCAGGCTCTTCCAACTTCAAATTAGAACTCAACTTTTGCTAGATATTCTGTTATTCTTTCAATTTTAATTGGCGCGCACAAACCTGTTATTCTGCAATCACATCTAGTTTTTTAATTTGAATACACCTTCTTCTTCGCCTATTAGTCTTGTCAAATTCTTGAGTCGCTTGATTATTCTATCGTTTTTGATGTCGTTGATATTTCCTTTAGGATCTGCAAAGTTTATGTGAAGTTCAAGGTCAATTTCGTAACGCGCGCGCTTAGAAATGAAGAGATTTTGATTCGAAATCTGGTGCGGGGAGAGGGATTTCAGCACCAGTTTACCAGTATAGCATTATTTTCTATTAACAAATTCTCGATTAAATCTTCATTGATCACACAACAAATCAGAAATAAAAAAATTTCAGTAATGATAGATTTGACTGGAGACTGTCCAGCAATATCGCAGAGTTAACTGTTTCTAATTACATATTAAAAACATAGCCAGATTAGAGTACTGCAGTAAAAAATAATAAAAATAGTAGATCAGGTGCACTTTCGCACTCGCTAGCTCATAGCAAAATTAATTATTAGTGAAAAAATATCATTTATTATCCAAAGGTTTAGTCGCTGAAACCTTAATGCTGACTACTGACGTTCCGATTTTCTTAATTTCTTTAGGCGATATTCTTGAATCCTTGATTATTGCCGCCGTCGTCGGATCATCCTTTTGTAATCCAACAGGAAAATAAGACTCATCTACTATTTCTACTTGATGAAATCCTTCCTTTTTGATGAAGTCCATATATTCATCCTTCATGACAGCTCCGGCAAGACACCCAACATATGCTTCATTATTATCCATTATGAAATTAGGGAGTTCTTTCAATAATACTATATCTGAGACTACCAGTCTTCCGCTTGGTTTCAGTACTCTAAAAGCTTCTCTGAAAACTCTCTCTTTGTTTTGAGAGAGATTGATTACACAGTTTGAGATTACTATGTCTATTGAATTGTCCTCGATAGGAAGATTTTCAATTTCTCCAAGTCTGAACTCTACATTCTTATATTTTCCTTTTCGAGCATTTCTTTTCGCTTTTTCAATCATCTCAGGGGTCATGTCCACTCCTATAACTTTACCTTTGTCACCAACTTTTCTTGCTGCAAGAAAACAATCAAAACCTGCGCCTGCACCAAGATCAAGCACAGTTTCTCCTAACTTGAGAGAAGAGATGGCTACAGGATTTCCACAGCCTAAACCAAGATTTGCTCCCTCTGGAACTGATTTGAGATCCGACTCGGAGTATCCAATCTTTTTACTAACATGCTCTGTCCGATCAACATTTTGACAACATGAAACTCTTTTCGAGCAGCATGAACTACTTTGTTCAGCAATCCTAGCGTAACCTTGTCTGACAATACGTTTTATTTTTTGTTTATTCATTCAAACAACACATCTCATATCTAATGATAGCATCCTTTTCCGATCTTTAATCATGTTTTGATTTAGCATGATCATTTCATACAATATTTTTGTAAATAACTCTCCAATCCATACTGCCCCTAATCAATAGTATAAAGTATCTACAGTTGAAAATTGACTCGGGAACATTATCGGTAGCCTTGTCTTACCATAGCGATAACATGCTTACTTAAAGAATCTATAAATCTTGCATCAACAAGATCTATTAGCTCATGAATCTTTGGATAAGTAATTGAGTATAACCTCTTATTTCCTTCTTTGCGTCTTCTCAAAATTCCTGTATCGGTTAATACCTTGAGATGTCTAGATACGGTTGGCTGTGCAAAACCTACCTCCCCAACAATTTCACATGCACACCTTTCACCACTTCTCAAAAATTCTATGATCTTAATTCTGTTAGGGTCTGCAAGAGCTCTGAATACAGTTGATCTGAAATTATTCATACTTATCCTATCCATCTAGATCACAAGAACCTATAACTATATAGCTATATTGTATATAAGCCATATAATAATGTTTAAATCTATAGTAGTAAAAATTCATATGGTGAGATCATGACGGGAGGGTGTAAAAAGATTCATGTTATAGGGATATTTGTAGCAATCTTAACTCTTTCAATTATTATATTTCCCGAATATGCTTTGGCACAGGATCCTGCTCGTGATTACGGTACTGCATCTACATCGTCACTTCAACGTATGCTTGACGCTTGGGGTAAAGGAGCATTCTGTGCAAGCTGCCATAATATGCCTTATCCACTTCCGCCAGAGGAATCATTTAATGCGCCTAATCTAACTCGCATTCCCCGTTCAGTCTCTATCGATATGGAACCTAACGTGGAGCGTCTCACATATGATGCTGGGAGAGATGTAGGGGCATTCTACAGTCCAGATGGGGACAGGATTTTTTGGGTTACTGATAGACTTGGAAATTGGACAATCTGGAGCATGAACCCCGATGGAGCTGATAAGAAACAATTGACTTCTAATGATGTGATAAGTGGTTGGCCTTCATGGAGTCCTGATGGAAAAGAAATAGCATATTGGTCATGGGATGTCATGACCAATACCGGTGATATCTGGAAGATGAACGCTGATGGCAGTTCTAAAGTCAAACTCACCAATGACGGCAGCTTCAAAGGTCCTCCAATGTGGAGTCCAAGAGGTGACAGAATAGCCTACACATCTGATTTGACAGGAAACATAGAAGTTTATGTTATAAATACGGATGGAACTGGTAATAGGCAGATAACAACTGGACATCCACCTGAATATTTTGTTGAAACCAGAGTAACATGGCATCCCGATGGAGAAAGACTATACTATCAAGTATGCACTTTTCCAATCCCAAAAGGAACATACACCATCATACCTAAAGACGTTGCCTTTGTTGAAATATTCATGATCAATGTTGACACCGGTGAAGAAGCCAATCTTACCCCTAAACTTCATGAAAACGTCCGCAGCGTCAGCCAAGATGGAAAAAAACTAGCCTGCATATCTTTAAGATCAAATAATTACGGTCTATGGGTTATGAACTCTGATGGAACAGATCATACCCGCCTAACCTTTGATAATTTTGGTGATAGAGCACCACGTTTCAGTCCTGACGGTCAAAAAATCGTCTACTGGTCAATAGCATACGGAAACCAACCAGATATTTGGATGATTAATGTTGATGGTACTGGAAAGACAAGATTAACTACCAGCCCATACCAAGAAGTTTACCCATCCTGGAGTCCAGATGGAAAGAAAGTAATCTTCGAATCTGATAGAACCGGCAACTTCGATATCTGGCAAAAAGCTGTAGACGAACCCATAGAGGTAGACATGAATATTGAGACCTGGGCCACTCCTGGAAATATGAATAAAGCCTTTCTAACAGTAAAACTCAACAATCCAAATAGCAAAGTAGAAATCCAGAAAATTGCTCTACGCCCAGACTGGACAAGCGAAGAGAACTTTATCGATTACTCAGAATCTCTTCCAACAACTCTAACCGACTCGAATAACGCCCAAGTTTTCACTCTCAACATTGAGGTGCCAAAAGATGTTGAGCTGGGATACCACTTCTATGATGTCAGAGTCGAATACTCCGAAGCGGTAAACGAAGTCTCCGGTGAAACACGTATTTACGATTGCACAGGTGGAGACTTGGAAATAGGCCACATTGACCGTGCAAAATGTGAAGAACTAAATAAAATACTGGATAACGAACTTACAGAAGTGCATGAAGCGAAAATAAATGAATCTATAGCTCAAGGCGAATTCTCAGCTGAAATGATTGAACCTCTCAAAGGCTACCTAGACTTCCTTGTAAGACCTGAAGCAGAATACTTCCTAAAAGCAAACAATGAATACTATGCAGCTAACCAACTACGTCGAAGAGGACAATATACAGAAGCAGTTGATAGATTCGAAAACATTGAAGGAATATTAGCTATACAAGAATCTGAATCAAATGTAAATAGTAATTCATGGATGACATTATTCTATACTGTATTACCCTTGGCAGTTGTCGTCATTGCAATCTGCTTGATTCTCATCAAGAGAAAAAAGGATGAATGAACGGTTTAAGTTGCAAGGAATTAGTTTATCCATTGCTTGTCAACTCAAATCAGTAAACCAAAACACCAGCTAGAAACAAATAGTAAGAGACAAGCGTTCGCTAAATTTAGAGGTTAGCTGGCTATCTATAAAAAGAGGGGTTAAATGGAGTTATTAATGGAAATAATACCATATTTCTTGATTGGGATTTTTTCTGGCTTTATGAGCGGTATGTTTGGAATAGGCGGTGGCTCGATAAGAATCCCATTACTTAATGTTGTTGGATTACCTTTGTTAAGTGCTTTTGGAATAAATTTATTGGTCATACCATTTTCTTCTTCCATCGGAACGATAAGTCATAAAAAGAACGTAGCATGGAAAATCGCTTTATATGTAGTAGTTGGTGGCACTTTTGGGTCAGTAACAGGTGCATTCCTAGCAGGACTTGTATCCACCTTAACTTTAGCGGTTATCTTTGTTATCGTTTCTGGCATAACAGTATTAGGAATCTATTTTGATAGAATCACCCCAAAATTTTTTAGTAATATTAATCCAAATGTAAAGAATATTATTGCGGGAACGTTTTTTCTAAATTTGATTACAGGCATGCGGGGAGGTAGTGGAGGGTCTTTGTTTTCCCCCTTCCTAAAAATGATGAGCCTTGATGTTCGTAAAGCGATAGCAACCTCCCTATTTGCAACTATTTTTACAGCAGTTGCTGGAATGGTTGTCTATTGGCATCGGGGGGATATACTATTGGCACCTGCATTAGTAGTTATTATAGGATCAATGATCGGAGCGCGCATGGGAAGTTTAATATCTCTTAAAACGAAGTCCATGTGGTTGGAAATTGGGCTTTCAATACTCGTCATGATTCTTGCGCTTATGACAGTATATAAAGCGTTATGATAAAACTCATATTTTTTAATACTTTTTTGGTTACTAACTTTTGTGATCACCCACCATAGAAAGAACTGTATTTGGATACGCTCCTAATCCAGTTTCCCTATAAACTAGCTAGCTAAAATGGTGCGGGGAGAGGGATTTCAGCACCAGTTTACCAGTACATATAAAGAGAAAAGCTCGCGCTGACACACTTGGTGAGCACAAATATGTTCCAACTGATACACAAAAATATATGTTTGAGTTTCATAGTTGATGCTACAGAGTGTTTCATGTGCAAGAAAATAGCATGCTAGAGTTCCTTAGATTAATTGGTCTTTAAGTGCGCGCTTGAATTTCAAGAGTATGAATCGAAGATACTCAATAGCAAGTGTTAATGGTTGATAAAATAGTGACAGATACCTCAAACAATAACGTAAGAATCAAGAAGCCTTTGTTTAAAGAAGACTCACTAAAGAGAAGAGCATTTCAGGTGCTGCAGCTGGAGCCCGAAGCAAACATATCAGAGATAAAAAAACAATTCTGGAAGCTGTCCTTGAAATACCACCCAGACAGAACTACAGCATCAGCTTCCAATAGGAGAATGCAATTAATAGTTCAAGCTTACGAGCTTCTAACAAAAACCACATACATCGATTCTAGCAAATACAATCTATTAGACGATGACCAGTTGATACTTACTGTTCTTCCAAAAGGAACAAGAATAGAACCTCTACGTCCAACCTATGAGGAATGGCATAAAAAACAATTCTACGGACAAGGTGCGCTATAGAATACAATTAAGTTCGCAAGAGACTCGATTTACTTTCGTATGCCAACATAGAAACTAGAGAATGCGGTGTATGTTAAAGTTACGATATTAACTAAAAAGATGTGATAACCTTAGATTACTCTATAATAAGATTTCATAAACAATATTGCAGAGCCTCGAAGAACTTGAATAAAATTCCAACAAACATTAGCGTATTTGAGAAATATCATAGACAATATGATGAATGGTTCGAAGATCATAAATGGATCTACAAATCCGAAATTGAAACATTAAGAAAGCTAATACCTAAAGAAGGCAGAGGTTTGGAAATTGGGATTGGCACGGGAAGATTTTCTACTCCTTTCGGAATAAATATTGGGATTGACCCCTCAAAAAAAATGCTGAACATAGCTAAGGAGAAAAAGGTAGATGTAATTTGTGCTACAGGAGAACATTTACCTTTCAAAGGAGAAATATTCGATTTCGTCTTAATTGTGACCACCATCTGTTTTTTGGAAGACCCTTTCAAGACCTTAAAAGAAACTAAAACAATTTTGAAAAAAGGGGGATCAGTCATTATAGGTTTTATAGATATGAATAGCAAGCTTGGTAGGTTGTATCAATTTAGAAAAGAAGAGAAAATATTCTATAAAACAGCAAAATTTTATTCTGTAAAGCATTTACAGAAATGGTGTGATAAATTATCTTTTGACAATTTCTCTTTCTATCAGACTCTTTTCCATGAATTAAAAAAAAAACAAATATGATGGAGCCAATTAAGGAAGGCTATGGAGAAGGAAGTTTTGTAGCCTTTAAAGCTAGAAAACCTTGTCTTAAGATAAAAAAATGATAAAAAATCAGGTTAACACTCTAGATCTAAAAAAACTAGCTAAATTTTTTTCTCAGTAAAATGGTGCGGGGAGAGGGATTTGAACCCTCGAACCCCTGCGGGACAGGAGTTCTGCTATGACATCAACATAGAGATGAATATACACAACCTCAGTCCTGCGCCTTCAAATCTCGGTTCAACCGAGTTCTTTGACCTGGCTTGGCAACCCCCGCTTTCCAGATCAAGTCAATAAGACTGTTTTATAATGCTTTATGAATCCAAAGAACGAGGCTCAATGAGTGAGGGAAAAGCTCTATAGCATGCCTTTAGAATTGGTGGTCCGAAAATAAGCAAGAAAGGCATCTGATTTGTAAATGTCCAGGTGAACCAGATAACAGCTGCAGTAAACGATACCTTATGACCAAGGTTCAGAGGGAGAATGAAAAATTGGCTAAACAACCAGATACCTACACCTACTATCGCGCTTCCTAAAGCATTTCCAACTATTGAAGCAACGGTGAACCAGCGCCAACGAGCCCAGAATTTAACCAACGCGATAACTAAAATAATACTAATCAACGTGAAACTTATCAGAATAGCAATAGCTTCAAAAGTAAATTCAGAACTCAAAAACAGTCGCATTACGAACATTGCAAGAATGATTAAGCAACTCGCTATTAATCCCATGTTTACTACTGATATTTTGGGTCTAGTTCGTCCAAATTCCCCAATAATATAAAACATAACAAAATTTGCTGGAACTCCTACAGCAAGGCTTAACAGCATATTTCCATGGATAATCATGTCACTTATGAAGATGCCAATCGCGGCACCAATACCACCAACCATTCCTCCAAAAAGGGCTGCAAATATTGCTGGAACAACAACAGCTGGCCCCCAAAAACGGACAATACCAACTATTGGAGCAAATATTCCAAGAAATGTCATGTAACCAAATACTGCATATAGAGTTGCATTAAGAGCTGTCATTACTACCTGTTGACTTTTCAAAGTCATAAAGCATCAACTAATAAATCGCGTGTAAAGATGATGATTAAGTGAAGATACTTAACTATTCCTCGATAAAAAAGGAAAAAATCAAAGAAATGTCAAAGGTAAGGTAATACTGTCTGAGGATATTTTCTTAATAACAGTCTATTCAATTCACTATCTAATTTACGATCAAGCTCTCGATGCTTGTCCGATAGTAGGTTTAGTGGATTCTCAGTACTCATTATAGGACCTTGAAGAATCAAAGGACTTGTTATATTGCTTGAAGAGACAGGTTTTGACTTCATTATTCCAAGTAGGAAATCTCTAGGTGATTTCTCTTTCTTTGTTAAGTCGATAAGGCCCTTTATTTGTCTCTGATTTAGTGGCCGTAACCCAAATTCTTGTGGCACTGAACTTTCCAGAGTATCTAATTGATCAACTAATTTGACACCAAGTCCGACAGACTTGTATGGATTAATTATTTCTTCTTTCAAAATCCAAACATTCGAACCATTTGATATCAGGGCTTGGCTGAATTTTCGATTATCTCGGCCGACAAAGACATTCCAACCTTTAGGATTCGAGTCATATGTTCTAGCGATTTCTCGCTTCAATTTCTCTGCAGGCTGCACATTATTCTTTATACTCTATTCCCACCTATCATTATTGATAGTTCTAGAAGAATGAATAATATTAACCTTTCAAGACAAGATTTGTGTTTACACTAGTTGAGAGAACCTAATATCTAGACGATAATATTCAGTACCATTGTCGAGAGGTAAATATTGTATTGAGAATATTAGCCTTGGATATTGGTTCGGGAACAGAAGACATTCTACTTTATGATGATCAAAAAGAGCTGGAAAACTGTATAAAGATCGTGCTTCCCAGTCCAACTACGGTCTATTCAAAAAAAGTCAAATATTTCACAAAAATTCGATCAAACCTTTTCATAAAGGGTGAGACCATTGGTGGAGGAACTTTCTCTGAGGCTCTCAAAAACCATATCGACAAAGGACTAAAAGTCATTCTTACAAAAAATGCAGCATATTCTATCAGAAACAAACTAGAAGAAGTTGAAAATCAAGGTTTTCAAATAATAGATGAAGAAAAGTCACCAGTAGATTTTTCCGGCGAGACACTTGAAATAAAAGAAATAAACATAAACATAATTCAAAAATTCTTAAATGAATTCGAAGAGGATCTTTCAAACATAGATGTTGTAGCTATAGCAGTTCAGGATCATGGAACACCAAAACATGAAATTAGTAATAGAAAATTCAGATTAAATCAAATTGAAAGAAGATTAAAACATTTTCCAAAGCTGGAGAGCCTTGCCTATGAAGAAGATGAATTACCCAATCATTTCAAAAGAATGACATCAGCGATTAGATCATCTAAATCTCAAATACCAGAAGCTAAAACCATAGTAATGGATACTTCTATGGCAGCTATATTGGGATGTCTGGAAGATCCAAAAGTAAGTAAAGCAACCACAATCCTATCAGCCAATATCGGAAATGAACATTTCACAGCATCAATAATTTCAGAAGGAAATGTGCTAGCTCTCTTAGAACATCACACAAGCCTCATGACACCAACTAAGATTGAGTCTTTAGTGAAAGATTTTATCAAAAGAGAAGTTAGCAATGATTCTATTTTCCAAGACGGTGGTCATGGTGCATTCTATACATTAACACCTAAAAAAATACCAGACATCGATATCATAATTATTACGGGTCCTAATAGAGCTAAAATAAAGAAGACTAACATTAAAGCTCATTTTGCAGCTCCTGGAGGAGATATGATGATGACAGGACCAATAGGTTTGATAAAAGCAGCAAAATACAAGATAAAAAAAAGAGGATGATGATTAAGGCAGCACATACCTGACTTATAGTATTGGCAAATTAAAATGACAAATTGAGATGTGCTTAAATGAGAGTTGTACCAACTAATTGAGAGCTGAGTGAAAGAAATGAGTAAGAATTCCGATTCAAGCATGGACAACTCAGGTTCACCTATCAAGATTACTGATTCAGACTTTGACAAAGCTACTGTTGATTATCCTAGGCTAGTCATTGATTGCTGGGCTCCATGGTGTGGTCCATGCAGAGCCATAACTCCAATAATAGATGATCTTGCCAAAGCATATTCGGGAAAAGTTGTATTTGGCAAAGTTAATGTCGATGATAATCCAAGAGTTGCACAGAAATTCGGAATAATGAGTATTCCGACATTGTTATTCATCAAAGAAGGAGAACTCATAGAAAATCTCGTTGGGGTTGTCCCAAGGAAGACAATAGAAGACAATATTCAGAAACTTATCTAGACATTACTGACAATATATGGATAAGAGTCAAATATAGTCAGGAAATGGTCTAGATCCTTGCCTAACATAAAAAATTCCAATTTTCAGGGTTCCACAAAGGACCGTGAACTACTACGTCGTCTTGGAATGTCGGAGCTTGAATGCTCAATCTATCTGAATCTTCTAGAAAAACCAAATGGGGAATCTATAGACAAAGTAATCACAAGCTCTGGACCGTCAACTCAAGAAGTGGAAGTTGCCATTAAGAATCTGGTTGATAAAGGCTGTATATCCGTGAAGAGCAATAGAATTGAGGCCAACGCACCACGAGAGTTCCTATCAAATATATTACACGAAACAGCTCTTAGTCTTGACTCTGAGCTGAAACAGGTAAAAAATATAATTCGAGAACTTGAGCTTTCTCTGGATCCATCATATTGGGAAAAAAGAACAGGTCTTAGACCAGAGGATATAATTCTTCCAGTAAGAGACCTCGAATCAATGGAAGAACATACCTTAAAAATGATATCAGATGCAAAGAATTACATCTACATTTTTGCAGAAAAATTTGATTGGTATGAAAATATCAGTCGACAAATGAGTGAAGCGATTGGCCGAGGAGTCAAAGCAAGAATACTGATGTTAGTCAAGGACAAGTATACCGTTAAAAGAGCACAAGAATTGAAAGAGCTAAATGTGGAAGTACGTCATTGCGCTGAAGAGTGGTATCCTGTTAGAGGAACATTGATTGATGATAGAACACTTGTTTTCTTAATATGGGCTACAAGAAAGACTGGTGTTGAACGACCGATATATTATAGGCCGCACTATACGGAGAACGTAGGTTTGATAAGGATATTCAAGGATGCCTTCCAAAAACGTTGGGAAGAAGCTAAAACACTCTAGTTTTTAATTTTCCATATTTGTGGTTTCAAACCCAACTCGATAAATTTATTCCATATATTTTCTTCAGAAGTATTCTCTTTTAGATTCAAAAATATAAGATGCGAAATGCAAGAACAATCAGAAGAACCAAAATCTTTGGTTCCAATAAAAGCAAATTCATAATTACAAATTTTTTTTACTAGATTGCATTCTTGAGCCTTTCGGGATTCAGAAAATATGGCTGCCTTGAGCTTAACTTTTGGATCTTTAAGAATATAATCAATGTGCCAGTGCATTTTTTTATGATCACTATAATGTCTAGAGAGTCGCCCCTCAATTGAAGACGAGTGTGATCCGAGTGCTGACCCTACATATGCATACATGCCAGGTCCTAAATTTATTAGTCCCAGAGCTCCAACTTCCTTCTGAACTCCATTTTCTACAGAGATTAAAAGAACGTAGACTCCTCTCAAGACTAACCCTTTCATTTAATTTCTGATTTTATATAGAAAATAATATCTCCTGGAACCAAAGGATGCATGTCTAGATATTTCATCATAGATTCAATACCTAGGAGTTGAGTAAAATTAAAGGATTGATTCTTGCAGGTGGTTTCGGAACTCGCCTAAGGCCTCTATCCTGTTCCCGTCCAAAGCTTTTGTTCCCAATTGCAGGAAAAACAATGATCGAATGGATACTGTCAGGCCTATCTGAAAATGGGGTTAATATGGCAATTCTAGCTACCAACTATATGTCAGATACTATTAGAAAGAATCTTGGTAGAAAATCTGAAGGAGTAAAATTATCTTACTCGCTAGAGTATGAACCACTTGGAACGGGTGGAGCTATAAAAAAAGCAGAAAAATTCTTCAAAAAAAATGAAGATTTTATCGTCTTCAATGGTGACATAATCTCCTTTCCACCTATCAAAGAGATCCTTAACAAACACGTTTCAAACAAAGCAATAACTACCATAATGCTTCATAAAGTCAAAGACCCAACACATTTTGGAGTTGTTGAACTCGAAAAGTCAATGAGGATCTTGAACTTCGTTGAGAAGCCATCTCTAGAAAACATACCAAGTAAGTGGATAAATGCGGGTGTCTACATTATGAATGCTAAAGCATTTGACTATATAGTTCCGAATAAAAAGATTAGCATCGAAAGAGATGTTTTTCCAAAAATAGTTTCATCTGGAAAGCTTTTCGGTCACAAGTATAGAGGTGAATGGTTTGATATTGGGAGATTCAATGAATATAGAAAAGCCAACTCTACAATTTTATCTAAAGTATCCAAATACAAACCAATGATATCTAAAAGCACGAAAATTAATGAAAGTTCAGATTTAATTCCTCCTCTAAGCTTAGGCTCAAACTCTACTATAAGGTCGAATGCAATTATCGGTCCAAATGTCTCAATTGGAAAGAATGTTGTAATAGGTGAACGGAGTAAAATATCAAATTCGATATTATTTGATCATGTTATAATAGGAAGAAAATCAAATGTCAGAGGAGCTGTCATCGGAGAGAGGGTTGTTATCGGCAATCGAGTTAGGATCCAGAAAGATTGTGTTATAGGTGACCATGTTTATATCAACGATAATGTTGCGCTCAGAAATAATATACAGATATGTCCTCATAAAGAAATTAAATCAAGTATAGACAATGAGGGAGTAGTCATTTGAAGGCAAAATCAGCCAGAAATCTTTTTGGTACAAACGGTGTGAGAGGAATTCTCAATAAAGATTTAACTCCCCAAATGGTGTTAGATCTTAGCGAATCCATAGGAACATTTTTCGGTCAAAGGATAGAGAGCTCAAAGATACTTTTGGGTTGGGATGGCAGAACAAGCAGTCCAATGCTCGCAGATATTGTTGCATCTGGATTAGTAAATGCTGGTTGCAAAGTATATCAAGCAGGTATGGCTCCGACACCCGCAATACAATTTCTAACAAAAACACAAGATCTTAATGGAGGTGTTATGGTAACAGCGAGTCATAATCCCCCAGAATATAATGGAATAAAAGTAATTGATAAAGACGGAGTCGAGATATCTCCTAAGGATGAGCTTATAATAGAAAATATTTACTTCAAGAAAAAATTTGAAAGAAAAGATTGGAATCATTTAGGAGAAAAATTATCTATTCAAGATGGCCTTGATACATATAGAGAAGCAATAAGACAGAAGGTCGATGAAGAAAAAATCAGTAAATCGAAGCTCAAGATTGTTGTGGATCCAGCCAATGGAGTAGGATCATTAGTTACACCTTACTTGTGTAGAGAATTAGGATGCGAAATCATAACAATCAATGCAAATATTGATGGCAATTTTCCTGGAAGACTACCAGAACCTAGACCAGCAAATCTTGAATCTTTATGCAAAGCTGTCAAGGTAAGTCAAGCTGATCTTGGTGTGGCTCATGATGGGGATGCGGACAGAGCAATATTCGTTGATGAGAGGGGACAGATTCACTGGGGAGACAAAAGCTTCGCGTTAATAGTTGAACATTTTCTGAGAAATAATCCGGGAGAAGAAATTGTGACGCCGGTTAGTTCATCGCAGATGATAGAGATAATTGCCTTAAGAAATGGTGGAAAGGTTATCTGGACTCCCGTGGGCTCACCTTATGTTTCTAGAACTATGATCAATAAAGATGCAAAACTTGGTGGAGAAGAGAATGGTGGAATCTTTTATGGGCCTCACATCCCAGTCAGAGATGGTGCAATGGCGACTGCATTAATGCTCGAAATAATGGCGTTTTCTGGAGAGAAACTATCACAACTCATAGAACAACTTCCAAGATTCTTCAATATCAAAGATAAGGTTCCTTGCCCTGTAAATCTAAAATCAAAGATTCTAAAAAAACTTGAATCAAATGTTAAGGCCGCAAGGATAGAAACTACTGACGGCTTGAAAATCTGGCAAAAGGACGGAAGCTGGATACTTGTAAGACCAAGCGGAACGGAACCACTATATCGAATTTTCGCAGAAGCAGAAACTCAAGAGAAAGTAGAAGCTCTAGCATTAAGATACAAGAAACTCATCACCAGAATCATAAAGAATATTCGGCGAAAATGACTTGCTTGAAATAATACTTCCAATGGTAATAACGATATTAATTGGCTTCATTATCACCCTTTTACTTATACCATCAGTATCAAAATTCATGTTTGAACATGGAATAATCGGAATTGATGTGCATAAGTTAGATAGACCAAAAATTCCAGAATTGTGTGGCATAACTATCGTTTTAGGAGTTACAGTCTCAGCAATAATTTTCAGTCTTTTCTATCCAGAACAGAATATGTGGATTTTAGCGTTCATATCTTCTACGCTTATAGCTGCTATTGTAGGTATCCTTGATAGAATTACCAAAATAGGGCCAAGATTAAAACCCGTCTTAGTAGCCTTAGGCGCGTTTCCGATCATATTTCTTGCTGTTTACAATCCCTATCCTGAATTTCCTTTTATAGGGGCTACAAGACTCACTATAATTTATCCTCTTCTTATTCCTATCGCGCTAGCAGTCACAGCAAATTCTGTCAACATGCTTGATGTATTCAATGGCTCGATGACTGGAACATGTTCGATAGCTATTTTTGGAATGATAATTTGTATGCTTATGATAGGTCGAGTAGATGCAGCTGCATTAGCTGCTGCCCTCTTAGGAAGCTTACTTGCATTTCATATCTTTAACAAATATCCAGCAAAAGTCTTCGCAGGTGATGTAGGTAGCTTATTCATTGGGGCATCTATAGGAGTCTTGGCTATTTATGGTAGGATAGAAGTAGCAGCTATTACAGCTATGATGCCTCATATAATGAATGCATTCTATGGATTGGCAACTGTTGGAAGATTATATGAAAGAAAAGAGATATCGACCAGACCTATCAGAGTTCTGGAAGACGGAAGGCTTGAGGTTAATAAAGATAGTAAAGCACCAATCACATTGGCTCGAATGATCTTAGCGCAGAAACCTTTGAAGGAATTTGAAGTAACTCGTCGCATGTTCATTCTTTCGGCAGTATCGGCGATTTTAGCTGTTCTTACACAATTACTGATAATTTGGTGTTAGATGTTGCGAGCAATATTTGGCTTGATTCTCATAATATTCTTTGTTTGGCTCACTATGTTAATAGGATTAGTAGTAATTTTCGTATCCTTACCACTACTCATTCTTACTCTTTCTGAGAAAATTGGGAGATTCTTTGAGAGCATCGTAGTGGCTGGTATTGCATCTGTTATGGTTCTCATTTGGCTTGTAATCTGGAAAGAATTAGCGTTCAGATATTTTTCTAGAATGATAGCTGAAAGACAATAGGTCTGGAAGCGCGCGCGGCAGTTCGTTTTTTCATGTTCTAAACTTCTGTATAACTTGATAGTGTAAACTATTATCGCGAGATAAGGTATCCAAAAGGGTTTTCTAATGGATTCTTATGAAAAAGCTTACATATATGTAGCATAGAGATTACATATTTGTAGCAGTTTTGTGTCAGAATTAGGTGATAATATGAATCCAGATCTGTTAATAGGGCCCTTCTATTTAGCATTTCAATTCTCTTGCTTCTATGCAGGAATAACAATTCTAAGGCGTTTAACCCGAACTATTCTGACGAGTTAGATTTATCTAATTTAATTGGTTAAAACTGTCCAGAAATCGTATCCATTTTCTTATTGTTCTAGTATCTGAACAATATGTTCCAAACTCTAACTCTTTATCGATGATTTCCAGTTACTATTAAGAGATGAAAATGTTCAGAAACAAATTGATACTCTCGATTACTGCTATCGCTATTGTATTTGCAGCAGCATTTTTCGTTGGGTCTTTTCTGATAAGTAATAGTCCAGTAGTAACATATAGAGGAGATTCAATCTCAGGACTAAAAATCATATCAGAAGCACCTGCTCCAATTCCGGCTTCAGAAAGCATAGACTACGTAACTGTCCAAGAGAGAATGATAATTTACAATGGCTACATATCTTTAGAAACAGATGATATAGATGGAACACTGAATAGAATTAGATCATTAGCAGAAGGATACAATGGATATATTGCTGGGACTTCTCGATCAATGATCGGAAATCAAGCTATAGCTGATATCACTATAAGAATTCCACAGAATAGGTTCCGTTCAACGATAGATGACATTTTAGCTTATGGAAAAGTCCTAGATGAAAGAACAACCAGTGAAGATATCACCGAACAATATATAGATCTCAAGGCTAGATCTCAAAATCTTGAGATATTGGAACAAAGTCTAACAGATCTATTAAACAAGACAGCTACTATCGAGGAGATTTTAAAAGTCGAACAGGAGCTAGCACGAATTAGAGGAGAAATTGATAGCTTACAAGGTCAGCTGAATTATCTTGAACGCAACGTTACAATGTCAATGATTACAGTCAGTTTGAGAGAACCACCATCACCATTTACACCTCCAGGTATGGACTTGGGTGAAACATTTGAAACCGCTATAAGAGGTCTATTCGCAGTAATTAGCGGATTAATAATATTGATAACCGCAATTTTACCTTTGATAATAATAATTGGTATACCAGCATATTATCTTCAAAGAAGAAAACGAATAAAAGATCAGAAAAAGAATGAATAAAATCTTAATAACAGTATGACCTAAAAGATCAAACTTCCCTTTTTACATTATACATATTCACAATTTAATATCAGATTTACATGAAAGATGAAAAAATATACATGACCGCTGCTGCCGAGATTGGGACAGTGAAGTTATCAAATGGCTTTAGAGGACCTATAGAGCAACCTTCTGAAATCGTTCCAATTAATGCCCCCATAAAGGAAATAATCAATAATATTGTAATTGGTGAAACTATCAAGCCAGATTGCAGAGCGATTATCATAGCCAATGAGGCACCCAACATACCGAAGATGAACATTGCAATAGACCCCTCAAGGCTCTTACTGGAATTTGGATAGAGATGTCTCCTCTTGAATCGAGGGCCCAGAACTGATGCAGCACCATCTCCCCATGCCATTATCATCACAGCAGCCATAGCGATATGGCGAATATTCCAAGCCATGATTAGAAGTATCATTATTGATAATATGTAATAGAGAGGGCCATAAGCGTGATATTTATCATATTCATCCACTATCATTGTTCTAGACATCATACTTTTTTTACGGCGACGAAAAGAATAAAGCATCAATAAGGCTAGACCAATAGGGATTGTTAGAGGATAAATTAGTGCTGAAAAGAAAGGTAAAAGAAGCATATTATCTCCGGAAAAAAGATGTATAGCCTGCCTAGTAACTCTCGAACTGAGTTGTAACTTTTTTCTAAAGTATTCAGAGATTATTATTATAAAAATAACAATCATGTATACAAGTAATACCAAGCCTACATCAAAAAAAGAAATCATGGATCCTACGTTCTCAATTATGTTAATGAAACTATCTCATAAAAGGCTCTTCAATTAGTACACCAAAATCAAAAATAAAGGTTTGATGATTACCAGCTAGTGGCTGATAGTCTAGTGGGAATCAATATTTTCACATTTGTACAGGCTATACTTGTCTGCTCAATTTTAGGTGCAGTTTCATTCAAATTGAAATTTGTTAACTTTTCAGGTCTAATTGCTGCTTTCTTCATAGGTGTTCTGATATTTGTATTCCCACCCGAAGGATGGAAGTGGTTTGTAATTATTCTAATCTTTCATGCAGTTGCAGCTCAATTTACTAAGTACAAATATGAAATGAAACGAAGAAAGGGTTTCGCCCAAGAGAAAGGTGGAGCCAGAGCATGGCCAAATATCGTCGCAAATGGAGTTGTCGCGACTTTGTTTGCTGTAGCTGGAGGCTTTTCATCTTTAGGAGTTTTTTTGTTTGGATTTATCGGTGCAGTATCTACAGCAACTGCAGATACTCTTGCTACTGAGATTGGTCTTCTCAATAAAGATCAACCTAGATTGATCACAAATCTTCGAAAGAAAGTTCAAGCTGGAACTTCAGGAGGAATCTCTCCAATGGGTGAGATGGGAACTCTTCTTGGAGGGTCAATCATAGGAATTTCTGTTTTGCTTTTAAAAATAGGAATTAATAATAATGAAATGATCCTATTAGCTGCAGTTATTTCAGGATTGATAGGTTGTACTTTTGATAGTTTTATTGGTGCTAGTATTCAGGGTATGTTCAAATGTAAAATATGTCAAAATGTTACTGAGAATAATAAACACTGTGGAAATAAAACTATCAGAGTTAGAGGGTCTCACTTTATTGATAATAATATGGTTAACTTAATAGCAACTACCGTAGGAGCACTATTTGCTGTAATTATTTTCTTTGTTTTTGCTAATTAAATACTATTTAGAATTATTGTTTTTATTATTTTCATGAGATTGATTTTTAAATTGAAAGGCCCAATTTATTAAAGTCAAAACCAAATAAAGTCAATCTGATTATTTTATAGGAGATGATTAATTTTTCAGTAATTACATCATATGAACTCGAATTTGTATTAAGAATAGCTTTAGCTTTCATATATGGTGGTCTTATTGGTTTTGAGAGAGAAAGAGTTGACAGACCGGCAGGACTTAGAACACATATTCTTGTAGCGTTAGGTTCGACTCAATTCACAATTTTGTCCTTCTATGCGTTTCCAGGTTCTGATCCCGCTCGTATAGCAGCAGCCATAGTTGCAGGTATAGGTTTTATTGGAGCTGGGACTATTCTTCAAAGTAAAGATAAAGTGACTGGTATAACTACAGCAGCATCTTTATGGATTACTGCATCGATTGGTATGGCATTAGGAATAGGTTACTACCTTGTAGCTACTATTGTGGTAATTCTAACATACATTACCTTAAAACTGAAGTGGCTTGAGAGGCGGCATAATTGAAAAAAAGAATTCATCATAAAGCTCTATATCTCCCTACTTCACTCAGAAAATATTTATTTTTATTTTCTTAACAACTCAACTCATTCTCACAAACATAACAAGATCATGTAAGGTAACGCTACTATGCTCGATATTATTACCTTAGCAATTCTAAGCATGTTTGCTACAGGAATATCCGACTTTTTCTATAAACGAGCAAAAAACAAGGGAGCACATCCAGCTTTTTTTCTTGCTTTTCAGAGCATTTTCTTTAATATGACAAATTTTGTTTTCATATTATTCTCTAGGAGTCTAGAGATATCCCTACCGACAATGTTTTTCGGTTTTATCTGTGGGTCGCTTGTATTTTTCTCAGTGTATCTTTTTCTGAAGAGTCTTGGTAAAGGGGGAGCGAGTGTAAATGTTCCAATATTTAGATTGAGTTTTATAGTAACAGCAGTTTTAGCAATTTTTCTCCTTCAAGAGACCGCAACTTTTGGTAAGATTATTGCTATCTGTCTTGCAGCTTTTAGCATACTTTCATTATCTAGAAGTCTGCATGTTAAAACCACATCTATGATTGGAGTAATTCAACTCATATTTGCAACATTTCTTTATGGATTATTTGGATTATTCTATAAATTAGCCATATTATCTGGGGCAACACCAATAGGAATATTGTTTATTCAGGGAATATTTTTCATTACATATGCTTTCATGCTTTCTTATCGAAAAGGTCTTATCAAGAAATCTCGAGTTGTTATGATTTACGCCCCAATCTGTGGGGTTCTTTTATCTGCATCATATTTATTGCTCTTAATGTCTCTAAAATTTGGTGAAGTTAGTATTAGTTTTTCAATTGTACAACTTAGTTTCGTGGTTACAAGTATCTTGGCAATAATATTTTGGAAAGAGAAAATCAATATCTTGAATCTTTTAGGAATAGTATCAGCTTTCATGGCAGTGATATTTTTTGCATATTTGTAATTAAATATGGTATTTTGTGATAATATTAATTACATTGATTTTTTTAAATATATGTGAAATAGAAAAAGATGCATTATCAGAATACAAACTAGAATAATTCATTTTCTTTGTTATAAATAATATTATGCGTTTTTTAATATTCATTATCTGAGTAAAAATCTGAGTCTAAATTAAAATAATAACGAAAAGCTTAATTTATTTATCAATTTCAGTATGTTAGATGAAAAATGCCAAGAAGAAAGACCTCGAATATAATTTCTGATGTAATGGATTCTGCTGAAACTCTTAGAAAAGATATTGATGCAGTACCATATGAAATGAGAGATAAAATAAGAGAAATTGCTGTAGACATGATTTCCGAACCAAAAAAAGGTCGTGGTAGACCTCGAAAGAAAAGAGGAAGACCAAAAAAGAAACGAGGAAAACCACGTAAAAGAAAAAAGAAACCAAAAGCAGAAACAATAGCATCATTATAGCCATATAGACTTATTTGAAAATCTATTTTTGAATATCTAAAATCTTTTTCTTTGATTTAAATCCTGATATTATACGAATTTGTGAACTAGGAATACCGAAATGCTTCGCAAGCTTCTTAATCAATTCTAAATTTGCTTTACCTTTTTCAGGTGGAGATCTTATGCCGATAATTATTTTGTTTTGATCAATGATTATGTGATCTTTTCTAAATTGAACTTCAACATTATATCTCATGAGTTAGTCCACATAATGTAATTTATTTGATAGAAACATATCTTTTAGTATTTAAGAAAAGTACGATTTTGATAGCGTTATTTATGAAAAGAATATAGAGTTTGCAACAGGGCGTGGTTGTGTTTTCAAATAATAAACAAAAGAAATTACATAATTACGAAAATCATTTGATATATGAAACAAGTCCTTATCTTCTTCAGCATGCCCATAATCCTGTTGATTGGTATTCTTGGTGTAGTGAAGCATTCGAAAAAGCTAGAAAACAAAACAAGTTAATTTTTCTTTCAATTGGATACTCGACATGTCATTGGTGCCATGTTATGAAAAGAGAATCTTTTGAAGACCTAGGAGTAGCTAGATTGATGAACAAAGCTTTCGTTTCAATTAAGGTAGATAAAGAAGAGCGACCTGATATAGATAATATATACATGACTATCTGTCAGATGATTTCTAATAATTGTGGTTGGCCTCTAAACATCATAATGACGCCTAGCAAGAAACCCTTTTTTGCGGGTACCTATATACCAAAACAAAGCAGATTCGGACATATCGGTATGTTGGAGCTTATTCCCAAGATAGAAGAATTCTGGATGACAAGATCTGAAGAAATAGTGAATTCTGCAGAATTGATAACGGCAAATCTACGTAAAATCACGGATATCCAACAAGGAAAGATTCTAGATAATGATACTTGGAAAATTGCATATAATGAACTGTCTCAGCGTTTCGATGAAATTAATGGAGGATTCGGAGAGGCCCCAAAATTCCCTATTTCGCATAATTTCTTTTTCTTGCTCCGATATTGGAGGAGAATAGGTGATACGCGAGCTCTGCAAATGGTAGATAAGTCATTGCAATCCATGCACAATGGAGGAATATTTGATCATGTAGGTGGAGGTTTTCACAGGTACTCTACAGACTCTAAATGGATTGTTCCACACTTCGAGAAGATGCTTTACGATCAAGCTCTATTGGCAATGGCCTATACAGAGGCGTTCCAATTAACTAAGAAGTCTGAATTCAAACAGACGGTTGAAGAAATTTTAACCTATGTCTTACGTGAGATGGTATCGTCTGAAGGGGCGTTCTACTCAGCCGAAGATGCCGAGAGCGAAGGTGAAGAAGGTTTATACTACCTTTGGAAAAAAGAAGATATCAATAAAATTCTTGGTGAAGATGCTGATTTCGCATCTAATATTTTTAATATAAGTGCTGATGGCAATTTTATTGATGAAAGTTCAGGTCAAAGATCAGGGGTAAACATCCTATATCTTAGAAAATCAATTTCTGAACTAGTATCTGACCTAGGATTGTCTGAAAATGAAATTAAAAAGAAAATGAGAAATATTCAGCAGAAATTATTAGATGAACGAAAGAAACGCCAATCACCAAACAAAGACGATAAAATTTTAACAGACTGGAACGGCTTGATGATTGCAGCCCTTAGCAAATCAACCCAAATTTTAGATGAGTCAAAATATTTAGAAGCTGCAAAAAAGGTAGCAGATTTCCTAATTAGTAAAATACGTTTTTCAAATGGTCGATTATCACATTTCTATAAAGATAATGAACAATCCATCTGTGCGTATTTAGACGATTATGCTTTTTTGATATGGGGACTGATTGAATTATATGAAACAACGTTCAACGTTGATTATCTAAAATCAGCTTTAGAACTGAATGATTATTTACTAAAACATTTCTGGGATAATGAACGTGGCGGATTTTATTTTTCCTCAGATGATAGTGAAACAATTCTAGTTCGTAAAAAAGAAATTTATGATGGAGCCATTCCTTCAGGCAATTCAGTACAAATGTTGAATCTTCTTCGCTTAAGTCGTATAACTGCTAACATTGAATTTGAAGAAAAGGCAATTCAGATCTGCAAAACATTTTCAAACATTGTAAAAAAATCACCATCATCATTTACACAATTAATGGTTGCATTAGATTTCTTGTTAGGCCAATCATATGAGGTTGTTATAGCTGGTAATTCTAATGCAGATGACACAAAAAAAATGTTAAAAATTTTAAAAGCAAATTTTCTGCCAAATAAAGTACTTCTCCTAAATCCAACAGAACAAGAATCGCCAAAGATACATGAAATCGTACATCATATTATGAAAAAACCTAGTATTAACGGTCAAGCTACTTCATACATATGTATAAATTATTCCTGTAAAGAGCCAACAACTGATGTTAAAAAAATGATCAAAATGTTAGAATCATAGCAATTATGTGATAGTCAAAATTATTGGAAAAAACAAATCCATAATTATTTTTCATAATTTAATTAGTTCACGATAAAGCATACAATTTTAAGACATAGAAGATATCAGAAGTATTGCATAGACTTAGAATATTCAGTGAGGTAAACTTTTCCAATGGAGAAACGAGCTAAAGTAGCAATTTTAAAAGTAGATAATTTTCAGGATCCATATGATACTATTGAAGAGACTGTTAGATTAGCTGGTGGATTTGAAAGCACTATAGCTGAAAACTCTAAAGTCACAATCAAACCAAATTTGGTTAGAATTCCAAAATACAAACGAGGAGAGCTTCCAAAAGGATGTGCTACAAGTTTTGAGGTTATGGATGCAGTAATACGATTGGTCAAGAAAAGGACTTCCAAGATAGTAGTGATAGAGTCTGACACTCTTCTAGGAACTACTGAGACAGCCTTTGAAAAACACGGAATATATGATTTATCTGATAAATATGATCTAGAATTGATCAATGCAACCAACGATGAACTGGTTGATTGTGAGATACCAGATCCACAATTCTATGTTGCTTTAGATGGTTTGGATTGGCTTGATGAACCAGAAAGGAGTATGTTTGCAAGAGAATATGTTCTGAAGCTTTCTAAGAAATACTTGGATAGTGTAAGAATTTCTGTACCATCCATGAAAACACAAGCAGATCCTTATTCAGCTATTACTTTTTCAATCAAGAACATGTTTGGGATTCTTCCTGAAGTAAGAAAATTTCCCAAATTTCATGAAATAAAGTCATGGAATGGTAAGAAATTTAATATTGGAATAAATGTGGGTAGATCACTTCTCGATGTTTGTCAGGTTGCACCGCCAAATTACGCAATAATTGATGGACTTTGGGGTCTTCATGGACCGGGTGCACCCTCGACTGGATATACTGTGAAAATTGGTGTGATTATCGCATCAAAGGATGCTTGGGCAGCCGATACTGTAGCTGGCGCAGTTGTAGGGTTTGATATGCGAAGATTATTCTATTTTAGAAAAGCTGAGCGCATGGGATTAGGAGTAACTAACATGGAAGATATAGAAATTGTAGGAGAGAAAATTGACTCTGTTAAGGTTCCTTTCAAACTCGATGTTAGTTTAGAGGCTCAGAGACTATTGGATAAAGCTGTAGGCCGATAGAATATTGAAATGCATTTGAAGAATATTTGTAATTGATTTGAAATGTGATTATGGTATAAGTACTGCTCTTCCTTTTATATTGCCGGTTTTCAGCTTTTGGAGGACTTCAGATGCTTCTTGAAGAGGATAGGTATTTGTTACTATTCTGATTTTATTATTAGAAGCAATTTTCAATACTTCTTTCATATCGTACCTTGTCCCAATTGCTGTTCCTTTGATCGTTTTCTCAAAGAAAAATAATAGTTTCCTAACATCTCCAGCAACTCCTAGAACAATAATTCCTCCAGGTTTAGTTATTCTCTGTGCTCTGTCAATTGCCTCCTGGGAAGGTGCAAAAACAATTGCAGAATCGACATAACCAATCTTCTTCATCTCATGAACCAAATTGTCATCTTGAGGTATGGTTTTGTCAGCACCGACTGTTGATGCTAGTTCCAAATTTTCTTTGCTTCTACTAACTGCGATAACAGAGGCGCCTGTCATTTTAGCAAATTGAACAGCAACGTGTCCGACTCCCCCAATCCCAAATATGGCAGCAGTCTTTCCCATTGTTAAGTTAGCTTGCTTTACGGCTCTGTAGGCAGTGACTCCAGGACAAAAGAGTGGAGCCGCTTCATGATCTTTGAGTTCCTTGGGAACATGATATACGAAGTTATTTTTTCCTTTGATGTATTCAGCATATCCTCCATGAACAGTTTCACCTGTTATGAGTCGATTTGGGCAAAGGTGTTCTCTTGCACTCAAACAATATTCACAGATACCACATGCTGAGTATAATGGTTGAATTCCAACTCTGTCGCCTGTAACCAAATTTTTGACATTGGATCCAGTTTCTGTAATCAATCCAATAATCTCATGACCAGGAATGATTGGAGATAGAGAAGGGATTCCAAGTCGACTATAAACACCTTCGATGACGTTAAGATTGGATCGACAAACGCCGCATGCTTTTATCTTGATTAGGACTTCATCATCTTCTATTGTAGGAACATCATATTCTGAATATCTAAGGGGAGTTTCTTCAATTGGGGCAGGCTTGTCAAGAAGTACAGCTTTCATTATTGAATAACCTACATATTTTTTTGAATTAGATATATCTATTATGCATATAGTATTTGTTTTAATATGTGAAATTAGTGTTAATTCTTTGATTTTTTCTACGGTTTTCTATTTTATAGAATTATTATTTTCTTAATAGTTAATTAACTCACTTTAGAAAAGCTTACATTTGTTTTGAATACATCAATTCGTTAGAATTTTCTTTTAATTTATAATCACATGTTGATTGACTGGGGTTAAGTAGATAATGAAAAAAATGTTGAGACGTCCTACTGTACCAATTTCAGTAGGCCAAGGAAAAAGCATCGATGACATATTAAGTGAGATGAAACTTACAGCCTTCCAAGGCAGAAAACTAGCTGAGACTGTCGATGTATGGTCAAGGATGCTAAGGAAGAGAAGAACAGTAATATGGTTTGGATTTGCTGGTGCTATGATTCCAGCTGGCATGCGAAGGTTATTGGCCTACCTCATCAAGAAGAGGATGGTTGATGTAATAGTATCTACTGGAGCAAATTTCTATCATGATGCGTTTGAAGTAGCTGGTGGTAAACATTATCTCGGAAATGAAGCCTGTGATGATAGAAAACTTAGAAGGTATAGGATTGATCGAATTTATGATGTTTATGCTGATGAGGATAAATTCTATCAGTTTGATAGATGGCTAGACAAAGTTTTTAGTGAACAACTTCAAGATAATTATCAGTATTCTTCACGTGAGATATTATGGCAATTGGGAAAAGCTTTCTACGATAAATATGGTGATGTAGACTCTACAATAGTAAGTTCATATAGAAAAGGAGTTCCTCTCTTCTGTCCGGCTTTTGGCGATAGTGCTTTAGGATTTTCTTTAATGTTTTCTAATAGAAAAAGAAAAAGAAATCTAATACTCAATGCATTCAAAGATGTTGATGAAAGTTCGAGAATAACAGAGAAAGCAAAAAGCACAGGTGTGGTATACATTGGAGGGGGCACACCTAAAAATTTCATTCAACAAACGTCGGTTATAGCTAGTTATCAGACAAGACATGACCGAAGTCATAACTTTGCGGTACAGTTCACTATGGATATGCCTTTTTGGGGAGGATTGAGTGGTTGCACTTTTGAGGAGGCTCAGAGCTGGGGTAAAATAAGTTCCAATGCCCATGCTATAACATGTTATGTTGAGGCCACAATAGCTTTACCAATAGTTGTACATGCTTTGGCAGAGCGGTTTAGAGGATACAAAAGAGAAGTTCCCACATTTGATTGGGTAAATGATAATGTAGAATTGACTTTTGAAAAGACAAAACTGTAATTTTTATCCATCTTTCAAAAATTTTAATCTCACACTAGTTGATTCGTAGATTTCTTTTCAACAGAGAATAATATATAGATGAATTAGCAGGCATAGAGTCAATTCACAAGTTGATGATCAGATCTTGGCTTCAGAAATTACATTTGTAGACTATAAGAAGAATGAGAATACGCTGAGTGAAATAGAAGATAACTATGCAGACATCGTAAATGGCGCTGTCTCTAAAGGTGATAAAGTAGCAGTCAAGGTTCACATGGGAGAGTATGGAAATTTAACCTACTTAAGGCCTCCATTTGTTAGTGAATTCGTGAAACTAGTGAAATCAGCTGGAGGTAGACCTTTCGTAACTGATACTACCACTTTGTATCCTAAACATAGATTCACCGCTAAAGATTATCTTAAGACTGCTATGGCTAATGGCTTTACAAGAGAGTCCATTATGGCTCCTGTAGTGATAGCAGATGGTCCACTGGGTTATACTGGTACGACTTACAAATTGAAAAAGACAGTAGACCAATGTGAGATTAAGAAAGTAAAAATTGCTAAGGGAATACTGGACGCTGATTCTATGATAGTTCTCTCTCATGCTAAAGGTCATATTCTAAGTGGTTTTGGAGGAGCGATTAAGAATCTGGCAATGGGTTGTACTACAAAAGAGGGAAAAGCAGCTCAACATCTTGCGAGTAGAGTGATACTCAATGCGAAAGAGTGTAATGGTTGTGGGAAGTGTGTTGATGCATGTCCTTTTGATGCTTTAAAGATTGAGAATGGAAAACATGTCAAGATATTATCTCGATGTATGTCGTGTAATAGTTGTTTTTTCGCATGCACAGAAGGAGCACTACATCTACCTAGAGACGGCAAGACGAGATTCCAAGTTAATTTAGCTCATGCAGCTAAAGCAATTGTAGATCGGTTTGATCAAGACCAGATTGTATACATCAATTTTCTTCAAGATATCACAAAACTATGTGACTGTTGTACGCCTTCAGGGGCAACATTAGTTCCAGATATTGGAATCTTAGGTGGGAAAGATCCTGTTGCAGTAGACAAAGCGTCGATAGATCTGATAGATAAGGTGCCTAGATTTAAGAGAAATTTAACTAAGATACATGGTGATCTTTTGGGGAATGTTAACGGAACTAATAGTCTTATACATTTAAAGACTGCATCCAAGCTTGGTGTGGGTACTTTACGGTATAGTTTGAAATGATTTCTTGGAGATGCGATGAAAAGTAATTAAGTCTATATTATATCTTAGAATTCGTCTAGAGTTAAATTCTTAATTTTTTTAGCTCTTTCAAAATATTTTTTAATATTTTGTTTGATTTTGTTTTGTTCGGATGTAATCATTCCTAACATTTCGAGGACTTCCAGACAGTTCTCAGGTGCATAGCCATGATAATGATTGTTAAAGTATCCATATACTTTTTCAACTTTTGTTGATGTTTCTTTTATTTTTGGGATCCATGGTTCAAGGTCCTGTTTTTCATAATGATAGTTGTACCATGGTTTTGTTCCGTGACCATGCCACCTAAAGTAGGTAAAATCTGATGTTATATGAATTTCCGGTGGAAGCAGGGGTTCATCTACCACTGTGTATGCTATTTGATATTTGTGAAGAAGTTTCCATGTTTCATCTTTCATCCAAGATAGATCTCGAAATTCTATTGCAAATCTGAAATCTGAAGGTAATATTCTAAAAAATTTCTCCAATTCATTTGGTTTGTAATCGAAGCTTGGAGGAAGCTGTATCAATATGCAACCTAGTTTGTTGGTTATCTGTAGAGGCTCCATGAGCTCAGTAAATTTCTGAAGTGCATCTTCTATACCTTGAGTTATGTCAAGCCTTTTTTCATGAGTTATTAATTTGGGAAGTTTTGCTGAAAATATGAATCCCTCGGGTGAGTATTTACTCCATCCTATTACGGTGCCTTTTGAAGGGTATGCATAGAATGTGGAGTCAATTTCGACTGTGGGAAAGATTTTGGTGTAAGCTTTTAGCATACTTTTTTCTTGCTGTTCATAGAATGGACCTACCCATTCTTTGTAACTCCATCCACATGTTCCTAGAGATATTTTTTCATGAAGTGACTCCAGAATTTTCACCCGACACTGATTGTAATAATTCAATGACTTGATTTACATTTTGAAACTCTCCGGATGGAAGCTTTTGTAAAAATTCTATTGCGCGAACTCTTTTTTCTTGAGTATAATCAAATAATTTCCATCCATGGTGTTTAATTAATTGTTCTTTTGTAGCTGGGAAGATATTGCCTTCTTTCAGAATCTCCCTAAATGAGGATAGTCCAGTAGTTTTTGTAACACTTGGGAATTTTCCAGTTTGTTTATAGATTTTGAATCTTCCAGCGTCTCTATACATGCGTTGACTATGAAAACTTAGAACAACTTTCTTGAATTTGTCAGTTTTGGCTCGTATATCGATTTCTTTGAGCTCTTGATCAGTAGGTTGATAGATATTCTTCTCACCTTTTCCAAAAAGTCTTGAGTATAAAATATCTGATTTGTATGCTGGAAGTTCACCTTTCAACAAGTCAACAGAGTTAATTATGTTATATTCTTGCATATTGTTCAATAATTCTCTGGAATAGGTTGAAACTTTTGTTCCACGGGTCTCTAATGCAATTCTTAATTTGTTTAATTCTATAGATGATAATAGATCACGAAAATTTTCTATCACATCTTTGGTTATTTCAAGAGAAGCGGGTGTCTGTAACAAAAGTATTTCAGCTTGAAGGATTTCACATATTTTTTTCATTTCTTCAAGTCTTTTCAGATTTTCTTTTGTTCGTTGTAATTTATATTGGTGAGTTATCGATCTATGAGCTCTAACCGTAAATTGAAAATCTTCTGGGACAATATTTCTCCACTTTTCTATTTGACTTGTGGACGGAATTTCATAGAATGTTGAATTTACTTCAACAAAATTGTAAATTCTAGAGTATGCTTCCAAGGATTTGATGCCAGGAATTTGGAAGTATGCCCATCCACCTGTTCCAATAAGATACTCCATTAATAGTCCTGATTATATACTCAACTTTAGAATTTCTAATTTAGCTTTTACTCGTCATTTTTCATGAATTCTCGAAGTACTATTGTTGCAAATGCCCCTTTAGGGAGAAAGAATTCAACTAACAAATCTTGATTTTCCAAGCTCACATTTAGGTCAGTAATAAGGAGTCTACCCAGCCTTCGTGTTCCTTTGATTTTTAAATAATCAAATTGTTGGAGAGTAATTCCGGCTTCGTTTAGTATCTCCTCTTCAAATTTTCCAGCGGGTCCTGTGGCGTCCCACATTTTTGAGCCAAATATTGGTGATGTAAAACTGATCTCATGATTTTCATAACGTAATTGTTCCTTTTGTGGATCCTTAACTTGAAACAAACCACCAGTCGAATACTTCTTTGCAATATCTCCCATCATAATAAGATAGTAATTGTCTGATTCCAGTCTATTAGCTAAGTAACGATTACATAGATAGCCTTGATAGCTGGAGATTAAAAAACGTCTTAACCAAGGGTCTATACCTAAGTTTTTTCCTTGAATAATTTTAATTCCTTTTTGAATATTTTCCCCATCAAAGCCGAAACGTTGTGGTCCAAAAAAGTTTGGAACACCATTTTTTTTTAGATGTTCAGCAATCTCTTGAGCATATTCCAAGGATTTTTTAGCGTTTAGATTTGTATTTGTTACCTTGATAGTAAAACGGTTGCCGAGAAGATGTCCTGGTTTAAGTTTATTTCTATGTAATTTTGTCCAATTAATAGTCACAGGTAAACGACCTTTAATCTGTTTGGCTGTATCATTGATAGAATCACTATCAACATTGCCGAGTAATACACTGAAGGTCTGTGTAGTACGTGCATGTTTATCCTTTAAACCGGCGTAGCCAACGTCGCTGTTTGGACAGTTAAATATGCTAGCAAGTTTTTCTTGTATTTCTTTTGTTGTCAAACCTTCTTTCGTTATATTGATGTATAGATGTGGTCCCTCGCCGCTGGGTTCGTAAAGTGGTATCTCCTCAACTATGAAATGTCTAGGTGTCAACCGTAACTGTCCACCAACACCAGGTAAATCCTTAGTTATATATGGCAAGTCTAGATTGATTTCCATTTTTTAATGCGCTCACTAAACGAAATATCTCAAAAGAAATTTGGGTCTGAACCCAAAGTAATTCATAATATTAGCTAGTATGAACGCGATGGTTAGCTTTAATTGTCCTTCTTTTATGAATCTTCTTGGTGAGGTAATGATATTTCGTTTTATTTGAATGAGTTTTCCATGTTTCTTAGCTTTCCTACAGAGTTCTACATCTTCAAGGAATAGAATATTATCGTATCCACCAATTTTCCAGAAAATGTCTTTTCTTAGAAATATTCCATAATCTCCAAAAAAAATTTTAGTCATACTTGACCGTAAATATCCAAATGTATTCAAAAATCTTAGAAATATACCTTCATTTGAAAATTTATGAATAAATGCTCCACCAACAATTTTTCTATCTAGAATATTTTTCTCAATGAGACCAATGGAGTCATTTGGTATAGACGAATCTACATGGAGAAATAAAAGAATGTTTCCAATTGCCCCTTCTACACCTTTATTCATTTGATTTGCACGGCCCCTTTCAGCTCTAAATAATTTTACAGTTTTTGGAAATTTGTGCAGGTTATTTTCGATCTCTTGAATAGTTCCATCTGAACTTCCACCATCAACAAGAATAAGCTCAAAATTTCCATAGAGCAGTTTTAAATTCTCAAGAAAAGGTTCGACATAATTCTTCTCGTTTAGTAGCGGAGTAACTATAGAGATCAATTTCTAAAACCTAATTCATGTTTCCCTTAAATTCTTCTTTGAAATAGTAAGATGATGTAAATTTTTTCTATATTAAATGAAAGATGTATTATTTAATCAAAGCTAAGTCATTTTTTTAAATCTATGAATTATTATCAATCACCTAGCTATGCTCAATCTTTTATAGAGAGTTATCAATTGAACTCTTGGAGATTATGATGGAAGATCAGCCAATTAAATTTGAAAGAAAAGGCAGCGTGGCACTGTTAACACTTAATCGACCTAAAGTATTGAATGCAATAAATGAACCTATGATTGATGCATTACTTGATAGATTCAAGGAGATTGAAAGTACAGATGAAATAGGTGCCGCTGTGATCGAAGGAACTGGTAAAATATTCTGCAGTGGTCATGACTTGAAAGAATTAATGGCAGCAAACCCTCTTCAAATGAGAGCTCTGCTAACAAAATCGATAAGAGTTTGGGAAGAAATTGTGAAAATGAGTAAACCGGTGATCGCTGCAGTTCATAGCTACGCTACAGCTGCTGGATGTGGTCTGGTTGCAGCGTGTGATTTGGTAGTAGCATCTGAAGATGCCGTATTCCAGACTCCAGGAGTCAATATAGGTTTCTTCTGCATGACTCCCATGATACCATTACAAAGAGCCGTCGGACAAAAGAAGGCGATGGAAATGTTGATCACTGGCGATCCAATTAACGTTAAGGAAGCTGAAAGGTTTGGTTTAGTAAATAAGATCGTGCCGAACGACAAACATGTCGAGGCTGCTATAGAATTCGCTGAGAAGATTACTGGAAAAAGCAGATTAGCCTACAATATTGGGAAACCAGCTTTCTATACAATGAGAGAAATGGAATATGTAAAAGCACTTCATTATGCCAAAGATCTATTCACACTTGCATCAACATCTGAAGATGCAGAGGAAGGAATGAAAGCTGTTTTAGAGAAGAGAAGTCCAATATGGAAAAATAGATAAGCATTAGAATAGCGCGCGCGTTTTCAGCGCGCGCTAGCTTGCATTCTAAAAATTGGAAAAAAATTGGTTTAAAAAGTGTATTTTGTTCCTACAGCATTTTGTACATAGGATTCTGGCATCTCTTGATATATCTTATTGATTGCTTTCCATCCAGTGCAATGAGAAGGAACAATCATGCTAGGCTCGAATTTCTTTAGCTCAGCTATAGTTCTATCAATTATTGGTTCGAAAGCTTTTCCTGTAAGATGAAAACCACCCATTACTGCATGAATTTTCGTATCAGTTAATTCTTTCAAGTATTTCATGGTGTTTATTATTCCGGCATGTGCACATCCGGAGATTATAACAAGTCCCTTTCCTTTTACATTGAAAGCTATCGACATATCATCTTTGATTTGTGGATCTTTTTCCAGTTTTCCTTCAACTTCAACATAAGATATAGGTAATCCTTTTTCGAAATCTGTAACTCGGGGGATCTCTCCTGAGACAAGCATCAGGTTTTCAGCCATTAGGTAAGGCTCAGTAATTTCTATGATTTTTGCTCCTGCATCAATAAGCTCCTGTTTATCTAGACCTGGAAGGCGCACTCGAGAGCCGTTAGGAAATATCGTCCACCGCTTAACAAAAGCAGATTGATGAAATACAACTGGTATATACTTCTTTGATAATCTTTTCAAGACATTCATTAGACCCGCAGTGTGGTCCACATGGCCATGAGTTATTACTATAGACTCAACTTGGTTAAGATCTATCTCCATTCGGTCCGCATTGACCAGAATACCATCAGCAGTCACACCAGTATCTACTAATATTGAATGTTCAATGTTTCCTTTTGTAACTTTAACTAAAATAGAGAATCCATGTTCCGCAAGCGGGGCTGGTCTCATCTCCTCATTCTTACCAAATGGGGATCTCTCAACTCCCTCTGATCCAGCCATTAGGATATCAGTAAAATTATCCATGAGATTTCTGACTTCTAGTCTATCAACTTCTACTAAGCCCACTTTTTTCATATGAACTAGCCTTCTGAGCGTGTCTTACTAGAATATAATAACTCTTAAAGGATGTTACTGTAATTTCTTGAAATGATGTGTTGAGATATAATTGATTCATATTCCTAAATGGACTTTAATATTCATCATTGTATGCGTCATAACTTTTGGCTTACAGAACATCACTGATTCCTGGATCTATCTTGCTTTCTTCCCAGCTTTTGCATTCGAAGCACCTTGGATATTTATTACATCAATATTTCTTCATGCAAATTTCGAACATCTATTCTTCAATATGATCGCGTTATTCTTCTTCGGTTCAAGTCTTGAGAACAGGATCGGAAAACGTCTATTTTTCATGCTCTTCTTCATATCAGGAATTGTTGGGAACATTGGATATTTTTTTACCAGTACTAATCCATATACTCCAGCCATCGGGGCCTCTGGTGCAGTCTATGGTATAATGGGAGCTTTAGCAACTCTGGCGCCATTCATGATGGTTTACATATATGGATTCTTGCCTTTACCGATGATAGCTGCTGCGATTCTTTGGGCAGTAATGGACCTTGCAGGTCTTTTTACACCCTCTGGGATCGCTCATGGAGCTCATTTAGGTGGAATGTTCTTCGGTGTAGCCTTCGGTCTATATTACCGAACTTTATTGGCGCGTAGACGCACGTGGCAAATTCGATACGAATACTAGGACTTATTAAAAAAAGGGCTAGAAAATTTAGAAATGAATAATTGAAAATTAGTTTAGGGTTTGATGAAGAGATGCTTGAGATTGGCATCAATGGAATACTTCTTCGGTTACTTCAAGGGGATATAACTGAACAAGACGTTGATGTTATTGTCAATGCTGCAAAATCAAGTCTGATGGGTGGTGGAGGAGTGGATGAAGCGATTCACCGGAAAGGTGGTCAAAAAATTCTCGAAGAGTGTAAACAGATAAGATCCAGAGAATGGCCTGAAGGTCTTTCGACAGGGAAAGTTGTCATAACTTCTGGAGGCAATCTTAAGGCAAGATACGTGATCCACACTGTTGGGCCAATATGGCATGGAGGTAAATCTCGTGAAAAGGAGCTTCTCAAAGATACTTACCTAAATTCTTTGAAACTGGCAGTGCAAAAAGGGCTGAAGCGTATATCTTTTCCATCTATAAGTACAGGAGCTTACAGATATCCCATTGATGACGCGGCAAGGACAGCATTAAGCACTATTAAGGAATTCTTAGAGCAAGAGAATAGCTTAGAGGAAGTGAACTTTGTCCTCTTTACAGAGGCGGATCTGAATACATACCAAGATGCTGCAAAAGAAATCTTCGGATCTAAATAAATCATACATAAATTTTGGTAGACTCAAAATAATGCATGTGAAAATTCTGTTTTAATAAAAATTTTTGTTCTTGGTAACACTTAGTAACATTAAACAGGGGTGTCGATAAATCCTTAAGAGTTTGTATTATCTGATGCCATTACAGAATATTCCATCAAGAAGATAAATGCCTACATCTAAGATTCTAAAGATTCAATCAACTTAAGGAAAACATGAATGGTGTTCATCTATGGGATTACCTGAAAAGATCAAAGCAATAGAAGAAGAGATGAAAAAAACTCAGATTCACAAACATACAGAGCACCATATCGGCCTGTTAAAAGCTAAACTTGCAAAACTCAAGGGACAACTAGATCAGTCTCGAAGTTCACAACAAAGTGGCATCGGTTTCGAACCAAAGAAAAGCGGTGATTGTTCAGTTGTTCTAATCGGACTACCAAGCGTCGGAAAATCGACAATACTCAACAGAGTAACCAATGCTAAATCGAAAACTGGTTCCTACTTCTTCACAACATTGAAAGTTGTTCCAGGTGTACTGGAATACAAAGGCGCGAAGATACAAATACTTGACCTTCCAGGAATAATATCAGGTGCAGCCTCAGGATCCGGTAGAGGAAAAAGAGTACTATCCGTTGCTCGAAATGCAGATTTGATAATGCTAGTTCTTGATGTATTTCAACCAGCTCAACTCAAAGTCCTAAAGAAAGAACTCCATAAGATGGGAGTCAGACTCAACACCCACCCACCTAATATTACAATAGAAAAATCATCTCGGGGAGGCTTGGGTATAACATCAACCTGTAAACTCACAAAACTAAGTAAAGCCACAGTCCGAGATATATTGAATGTCTACGGTATTCAACATGGAAATGTAATAATTAGAGAAGACATCAGCGATGATGATCTCATTGATGTTGTTACTGGAAATCGTCGTTATATTCCGGCAATAGTCGTCCTGAACAAGATAGATCTAGTCAATCCTGAATATCTTGTCCAAGTTAAGAAACAGATCGGAGAGGAGTTCACACCAATATCAGCAGATCAGAAAATCAACATTGAAGATTTGAAAGAAGTTATCTACAATAAATTGAATTTCATCAGAGTATACCTAAAACCACGTTCTAAAGAAGCTGATCTTGAAGAACCACTCATAGTAACCGCTGGATCCTCAATATCAGATATATGTACTAAAATTCACCGAAAATTTTCTGAACAAGCAAAATATGCATTAGTGTCTGGGACAAGTGTGAAATTCAATTCACAACGAGTTGGAAAAGATCACATAGTCCAAGATCAAGACATAGTCACTATAGTTACATGATCAAAAAGAAAATGGACATTTTGGTAAGCCATAATTTTGGATGATAAATCATTTAGAGTCTATGAGAAGGTTGCAACTAGACTAAGATGAGGAATTATTTTTTCCTGTCTGTTTCAATAGTTAGTTTCTTGTCTCCAGGTTTGAAACTTATCTTAATCTTTGTAGCTGATTCTCCTATTTTAAGAGGAAAACCAGTATCTTCAACAAGTTTTGTTGGCAGATAGATGAAGTATTTGCCATCTGTTCTCCTGAATATGCTTCCTCTAGCCTGACTTACCATTACTCATCACAAGTTAAATATAATGATGTTATCACAAATGTAATAATTTCATGAAAATTATTATTTATCACTTGTGAAGATACCTATTTCCTTGTAAATGCCTAAAATAGGTTGACGGGGGGTGAATATAATATGAATAGTGCTGTTGCAGGTCTTATTGCAGGAATAATTGGGGGCATAGTAGCTTATATTTTTGTGAACATAGGTGGAATAATAGGAGTCTTCCCTCCTTCTCAAGTCCCCGCCGTTACGCTTGCCACAAATCACATAATACTCAACACAATATGGGGCATCATATTTGGCGTAATATATCCTAAAGTCTATGATGTTGTTCCAAGCAAAGGTATCTCGAAAGGTCTCATTTATGGCTTGGTGCTCTTTATAATTACAAGCTTCCGTACAGCAACGTTCTACATGCCATATGCGTCTATAGACGTTTATGCAGCCACTGTATCGACGTGGGCTTTTGTTGGATTTTTCGCCCTAACTGTCTATGGTATTGTGCTTGGTGCTCTCTACAAGAAATAGTTATTCCATTCCATCTTCCCTTTTTTTCACGCATTTGTCTGATACTGAATCCAGAATCAGTGCTCATATATTCCACATATCTCACCTCTATACAACTGTCAAATGCATTCCCAAACACCGTTCATAGTACTAGTTTCAGAATGCATTGCTGGATTATTCAGCATCAGAAAACATTTTTTAATTAATTGAAAATAGGTCTTAGAATATACCACCCCTACCCATAGGGTATTTTTTTCATTAATTAAAGAGAGGGGTTTTAGGGGATTCCTCCCCTAACATGACGGATATTATTTCATTATTTTATTAAGAGAGAGAGCCTTAGCTGGTGAGAGCATCCAAATTTGAACTTCCTTTAATTACTCATTTGCAGAAGATTAATTTTATAGTTTGAGTGAAAACATTTCATCATAATTAGTAATTATGTAAAAAAAGATAGTATAACAGTTCATAATCATGAGAGTGAATCATTTGATAATCGCTGTTTCCGATGTTCATTTGGGTTACAAAGAATCCAATAGAAGAGATTTCCTGAATTTTCTTAAAGAAATCTGTAAACCTCTTGGCCCAGACGATCACCTTGTTCTTTTAGGCGATATACTTGACTTTTGGAGAAGAAATAATGTAACAGTAGCGATTGAAAATCAACTCATCTTCAAAAATCTTGAATCCCTAAAATTAAAAGTACACTATATTGTAGGAAACCATGATTACACATTAATAACACTTAGATTACCTACGAGCCAATTCTTCGATGTCAGAAAAACGCTCAAACTCAAAGATAACGATATTCTGTACAATTTTATTCACGGCTACCAGCTGGAGGCTCTCGCAATCTTCGAACCACTAACAATCGAGGAATATGAGTCATTATGCATTTCTCTATGCCAAAGGACAGGAGATTTCATCGGAGATATTCTGAGCGTTCTATGGGATACACTTCACCTCAGTTTCAAGAAAGGAGACAAAAGACAGAAAACGATACGTGCAATAACTGAAGCTCCTGAGAGCCGCAGAGACATGCACAAAGTTGACCAGTTAGCAAGGTCAAGCGTCAGAGGGCTCTTCCTAGGACTATCAAGAAACGAAAGACTAGTATTCGGACACACTCATCGACCCTTCATAGAAGAAGATGTAGCGAATACAGGAAGCTGGGTCGCCGACGCAAAAATCCAAAATACATACTTAAAGATCGAAGACGGAAAGATGGAACTAAAAACTTTCAAAAAAAAGAAATAACGTGTGTGAAAAACAATTACTTGGATATTGAATACTTTCGCTTTCCTCTCTCGCCTAATATTCTGATAGACTATCTCTTATGGGGGGATATGTATGGCAACAACAAGTATACATGAAAAGAGTATCAGAAGAATAGAATGCCTCTCCATGATAGTTACAAAAGACGGGAAAGGCTTCTACTGCAGAAAGTCCGGTGGACCCTGCACATGTCCAGATTCTTTTAGACGTCATCTGTTCAGAAAATAGTTGACGTAAATTCTGGAGAAACCTTCAAAGATTTTATTCTATTATTTTTTTTATTTTATAATTCAAGCAATTATATCACAAATAACTAAACCAAGAGAACCTTATTCTTTATAGCGTGCGTGCATATATTTTGACATTACTTTATCTAGTACAGAGCTGGATGCGATATGAAGTCAGGATCCAAATATGATGTCGAGTTAATCAGTTTAGAACAGAAAGATGAATTAATGAAGAAATATTCTAAAGATATTCACTATGAAGAGAGAGCTGACATCTACGGGTGTTGCATAAAACTTCTTACTAACCTCAAATATGTCAAAGAACGATGGGAAGAAAACTTCTACCCCATATCTTATCATATAAGATCTCATGGTCGGCTAGTAGTTATAGAGGAAAAAGACAAACCATTAACAGTCCTTTATGATCCTTTATCAAAAACAACCTTCTTGATTAACGTGGATTACTACGGTTGGGTCAAATCACTTGCTTTAGCTACTGCAAGTGACATACTTGAAGATGAACATGGTATAAACAGTGTACATGGAGCTTGCATAGATCTAGATGGAAAAGGTATATGTTTAATCGCCCCTTCGGGAACCGGAAAAACAACACACACTTTCGGCATGCTTCGTATACCACAAGTCAGAATACTATCTGACGATTGGTTTTTTGTTAGATTACAAGGTCAGAATGCTCTCTCATATGGTTCTGAAAAAAATTTCTATACACCTGCAGATGTAGCTCAAGCATGGAATGAATATAAACAACTAGTTGAAAACGCATACATCGACCCGCAAGGTAGAGCAATACTTAACGTTAGATGGATAATAGGTAAAGGCAGAGTTGTCCCCTTTTCAACAATTAGAAAGGTAATAATTCTCAAACGGGATCCCAAAGACAATCGAATAAGCAGAACAATAGATACAGACGAAGCGCTTGAATTCTTGAAGAAAGAGCGCTTCTGCAATCCGCACCTTCTAGTTAGATCAGATAGAAAAAAGAATCTTAGAAATCAATTCTTCAAGAAATTCCTAGATCGTACAGAAACATACATGGTAAATGCGACTCCACCACCACTCGAAACAAATGATATGATAACAGAAATCTGTTTAAAATCCTGATTCATTACCAATAAAGGACAGTAATCTCTACAGTGGCACTTGATGATCTTACCTATTACAGAGGAATTAAGAAATCGATATCCAAACCTCCAAGCTCTAGTATCGTATATTGATGATGTTAAAGTGGCAAAGAGTGGAGATGACTTGGAACTTTTTAGTCAAGAAATCTTTTCAGAAGTCAAGAATAAATATACACCCGGTAATCTGAAGGATGTACCTATTTTTAGATCTTATAGAGATTTTTTCTGGAGTGTAGGAATAGATCCAACCAAAGTAAGACCTGCAGCAGAGGCATTAATAAGAAGAATATTGGCAGGAAAAACGATACCTAGAATAAATAATGTCGTAGATTCTTACAATCTTGCTTCTATTCAGACTGAAGTCGCTCTTGCAGCTTTCAACAGAGACGAATTGATTGGTGATTTAATGATGAGACAATCAAAAGTAGGCGAAAAATTTTTGGGAATAAGTATGAATGAACCTACAACATTAACTGGGTCGGAAGTTGTAATTGCAGATTCAGAGAAGCTAGTTGCTATTTATCCACATAGAGATGCTGACATATCAAAAGTCACCAACTCTACAAGAAATATTCTACTTTTAATTTGTGGAGTTCCAAGAATCGATATAACTATACTCGATAATGCAAGAGAACACGCTGAAAAATATATTACAAAATTCTGTGGCGGAAAAATAAGCAATAAAATGAATGTCTGAATCAAAGAAAAAAAGAATTTTAAAAATAGGTTAGTTATGCAGTAGATTATTTCTTCTTCTTAGCAATTTTCTTTTTAGTTGTTTTTTTCTTGGGTTTCTTTTTAGCTGGTTTCTTCCTAGTTTTTTCATAGGTTCTCCACAACATATCAAATCGCATTCTGCACAACCACAGACTTCATCTACGACACATACAATCCCACATGCATCACATTCATATCTGTCACCTTTAGATGTCAAATAAATAACCTCCAGAAATATTCTCGATCTTTTTCTATATCTAAGACATTTTGTCTATCCTAATTATCAATAGGCAAAGAAAAAATGAGAAATCGACATCTCACAAAGGAAAGAAATATAGCATAAATCCAGTTCACTATATTCGGTGTTTATATGGCAATAGTAAAAATTTTGGAACTAGTGGGAAGTTCAAATAATAGCTGGGATGATGCAGTTAAAAATGCGTTAACAGAAGCATCGAAAACTATAGAACACATTGTTGGAATAGATGTTCTAGGATTCAAGGCTGAGGTTACAGACAATAAAATTGCAAATTATAAAGCACATGTAAAAGTCGCTTTCTCAGTAGAAAGATAAACTCAGATTGACAAAATGCAATAATGAAGATAACGATTAATTGATAAAAAGAAACTTCCTTAATAACTTTTTTGGAAAAATTATCGTCCACTTGAGTTCTGAAATAATTGTATATTAAAACAATTGAAATTTAGTATAGGTATTGAATATCAACATTCGTATCCTCAGATTCGAAAGGAGACTACCCTTGCCTAAGAGCAGAGAAATATCAGAAATGGTCGATCAATTGCTAGCGGGAGATCGAAAAGCAGCAGCCAAACTCATGACCATAGTAGAAAATGAAGAAACAACAGCAAAATCAATTACAAAAAAAATCGAACCTCACATCGGTCGAGGATATAATATTGGTGTCACTGGACCATTGGGAGCAGGCAAGAGCACCATAATAGATGCTATAGTGAAAGAGTATAGAAATAAAAAGCAGAAAGTCGGTGTTGTAGCAGTTGATCCATCAAGTGAGTTTACAGGTGGAGCTTTACTAGGAGATAGAATTAGACAGAAAAGTAGTATTGGAGACGAAAAAGTATTCTTTAGAAGTATCTCGACTAGAGGATGTCTTGGTGGGCTATCAAGATGTGCCAATGATGTTGCAAATATCCTCGATGCTTATGGAAGTAATATTATTCTCATCGAGACTACTGGAGCAGGGCAATCTGATATTAATGTAGCAAGAATTGCTCAAACAACTATTCTTGTGCTCACACCAGCTGTCGGAGACGATATACAATTAATGAAAAGTGGTATCATAGAGATCGCAGATATATTCATCATCAATAAGGCTGATCTCCCTGGATCTGAACTTCTTGAGGCCATGCTTAAAACTAGTCCACCAAAGAATAGCTGGAATAGACCAGTCATAAAAACCATGGCACGAAAAGGTGAGGGAATTCTAAAATTAATTGATGCGATTGAACAACATCGCAAATATATAAAATCAAAATCGATAAAAAAAAGTAAGAAAAAGACATTATAACTTCAAGAGCACGTGCTGCATTTCAATTAATCAGTATTACACACAAATGGCCAAATTCTTACGAGGACGTACACTTCCTAAAACATTCCACGATTTCTTTAAGGGTTGAACCAGGAGAAAAGACCTCGTAAACGCCGTGTCTATTTTTTAAATCGTTAGCTTCATTCATGGGTATGATCCCTCCACATACAACCGGAACTTCAATTTTTTTCTCTCGCAGTTCTTTCATAAGCTCGGGAATCTTGACGTGATGCATTCCCTCCATGGAGCTAATTCCGATAGCATCAACGTCTTCTTCTTCTGCTGATTTAACAATCTCATCTTGGAATCGAGATGCACCAAGGTATATGACTTCCATTCCAGCATCACGTAAAGCAGCAGCGATGACCTTCAATCCCCTATCATGAACATCGACGCCGACTTTAGATAATAGAATCCTTGTTTTCTTGTTTTTCTTTCTCATTTTCAACGTCATCCTAATCTAGATGTGGCCACTCACCATAGACATCCCAAAAAACCTGATACATTTCACCATTTGTAACATTGGCTTTCGCCGCTTTAATTGCATATGGTGTGACATTAACACCTTTCTGGCAGGCTTTTTGAAATTCTCTCAGAGTCTCTTCTACTACTTTCTGGTTACGGTTTTTTTTGACTCGTTTAACTGCATCAATCTCGGCATCTTCCTGCTCTAATTTGACTCTGCATACCTCAAAATCTCCAATCTTACTTCTGAACAGATTAACACCGACGATAGGAATATCTCCACGTTCAATAGCAATTTGCGTCTGATAACTTGTCTGAGATATTTCTCTCCTAGGTATTCCAGCCTCAGTATAAGCTAGCATTCCACCAGCTTTATCGATTCTATCAAAATAACGCCATATTTCCTCCTCAACTTGGTCCGTCAACCATTCAACATAGTATGATCCACCAAGAGGGTCTATCACGTTTGGAACTCCACTCTCATGATAAATTATATGTTGAGTTCTCAATGCTAACTTAGCTGCCTCTTCAGTAGGAAGTCCCAAAGCTTCATCATATGAATCTGTGTGTAGAGACTGTGTACCTCCAATAATAGCGGCTAATGAGTGAATAGTAGCTCGTACTATGTTATTTAGAGGCTCTTGAGCTGTCAATGCGGAACCACCTGTTTGAGTATGAAATTTGAAGATAAGTGATCGAGCCTTCTTTGCACCGTATCTCTCTTTCAGAATTTTTGCCCAGACTCTTCGCATAGCTCTAAACTTTGCAATTTCTTCAAACAAATTGTTGTAAGCATTCATAAAGAAGGATATTTGTGGAGCAATATCATCAATATTCCATCCTCTGCTTAATGTTTCATCTATAAAGACTGTGGCATCTGCAAGTGTGAAAACTGCTTCTTGAATAGCGTTTGATCCTGCTTCTCTGATATGGTAACCACTAACGTTGATTCCATACCATTTGGGTGTATGTTTCATACAAAATTCCTGTAAGTCAACAGCAAGTTTTACAGATGGTTTAAGTGGGAGTGGTGGGTTTCCGACATGAAATAACCATAAAGGATCATTTTGAGTGGTGCCTCGAAGGTTTTTCCTTGGGATACCTTGTTTATCAGCCATTGCAATATACATTGCATATGTTGGTAAACCTAAGAAATGAGTAACTACGGATGTTGATAACCGGCCTATTGGGAGGTCTTTAAAAATTCTTTCAAGAGCTTCGATCGATGAGATTGAGGCGCCCCCTTGCCCTACTTCACCTCTCATTCTTGGATCATCTGCATCAAAACCATAAATTGTAGGAGAATCTAGAGCTAAATTTAGACCAGTCTCCCCTTCCTTTACTAGAAATTTGAAACGCTCATTAGCGTCTTCACCTGTTCCAAAACCGCTTAGAAGTCTGACTGTCCAAGGTCTTCCTCGATACATTGTAGGGTAAACTCCACGTGTGAATGGATAGATTCCAGGAAAACCAAGCTTCTCCATATAATCGAAATCTTCTATATCGGTTGGATCGTAAATCGATTTGAGAGGAATTTCTGAGGGAGTTGTTTTTGGAGCTTTATCCTTTATTTTTGTGTCTCTGATCCATTTATCATAGGTTTTCTTCCATTTTTTACGCGCTTGTTTAATTTCAGTACTTTTACTTCTCTTTGGCAATGTTTGTTTTTCAACCCCGTCGTAAGCTCTTAATGAACTTATGATTCCAATTCTCATTAAAGATATAGTTAACTCATACCTCATATTTCATCTCTGAAAAGAGGAGCATCGATGAATAGCCAATCATATTGAGTTGAACTGAAGCTGTGTTCAGACAATCTCAATATTGCTAGCCTAAGGAGTAGACAGAGCATTTGAGCAAGATGAAAAAACCTATTGTCGTTTTGGAAAATGTACATCTAGAACGTGAAGAAGACAAGATCCTCAGAAATATAAATTGGACAGTCTTCCCTGGAGAACATTGGGCTATTATCGGTCAAAATGCAGCTGGAAAGACTCTTTTACTCAAAATTATCGCAACTTATCTCTGGCCGACTAGAGGAAACGTTGAGGTTCTTGGGGAAGAATTTGGATCGATAGAGTTGCATAAACTTCGTCAAAAGATAAGTTGGATAAGCTCGGCTCTCGAACAAGAGCTACCACAGAATCAATTGGTGATAGAGGTAGTCCTTTCTGGATATTTTTCAACTCTTCGTTTGTTCGATAAACCTACAAAACAGATCGTTCAACGTGCAAGAAAACTTCTGCAGCTTATGGGGTTGAATTCACATGAACAGCATATATTTGAAACTTTATCGGTTGGTGAGAAAAAAAAGAGTCTAATTGTCCGTGCAATGATTAGAAAACCAAGACTACTGATTTTAGATGAGGTATGTGATGGTCTCGATCCAATAGCTAGAAGAAAATTCATCAATTCACTTAGACGATTGGTTCACAAAGAATCGAATATTACCATCCTTTATGTAACTCATCATCTGGAAGAAATCTTTCCCGAAATAACTCATGTGCTTGGTCTAAAGAATGGGAAAGTTGCTTTCTCAGGGAAAAAGCAAGATCAATTAAGTCAGAAAAATATGAGCTCCTTATTTGGAAAAAAAGCTAAGTTAAGGAAGAAAAATCAAACGTATTATCTCGATTTTTTTTAAAGATATAACTATTCCATGATGAATGTAGACTAGCCAGAAATTTAACTCATCTATCAAAGTATATTGATTTACCTTTCGCTGAGATAGGTATTCCCATTACTATACTAGATTTCTTAGTTAGACCTAATCGTAAAGCAGCTGTACCAATTCTATACATGATTCTATTATCCACATTATGATCCATGGCGGTTTTTGATGCTGATCCTAATGCTATACCCATATCCAGTATCTTGAAGATGCAATTAGGTCCAGTAAAATCTACACCTTTAGATCTTGAGAATTCATTGAATTCTGTACAGGTTTTAAATCCACATCCACCACAATCTAGTCCGAAATTTTTGGTACCTTCAACGCCTACTAATATGATGGCTTCTGAATCCCTAACATTCTTTCCATCTCGTAAAAATCCCTTTGAGTTCCTTTCTTCTCCTATTTTCTTCATTTCAGCAGCTATCTTGTCTTTATCTTCTCCATAGATTACCATAGTCTCAATATCATCTTTGCCTCCAGACTTTGGGGCAGTACGAGCAGAAACCATCATTAGTTTAGCTACATCAAGTAAACCTTGAGTCTCAGATTGAAGGTTATCGATTATAGGCATATTTTTCCCTCACAAAGTGAATATTAAAAGAGACTAATGCAATTTATTATTTTTTATCCAAAGTCCATACGAGAAAACTCAAGTTATGTGATATATTATTTGTACAGTGAGCTCAAATGCTTAATTAATCCTTTTTCTTCAGTTTTTCCAAGGCCAAAATAATTCCTTCTATAATAGATTCTGGTCTTGGAGGGCATCCAGGTACTAAAATTTCAATTGGGATCAATTTCTGAACAGGCTTCCCTAAAGCATAGTTGGGTTTGCCGTCATCTCGATTGTATAATCCCCCTGTCAACGCACAGGAACCGCATGCGACAACGACCTTAGGATTAGGTACTTGATCATAAACTCTTTTCAGTGTGGGTGCAATCTGCTTTGGTGCAGGACCTGTAACTAAGAATATATCGGCATGACGTGGGTTATTCCTTAGTTGGATTCCCATTCTCTCAACATCAAAACGTGGAGCAAAACAAGCGGCAACTTCTATATCACAATTATTACATCCCCCTGCGTGAGCATGGAATATCCAAGGTGAGTAAGCGCGCATTTTTTTCTTTAAACGTTTGAGCAAGTTAACTTCCTCAATATGATTTTCTTGGATGAATTTTCAAGGAATAACTTTGGATTCGTCTGCAGTCAGAGCAATATTTCATATAGATGTCCATATCTTTAGAGATAGTCTCCTTGTTAACTGGATCAATATTCTCATCAACTTTGACTTTTACGACATCGATTTGTTTGATTGGGAAAGACTGTTTACCGCAGTTTTCACATTTTGCAAGTTCTACAATATGTTCTATCTTAGTGAATTGCTCTCCTTGCTCTCCACTCTTCGATGGCTCAGATAATGACTCAAATTCAAGTGCTTTCTCAGGACAAATATCTCTACATCGGCCACAAAAAATGCATCTTGCTAACTCAACTATTATCTTCCTTTGTAATTCAGAATGAGATATTGTTATTGCACCGCTTGAACAAACAGCTTCACATGCTGTGCATCCAACACATTTATCCTCATCAAATTTATGTCGTCCCCTGATTTCATGTTTTAGAGGGGAATATTCTTTTTTCAACTCTCCTGCTGGATAATCTATGGTCGAAGGTTTTAGCATGTTTTTAAGAAGTTCTTTTATAAGTTTGGTTAGGCTCTCTCTCATAAAATCAACCTCACATAGCTAAGATAAAATATCGTATCAAATATGCCCAGACAAGTCCCAATATTGCCAGTGTAGTTGGTATTTTTACAAACCATCGAAGAGCTTGATCTATACGTAACCTAGGGTTCAGCGTATGAATGAATGTTATAAAGTAGATAATTAGAAATCCCTCCAATAAGAAAAATAGAACAGTTAATATTCTGTATTGTTGCATTCCGGGTATTGCGCCACCTGCAAGAAAGAGATTAATAAATAATGCAACAGAGACTGATGTCAAAAGAATCTTATCGATTTCTAGTATGCCAAGAAGTTTGCCACTAAATTCTGTAGTAGGCCCTGAGACAACTTCTACTTCCGCTTCAGGTATGTCAAATGGTTTGAGATGAAGTTTCCCGACGATCCCAAATATCACAGCGATAGCAGCAAATGGATTCAAGATTAGAAATGGGTAATTGGAAAATTGAAATTTTAAAATTTCATGAATTGAAAGACTGTCTGCCATTATTGCTGCTGTGAAGGCGCCGATTACCAATGGTGTCTCATAAGCCAGCATAAGTTCTGCTTCTCTTTGACTGCCAACTATACCCCATGGTGAAGCGCTAACAGCACCACCAAGGATGAAGGTAAAAGGTATTGCCAGAAGGAGATATAGTAGAACTACAAGACTGAGTTCAAAAGGTGAGAAAGCAAAATAGCCAGCAAGAGGAGTTAGTATTGAAGCAATGATGAGACAAATTAATGCAATGAATGGAGCTCCGATGAAGAGTTTGCTCCTTGCTGTTTCGGGGATGATTGATTGCTTGAAAAGCAATTTCAATACATCATATAGAGGTTGAAGCAGTCTTGTTGTACCCATAGTCTTGCGCAAAGATTTTGGAACAAGAAGCCATGGACCTTGTCTAGATTGAAGTCGAGCTGAGACTTTTCTTATTTCATAATTGAATAAGATGCCCAATAAGAAACTAATAATTGGGAAAATGATGATGTAGATCAAAGCATTTTCGAATAGCTGCATCTGGGTCAATGATTATTTTCTTCTCCCTAAATTCATAGATAGAATTTTTTAAGATGAGGCTGTCTATTTTCATTTACAATCGCAATTCGATCAGTACATGAATAACATGGATCTATGCTACCAATTATTATTGGAGCATCGGCAAGGGTGTGACCCTTCAATAAATTTGGTAATAATGAATTATTCCTGAAGCTCGGTGTTCTAATCCGAACGCTATGTGGAATATTTGTTCCGTCGGAGACAATGTAATAGAAGAGTTCACCTCGGGGAGCTTCTGCCTTACCAAGTGATTCTTGAAGCACAAAGTTTTTCGGATCAACAACTTCGATAGAGATAGGTCCACCTTTAAGATTCAGTGTTTCGAGACATTGTGATGATAGATCTATTGAAACAAGTATCTCTCTTAATCTGACAATTGTACGGGCCCAAACGTCTCCCGCAGTATCGGTTACTATTTCCCATGTCGTGTATTCAGGACTGTATGCAGCGTAGGGACTTGATAATCTGGTATCAAGTTTCCATCCGCTTGCCCGTGCTGTAGGTCCAACAGCTCCATCTATCTTAGCTTTTGAGATAACAAGCTTGCCAATGTCCTGAAGTCTTTTTCTTGCTACTGAATGATCATATATTATCTTGATGAGTTTCTCTGTCTCCACTTTGATTTCTTTTAGGCGTCTTAACGTCTTGGATATGTTCTCACCTTGGATATCGACTCTTACTCCACCGATCAGGTTCATAGCTGGGGCTCTTCTGCTTCCACTTAGAAGATCGAATGTGTCTAAAACCTGTTCTCGTATTTTCCAAGAAAGCATAAAAAGAGTTTTGAATCCGATGAGATCTCCAGCAACTCCTAGCCATAATAGGTGGCTGTGAATTCTTTCAAGTTCGGCCATAAGGGTTCGAATATAACGTGCACGGTCAGGAATATCTATACCAGCGAGGCTTTCAACAGCGTTAAGGTATGCTGTAGTATGAGTGACATTGCAAATGCCACATATATGTTCAGCCAAGAAGAGTCCTCTTGAATAGCTTCGCTCTTCGAATAGTTTCATTATTCCACGGTGATTCCACCCAAGTTTCACATCGACATCTGATATCTCGTCTCTGTCAAGTTTGACTCTGAAATATGCGCCTTCAATAAGTAGAGGATGGTAAGGCCCAATAGGTATAAGTGAGGTCTTTTCATCTTTTGTAGAGGTGGGAGATTGAAGTTTTCCATTTTTCTCAATATAGTGCTCGCATTTTTCGCTTTCAACAGGATTGGGCCATTCATAAGGGAGCCAGAGATGTCTCGGGTCTGGATGGCCTGTGAATTTAACTGGAGTAAATTCCATCATCTCTCTCTCAGACCATGAGGATTGAGGAGCCTCCATGGAAATAGACTCTATTCGACTGTCCTCTGAGGGAAGCTCAACTTTGATGTTAATGTGAAGATATTTTTCGATGTGGTCAAAGGAATAATGGTAAATTACCTCGTAGCCATCGAGACCTTTATCAATTGTTGAAATGTGAATGAGTCTCCCTTCTAGTTCTTGAGTAAGATATTTTGCAAGTTCTCTGACTCTATCCTTTTGAACATGGATAACATTTATTTTTGGAGTAGGATTAAATTCGGAGATAAGATCCCGTCCAAGCCTTTGTCGGAGTCCATCAAGTATTTCTTCAGTATATTCCATATCACATTCCTACATTTAGTTTAATGGTCGATTCGACGAGTAATCGTAGGCTGTTGTTAAATGTCGGTCCGAACGATATGATTTCAGCCCATTCAAGTGTAAAACAGATCCCAAGTGTAAGTATAATTGCCCCTAAGATGAGACCAGGTATCTGCATTGAAGTTGGTACTTTGACATTATCAATATTTTCGTGAATACTTTTTGAAAAGAAGGATCGATACCAGATAGATAGAATTGCAATTAAAGTCATGCCAATTGTTGATATAACAATAATTTTCGTAAAGTCTGGGATGCTTGTATTGAATATGATCTCTCGTAGCGTCACGACTCCTAATGTTCCAGGGATCAGTCCTAGACTTAGAGCACCAAATGTGAAAGATATTTTCATTATAGGAAGGCGTTTAGAGAGACCTCCTATTAAGTTCAAATCTTCTGCATGACTTTTCTTTATGATTACTCCTGAGTCGAAAAATAATTGAGATTTTGAGAAACCATGATTGATTATGTGAATCAGTGCTCCTCCAAATCCGAGAATAAGAGCTTCTTCACCTAAGCCAGCATTAATGGTGAGAATTCCTACAAGTCCTAGAAAAACCATTATGAAGCCTACTTCTGAGATCGTGGAAAAAGCTAAAACTCTTTTAATTCCACAAATGTGGCGAAGTCCAACATGAAATCTGGTATAACTACTTCCTAGCCACACTTCAATTAGCGAGAATAGTGAACCAATTACCATACTGGCGAAGCCGACTGTGAGAAGCATGTTTGATATGTAGATGTTTCCCATTCCAATATTTCCAAAAATGCGTGCAATGGCAAAGGCTGCAACTTGTACTAATGAAGCGCTTAAAAGTGCACATATCGGAACTGGGCCTTCGCTGTGTGCTGATGGAAGCCAGAGTAGTCCAAAAGGAAAAAGTCCAGCCTTAATTCCGAAGCCCAATAAGTATATTGTAGCTAGTAAGTTGAGGTCGGTTTGAATTATGTTGGAAAGGTGTGCCACATCAAGAGTATGGATGATTTGGTATTGCCAAATTATTCCCACTATTATTATTACACCGCTGAATATACTCAATCCCAGGTATCGGTAAGCGGCCCTAATGCTACTCCTTTTACGACTAAACATGACAAGTATAGCGCTCGTTACGCTACTCGCTTCAAGAAAGATATAGATAACTAAGATATTGAAGCTTGAAGCCATTCCGATCATAGCCGCTATGAAAAGTTGGTATAGAATGTAGTAAAGCCAGTTTTCACGTCTCTCCTCGATGTACTTGAAGCTGTAGAGTGCCCCGAGAAGTCCAAGGAATAAAACAAGTTCAGAAATGAAAGTTGATGCTGCATTTATTGCTAACTCGCCGAATCTTGCATAGCTGAAAATGCCATTTAGAGCTAATATTAACGTGTAAGTGTTAATTGAAAGGGCTATGACGAAAGCAGTGGTGATTGTTAAATTTCGGGTGTTAATTGATTTACGTCCAATTATTGATGATAGTAAAGCTGAAATAACAAGAATTGCCATCGGTGCGAAAGCTAGAGTGTTCAAGTCCTAGTGTCTCCATTGTTTTTACTGATTTTGTTTTTGTCATAGTAGTGCTCCCATGAATCATTGTATTCTTCTGAGATGAGTGGTATATCAGGTGATAATAATTCCGAGGATGAGATGTAGGGAGGCTTTGCAACTCCACCTATGAATATTTTTTCTGGGTCGATTTTCAGTGGATGAAGTGCTGGGATAACTATTGTGAAGAATATGTAGAATACTGATATTGTAACAAGTTCAGCACAAAGGAAAACCTCGATAGCTGTACGTGCTATAATTACGCCTATGGATCCTATGCAAAGTAGGATTACTGAAAATCCTAAGGGAAAATTTCTTTGGCTCATTGATTCCTCATAATCCTTTCCATAATTGAGTCAACTGGGACCCTGTGTAAGTGTGTGCCAATGTCCATGGGTGATGCTCCAAGACAGATTGCGAGAAGTTCCAGATAATTTAAGACTGGAATTTGGAAGTCCTCATCCTTATTTTTTAAAGTCATCTGTGCTCTTTCGAGTCTCTCTGCACAAGCTGGACAGAATAGAATTATACACTCTGCATTGGAATTCTTGATATCTCTAAGCTTGATCTCAGCCCTTTCGTGAAGCGCAAAGTCAGGATTGGCATACATTGCTGGGACACCACAGCAAAGTCTCTCAGTTTTTGTATGAACCAATTCTCCTCCTATCGTTGTGATAAGAGCGTTAAATTTGGTTTCAAGATTCTGGTCTTCTTTGAGAATTCTGCAGCCGTACTGGGGTGCGCACTTTAAACCCGATAGTGATCTTTTCAAGTTTTTTTTGATCGTTTCAAGCCCAATTACATCATTAAGAAGCTCAATCATATGATATATTCTACTTTGGCCATTGTACTGATTTCCTTGCTTTTCGATGATTGTATTTATTTTTAAGTTCAAGTCTTTGTCTGTTTTGAGTTGTAAATCAGCTTTGGCAAGGGTGTCAAAGCAGCCATTACAGATTACGCATATATCCTGTTTTGCTGAGTTTGCGATTGAAATGTTCCTACCAGCCAAGGTTATCCAAAGGTCGTCTCCAAGGGTTCTTGAGATCTCAGGATCAGGACAACATGTTGCTTTTGGCATTTCATCAATTTTAACTCCTAATCTTTCTAGAGATAGGCGTGTAGCTTTTTCGACAAAAGGTTCAACTGCCGGAATCATGCAGCCCCAGAACATCATAACAGATTGGCAACGATTTGGGGCTGTCACTTCTTAAGCCTCTTGTTTTTCCAATCAAACTTTAATCTGCTGTCGAAGCCAATTTCCTTTATAATATCTTGAGTATCTTGAACGGCTTTTTCTGAAGAATATGCAGATGAAGGTTTTTCTGATAAACCTAAATCTGTTCTCTCATCGATCCAGAAGTCCAGTAGACTTTGTACCTGACCTTGATTAATGAGGTTGGTCACAGAGCTTTGAAATGCATCTGGAACTGGACTAACAGCTTTCTTCTTTAGCGGATAACGAGGATTTTCTTCTTCTGACATTTAGAGGTCATTTCCTAATTTTCTGAAAATAATTCTCGAGCATTTTCCCGAGGTATTATCTTCAGAGCTTCTGTTGTGCAGAATTTTACGCAATGAGGTTCGCCATCACAAAAGTCACATTTTACAGCAATACGTCTTTCCACATCGTAACGCGGATTTGAGATTGGGCACGCAATTATGCAGGCTTTACAGCCTATACACTTCGCAGCATTTATTGTTACTATGCCAGTCTTATCATCTTTAGTAATCGCTTCGACGGGGCAGGATGCAATACATTGAGGATCTTCACAATGAGCACAATGAATTCCTATAAAACCAATCTTCGGCTTTTCAGGATTATCGATTATTTTAATATGCGATCTCTCGAAGTCTGTTGACTTGTAATGTTTGAAAGTGCATGCAACCATACAGTAAGTGCATCCAGTACATCTTTCAGGATCAAAGACTATTACCTCCTCATCTGCTTTGAAATTTCGAGTCAATATTAAGCACCGTGGTAACAATCTGTTTTAATATAAGCGCACGCGCTTGATCAGTTTCAGTACCCCGGTAAAACTTTCAGATTTATTGGTTTTTCTGCATTAGAAAAAAGCATCTCATAAAGGTTTTGAGGGACCTTTATCAGTCAAATTTTAAGAGCTAATTAATATCATAAATATTCTCTAGATATCGATGTATCTTCGGTTTGTGTTAATGAATTATGACAGTATTTGTCACAAAATTTGATGGTTCCACGGAACCATTTGACAGACGAAAGATTATTCGTACTTGTATAAGAATGGGAGCCACAGGAGAAATCGCTGAAACGATTGCTAAGAAAATTGAAGAGAAGATATATGATAAAATAGAATCAAGGAAAATTCTTCAGATAATTTTTAAGTCAATGAGACAATATCGACCTATCTGTAGACATATTATCGATCTACGAAAGTCCCTTAGTCTATTAAGATCAAAACCTGATTTTGAAATCTATATCCAGATACTTCTGAAAGAGCATGGATATGATGTTACTCCTAATCAGATCATTAGTGGAAAATGCGGTGAACATGAGGTTGATGCATTAGCAAAAAAAGATGGAAACACAACAATAGTAGAAATCAAACACCATTTTGACTATCACACACCAACAGGTCTAGATGAAGTTAGGATTGCAAGAGCTGTTTACGAAGATGTTACCGAAGGCTTTGAAAGCGGATCAAACGATCTAAAAATTAATCATGTAATGATTGTCTGTAACACGAAACTATCGAAACACGCAGAGCGATATGCTAAATGTAGAAAAATAGGTCATAAGGGTTGGAGTCATCCTAGCAATTATGATTTGCAGACGATGATTGAAGAAAAGAAGTTATATCCAGTAACCATAATTAGAGGATTGAGATCACAAGCGAAAGAAAGCCTCACATCCAATGACATTGTGATGATTAAACAGCTTCTAGAAATGAATCCAGAAGAGCTCCGAATAAAGACGCGTATCTCGAAAAAAGACTCAATTTTTGTAATTAATAAAGCAAAAACGATACTTGAGTGTAATTGAGACTCTCACAATTTGAAGATGAGATTTTGTTGGGTAGATTTCTATATTAGAAGTACCCGCTTAACCCTATCCAAATTTAATCTGGGGTCCATATAGATTTCCAAGATTTCTAGTGTGATGATTGTGTCCAGTCTAGAATCTCAAATTAATGGATTGCCTGAGAAGACTGGAGTATACATTATGAAAGGAGATACAGTTCTGTATGTTGGCAAAGCCTCTAATCTTAAGAAAAGAGTAAAAAATCATCTTCAAGCAGCTAAATCAAATTCCCGCGAGTTGCTAATTGTCAATAATACAAAAAAAATAGATTACATAATTACTGGATCAGATGTGGAAGCGCTTATTGAAGAAAACATTCTCATAAAACAATATAATCCAAAATACAACATTAGACTGAGAGACGACAAAACATATCCATACTTTAAGCTTAGCCTAGAGGAAGAATTTCCCACCCTAACAATCGTCCGCCGACCAAAGAAAGACAAGAACAGATACTTCGGTCCATATGTGAATGTAGCTGTGATGCGCAAATCTCTAAACACGTTAAGAAATCTTTTTCCTCTTATATCATGCAAATTTAATCCCAAGAAACCAAGAAAACGTCCATGTATATACTACCAAATGGGTTTATGCAGTGGAATTTGCGCCGGTTTAATATCAAAAGAAGAATATAATGAAAGGGTCAAATCACTTCTTCTTGTTCTGGAAGGCAAAACAGAACTGGTTATCCAGAAACTTAGAAGAGAAATGTTAGAGGCTTCAACGGATCTTGAGTATGAAAAAGCAGGACTGATTAGGGATAGAATTATTGCTTTAGAAAAAGTTCTATCTGGAATGACCATTGTATTCTCAAAGCCTCTTGACCTAGATGTTCTGGGAGTTGTAAAAACTCGATCTGAAGCATGTGTACAAGTCCTGCAAATCAAGAGTGGTCAACTTGTTTCATCCGAATCTTATGATCTTGACACTCAAAATGCTGAGGACAATGAGATTATTGAATCTTTCATAAAACAATATTATTCAAGAAGAATCTACTCTCCCGAAGAGATCATAGTCCCAGTAAAACTTCGAGATATCTCAACTATTGAGAATTGGCTTCTTGAGAGATTCAATTCAAAGACGAAAATATCAAGTGGAGTAAGAGGGCAAAAACATAGATTATTAGATCTTGCAATTGAGAACGCTAGATCCCACATCGATAAATTAGCAGAAAAGAAGAAGAAAGCGCTTATAGCACTTAAGGAGCTTCAGAAAATTCTCAATCTAGACAATATCCCAGAGCTAATAGAATGTTTTGATGTATCAACCTTAACTGGAAAGAGTTCAGTTGGGTCGATGATCACATTCAAAGATGGAGAAACTCTGAAAAGCGGTTATAGAAGATTCAAAATAAAGACGGTAGTTGGCCAAGATGACCCTAAAATGATTGGTGAAATTGTTCACAGAAGATATAAACGACTAGTGGAAGAAAAGAAACAGCTACCTGATCTAGTCATAATAGATGGTGGAATTACACAACTAAACTCAGCAGTAAGTTCTCTTAAGAAATTAGGACTTGAACTTCCAACAATAGGATTAGCAAAAAAATTCGATCATATATATATGAAAAAAAGAGTGAAACCTATTGTTCTTCCTCAGAACTCTGAAACATTATATCTTATTCAAAGAATCAGAGATGAGGCTCATAGATTCGCAATAACCTATCACCGAAAACTTAGAACCAAAGCAGAGATCTACTGAGATTGAAGCGCGCGCTCTGGATATTCACTCCTTATCTTGTTTTGATAGTTACGCTTGTAATCATCATAATAATAATTAAAAGTAAAGTGAATTCACCAAAGCATTCGCTAGAAATAACACATACGTCTATGGATAGATTTTCTTGAGATTATATCTTAATTACTCGATTCTTACCCTTTGCATCAACAATATGAACTGAACATGCTAAGCAAGGATCATATGATCTAATAGTCTTACCCACTTCTGTTGGATTCTCTAGATCGTCAACAGGAACTCCTATAAGAGCTTGCTCAAGCGGACCCATTTGTCCATTATTGTCCCTTGGAGAGCAGTTCCATGTTGAAGGTGAGATTACCTGATAGTTAGCTATCTTCTTTTCACTAATTCTTATGTAATGAGTCAACGCGCCTCTGGGTGCTCCCCATAAACCTAAACCTTCACCTGATTCAGGAACTTGAGTTGGCGTATAGACTGGTTCCGCTGGAACGATGTTATCTACCCATGATTCCATCTCTTCCATTATCAAGAGCATCTCAGCAGCTCTGGCATAAATTCTGTCGTATATTGAAGCGCCTTTGTTTGACTTAGGAGTATATAGTCCTGATACAATCATCCTTGCTAGAGGTCCCACTTCAACGACGTTGCCTTCGTATCTGGGCGCTTTCAACCAACTGTATGCTTCATCTTTTCCATAGCTGGGATTTGGTAGAGATTCATCCTTCAGGTTTCCTCCACTATCATCAGCGTACCATGAATGCTTTACATCTTCACGGATATTTGCAGGATCCATTGCTCGCTGTTCACCATTTATTATTACACCTCTTTTGAGAAACATATCTGGAGGTGAAACTGGATCGGGATAGACTCCGTGTGAAAGGAAATTCGTGGGGCCAACACCATAATCTTGAAGTTGAGGGTTCTGGTCTAAATAATCAAGGACAGCTGGAGCAACTTCATTTACCATTTTCTTCATTGAAGATAACCTAGATTTGACAAGAGAACCTACACGTGGCAGGTCTTCATGTCTAATGGACTCTCCACCACCGACTACCGACCAATAATGAGGTGATTTACCGCCGAATAAGGCGACTATCTGGTGGCATAACCTTGAAATTGGCAAAACAATATTCTTCAAAGCTTTGGTATAATCATCTGTAAAGTTCTCGCTTTTGCTTAGACCTGGAGCTAAGCCATATAGGTCATAATCTGGACCATTCAGAACAAAGATATGTGCGGCATGTGAAAACAGTGTAGTCGCTCCTTCAACAATATTTCTAATGAGAACTCCGTTTCTTGGGGTGTCGACTCCGAATGCCTCATCGAGTGCACGTGCTGAAGCAATTTGATGTTCTGAGACACAGACTCCACAAACTGATGATGTTATTGTAGGAGCATCTCGGGGATCTCTTCCTGTTACAATTGTTTCTATACCTCTGAATAAGGTTCCAGAAGCTTTTGCATCAACTACTATTCCGTTGTCGACTTCGACCTTAACGGCATAATGCCCTTCTAGTCTCGCGACTGGATCTATTTTAATTGTCTTAGTCATTGTTCTGCACCTATCTCTTTTTTCGCTTCTTTCTTATGTTTCCGTCTTCTATGTTCTGCATATGCGACTGCACCGACGGCAGCGGCACCTGTAGCTGCTCCGGCGATTAAAATGGGATCTATTCCAAGTGCAGCTGAAGGTGGTATTTCAGCAGCTTCTTCATAGAACGGTGCGAAAGGCTCATCAGGCCAACCTTTCTCTACGCATGCTTTGCATCCACCTGCTGTGGTACATGAGTTGAGTCCTTGGTTCCATCTTCTTACTGTGCAGTCTGCCCGAGCTAAAGGTCCCTTACACCCGAGTTTATATAGACATCCAGGTCCATCGAGCGTCTTGGCAAATACTCCTTCTTCATAATATCCTAGAAGTGAACAACCACTATGAACGGTTTCTTTGAATATTGCTGTAGGACGTCCAACTTCGTCTAGTTCAATTGGTAGCCCTTGGAGAGCCTGAGCAAAAGTCAGGGTCATCCAGTCTGGGTTAGGTGGGCAACCAGGTATGTTAACCACGGTTTTATCAGGTAATACCTCACTGAGGGATCTACAGTTTGTTGGATTAGGCTTGGCTGCAGGTATACCTCCATAAGCTGCACATTGACCGACAGCTATGTTATATTTCGCTCTTCCACCAATCTCTTTTACCCAATCCTCGATTGGAACTGGTTGACCATCTATCTCACCTACAGTACAGAAATAACCTTCAGGAATTGCTCCTTCCATAATAAGAACATCAACACGGCTCTTATCATTGACAATGTCCTCTAATCTTTTAATAGCTGCTTCTCCTTCAGGAATCATTAATGTTTGATGGAAATCTATTTGAAGACGGAATTTGGTAATAACATCAATCAAGTCTGGATCTGAACCTTGAAGAAGTGAGACGGTGCATCCGGTATCTTGGGCACCGGCCAACCATATAACACGAACATTATCTCCTTGCGCGTGAGCTTCTATTGCCTGAGTGAATATGTCTCTGATATCTGCTGAATAGAGTTCAATGGTTGCAGCAGTTCCTATTGCCGCACAAATTTTTAAAAAATCTCGTCTATTTACCAAGACATTCGACCTTACTAGAGGGATTTCGCTCCCCTATCAAGTGGGAGATATATATGGATTGCTACTTCGTTTTACTAGTTGAGTCTTGATGGTGAATATTTAAAGTCATTTTATCTAGTGTTTTCATTATTTCAATGATAGCCTTTGGTATAGCTGCCTCAACGAGTTTTGAGAGTTCTATCCCTGCCATAAGAGATGCTGGCTCAATTCCGATCAATACTATCTTTTTTGGTAAATCAATGACACCTTTAGCCATCTTCAGTGTAGAAATCAAATCTAGCTGGTGTAGACTTGTAAATTGTGGAAGAAGACTGATGTCATCTTCAATAACCAAATCTATATTTTTTACTGTACCAGGTTTATCGTTCATTCTTACAGCATCTACAATTATCACAAGTGAATTTCCCTCTATAACATTCAAAAGTTCAAAACTTGATGTTCCAATCTCGTGAATCTCCACTAATTTTGAGATATCGCTTTTTTTGAGTTGTCTGACTATGTGAATACCAACTCCTTCATCGCTCAAGAGTACATTGCCTACTCCTATTACGATTGGCTTGGAATTCTTGTGGGTCATATTTGATTCAACTGCAGTATGCACAATTAACTTTTCAATATTTATGGTAAGGATTTGAACCATTTCCAATGTAACACATCATGTAAAACTACTAAGATGACAAATATCAGGCTCAAAATAATATGGATGTCTATCTAATTATGGCGAGACAATTATGAAGCTCGTAACTGATGTTTCGCCTACATCTTGTGGAGAGATAGGTTGAAAGCCAAGACCGTAACTTTGAGATAATTCTTTAGATTATAATCTCAAAAATTGTAGCAATCAAGAAGAAAAGAATGATAGTAAGCGTGTTTACTCTTCATAAATTTCTCCGGGATATCGATGCTTTTTATTGTTTTAGGCAGCGTATTTCGATGGGCATTTGGTCAGAATCTGGTTAGCGATCAACTGACCATCTGTATCTAATTCACCAATTACCACTACGTTTATTCCTTCCATGAAATTTTGAGGGATAGGACCTTTATATGAAACTATTATATTGTCTTGCTCATCCTTGAGCCTAAATTTTAGACTTTGCGAATCTCCTGTTAATGGTCCAGTAACGTTTCCAATTACTTGTATTTCTTTTCCATAATATACTTCAGGATTGTTTTTTAAATCAGAGATAGGTATGTATGGATTCACGATTGTGGTGGATGCTTGAAATATCAGATATCCAGCTACAAATATGATTGCCAATATTATTAGTATCTTCAATGGTTTTGGTTTCAAGTTGATTCATACTTTTAATTTATTTAGTTTCTTTGAAATCTTCATAATTTTCCTATGGAGCCATGTGAGATAGAGGAATATTAAGACCCAGAAAATTGCAGAGACCGTGAAAAGAAGTTCAAGCGTTGTCATTTTACATTCTCCATCTTAACTGATTTTATAGTATCTATGGTTCTGTACATCTCCACCGTGACGTAGAACATCCATAAAAACAGTAATGTTACTGCAAAAGTAGAAGTTAAAAGTGTTTGAAGAATCGCTGGTTCAACTCCAATCTGCAGTTTACTTGTGGGTATTAGAGGCATAGGGTGAATGGTCGCCCAGATAATGGTTGAGAGATAGCTCAAAGGAATACTGATGAAAGCTAAGATTCCTAAAACCGAAGAGACTCTGGCTCTTTGTTCTTTGTCATTTATCGCCATCCTGAAACTGATATAACCAAGATATGCCAGCATAAGAACCAATGTTGTAGTTTGTCTCGGATCCCAATTCCAATATAGGCCCCATGCGACCTTTGCCCATATTGCGCCTGTGATTATAGTGATGATACAGAAGAGTAGTCCAAGTAGGGCTGAGGAGGATGCATATAAGTCCCATTTGAAATTGCGTGTCTTAAGATATAGAATGCTACTGAGAAATGTGATTGTAAAAGCAAGATAGGAAACCCAGGCTGAAGGTGTATGAATAAAGAAGACTCGGTAAAAGTCTCCAAGAGTTCTTTCTGGTGGAGCCCACAGAAAGATCATATATAATGCAGCGAGATTGGCTATGAATACTATAGCTGGATAAATCTTTTTCATATTTTCACCTTTAATCATATAGAACATATTCAAATGTTATCCAAAGCGTGGCAATCATTAACAGAAGAAATGCGAAGTTGATCTGGAGCTCTGGAATAATAGAGTTCATGTCTGCTCCGACAGCGAGTTTACCTGTGGCAAGTATTGAAGGTATAATTGTTCCAGGCAGCAGTGGCATAGAGAGAGCTGGTATGATAAGTGCTCTTGATTGTGAATACATTGCTAATGCTGAAACAATTGAACCTATTACAGCTATATTGAGGATACCCAAGACAATGACGAGTAGAACTAGAAACCCATTAGAATGGAAACTATAGTTTAGAATAGCCATGCTTGACGGTATGATGATTATTGCACCCCCACACATAAGCAGGAAAATGTAGACTGTTTTTCCAGCCAAAATTGCTTGTGGTGAGATTGGTGCTACTCTCAGCCCTTCGATAGAACCTCTATCCATCTCACGAACAAAGCCTGTTGTAAATCCTAGCATCCCGATAAACAGAATGGGTACCCAAAGCATTCCTGAAATGAAATCTGTAACATTTGGATTGGAAGGGCCTAAAGCGAAACCGAATGAAAGATTGGAGATGAAAGCTAGGATGATTATTGAATAAATTTCATATTTTCTTCTGAGTTCTAAACGTAAATCTTTAAGGAGAATTTGCCATGCATCATTAAAGAAATCTGTAATTTGATTATGTGATACTTCATCTTCCATAGTTTGGGTCACCTAATGTTTTGGTTTCTATAATTCTACCTTTCTCTATTGTAGCAATCCTGTCAGAAACTTCTTCACCAATCTGTTGGTTGTGTGTAGAAAATAGAATGGTTAAGTTCTTCTTTGTGGACTTAAAAAAGTCTTTGAGCTGGGCTAATCCTTGTCGGTCAAGACCCGAGAATGGCTCATCTAAGAGTAGTAGTTTTGGATTGTGTATTGTAGCCCTGATTATGTCAAACCGTTTCTTTTGTCCACTTGATAATGTTCCAATTTGATCATCGACTCGATCAGCAATATTGAATTGTGATGCTTTTTCGAATATTATTTTTTCAATTGCTTCTTTATTTCTGAAGCCATACAGTCTCAAATAGTAAGAGAGATTCTCTTTTGCGGTCAATTCATCATAGAGAAGGTTATGATGAAGTACAATACCAATCAGTTTCTTAACCTGACGTTGGTCTTTTCTCAAGTCATGGTCGAAGATCGAAGCTTTACCGCTGGAAGATTTGGTCAGAGTTGATAAGATCCTAATTAAAGTTGATTTGCCAGCCCCGTTAGGTCCCATCAAACCAAAAATTTCGCCCTTGTTAATCTCAATACTTACATCTCTAATGGCGAATATGTCCCCATAGCTTTTCGATAGATTAGATATTTTCACTAGATGCTCGGTCACATTATTCACATCTTATCTTGATGAAATTGGAAGTATTATTGAACTCTTAATACAGTTCCTCAAACCATATTTGTAATATATGCTTTTGAGTTACTCGAATAAAGGTGAGAGATTAAAAGTAATAAAAGAAGGTCAGGATTACTGGGAGTATGTGTATAAAGTTTGAGTAAAATCTCGGAGGACCTAAACGAATGGCGGAGAACTTGTTATTCGACTGATGTCACTCCAGATCTTGAAAGTAAAGAAATTACTGTATTTGGTAGAGTAATGACTAGGCGCGAGCAAGGTGGTATCACTTTCCTTATTCTCCAAGACATGAAAGGCATCGTACAGGTAACTATCCACCGAGACAAGTCTCCAAAAGAAGTTGTAAAGGATATAAAAAATCTAGAACTTCATAGTGTGATAGGAATCAAAGGATTGGTCAAAAGTATGCAAAAGGCGCCTCATGGTGCTGAGATAAATCCTTCAAAGATTAAGATTCTTAGTCAACCAAAAACGAAACTTCCTTTTGATCCTCATGGACGAATCGAGCAGAGTATTGATAAGAGACTTGATCTCCGTGTAATCGACCTTTTACGTCCTAGATCTCAAGCCATTTTCAAAATTAGAAACATTGTTCTTGAGGTTATGAGACAATTCTTTCATGATGAGGATTTTATTGAGATAAACACTCCAAAAATAATTTCATCCGCAACTGAGGGCGGAGCCGCGCTCTTTCCTCTACTCTATTACGATAAAGAAGCCTTCCTTGCTCAAAGCCCCCAACTATACAAAGAACAATTATCAAGTATATTTGAAAAAGTCTTCGAGATAGCTCCAATATTCAGGGCTGAACAATTCAGAACATTAAGACATCTAAGTGAAGCTATTTCCGTTGATATCGAACAAGCATACGTAACCTATGTAGACGTGATGGAACTCCTTGAAAGAATGATAAAGCACATAGTGATTTCACTTGATGAAAAATGTAAAAATGAACTTTCAATCCTGAATGTTAAACTGGATCCTCCACAGTTACCTCTAAAACAAGTCACATATGATGAAGTTCTAAAGGCTCTAGAGAAGACAGATGCGAAGATTGAGTGGGGAGATGATCTTCCCACAGCATCCCTTAAAGAAATTTCCAAACAATTTCCACAATATTACTTCATAATTGACTGGCCTACGACTTCAAAGGCATTCTACATTAAACCGAAGAAAGAGAATCCAGAGCTTTGCGAGTCTTTCGACCTAATGTATGGGCCCATAGAACTTGTATCCGGCGGCACACGAATAAGTAATAGAGAAGATCTTGCAAAAAGAATAGCTGAGAAAGGTCTTGAACCAAAGAACTTTGACTATCACCTAAAGATCTTCGATTATGGTATGCCACCTCATGCAGGATTCGGACTAGGTTTAGACAGACTCATAATGATGCTAACAAACATTGAAAATATCCGAGAAGTAGTCCTCTTCCCTAGAGATCCTCAAAGACTCACACCATGAAGGTGTAGCTATGTCAGAAGATAAAAAAATAACAAGAGTGCAAGTCAAACATCTCGCTTGGCTAGCACGGATAAAGATAGCGGACTCAGAAGAGAGTAAATATGCGGAAGAGATGGGTGAAATCATCAAGTATTTCAGAAAACTTGATGAAGTTGATACTGAAGGAGTAGAACCTACTCATCATGTTGTAGATGTTATAAACGTTATGAGAGAAGATGAGCCTGAAATAAAACCTGCAGAAAATATTCTAAAGATTGTGCCTGCCAAGAAAGATAGATTCATCAAGGCACCTCGAATCGTCTAGTTGAATAAGCTATGTCACGAATTCTAGAGTTATCAGCCTCAGAGCTTGTAAGCAAAATAAGAACACAGGAAATTACAGCCGAGGAATATGTGAACAAATGTTACGAGAGGATAAAAGAAGTAGAGGATAGGATTCATGCTTTCATTACCTTAACAGAAAATATTGCTCTTGAAAAAGCCCAAAAAATTGATTCTAGAATTCGTAGAAATGAAAAAGTTGGAACGTTGTCTGGTATCGCGGTTGCTATCAAAGATAACATCTGCATAAACAATGTAAGGACGACATGCGCTTCAAAGATGTTGGAGAACTTCATACCACCCTATGATGCAACAGTCATTCAGAGATTAAAATCACAAGATGCCATTTTTATTGGGAAGACGAATATGGACGAATTCGCCATGGGGACTTCAACCGAACATAGCCAATTCGGACCAACACATAATCCTCATGATCTGGATAGAGTTCCCGGAGGGTCATCTGGAGGAAGTGCCGCCTCAGTAGCTGCATTAGAGACCACGATCTCATTAGGTTCAGATACTGGAGGATCAGTCAGATGCCCAGCAAGCTTTTGCGGTATCGTAGGAATGAAACCAACTTATGGACTAATCAGTAGATACGGTCTCATAGCCTATGCGAACAGCCTTGAACAGATATCTCCCATAGCAAGAAACGTAGCTGATCTAGCTTTACTAACAGAGTGTATAGCAGGTCAAGACAACAAGGATAGTACATCAATTGATTCAGGAACTCAGAATCTGAAAAATTGTCTAGTTGATGATGTAAGTGGTGTCAAGATTGGAGTTCCGGAAGAGCTCTTTGGTATCGGGACGGATGAGGTTGTATCCAAAGCAGTCTGGGAAGCTATTTCTAAACTTGAAGGGCTTGGTGCCACTTTTTCAAAGATCAAACTTGAAAGCTTGGAATATGCTCTGGCCTCTTACTATATCATTGCTATGTCAGAGGCAAGCTCTAACTTAGCTCGTTATGATGGACTAAGATATGGATTAAGACTTGATGATGAACACTATGACTGGAGCACAGCTTACTCAAGAAATAGAGATGTAGGATTCGGTGCTGAAGTAAAAAGAAGAATAATGCTTGGGACTTTTGCACTCTCAGCAGGATACTATAACGAATATTATCTGAAAGCACAGCGAGTAAGAACACTCATAAGACAGGAGTTATCTAAGGCGTTCAAAGATTTTGATTTGATTATCGGACCGACAATGCCGATATTGCCTTTCAGACTCGGCGAAAAACTGCTGGATCCATTAGAGATGTATATGTGCGATGTTGATACCGTTATCGCAAATCTTGCTGGAATACCAGCAATCTCAGTACCATGCTCATCGAGTCAAGGCCTTCCTATAGGAGTTCAAATGATGGCTCCAGCCCTAAGAGAAGATGTTCTGATTAAAGTTGCATTTTCTCTTGAACAACACCTGAAACCAGATCTTGAATTGAAGGTGTAGGTGAATGATTGATGGTAGAGACGACTGAGCTTAAAGTAAAGATTGGACTTGAAGTCCACTGTCAACTTACAAATCTTAAGAGTAAACTCTTCTGCAGTTGCTCATCAGACTATAGACAGAGCCCACCTAACACACATGTCTGTCCTGTCTGTATGGGTACTCCTGGAAGTCTTCCTGTTCTCAATCGTAAAGCAGTTGAGGATGCAATTCTGATCGCTCTAGCTTTGAATATGCAGATTAGCAATAAAACGATCTTTTACAGGAAGAATTACTTCTATCCAGACATGCCTAAGAATTTTCAAATTTCACAATACGATCGTGCTGGAGGAATTCCAATTGCTAAAAATGGATCGAAGAAACTGGAAGGGGAAAAAATTGTACATATCTCAAGATTACAGATTGAGGAGGATCCAGGTAAAATAAGTTATGAAGGGACTATAGAAACTTCAAAGTCAGCCTTTGTAGATTATAATCGAGCGGGAATCGCTTTAGTTGAGATAGTTACTGAGCCTGATATAAATTCACCCAAAGAAGCCAGAATATTTCTACAAAAAATTCGCTCAATTATGGAGCATTTAGGAGTCTCAAGTGGAGAACTAGAGGGATCTATGAGGTGTGACGCCAACATCTCAATACAGGGTGGAACAAGAGTAGAGGTAAAGAACATATCATCCTTCAAAGAAGTTGAGAGAGCCCTCAATTTCGAGATCACAAGGCAAAAAAGCCTTCTCAGAACAGGACAGCGCATCGGACAGGAGACGAGACACTGGGATGAAGCAAGAAGAGTTACGATTTCTCTGAGAGTAAAAGAGGAAGAGGAGGATTACAGGTATTTTCCAGAAGCAGACTTAGTTCCTCTATCAATCTCAGAAGAAGAGATAGAGCGTCAAAAAAATTCAATGCCCGAATTACCGGAAGGTCATATGCAAAGACTGATGACGCAATACGATATCTCCAGACAAAATGCAATGACTCTCATAGATAACAAAGTTTTAGCAGAATTCTTTGAGGAAAGTGCAGTGAGTTATAGTCATCCAGATTTGTTAGGCAACTGGATTGTAGGTGACCTGCTGTCATACCTTTATGAGATGGATATCGAATTAAAAGACGCTAAATTAACACCACGAGATCTTGTGAAAATGTTGGAATTAATTGATGATGGAACAATAAGCGGTAAAATTGGTAAAGAGTTACTTAAGGAAATGTTAATCTCAGGCAAGTCTCCGGATGAGATCATAAATCAGAAAGAAATGAGAAGAATCTCTGATAGTGAATATCTAAATCAATTAACAGAGGAAATATTTTCTTCTAATCCACAAGCAGTGAAAGATGCTATTAAAGATCCTAAGGCTGTAAGGTTTTTAGTCGGTCAATTGATGAAAAAGACTGGTGGCAAGGCTGATCCACAGTTGGCGAATAGTCTTATCAGCGAGAAACTGAAGACCCCAAAGACGTGAAAAAATTATAGTAAACTTAGTTTAGACAGTTTCCTAGATTTTCTATTTATATGATAATCCTTAAGTGCATGACTGTATAGCTGATGCTCTGTCAATAAGTGAGAGTATTTAAAATGTCGTTTGACGAAAAACCAGAAGCTGCGGGCAGTTCAGAGACTGCTGAGAGTCAAGAGACAACAGCTAGTCCAGAAGCTGGTAGCAGTCCAGAAACAGTAGAATCCGTAAAAGTAGAAACCTTAACCCCAAACTCGAGACAAATTAATACAACCGTGAAGGTTGTCTCGAAAAGCCCTGTAAGGGAGACCGTTTCAAGAAGAGACGGGTCAACCCATAAAGTGACTGATGTTCTCGTCGGAGATGAGACCGGCTCTATATACATGACTCTTTGGGACGATAATATTGAAAATGTGAAGGAAGAAGACGTAATCGATATCAAGAACGGATATATTGGCCTCTTTAAAGGCTCGATGCGCCTAAACCTCGGAAGATATGGAAGTTACTCAGCCTCAAGTTCAACGATTGAGTCTGTCAATGCCGAAAATAATCTTTCAGACAAACAGTATGAGCAGGAAAGACGTTACAGACCCAGATATGGTGGCGGCGGCGACCGCTATGGTGGCGGAGACCGAGGAAGAAGATACGGTGGCAACAGCGGCGGCGGAAATAGAAGATTCGGTTCAAGAAGAAGATATTAAAAGTTTCAGATGACGCATATCAGCGTCATCCTTTTTTCCATTTTATTCTTTACCGTACTCAACCCAGTAGGATTCTCCAGTTTCTAAAGTTTCTTTTTTCCATATTGCAGCTTCTTTCTTTGCACGTTCAGTTGCTTCTACAAGTGCGGGGAAAACGTTTTTTCTTGATTTTCCGGCTACCATAACTGCAAAGATCAAATCCCCAAGGTCCAGTTTACCAGTTACATGATGGATAAGGCAGTCTACTATTCCGGGGCGTGTTTTGATGTCTACTGCTATTTCTTCGAACTTTTCTTCCACTCTTTCTTTGTAGGCTTCGAGTTCAAGGGTAGTGACTTTTTTCTCGTCGGTTGTGAAGGCTTTAACGTATCCGAAGAAGCATGCAACGCCTCCGGCTTCGTTGAATCTTTCGTTGGATTGTATGAAGTTGAGGAGTTTTTCTATTGAGAGTTCTCCTTTGTTGTGTATTCCTACTCGGGACAATTTGGAATTCTCCTTGATGCTGTGATTATTTAGAAGCTTATGAATATTATGAGTAGTGGATATCTCGAATTAGGATGTTAATGGAGAATCTGTTGTCTAGGCGTTTTGGAATTGAATGAACTCTTCACTAAATTGGCAGAAGAATATCATTTTTCAGTGGATGCAATTGAAACTTTACATGAAGTATATGGCGAGGATTTAGAGGCAGTTCTTCAGTCAATCAAGAAGCCGAGTGATAGATTCTTCTCAAGAGTCAATACACTGAAAATTTCTACTCAAGAATTGATAGATTCTTTTCTTTCGAAAGGAGTCGATGTTTCCCTCTTTGATCTAATCGATGAAACTGTTTTCACACCTATTAAAGGACCGTTTAAGTTTTCTGAGGTTGAGAAGAAGATAGTTGTCGACAAGTATGCTGCTGAATCTGTTCTACAAGGTTCTCACATCTATGCGCCGGGTATTGTGAAGTGTTCGAAGCTTCGGAAAGGAGACATAGTTACAATTGTGGATCGGTATGGTCAGGTTGTGGGTGTTGGTATGATGAGGATGAGTGAAACTGAGATTTTGAATGTGAGGAGGGGTCTTGCTGTTGAGGTTACATCACCATTGTATAGTGCTGTGAGTTTAAGGGAAAGTGAAGAGTATGAACTTGGGTACATCTATCCTCAATCTCTTCCAGCAATTGTAACATCAAGGGTTTTGGATCCTTTGGTTAAAGAAATTGTTGTTGATTTGAATTGTTCTCCTGGTGGGAAGCTTTCTCACATTTCTCAGTTGATGCAGAATCAAGGTCGAATTATTGGTGTTGATCGCAATGTGAAGAAGATTGATGTTGCGAGGCAGACTATTGAAAGACTTGGATGCAAGAATGTGAGTTTGTTTCCTCATGATTCAAGATATTTTGATGTTGATTATCCAGATTTAAAGGCTGACAAGGTTCTTGTGGATCCTCCATGTAGTGCACTTGGACATGTTCCCCAACTTTACAATGAGATTTCAAAGAAAAATATTTTAGATCTTGCAGCATACCAGAAACAGTTCCTCAAGTCAGCTTCAAGAATAATCAAGGATAATGGAACTATCGTCTATAGTGTCTGTACAATCACCAAACAGGAATGTGAAGATGTTTGCAGATATGCTGTAGATGAATTAGGATTAGAAATTGAAGAGCAAGGGTTAAAGTTTGGTAGAGGTGGAATGAAAGATTCTCTACGTAATTCTTCGTTTCTTCAGAGATTTGATCCACACAAACATGGAATAGGATATTTTATCGCACGATTCAAAAAAAGGTAGATGATTATTTTGTTATGCTTGCATAATTAATATTAAACGATTAGTGTTGTTAGATGTTTATACTTCCATTATATTTCCTAAAAATGGGGTGGATCTATTTTCTTTTATTATGATTGATTTGTTTTAACTTCAGTAAAGTCAAAGTTTGTTAGCGCACGCTTCTTCTATCAATTTATTCTATTTATCACTAGATTTATGAATTGGATCATAGATGATCAATATTGGTTTTGAATTAATTGATTGAGCAGAGGATTTATGAGTTCTAAGATTTTTGGAATTATAGTTTTTCTATGTATTGGGTTGATGTTGGTTGGACCCGCTACGGCTGGGTCAGTTATGGAGCTTGAAGCTCGAGGTACTGCAATGGATCTGCCGAAAATTCACAGAGAGAATCCTGTACCAGCACATCTTATATTGTATGTTTATGGTTCGGGGCTTGGTTGGCCTATGCCTCCAGGATGGATAATTATAGGAGATTTAACAGTGGAGGATACGACTTATCCAATTCATGGTTGGGTTACAGGGTCTGGCAACAGATTTGTAATAGTTGGATCAGGAACTGGAAAATTAGGGATCTATTATTTGTATCTTAACGGTAAAGTTTCAGAATCAAGCGAGATTATCGTACAGGGCCAGTTTGGTAGATCTTCAGGTATGAATGAATATGAATTAGAGTTAAGTGGGGAAATTATAGATTATACTTTAGTTCAAAGTATACCTATATGGAGATGAGCAATGACTATATTTCATTAATTATGAAACATAGTTTAAGCACACATTCATTCAAGTTAACGTGTATTATTGTTTTCTTCTACGTTTTGCTTTGATGACTTGTACGATTCCTGCTGCTCCTACTAGAGCAATAATGATTGTTCCGCCTTGGGCTACGTCTACTGTTTGAAATACTATGCCGATGGCGATTATGATTGCGACTATAACGGCGCCTATTGCCAGTATATCTTCAGTACCGATTTTTTTATTAGATGTATTGATGTCACGTGTCATTTCTTCAGTCATCAGCAAGACTCCTATTACTCAATCGTATGCGTTCCTAAGTAAATCTTCTGAAAAGTTAATCAAACCTAGCTGATACTTGTTATATCATATTTTTTTTCTTTTACAATTTTCTAATCAGTACTCTTTCTTCTTGGCAGTGCATTAAGAAACTAATATAAGGGCAGAATGGTGAGTTGTGTTCTGGGATTGCCAACTTGAATGTTTTATAACGCGCGCAATAAACCGGCACGAGCTAATGGTTATTTTTTCTCGTAGAGGTATGACGCGCTAGAACGCGAACAATATTTTAGATCATATGTTATAGTTAAGAAGTACAAATGAATAGGATGACATCGTGTGTTCTGGACTGAGATGTAATAATTGAGTAAGGTTTGGGGTTGTCCAATTCATGGAGTCATTTGTAAAGAAGACGAGATAGGACTTGTTTTTCGTTACAGAGCTGAAAATAAGAGTCATGACTATAAATTAAAACTGGATGACAAGTTTTCTGAAGATGAACTCGAAGAATTATGCAGACCGTAGTATGCTAGGCTATTCAAAGTTTTAGGTAGGAAGAAGTAAGCATAGACTAAGGTCTAGCGAAGCGCGCGCTATTACTGGCTTGCTAAAAATGAAGAAAGGCAGCTTGAACAAAGCTTCGGAAGTGATTATATAGAATATAAAAAAGGTACTCAGATTTTTTCCACATATCTTATGATTAAAACCTGTAGCTTTACAGATTTAATTGATTAACGTGAGCGTTGCAATAATAAATTAGCATATTGAGGTGTTATAGACATCTTTGTATCCGAAGGATTTATATAACATTGTTATAAGTACGGATGTCCAATAGTTAGGTAACAGGTGTAATGTAATTGGTAAATACAAGTAGAGGAAGCATTTTCACAAGAAAAGATGGACGATACTTTGTGTATCTACCTAAAAGTCTAGTCGAAGATACAGCTTTTCCTTTTCCAATGAAATCATCGATAAAGGTTAAGATAAGTTTCGACACAAAAGGCAAGAAGCTAATCATAGAAAAATATAAAAAATAAGAATTAGATTGAAATCTGAATCTTAGGAATTCGAAGGGATCCAAATTGGCACGTCAAGGCAGAGGAAGCATGTTTGCAACAAAAGACGGAAGATATTTCGTATACTTACCCAAAGATCTGGTTGAAGACACAGCTTTCCCATTTCCACCAAAATCTTCTGTACACGTTAAAATACATTTCAAAGCTGGAAAGAAAGAGCTAATTATAGAAGAAGCTTAATTACACTTTCAATTTCCAATGGTATGTACCACACATAGCATACGCTGATATTTTTTTGCTTGTAGAAATTGTGATTGACGCCGAAAAATCCAGTAGTTACTAACGATGAGTAGGGATAACAAATCCCCCTGATGCCGTTTCAGAGGATAACGTGATGAGTGCTGTATCCGGCGTCACTACCCCATTTTTCTCTTTCAAAATTAATAAAGCTATTTGGAAATCACGCTCACCTATTTTCATGCGGTTACGTCCATATGGCAAATAATTATAGTGCGTTTCTGCTAGAAATTGATTCGATTCCTTTGTTGTTTGTTACTTCGTCGATAAAGGCTAATGTGTTTTCTAAGGGAACGTCGTCAAGGAAGCCTATTCCAGGGGATATTATGAATCCGCCTTTTCTGCCCATGAGGTTTATGACTTGTTTTACAGTTTTTTTGATCGTTTCAGGTTCTTTGTGTGGTAAGGTCTCTTGTGTGCTGAAACATCCGAAAAAAGTCAGCTGATTACCAAATTTCTTTTTTAAAGTTGAGAGGTCCATAATTTCGGGTTGTACTGGATGTATTGCGTCGATCTTTAACTCTATGAGGTCAGGAATAATTTCTTTAATGTCACCGTCAGAGTGTAGAAATGCGTAGAATCCTAAATCTTTGATCTTATCAAAGAGAATTTGTAAACGGGGTTTAATGAAGTGTCTCCACAGCTTTGGAGATATCAGTAAACCGTTTTGGTGGCCATAATCGTCACTCAACCATATGCCGTCAATGTTGAGTTTCTCTATCTTCGTGAGCACTGATAGATTGTATTGTAAAATCTGATCGAGTAGATCTTCAACAAATTTTGGATGTTTATACATATCCACTATTAGATTGGTCATGCAGCGCAGGAAATTGGCTCGCTCATATAGGTCTCCAATCTTTACAAGTTTGAATAGTTCACGATTTTCAGAAAGTTCATTCTCTAATTCTTTCAATCTTTTGTCAGGTAAGGCGTCTGGAAAAATGTAATCTTTTAAACTTGGTTCATTCAATGGATGATATGTGGGGATCCCTCTGGTGGATCCTACGTTTCCCCATCTAACTCCAAAAATGTCAGTGTATTTTCCATCAACAATATTGTCTGGAATGTTTTTGACGACGCTTGTCCAGTAGATGTGATTTCCGAGAAATTTATTCAGATTATTTGTTTTGAAGTGGATCATTAATTTATGTTCTAGATTTGGTGTAAAATTGAGATAGTATGGTATCGGTACTGTTTCTTGATGATCCAATGTTTCTTTAACTAATTCTCTTTTCATCATCTTTGGTTCAAGCATCGCAGGTGTTAGTTATTTGAAATTTTTATGATCCATATTTTGTTGCAAGAAAATCTGCGATCGCGCCAAAGACTATTCCTGGAGGTATGAACCCGAATGAGCCAATTTGAATATAAAGTCCGACACTAACAACGGCTCCTATTAATGCTCCTCGTGAGATCGAATTTTGAGAATCCTTATTGAAGATCTTAAAGGACTCTGAAATTCCTACAACGAAACCGATGAGTAAACGATTATAGAATATTGTTAGAAGATATTGTATCGTTGTCGCAAAACCAGACATTTCAAGATAGGTCCAGAATATACAAAATAATTCGGATAATGCTCCTACTAAAAGTGAGATAATGAGTCTCTTTATTTTCATGATAATTTAGCCACGAATTCTTTTTTGAGTCAATTTATTTAAGGTGCTTTGTTTTAGATACGTTAAACTTTTCTTATTTCTCTTAGCACTTCACAGATCTTTTCTACTAGTGATTCAAGGACCTCTTTACCTAATTCAGCTGATGCTTTTGTTGGATCACCAATCACACCAGAATCAGATACGTCATCTATCAGCCATGAAAACTCAATACCTTTACTCCCAGTAAGTTTGAGATATTTATAGCCTGATTCTTCAGTGAATTTATGCGGCTTCTCTTTGGATGCTTTTTCTATGTGAACAAGTTCAGGTTTCAAATTCATCATGAATGAAGTCTCAAGTGTACATGCATGAAAAACGTCAAGTCCTTCCAGTTTGAATCGTTCTAGTGCTTCTTTCAGAAATGTTTCGGAGTATAGATAAATTGAGGTGACGAATGCTCCAGTTCTTTCTCTAATCTCAGTCAGTATAGAATTGAGTAGGTTGGTGTTGCCACCGTGACCATTAATGAAAACAATTTTTTTTAAAACCACTTTTTACGAGATTTTTACAGATATTACGCAGCAGGTTTGTGAGAATTTCAGTTTCAAGTGATATGGTTCCAGGTCTTGAAGCATGTTCAGTAGATTTTCTAAAAGGTATCTGAGGAAAAACTAGAACAGAAAATTCATTATTGATACGTTCAGCTATTAATCTAGTAACTTCTTGGGATATTATGGAGTCAGTAGCAAGAGGAAGATGATGCCCATGTTGCTCAATAGATCCTATTGGAATTAGAATTAGTGCTTCCTGTGAAGAGATTCTATCAACCTCCTCACTAGACAACTCGCCAAAAAAAATCTGAACCATAAATGATCAAAAGATTAACTCATAATACAATCAATAAAAAGATTGGTTAGAGAAAGCTGAGTGCGTATATCAATGGTTATTATTCTCTCTTGTAAAGAGATCTAATTAGAAGTTCATATTGCGACTTGTTATTCAAATAAATTTTGTTAGGTTTTTGTTTTCATTCCAAATAAAAAGCGCATAATCCTAAAAAGTCTAATTATAAAACCATAGCGCGCGCTATTAGCATATTTCAGAAATCTGTTATTTCTATTAAGATATAGACTGCCAAAACCAAGTATTGCAACAATCTAGAACTAGGAACTTAAAGCACGTAGACCCAAAAACAATGGATTCATAAAAAGCCAGTACACTTCGATAGTCTGCAACATTGGGTAACTAAAAGATCCTACAATTAAACTTGTGATTAAACCTAACGCTATAGAGACTCCCCAATACCTCCCTATCGTATGTTTAAAACTTGAATTTGAGAATATTAAATATTCATATATGAAATAGACGATATATGCAAAAATATTCCAGCCTCCAAACCCTCTGGTGCCAATTCCTACGGGCGGAAGAATCATCTCAAGGACTATAATTGGTAAAGCAAGTAATCATATAGCTCCAGGTTTTTCAAAGAAGACTGCTAGTTTTGAAACTATTTTTTTCCTATTTACCCTCTTAGACGAATTAGTAGAGGTAGTGTGATCAATGAATAGATAAAGAGCAATAGTAAATAATATAAATGATGACCAAACCATGAAAAATTTCCGCCGAAAAAGTATAAACCCTCAAAATAATGTGGATAGAATTGAATGTAAGTGCCAGAGAATTTGTAATTATATTCTAGATAAACCTGTGGTGGTACAATAATGATTATGCCGAAGATGAACGGAATTAAAATTCTCCTAATTCGTTCCTGAACAAATTGCCTGGAGTTTCGAAAATTAAGCGCATAATATGTAGCCGCTCCAGAGAGAATAAAAAAAGTGGTATAGGCCATAGCCCCAAAAAAAGTAATTCTAGAAGAGTCAACTCGAGATTTAACTCGATATTCCTAACAGGAATATATGCTGATAATAAATCAAAAATTGTTGTTACATGAAGAAGAAAAATTATGAAAATTGGAATAACCCGTAGCCAATCAATATCATAACGCCTGAATTTAGTAGAATCCATCGCTAGGTTCTTATCATTAAATAAACACAACCTCGTGATAAATAGTTAGTATCATATGTTATAATCAAAAAAATTTACAATCTAATGAAAATTAACTGTTGACTTTCATTGTACAGTCTATTTAAAATAGGATTTTAGAACAAATCGGTTTATGTTTAATTAATAATGTACATTCTATCTGGACAGTAAAGAGCTCCAAATAGATAGTACGTATAGAAAGGTGGGATTAATTGTCTTCAATTCTGAGTACTCATGTTAAGCGTTTGAGTGATGTTCTTAGAGTCGGTGCTGAAGATCAAATAGAAGAATCAAAAAACAAACTTGAATCTGCAAAAGACCTCTATCAGGGTCTATTGTCCGATCTTCTCATAAATGAATTTAATCTTTTTAAGGCTCATGATGCAGCTTTCAAATTATTTGGTTCTGATAAAGTGAAATTTGGTGCCGTCGATGGTTCACAAGATCAACATTTCGTTTCAGGATTAGCGGTCTTCTGGGCAGGATCCTATGTTTCAACTGGAACAATTGAATTCAAAGAGAATGAGCATCCTAATGTGAATTATGAGACTGGTTTCATAGAGCGTGGCCGAGGTTTATCGAGTTGTATCCCGATCTATGTTGATAGGATCCATGAAGTTGACCAGATGATGAATGCTTCAAATGGAGAAGCTTTGCCTGGAATGATGACTGTTGCAAGTAATTTAACAGAACAAGCTGTTGTTGATAATTCGACTATTCCAGGTTGGATTATGACTTTTTCTGAACTTTATCTGGCTTACAAGATGGTTGTTGAAGAAGATGTTAGGATCCTACTTCTTGATAGATGTCTTTCAGCTATGCATACCGCGCTGATGTATGATACTTCTAAACGTTCAGTATGGAAGTGTGATGGATCCATTTATGGTTTCAAAATAGATGGAATTCCTATAGATGTTAATGAGATGGGTTATGGTCGGCATCATGTTGTGAATTCTAAACTTTGTACTCCTCCAGCTCGTGGAGATTATGTAAGGTATGCAAGTATATTCCTTCTTGAGAGAATGGGAAAATCGTTGAAGCTCAATGAGATATGTAAAGAACTTGGAGTTGAAACAGAAGATCGTAGAGAGCGAGTTGAAAAGTATCTCAAAAAATCTGTTGATGAAGGGTATCTGATAGAGAATAAAGGAGATTACTCAATCAATCCTAGGTATGCGAATAGCTGGGAACGAATAAAGAAACTTGTAAAACATTTTGGAAATCAACTCTTTGAGGCTCCAACCGGTAACCCTATGCGTATAAAGAAAGGTGACCGAACACAATGGTTGACCACCCAAGATCTGGCGTTCTTGAGTCTCTACTGTTTCTTTATGATTATTGAGGAGTGTTGGGCTAGAAAAGTGCTCCTAGTGGGAATAGCTAAGGACACGACTTCTCGAGATTTCCAAAATCATCTAGTCCCAGTCTGTATTAATGCTGGTACATGGAAAGTTGACGAGAACAAATTGACTAACCAATTAAGTACTGATAGAATGCTTCTACAAGCTACGAGTTACTTTAATCATGATAAAATTCCTGTTCCTTGGTCTCTAATTGAGTATGATGCAGCATTCAGGATGATAGTTCCAGACTTTGATGGACGTGAAGGTTTTGTTAGTGGAGCTATAGAAAATCGGATTATTGCTGAACGAATTTTTCTGAAGACATATGTTCAACTTGATCAAGCTAAAAGCGATCCTCAACTGCGCAGTAATGTTCTGCTTACTGACAGGTTAGTTCATCCCGAATTTGATTGGGAAGAGACTATTTCTTTCAAACATAAATATGGAGGAGCAACAGAACCAATAGAACCGATACTTTACCGTTCCAAGACTGTTTCGAATAGTTTGCAGAATCTTGTTATGATTATTTTAAGCTCGATGAGGGCTCATAGTATACCTGAAGCGTTTGGACATAACAAAGCTCTATTTATTGCTGACAAGATTGCGAAAGGGCAACGGTTGAAAATGAGGGGTTTGATGGAGGCAACAGGTCATATGCTTATGAACAATCCTAAGTTACGAAAGTTTACATTCTATATGCATAGTTTCCGAGATAGGCGAGCTGAAATTGAGCAAACCCGTAGAGGATAAAAAATATTTCACCGATTTTGACGGCCGCTTCGTCGCAAGGCTGGGAGCGGTAATACCTGTGAGAAGATCTGAAACACCATCAGAAACTACTGGAATCTCTTCCAAATATGATTGTAAGATAAAAGTTGAGTATCAAAAAGATCTAATGAGTCTGCTTGAAGAAGGAATGCTAGCAGCAGTACGTAATTTCAAGTCTGGACATCATAACGGGAAACGTTTCACTCTTCTTGAAATATCTCGTATAGGACCAGAACATTTTGGCTTAACAGGATTATCTAGAGATAGCTACTATCCTTACCAGTTTGAGATTATTCAACAGTCTGTAGAAGATTGGGCTACAGATGATAAATCTACCATGATGATTCAGCTCTCAACAATTCCTCTAAACCATGATCTAATAGTTGATGGTAATGGTGACGCTGAATACGTCAAAGGTTTCACTTATCCAGTGATTGGTGAGACTGTTCGTATACTGAATAAAGATACTATCCATCAAATGTATAACAAATCTATTCTTGAGAGAATGGGTCTTCCATGGGAGAAGATCACAACCAGTTCAGATGCTCGAAAGGATCCGCGTTTAGGCACTGTTAAGATGTTTGAGGGTGAGGAGCAAAAGATTCCGATCTATGTTGATTTTGAACGGTTAATGCGCTATCATTTTGGCATCTTTGCTTTTACTGGTGCTGGAAAATCTAATTTACTGTCAAATATTTTGCGAAGATTAGTCTATCATGCAAAAGATACTAAGATTGTTGTTTTTGACGTTTCTATGGAGTATCCCTTTCTACTGCAAGATGTTTTGTCGGATCCGAAATTGCCTTGTAAGATTATTTTGGATACGCCTGTTCATGATGCTGAGCAATTCTATAAGGTGGTTGTGAAGCCCAGAGGATTTGAGAAGAATGTGAAAGCCAAGAAAGCTTTCGAAGATATTCTACAGCAGGATAAAATAAGTTATTTCGAAGAATCTACCTCGCAAATCACAACTTATGAAGATGTTTTCAACCAACTTGCTTTATTGAAAGCAGAAAATGATGAGAGGGCTACCAGTCTAGAAGCTTTAGACGAGATTCAACAGGCTGTTATTGATTATCTAAAGGAGAAGAAATTAGGTGATGGCAGTCCGATAGATGAAGCGTTTGTAGATTTTCTGAGCGCCAAAGCATTAGAGGCTGTGGAGAAATACAAGATATGGAAATCAGGTGCTCTTTACACTTGGGCTGATACCAGAATCCATCTTAAGGATAGACTAGCCACAACAGAAGAAGATGAGAGTAAAGGAGGCTCAACCAAGAAGTCAATATCCAAGATGATCGAGGGAGATTCAAAGATCATATGTCTTTCTATAGCGGATCCTTATACGATAAAATCTCTTGCAATAGACTTGACAAAAATGGCTTTGAGTAATCGAAAAAGAGAATTCAAAGTAGAACCTCAAATACTCTTTGTATTTGATGAAGCGCAAGAATTTATTCCAGCATATGATAAAGCAAGAGGTATAGAGAAAGAATGTACTTTTCAGATTGAGACTTTGCTAAGACAGGGTAGAAAATATGGGCTCGGAGGATGTGTAGCCACACAGAGAATAGCCTATCTTAACACTAATGCATTACAGCAACTTCATACATATCTTGTAGGACCTTTACCCAGACCATACGATCGAACACTAGTCAGCAACACCTTCACGATAGACCAAGGCATACTTGAAAAAACCTTAGAATTTGCGCCGGGAGAATGGCTCCTATCAAGTTATACTGCAACAGGAATGGAGAATGTACCAATATTCATTAAAGCAGATAATTCAGAAAAAGAATTACAGAAATTCCTAGAAAATTAAAGTCCAAATCTGGATGCTCTCACCAGCTAATACACACACACAATAAAAGAAGTCTCGCTTCGCTCACCGGAATGTTATGTTAGAGATAGTGTCTGTTATGGTACTGTTACTGTAACATGTTACCTGCACCATCACATGGTACTGTTAATGTAACATTTTAGATGTAAAATACCATAATACTCATGGTGCGTATAGTGATTTAGTAACAATTATTGTTGTGAAGATTCGTAGTTCAATAGCGCGCGCTAAAGTCGTGACATATCACGGCAAAAGCTATAACGATTAGTGTGCGCTATAAATCATATTGTTTTGCCACAGTGAGCACATACTTTTCGGTTAATAACTCCTCCTTGAGTCTTCAGACGTTTATTACAGTCAGGACAATATACTGAATGGCAACGTGGGCATTCTTTCCAATCTTTATGGAATAACCCCTCAGTTCTTCGACATAACCTACATTCCACCATTAGTTAGATCACCACTCAAACTCTCTAGCTAGACTAAAATCTTAGCATACATTATTGGGAATAGCGCGCGCTTTTTTCTTTTTCAAATCTTTATTTCTTTTTTATTGTGTGTTTGCCATAGCTGGCGAATGTACACAACAAAATTTACCAGTAAAATACTATTAGCCTTTACTTTTTATAGCTTTTATAATCATGCCTTTAAAAACAATATGTCCCTTAAAGGGAATCCATAGGCTTTTGTAATAATTAATATGAATTTCACTAAATCCAGATTCTCTTAATAATTTCTCTATTTCTTTACCGCTATATAATTTCAAACCATATTTTTTTATCTTTTTTGTGTGGTCTCTTCCATCATCCTTATTATAAGATATTTCAAGAACTAATCTACAACCAGGAACTAATACCCTGAATATTTCCTTAAGTGATATTTCCGGATCAGACCAGAAGAAAAATGTCTCAATTCCCACAACTACAGAAAACTCGTAGTCACCCCATGGTAGATGGGATACATTTCCCTGTCTAAATTCAGCCTTTCCTGATTTAATTAGATCTTCATTAATACTACTCGCTAATTTTACCATGTCTTCAGAATAATCTAACCCAGCTATTCTTGAAACATGTGAAGCATATTTTTTAATGAATAATCCAGACCCAAATCCTATCTCGAGATATGTATCATCATTTTGAAGATGAAGTACCTTTGCAGTATTTTTATAAAAACCTCTATGGCCCCAAGCCATACCTCTTGCTAATATTTTACCAAACAAACCTGTAGGTTTTGCAACTTGTGACATTTTACATTTTCCTACTATAATATAACCGGCTATTTTCCACTTGCACTCAATAACTATACACTTCTTGAATTAGGGTTAAGAGTAATAAAATACATTCAAGTGCCAACAAGCGTGTACGCTTAAATTCAACTATCGTTTGCTTCCTACTTGGTGAGCACACACACAAAATAAATATCCATCATGTTAGGGGAGGAATCCCCTAAAACTCCTCTTTATTTACTGAGTAAATAATATGATCCATGAGTAGGGGTGGTATATTCTAATTATCTTAGTAAATGAATAACACTGTCCAATGCTGAATATTCCAGTAATGTATTCTGAAATGATACTATGAACGGTGTTTGGGAATGCATTTGACAATAGTGTGGAGGTGAGATATGTGGAATATATGAACACTGACTCTGGATTCAGCATCAGACAAATGTTAAGAAAAAAGGGAAGATGAGGTTGTAAAACTATTTCTTGTATAAATACCCAATTACAAGACCGTATACAACCCACATGAAGAACCCAACCCATACTAACATAGCGGTGATTATCGGGAATCCCATATTGTACACATAGGTGCCAGCTGTTATGTCTTTGATTAGCCAAATCATTAATCCAAAGTACAAACCTTTCATGACCCCCTGACCAGGAATGCAGTCAAAAAGCTTAGAGTATATAACGCCAAATATAATGCCAAAGATT